>Ga0181535_10000166_pt1 | contig 101291 bp, 73 predicted proteins | sample PEATcosm2014_Bin_44_FD_119774 | JGI IMG/M metagenome (GOLD analysis project Ga0181535, IMG submission 119774) | Peatland microbial communities from MTU Mesocosm Facility, Houghton, MI, USA - PEATcosm2014_Bin17_30_metaG | ecosystem: Environmental > Terrestrial > Soil > Wetlands > Peat | place... | reverse complement strand
TCCAGATTCTCCTTGATGTGTGCTTGGCGGCTCACCTCTTGGAGTTTCTTGGATGGACTCCCGGAAATGTCAAACTGTTACTGCCACCCCGGCAAAGCCGGGGGAACTCCCGGTTGGATTAGTGTCGAGCCGCTTTGAAGGGTACGGGCTTTAGCCCCTGAGGGAATGATCGTTCCTTTACACCATTTTCGAATCCGCCCTAATTGATGGATTTTCGCAACACTCTTCCCGCAAGTTCGCGGATATACTTGCCTGCTTTGAGCGCAATACGCCCATTGATCAATACGTATTCAATACCTTCAGGAAATTGAATCGGGTCCACGAACGTCCCCTTGTCGATAATCGTATCCGGATTGAAAACGACGATGTCGGCATAGTTTCCGGCCTTCAATGTGCCTCGCCGCTCGAAACCAAACACCTGCGCAGGCTTTGATGTCATCCTGCGAACCGCATCCTCTAGCGTAAGCGCCCTTTCTTCGCGGACGTACTTACCCAATACGCGCGGAAACGATCCAAAAACCCGTGGATGCGGCCTCCCACCCAGCAGTCCATCTGTACACACGTTCTGTTCCGGCCTGGCGAGGAATCGCGCCACGTGTTCTTCCTTGCCGTAGAAATCAACCATGCCCACCGCGTTCTCTTCGGCCAATAGCAAATCGAACGCAGCCTCCAGTGCATGTTTCCCGCGAATCTCTCCAATCTCTTCTAGACTCTTTCCAACCAGATCCCGATTGGCCTCGGTCTTCACGCTCGTCACAAAGATCTGGTCCAGGCCGGCAAAGTCCACAAAATTATCCCAGCCCGGTATTCCGCATTCGATGTCGTGAACCATACGCTCGCGAAGCTCACGGCTACGCAGGCGTTCCATCAGCTTGTCCGTGCCCCCATCGTGCGCCCATGGCGGCAAAATCGCGCCCAGCATCGTGCTTCCAGCTACGTAGGGATACTGATCAAACGACGTCCGTATTCCTTCTGCCGCAGCCTTATCGAGAAGGACGAGAACCTTATCGATGAGCTCCCAGTTCTTACGCCCGCAGATCTTGAAGTGCGAGAAGTGTATCTTCACCCCGGACTTCCGCCCGATCTCGATGACCTCCTCCATCGAACTCAGAATTGTGTCCGCCTCGCTCCGCTGATGCACAACAAAGACTCCGTCGAACTCCGCAATAACCTTGCACAATTCGATCAGTTCGGCAGTGTCCGCATAGGCGCAGGGCATATAGATCAGTCCTGTTGAAAGTCCAAATGCCCCCACCTTCATCTCTCGCCGAACAATCTCCCGCATCCGTTCCAGTTCTTCCATGGAAGGTTTGCGATTGTCGAGCCCCATCGCCTCCATGCGAACATTTCCATGCGGCACCAGGTAGCTTTCGTTTAGGCCAACGCCCTTCTCCTCGAGCGCCTTCAAATAGCCATCGGTCGTCTCGTAATCCCAGCCGACTACATCGCTATCCCCGTCCAGCCCTGCCAGGTTTTTGCGCCATGGCGAGATATATCGCTTGGGCAGAGGAGCCATCGAAATTCCATCCTGGCCGAGCAGTTCGGTCGTCACGCCTTGCCGAATCTTGGCCTCTACATATGGATTGACCATTACCTCCAGATCGGAGTGGCTATGCGTATCAATGAAGCCCGGCGCAACGATCATGCCCTCGGCATCTATCACCCGATCGAATCCTTGGCCGTGCTCTGCCGCGCCTATAGACGCAATCAGTTCATCATCGACCACGAGATCGGACTTGTACCTTGCTTGTCCGGTTCCATCCACGACCCAGCCATTTCGGATAAGAGTCCGCATTCGCTCAACCTTTCTTGAGCACCGTCGCGAGAATTCCGTAGTAACCCTCAACCGCTCTCAGCAATTGATCGATTTCAATGTGCTCATCGATCGTGTGCGCCAAATTCTCCCGCGATGGCCCAAACCCAACCGTCTTGATTCCGGCCTCGCCTGCATAGTGGCTCCCATTGGTGCAGAAGGAGTACTGCGTAATCTCTGGGTGCAACCCCGCGCTCTGCAACCCCATCAGCGCAGCTTGCACAAACTCATCTTCCTTATCGAACACCCAGCCTGGGAAAAATCTCTCCCCGCCAATCTCCTCGCCGGTGCAGCACTTCTCCACGCCTCTGGCAAAACTCACATGAGCGTCAAACTCAGGGTCCTTCCTCTTCATCTCGTCAATCAGCGCCTGCAACGGCTGCAACACCGACGCCTTTGTCTCTCCCACCAGCAAGCGGCGATCATAAGTCGCGCGGCAATAGTCCGGCACTACGGATGCTCCGGGATACGGGGAAGACTTGATGTCTGTGAGTTCCAGAATCCCCTCACCCAATATTTCGTGAACCGGCGCTTTGAGTTTTCCGATCTCCCCAATCAACGCGGCCATCTTGTAAACCGCATTCACACCCGCACGCGGATTCGCTGAGTGCGCCGGCTTGCCAAAAGTCTCCACCACAACCTCTGCCCGCCCGCGTTGCCCGCGTTTCAAATTCAGCTCAGAAGATTCTCCAATCACAACGTAATCAGGCTTGATGCGCTCGCTGATCTTTCTTGACGCAATTCCCTCGAAGCACTCTTCGTGCACCACTCCGGAGACATAAATATCTCCGGCAAACTCCCGTTGCGAATCCGCCGCGAAGAACGCCGAAGCAGCCATCATCGCGCTGACGGCGCCTTTCATGTCCGAGGTCCCGCGGCCGTATATCTTTCCATCCGCCACTTCGCCGCCAAAGGGTTTGTGCGTCCACTTGGACTCATCGGGAACCGGCACCGTGTCAATATGTCCGTCGAGCAGCAGCACCTTGCCTGGCCGGCCACCCTTGATGCGCCCCAGCACGCTGCCATATTCGTCCGTGAGTACCTCGTCGAACTTCAGTTCCTTGAACCACCGCTTCATGCACTCAACCACACCATCCTCATGCCCGGAATAACTCTGCTGTTGAATCAGCGCCTGGCACAAGGCAACCAGCAATTCGCTCCGTTCCGATGTCAGCTTCATTTGGATACTCTTTCTTCATTTGCAAACTGCGCCAGCCCTCGCGCCTTGCGACTGTAGGGAGTCCCTTCGAGCGGAAGACTGTTGCGGAATTTCCCGTCTCGCTGCAAATACGCGCAGGCCAAAGCAGGCGCCATTGGAATCATCACAATTTCCCCTACGCCCTTCGCACCATACGCTAGCGTTGCTTGGTTCTTCTCGATAATGCGGCAATCCATCTCCGGCACCTGCGTTGAGCGCAGCAGGCCCAGTGTCCCCAGCGTCACCGCCGGAGCGCCGTTCCTCACCGTAAAGTTTTCGGTGAGCGCATAACCCAATCCCATCACAATGCCGCCTTCAATCTGCCCCTCGACGCCGTTCCTGTTGATCGCCCTGCCCACGTCATGCGCGGCAACAACCTTCACGACCTTTCCGGCGTCGTCCAGAATCACAACCTGCGTCGCGTACCCATAGGCAACGTGGCTAACTCGGTTGGGCTTGTCCGATGTCATCGGATCTGTGACGCAATCGTACTCGCGGTAATATTCGTTCCCCTCTAACTCCGCAAGCGAATGATCCCTCAGATCCTCTCCGAGCGCTTCTCCCGCTCTGCGCGCAGCCTCACCTGTAACAACCGTCTGTCGTGATGCCGTGCTCGTGCCGCTGTCCGGAGTCACCTTCGTATCCGGCGCATGCACGTTGATTGCGGACTTTGCAATCCCCGCGGCCTCCGCCACAATCTGCACCAGCACCGTCGCGATTCCCTGCCCCATGCATGCAGCGCTTGTCATGATCGTCACGCCGCCATCCTGCACCTTTAGCTTCACGCGCCCAACGTCCATCACACCAACGCCCTTCCCGCTGTTCTTGAAGGCGCACGCGATACCTGCGTCTGGATGCGCATCGATCACATCCTTCACCGCTAGCAACGTTTCTTTCAGTGCAGTCCCCTCATCGGCGATCTGGCCGTTCGAGAGCACTCCACCCGGCTCAATGGCATTGCGATACCGCATCTCCCATGGAGAAATCCCTACCAGTTTCGCCAACCGATTCAGATTGCTCTCCATCGCGAAGCACGTCTGCGTCACACCGAATCCACGAAACGCGCCGGACGGGATGTTGTTGGTATAGACAGAACTTCCTACGATATCCACGTTGTCGATCTGGTAGGGCCCCGCGCCATGTGTGCAGGCCCGTTGCAACACCGGCCCGCCTAGCGAAGCGTATGCTCCCGTGTCCGCCACAATGCGCGCTCTCACTGCGGTGACCTTCCCTTTCTCATCACACGCAGTGGTATACTCCATCTCCATCGGGTGGCGCTTTGGATGCACGCGAAAACTTTCTTCCCGGCTGAGTGTCAGCTTCACCGGCCGTCCACTATGCCATGCCAGGAGCGCCGCATGATGCTGCACAGAGAGATCCTCTTTGCCGCCGAATCCCCCGCCCACATATTTACTGATCACGCGAACCTTCTCGTCCGCCACGCCCAGCATCTCCACAATTCCCTGGCGATCGTCGTAAACACTCTGCCCCGCCGTATAGACCGTAAGCTCCCGCGGCTGCATAGGTATAGCAAGCGCGCTCTCCGGCTCCAGGAATGCGTGCTCCTGCCGCGGTGTCGAGTACTTTTCCATGACAACATACTTGGCCTCGGCAATAGCCTTGTTCACATCGCCTCGCTTCATAATCGTCTGCGAAAGCAGGTTCCCTTTGGGGTGAATGCGCGGCGCATCCTCTGCCAGCGCTGCCTGCGGCGATAACAGCGGCAATAACTCCTCATATTCGACTCGGATCGACTCCAGCGCTTTCCGGGCCGCCTCTTTGGTCGTCGCAGCTAGCACAACCAATGCATCGCCGACGTAGCGGGTCTCTTCGCCTTCCGCAATCATCACCGGCCAGTCGTGCACAATGTGCCCGAGAAAGCGTTCGCCAGGAACATCCTTCGCCGTAAGTACCGTCACAACACCCTCGCACAACTTAGCGGCTGAGATGTCAATCTGCCTTACAAGCGCTCGCGGATATTTCGATCGCAGCACCGCTCCATGCAACATCCCGGCCACTTGCATATCATCCACAAACTCGCCGGTTCCGAGAAGTTTCTCAGCCGCATCCAGCCGTACCATCCGCGCACCCACTCGTGCGCTGTAACCTTCTTCTTCATGAATCTCTTCCTCGCGAAACGCCCTCGCCGCTAGGTGAATGGCACGCTCAATCTTCTGATAGCCCGTGCAGCGGCAGAGGTTGTACTTTATTGCTGCCTTGACCTCCGCCTCCGTGGGCTCAGGATTGTGATCGAGTAGTGATTTCGCACTGATCAGCACGCCCGGCATGCAGAAACCACACTGGACCGCGCCTACCTCACCGAAAGCCTTTGCATAGACTTCCTTCTCACGTAGCGAAATCCCTTCCGCCGTTGTAACTGTCTTCCCATGCACTTTGGCGACTGTCAGTGTGCAGGCACGCAGCGCCTTTCCGTCGATAAGCACCGAGCACGAACCACAAACTCCCTCGGCACAACCGTCCTTTACTGATGTAAGGCGCGCGTCCTCGCGTAGATATTCCAGCAGACTCTTATCTTCCGTTACGGTAATCTCTTCTTCATTCAGAGTGAACTGAAACATGGCCGTCGCTCCTTCCAATCGATCTATCGTGCAGCGAGAATCTTCCTGTTGTATTCGTCAACCTTCGCATACTGCGCATCCCAGAATGTCTGGCTGCGCATAGAGTCCAGAAACGGCTTCGTGTAACCAAACTTCAGCCAGTCCTTCTCCTTTTGTAGAAAGAGTCGCTCCTTCACCGATGGCTTGCGGAAGTCGAAGACATGCTCGTCAGCTGCATTCAGAAAAATATCCTGGGTCCAACGATCCAGCACCACAGGCGCTAACTCAAGGTAACGGCTGTTCAGATCCTCCAGCACTGAGTTATACCGGTCGAATCCGTCTGTCGCGATGGTGACAACGTTATCTCCAGGCCCCAGTCGCAGGTGTTTCGCCAGCTTGATCGCACCAAGCACATTACATATTCCAGAGGGACCAAACAGGTCACGCAGGCCTTCGGCAAACTCTCTGTTCACGCCCACGTGCACCAGCGACTCCACTCCGTCGTGGAAGATCTTCACACCCTGCACCGTCTCTTCGTCCTTGATGAGAATTACGAAATCGGTATTCAGCACGTTATGAATCAGCGTGCACATCTTGTCGCCGATGCCTTCAATGCGGTGCTGCCCGCGCCCTCCATTGGCCAGTGTCGAGCACTCATAAGGCTCCAGTGCTGCAATTTTTGCCTCTGGGAAGACCGCCTTGATCTGGTCGCCTGCCGCCATCGTCCCAGCCGAGCCCGGCGCCGAAGTAAAGCCTGCTATGCGCCCATTGCCCACGCCCTTCACCGCTTCGATGGCGCTATTTCCTGTCACATGACGGTGAAAACGATAGTTGGGGAAGAGCTCAAACTGCGCCAACGCCTTGTTCTTCGGATCCTTCATTAACTCCCGCGTCTTCTCCAGGGTCAGAATCACATCCGACTCAGAACCGGGAGTAAGTTCCAGCTCCCCGCCATATCGCTGGATACGCTCATACCGTTCCTTGCTCATGTTATCCGGCATGATCACGATGGCGCGAAAACCGAGCAGCTTCGAGATATACGCCGTGCCAATTCCGAAGTTACCCGTCGAGGGACCAAGAATCGTATGTACACCCGGCACGATCTCGCCATCCACGAGTCCTTCAATCAGAGTGCTGTAAGCAGGGCCCACCTTATGAGATCCTGAGGGAAATCCGCAGCCGAGCATCACCACGATGTTTGCATCGACACCCGTCAACGCAGTCGGCAACACGATCTTGCGAACCTGATCAGCCGCATCCTTCCAGGTAATGTTGAACAGGTTGATCGGGTTGAGCTCATCTTCTTTCAGTGCTCGCAATGCCCGGTCGCGAATGTCCTTGCCGAGCAGTCCCGGATTAAGCATCTCGTCATAAGTAGGACCAAAAGGTATCTTTGCCATATTGCACTTATCTCGCTTTCATTATTCTTGAGTAACTCGCTGCATCAGGCCGACGCACTAACTTCCACAGCTCTGCGAACTTCTTCCATGTCAGGCCGCACTTCCGTAGTGCTTCCTACCGATCTAATTGCGCTCTGAATATCTTTGAGCCCATTGCCTGTCATCACGATCACGACGCTTTCCGACCGATGGATCAAGCCTGCCTCCACCGCTCGCCTGACTCCGGCAACGCCTGCCACGCCTGCCGGTTCGCCAAAGACTCCCGCCTTGCGCGCCAGTATCGGAATCGACTGCAGAATTTCTTCGTCAGTAACCGATACAAATGCGCCGCCCGACTCCGTGACTGCGCTCATCCCCTTGCTGAAGTTACGCGGATGCCCAACTGCGATGGAATCGGCCACCGTATTCGCCTCGCATGGAACCAGCTCGCGCTTATCCCGCCACGCCGTGAGGAACGGCTTGCATCCATCCGCCTGAACTCCGAGTATCCGCGGAAGCCGTGGAATAAAGCCGAGAAGGTGCATCTCCCGCAGCCCCTTCCACACTCCACCAATCGTGCACCCGTCGCCTACGCTCACCACAACCCAATCGGGAAAACTTCCCGGCGTAAGTCGCGCTAACTGCTCGCCAAGCTCCAGCGAAACAGTTTTCTTGCCCTCAATCAGATAAGGATTAACCGCGCAGTTGCGGTTATACCAACCAAACTCCGCACTAGCCTGCATGCATAACTCCCAGGCTTCGTCATATGTCCCTTGCACCGAGAACACCTGCGCTCCAAAAACCAGCAACTGCGCCACCTTCGCTTCTGGCGCACGCGCTGGAACAAAGATAGTCGCTGCAATTCCTGCCGCGGCCGCAAACCCCGCAAGCGACGAAGCAGCATTGCCAGTAGATGCGCATGTGATGCGTGTGGCTTTCTTCTCCAGTGCTTTCACAACCCCCAACGCGCTCGCGCGATCCTTGAATGAAGCGGTTGGATTGCGGCCCTCGTCCTTCACCCAACAACGTGCCACGCCTAACTCTCCCGCCAGCCGCGTCGCATCATAAAGCGGCGTCCAACCCACCTCAAGATAGGGAATCAATGCACGGCCGCTTACCGGCAGTAGCGGCAGATAACGCCAGATTGAATAATCTCCGTTCCCCGCAAGCACAGGAGCATCTAACTCTCGTTTCACCTTCTCATAGTCATAGATAACATCGAGAATGCCATCGGCATATCCGCATACCTGGCAAAAATATTCCACATCTCCTGCGCTATAAGTCCGCGCGCAATGAACGCATCGAAGCCCGGTAACATTGCTCATCTCGTGTAACTCCCTAACTCGCCCGTCGATCAGACCGCGCAGCTTTTTACAGTTCCAAGTGAAGAGCGCCCCGCTTGCATCGGCTAACACACAACCCGCAGACAAAGCACTTTTCTTCGTCAATATTCAGCCTGTCATTCGCTGAAATGGCGCCGTATGGGCAGCTGATTTCGCATTGGCCGCAAAGAGAACACCGCTCCATGTCCACCGTCGGAGAGTGCCCAGCCTTCGGTGCGCCCCTCTCCGCCATCTTGCGAATGGTCAATCCCCTGATCTCCTCCACAGACGAGTAACCATGTCCATCAAGAAATGCATTAAGTTCTTTTGCAATCTTGCCGTACACCGTGGGCCCGCGCAGAATCGCCTCCGTACACACCTGCACCGCCGATGCACCTGCCATGAACATCTCCGCAGCGTCGCGTCCGTTCGTCACACCGCCCACGCCGAAGATCGGAATCCCGACCACCCGCGCCGCCTGATACACGCAGCGCAGCGCCAGCGGTTTGATGGCCGCGCCTGACAGCCATCCGTAACCGTCCTTGCTCCCCATCAGCGGCAGGCCCGTCTCCAGATCGATGCTCAGGCATGGACCAAACGAGTTGATCATCACCAGCCCATCGGCGCCCGCCTGCTCCAGTGCAATAGCAATCTCCTGAATATTGGGGTGTGGGCTCAGCTTCATGAACACCGGAACATCTACCGCTTCCTTCGCAGCCTTCAGCGCATTCACTATCGGCGAAATGTCGTTGCCCACATAATGCGTCGAAAGCTCAAGCGCGTCCGCATATGGCTTCACCAGCGGCGCCAGCTCTCGAATCTGATCTGGGGAGTAGCCAAGCCCCACAATCACCGGCAGCCCCGTCGACCGTGCCAGCTTGTACTCTGTCTCCAGCCACTGTTCTTTCGGCAGTTCCGACCAGAGCTCCGTATTCAGAAATCCGCCACGAATCTCCGCCATGCAGGGCCGAGGCACCTCTGCCGGATTCACTGAGATTGTCTTGGTAACCAGCCCGCCTGCGCCACCTCTTGCGGCAGCCTGCAGCATAGCTCCATCTTTTGAAGGCGGTCCGGCGGCAGGAAGAATCGGGTTGCTGAACTCCAATCCGCAGATGCTGACATGGAGATTTGCCATCGCTCATTCCATTCAACCGAGGTTCCGAACGCCGTGGATGGCCCGGCGTCCCGCCATCAAAGTTGACTCTTGCCCTGGGTCAGGGCACACCAGCAGCTAATTGCAAACGACCCCACTCGCGGCCGCCGTGTGCATTGATTGTCGTGCAGTTCAAGTTAAAGCCAATGTGATTTGAATCACAACACTTGAATGCCAGGTTTGGCTAGAATCCATGCCACCATGGAGAAGTCCGCAATCCTGCTGGTTGGCAATGGCCGCCTCGTCACCCGCGACAAAGAACAACCCCTCGTCGAGCGCGGCTGCGTTGCCATTCAAGACGGCCTTATCGTCAACGTTGGCACAACTGCTGCAATGCGCCAGGCAAGCCCCACGGCACAATTCATCGATGCCCACAGCGGTCTCATCCTGCCCGGCCTCATCAATGCACACATGCATCTCTACAGCACGTTTGCCCGCGGAATAGCGCTCAAAGACCCCGCGCCGGGCAACTTCCTCGAGATTCTCGAGCGCCTGTGGTGGTGCCTCGACAAAGTTCTCACCCTGGACGACGTCTACCTGAGCGCACTCGTCGCCATGATCGACTGCATCCGCAACGGCACCACAACCATCTTCGATCACCACTCCAGCCCCGGCGCCATCTCCGGCAGCCTATTCCGCATCGCAGACGCGGCCAACCTCACAGGTCTGCGCAGTTGCCTCTGCTACGAGGTCACGGATCGCGAAGGCGATGAGGTCGCGCGCCAGAGTATCGAAGAGAATCGCGCCTTTCTTGAATCGTGCCGGCGTTCCAGTGGCAGCCTGCTCCGCGGACTCTTCGGTCTCCACGCCTCCTTCACTCTCAGCGACCATACCCTCGCCCAGTGCACCCGCGTAGCCTCGGAGCTCGATGCAGGTTTCCACGTCCATGTCGCGGAGGCCGCCTCGGATGTAGCCCAGTGCCAGCGCGAGCATGGCAAGCGCGTCGTCGAGCGGTTCCACGACTGGGGCATTCTCGGCAACAAGACCATCGCCGCGCATTGCGTTCATGTGGACGATCGCGAGATAGCACTGTTGCAGAGCAGCAAGACCAACGTGATCCACAACCCCGAATCCAATATGGGTAATGCCGTGGGTTGCGCGCCGGTTCTCAGAATGGTCGACCGCGGCGTTCGCCTCGGCCTGGGCAGCGATGGCTACTCGTGCGACATGTTCGAGTCGCTCAAGGTAGCCAACCTCCTCCACAAGCACCAGTCGGGCCACCCCGCCGCAGGTTGGACCGAACCGCCGGCCATGCTCTTTGACCGCAACGCGGATCTGGCCAGCGCCTGCTTCGGCAACACCGTCGGCAGGCTCATTTCCGGTGCATGCGCCGACGTCATTGTGGTGGATTACGACCCTCCCACACCGCTCACCGCTTCCAACATCAACAGCCATCTGCTCTTCGGTGTTTCAGGGCGCTCCGTCCGGACGACCATCATTGGCGGCCGCATCGCGATGCACGATCGGGAACTTCCCGGCATCGACGAACCTGCGATCATCGCTAAAGCACGAGAGGCCGCAGCCAGGCTTTGGCAGCGATTTTGAAAATCCATTCTCCACGTTCTGTTTACACCTTGCTGGAAAACTCCTGTTGCAACGCTGTTTTGAAAGGGCACGACTTCTGTCGTGCCGCAAATAGCCACAAATGATAGGAGCTTTAGCCCCTGAGGGAAGGTCCCAGGCAATTCGACACCAACTTGGCGCCGTTTGAAAATGACTATATCTGCAGCGGCCTACACTAGGAAGCAGGGCCTACAAAGCTGGGAACCCAAGCTGGAAGCTCCACAGATACAAGCGGTACGTGACCGCAAGGCCGCTGGCGATTCGGCTGGTAAGTCGGCGGCTCTTGATGCTGCCATCCAGTGCATCATCGTGCAGCCAGTGGGGATGTTTACTGTGAAGTAATTGACGAGTAGGCGACGATACGGGGGCAACGCATAGAATCTAGTCCATCGGTCTTCCGAGGAAGCTAGATAATGATCGTTCCTCAAGCAATTGTATTTGCCGTGTTACTTGTTCTTGGCACGGTGGTCTTTCTGGCAGGTGCACAAACGGACGTACCTAGAAGAGACTTTGTGCCGGATGCGGAAACTGCCGTGCGGGTGGCAGAAGCTGTGTTCATCCCGATCTATGAAGAGAAGCAGGTCGGCCGCGAAAAGCCCTTTCACGCTCGGCTCGAACGAGACCATTGGGTCGTCACCGGAACACTGAAAGAGTCAAATAAGCCTGCGCACATCGTGATGGAGGGGGCAATGACCGCTGAAATTGATCGCTCAACGGGAACAATACGCAGCGTATATCACGGAAAGTGATCTCAAGTTCTTTTAGAATTCTGATCCTTGCTGTATCACCGGCTACTCTTCCCTGGCCCTGTCTTTGGACTTTTCACCGTCTCCGGAAGGCTCAAACCGGGGCTGGAAATGAGTCGGCGACGACCGGCTCGGACGATGATTCGTCACCGCGTCAGGTTCAAGAAACTGCACATCCCTTTGCACATCGGCAATGCTATAATTTAGCCTAACAGCACGCTGGAAATCGCGGCGGCTGAGACGAAAGCCACTAACAGTCGTTCAGGCGGATGCAATGAAGGATACTCGTACCTGGAACCGCAGGGATTTCGCGGTAACGCCTAACGGCTATTTTTCCGTTCTGAAGCCTACCAGGTGGTTTTCTGCAGTGCCTCTGCCGGGAGGCTTCCGCTATCTCGTGGGCCAATCCAAGGAGACTACGTCTCCGCTGGCCCATGAGAATCCCACGGAGAATCCGCCAGCAGCGCCCCCGCCTAGGTCGACATTCGTGCTGGAGCAGAAGCCTCCAGACCACGCTGGTAGCCAGGAAATCACAATTCCATTGCAGTTCACGAGTCTGAGCACGCATGATCACCAGCTGATGCGGCCGGCCTTGATCGTTTTGGCTGCAACTGCGATTACATGGATTCTGCTGTGGAGCACCGCTCACCCCTAAAGGACGGCGTCCTCGCCCGGATCGAAGTCTATATAAGCTATTGATTGAATGCGTGGTAGGCAAGGCGGGGCTCGAACCCGCAACCCCCAGCTTAGAAGGCTGGTGCTCTATCCAGTTGAGCTACTCGCCCACGCTCTTTCATTGTAACTTTGAACCGGCCGTTGCGGGAGCCAGGCTTGAAGGAAGTGCATCCGCAAGGGCAGCCATTGCGGCGGCCAGTGCGCCTTCCGCATCAGCATGGCAAGCGGCCTTGGCGCGCAGATAGGCGGTAATGCCGAATCCCTCAGCCTGGCAGGCAATCGCCTGACGGATGACGAGATCGATACTGCACTCCGCGCTGAGTTCCGGCCGCGTAATCTGGGCCAGGCGCGTCACATACTCCCGGCAAAAAGCCTCGGCCTGTTGCCAGCGGGCAAAGACCCTTCCCTCCACAGGAAGCATATCTATATAGCAGGCCAGTGCGGCCGGCTCCGGCTCCCACACGTCGCATTTCGAGGTCCACAGCGGAGAGTGCGCCGCATTCAGTGCCAGCAGCAACGCGGCCAGCGCAGGAAACGCGGCAGCCTCGGCGACCTCGGCAATGCACTCCGGATGACTGCGCAAGTCAACAAGTCCTACCCACTCAGCTTCAATCACTGGCGCGCCGCCGCCGATTTCCACTTCCCAGTCAGCTTCCATGCTGCCCGTCCTTCGGTACACCCGTCACGGACTGAAGGTAGCGAATCACGCTAGCTTCGGCCCAGTGAATTTCGTCGCCTGGATCACGCGAAAGAAAGGCACAATGCCCGCCGTGCCGCGTCTCCACAAAGTCGACGTGCGGATTGGCAAGCAACCGGGCGCGGGTTTCCGGCAGCAGTCGGATAAACGGGTCGTCCTGCGCGGCCAGAATAAATGTCGGAACGGCGATGCCATCGACCACGCGCGCACTCGCGGCGCGATAGTAGTAGTCGCTGGCGTCGCGAAATCCGCAATAGCGAGCCACAATCTTGTCGTCGAACTCGCGCAGCGAGCGCACCGGCCCAATGCCATCGTTCCCATAGCGGTCTGGATAGAGTGCTGCCTTACGGCGAAAGCGGCGCATCAGGCCCAGCAGAAATCGATATTCGTAAAGGCGATTGACCGGCTCATGAAGCGTGTCGGAACTGGGTGCCAAATCGATCACCGGGCAAACCGCGGCCACAGCGACCAGCGGTGGCCTGTTGCCCCATTCTCCCGCCAGCTTCAGCGCGAGATTGCCACCCATCGAATAACCAACCAGCGCCACCCGCTCAAGGCTGAAACGCGACGAAAAGTGAGAGACCACAGCGCCCAAATCCCCCGAGAGTCCGGAGTGATAGAGCGTCGGCGTCAGATCGTCCGTGTCGCCACAGTTGCGCATGTTCATGCGGACAACATTGAAGCCGGCAGCCCAGGCGCGCGCGGCAATGCCCTGGATGTATCTTGATTCCGACGACCCCTCCAGTCCATGCACCAGCACCAGCGTCAGCCGCGCCGAGCGTTGCGGCTCCCGCTGCCAGTGGCAGTGGCACAGAACCCGGCTGCCATCGCTTGGGTCAACTTCCACAGTTTCGGTTTCGCACGGCAGGCGGAACGGTGGTCGCGGAAGAAAGTTGCCAACAATGGTCTGAAGATGGCCATTCGACAAGCCACGCCTCGGCTCAAAAGCTGTCAACCACCTCGGCAGGCTAAGGGCGGAGTTGCCAATCGTTCCATCTTCAGAGATTTCCGGGGTCACGGGGTCTCGGCAAACGAGGTAGTTGTGCGGTTAGGGAGCGAGTACATTGGGCAGCTAGGGCCTGTCATCTAATTCCCAGGGTGCAGCGTTGCGAGAGAAAATCGGGCCAGACGAAGCCGAGCCCGAAGGCTGTGGTGGCCCCACTGTCGAGGGCGAGAATGAAGTATGGCCCGATTTTCTCCACAACCCTCCGGGCCGGGGCCAGTTTTCCCGATTTCTGCGTCAATCGTCGCTAGCAGACGCCCAGTATGCGTCACTCCTCACTCCTTGAACTCAGAAAAACTGGCACCGGCGCTGCGCCCTGGGAATTAGATGACAGGCCCTAGTAGGGATCTAATTTTTGAACCTTCTTAACCGTCCGTAACTTGCAGAAAACAGCTTAGCACGGATGCCAACAACGCGATGATAGCCGTCAACCATTGCACTCCAGAAGCTGAAGCATTGAGCTACTGGTCAATCTGCATCACCGTTCCATCTCCCGGCTCAAACCCCGTTTTGAAGCCTTATGTCACTTGCCTGTGTGATTTCCACACTTGATTTGGCTCTCTGGCAGTGGTCTACTGCCCGGTTCATTCCAGACCGCGATGAAAGCCAGAGCCCTGCTTGCGCCGGCGTCAGCCAAGGCGCCGCAACAGCCGGACTTCCAGGGGCATCGCCGAGAGAGGTATCATCCATCGATGAACGAGATCGATACGAAGTTTCTTCCAGAAAACGCCTACCTACCGCTGAAGCCCGGCGAGTCCTACACGCCCATTGTGCCCGCACACTCGCTGCAATCGGAACTTACGCTCCGATCCGTCTTCTGGGGCGTTGTGTTTTGCGTCATCTTCTCAGTCGCGTCGGCCTACTCTGCACTCAAGGTTGGCCAGGGGATGGAGGCTGCCATTCCCATCTCCATTCTCGCTATCGGCCTGGCGCGCGTATACAAGCGGCGCACCACGCTGCTGGAGAATGTCATCATCACCGGCATTGGCGCGGCCTCCGGCAGCGTGGTGGCCGGTGCCGTCTTCACCATTCCCGCGCTCTATATCCTCCATCTCGATCCGCACCCGGTGCAGACCATCTTCATCTGCCTGGCGGGCGGCTGCCTGGGTGTGCTCTTCCTGATTCCGCTGCGCCGCTACTTCGCGCGCGAGATGCACGGCCAACTACCCTTTCCCGAGGCGACGGCCATCACTGAAGTGCTCGTCACCGGCGAACAGGGCGGCTCCCAGGCCAAGTTGCTTCTGCAGGCGACCGCCATCGCCGGCATTTACGACTTCTTTGTCACCACATTTCATGTATGGAAAGAGTATCTCGACCTTCAGTTCGTGCCGGTGATACGCACCCTCGCCGACAAGGGCCGGATGGTTTTCAGCTTCGACGCCATCGGCTTCATCCTTGGACTCGGCTACGTAATGGGCTTGCGCAGTGCCCTGGTCTTTTGTGCGGGCAGCATCCTCACCAGCTTTGTCTTGGTCCCGATGATCTGGTTCATCGGCAGCCACACAGACATTTCTCTCTATCCCGCTATAATCCCCATCTCCAAAATGACCGCCGTGGAGATCTATCGCAACTATGTGCGCTTTATCGGCGTGGGAGCCATCGCTACGGCCGGCATCATCGGCATCCTCAAATCGTTGCGCGTGGTAGCTGGGTCGTTTGGCATCGCGCTACACGCCTTCCGTCATGGCGAAGCGCCGCAAACGGAACGCACCGATCGCGATATTCCAGTCGTTTCCCTCTTGCTCGGCGTCGTCCTCGGAGCTATTTGCGTCGCAATCTTCTTTGGACGCCTTCAGGTCTCCTGGACGGTGTTGGCATTGGGTCTGGCACTCACGCTGCTGTTTTCGTTCTTCTTTACTTCGGTAGCCGCCAACGCCATTGCCACCACGGCCAACAATCCGGCCTCCGGCATGACCATGCTCACCATCATCATCTCCGCAGTCGTGTTGTTGAGCTTTGGCCTTTCCGGAGACACCGGAATGTTTTTCGTAATGGCCATTGCGGGCATGGTATGCACTGCCCTGTGCGTATCGGGCCAGTTCATTACTGACCTGAAGGCTGGCTATTGGCTTGGCTCCACGCCGGCAGCGCAGGAAAAGGTCAAGTTTATCGGCGTCATCGCCGCCGCCATCACCGCCGGCTTGACCATCATTCTGCTCGCCCACGTCTATCAGTTCGGAGAGGCTGCGCCGGGAGACACGCGGCAGATTCTGGCAGCACCGCAGGCTTCCATCATGAAGGCCCTCGTCGTGGGATTCATGAACAACCAGCCGGTCGCCTACATTCTCTTCGGCATCGGCGCCATGGTCACAATCGTCGTGGAGATGCTGGGCAAGTCCTCCATGGTCTTCGCCCTGGGCATCTATCTTCCGCTAGGGCTCACCTCGCCCGTGCTGGCTGGTGGATTGATGTCGCATCTCATCAACAAGCGTTCAGATAAAGTCGGCGGCCACCAGGGCGGCAAGATTCGTGAGCGCGGCGTCATCATTGCCTCCGGGCTCATGGCGGGCGGCGCGCTGGGAGGAGTCCTCGGCGCATCTCTGCGGCTCTTCCCCTGGTATCAGGAGGATCTGATTCGAACCCCGTTCTACTTGAACAACCCAATCTCGCAATCGGTTTCAATACTGCTGTTTGCGGGCCTCTGCTTCTACGTCTGGTTCTATTCCGTCAAGAAGGATAAGGTGTAAATCATGGATCAAGCAGGAAAGTACGTTGCTGACGCCGTTCTCGGCATTGACACGCTCTGGGGCGGTGACGTCATGTGTCCCTCGGGCGTGGGCCGCTTCATTGCCGATAGCTGGTTCTCCAATGAGCCGATGCCCGCGGCCTACACGCATCCATCGGCCGCGAGAGTGCGGGAGTCCGGCGGCGTCGCAGGCAAAACTGTCGATCGGGAGGCCGTGGAAGAGTATCTGCGTCACGTAGACCTTCCCAAAGCCATCGCCGGAGTTCGCGCTGAAGCAGAAAAGCTCCAGGGGCTGCGCAAGTCCTATCTGAACGGGCTCGCGGTTTCTCTCCATGTCATGTGGGACCTGGCAATGGAAGTTCTCGGCAAGGGTGATCCGGTGCCGTACGCCCGCTCCGTCGAGGCGTCGACCGCGAAGCCGCCTGAACCATCCCGGCCGGAGAAGAAGCGGGAGAGCGTTGCCGAACTGTTAGGCCGCGCCGGCTACTCCGCGTCGAATGCGGGCGGGCTGTTGGAGGCAGTTGATGCCTGGCGCCGCGAGCGCGTCGTCCCCATGGCCTCCGTGCGCGCTCTGGGCGCGGCCGTGATCGCGTATTTTGACAATCTCAGCGCAAAAAACCTGCTGCCCCACCTTCCCTCGGAACTGGCGCCGGTGCCGCGGGCGAACATCGACTTCCTGCCTATCAAGGATGCCTGGTTTTCCGGTTCCATGAATTACCTGGGGCGGGCCCGCAACGCCGACGGCACTCCGCAATACGAAGCCTCCTACGAGATCAATGCTTCATTGCAAATGTCGTATCCGGAGTTTGAACAGCTCGTCAGCCACGAGGTCGTGCCTGGACACGTCACGACCTTTGCCTACCTGCAGAACTTGTACGTGCGCGGAAAGGTCGGCTTCGAGGCTACGGTTCTCACCATGAACACACGCGCCGCCACTCTATTTGAGGGATTGGCCAACAATGCGATTCTCATCGCGCATGGCGTCACGGAAGTAGACCAGTTGCCGGACGAAGACTTGCAGATCGGCGTGCTGTTGGCCCTGCTGCAGGATGATGCCAAGAACCAGTCGTCCTATCTCACTTGGGGCGAAAAAAAACCGCAACCCGAAGTAGCCACCACTCTGCGGCGCGATTTCCTGGTCACGGAAGAACGGGCCGATAAACTCTCTGGCGCCTGGGGACGGCATCCGCTGCTGGGCAGAATGTATCTCCCCGCTTACCGCTCCGGCACAGAGAAGGTTGCTGAACTTCGGCGAACTTACCCTGCTGAGCGAGTACTTCCGGCAATTTACGGGTGCAACGGATTAGTCGACATCCAGACCGTCGATCAAGTCCTGAAAGGCTAGAAGCCATTTGGGCATGTCATGGACGAGGCGCTTCACGCTGAAGCGCCTCGTCACTGGATATTTGCCTGAGTTTCTTGAAAAAATATCAACGCAGTCCCGGCGAAAAGGCGGGGCTGATCTTTCACAGCGATCGCGGCAGCCAATACACCAGCGACGACTTCAACAAGTTGCTCAAAAGCTGTGGCATCAAGCCGTCTATAAGCCGCAAGGGAAACTGCTGGGATAACGCCTGCTCGTAGACCTTATTTGGTTCGCTGAAGGTGGAGCGGCTGCATGGCCAGCGTTTTGAAACCATCCGCAAGGCCAAGGATGAAATCACCGCATGGCCGCTGCTGACTTCTGGCGATTCATCCCAGCGCCTCTCGACGCCGGTAGCCCAAAGGCAAACCGCCAGATCTCCCCGGGTATTACGCACCCACCTTCACGCTTATGCCTGTCGGGTCTACATCACGGCCTCCCGTGCAAGTACTGGGCTTTGCGTCTATGCGCCCGTCTACCCCGCCGTGCCGCCTCTATCTGCTTCCTGTTCGTCAGACCAGCGCTTTGCCTACGGCTTCCTTCAGATTCCGCCTCGCGATGGACACCCTTGGCGTTCAGCTAACACTTCCCTATGCCGGGTGTGTAGAGGACTTCCACCTCCAAGTAAGCGCGCCCTGCCGTGCGCACCAAATCAAAAGCCCGCAGCCGTAGCTGCGGGCCCAACTGAATCACCGGCCTGTCCGCTCAAAAAATCCCAACTGCCAGGAACCTTTAATCCTCACGAAGAGGCTAGCGCTTCTTTGCAGCCTTCGGAGCAGGCTTCTTCACGGCTGGCATGGAGGTCTTAGCAGCGGGCGCCTTAACTTTGGCCGGAGCTTTGGCCGGAGCTTTGACCGGAGCCTTAGCCGCAGGCTTCGTAGCGACCTTTGCGGGAGCTTTTGCAACGGCCCTACCTGTCTTGGCAACCTCAGCAGGAACGGACTTTTTCACCGCCGGCGCAGGTTTGGCCCTTTGCACCACAGCAGCTGGCTTTGCCTTCGCCACAGGCGGCTTGGCTGCCACCTTCGCCGCAGGCGCAGCCTTCGCCTTTCCTTCAGGCTGGGCTTTGGGGGTCGGATGCGGCTTTTCAGCCTTCATGGGCTTTTCCGCTATAGCTTTCGCCACCGGCTTTTCAGCCTTCACCGGAGCGGGAGCACCCTGCGCAGCTTTCTTTGCCAGCGCAGACTTCTTGCCAGAGGGTTTGACGACTGCCGGAACCGGCGCCTCTTCATCCCCATTCAACTCATCCTCGGCAGATTCATCTTCGTCCAGAGCATCCACATCCAGATCGTGCTTGGGATTGCTCAGGCCTAGATCGATTTCATCCTCATCGCCGCCGATGTCGTCCAGGTCATCGTCTCCGTCCACACTCACATCGGCGTCCTCGTCATCATCGAACGCCTCTTCCTTTATCTTTTCTACGCCGCGTTTTACCCGCGGTCGCTTAATTGTCACCTGAGGCGGTGGAGCGGGTGGCGAGTGCGGCTCGAGATAGGCACGCATTTCCTCCGGCGTGGTCAGCCGGCCGTCAATCAGTTCCAGGAACACCGCGCGCACAATCTCATTGTATGCAGGCAGTTCCGGCGTAATCCTCATCTCCTGCATCAGCGCATGCGGAATCCCTTGGCGCGACTCCGGCCATGTCTTCAGGAAATGCTCGTAACGCTCCTTGACCGCTGCGTTCTTGCTCGTGAACCCAAGCCAGAGCACCGCTTCAGGATCGTAGCCGGTAAACAGCTTGTAGCCGGCGGATGCCGTCGCGTTTTCCTTCGCGAGCAGTACCTTCTGGAAGCCCGCCGCGAGCGCGTCCAGGCTGTTCCACTCTTCGACGAACCCAGGCCGCAGCAACGTCTTCTTCAGCGTCGCCAGTTCTTTTGAGGATAGCTTTGCCGTCAGCAACTGCATCTGCGCCGCCGACATGTCGGCATGAACCCCTTGCAAAAGCAACCCTACAGACAGTTCATGCAGCGCCTTCAGCTTTTCCTCGTCAGCCTTCGCCGGTGTCCACGCCGGGAACAGCGCCTTCATCCAGCCCTCGGCCTCCAGCGCCCGCAGCACATTCAGACCATCTTCTTCGTGGCCGATTTGTTCCAGTTCCTGACTGCGCGCATGTTCTGAGAGGAGTTCAATCACTCCCTCGTTCTTGGCGTTTTCGTAGCGGCCTTGCGTCTTCGGGTCCAGCTCCCACCCGAGCCGCGCCCGATACCGCGTCGCACGGATCATCAACGACGGCTCCTCAATAAAGCCGTAGTTAGACACCAGTCGCAAGATCCGTGATTCAATATCGGCTGCCCCGTTCAGCGGATCCATCAGCAACCCGAACGAGCCTTCATTCAGCGAGATAGCCATCGCGTTGACGGTAAAATCGCGCCGCCGCAGGTCTTCCTGAATCGAGGCGGGGTGATAAACCGGCTTGCCCGGCTTGGGATAACTCACGCTGCGGGTGCTGATCACATCCACGCGAACTGTTCCCGGAAAGCACAGGTAAAGGCTTTGAGACGCCTCGTCCTCTCCCCAGACTTTTCCGTCGAGTTTTTCTATTGTTTTCTTAAGCTTAAGTGCGTTTTCATGCACTGATACTTCAAGGTCTCGAACGGCGTGGCCGCTGGTCAGGTCGCGCACCGCGTCGCCAGTCAAAAACAGAATCGTTCCAGCTTGGCGCGCTGCCTCACGCAACTGGCTTAATGCATGTCTCTGATCGGCCGACAGACGATTTTCCAATAGGTAGATGTAGTCGGGCATCCGGGTTCCTGCTTCCGCCGTCTCAAACCGCTTCCAAGTGCTTCATGTTGTTGCTGTTATGGATGAAAACGGTAGAGTGGACAAACCAGTACATTAACACAACTGAGACAGCATTACTAGAGTTTGTTGCACTGAACTCGCAGCTTCTGGGACGCACGTGCGACAATCCTCAGCAATGGCCTCCGTGCGCAAGCCTGTGATCGTACGCAAGTTCTCCAGGGATTGGTGTGCCGGTTACGCTGGCGCCGCCTTCGGCCAGGACGCCGCCGAACTCGAAATTCTGGACCTCTCCGGCAAAGTGCTGCGCATCGCCTGGGACCAGGTCAAGTGGGTCTGCTACGTCCGCGACTTCCCTGCTCCAAACCTGGCCACCGACCAGGCCAACCCGGAGCGGCTCCTCCACAAGCGCTTCTCCGTCCGTCCCCGGGCTGCGGGAATCTGGCTGCGCATGACCCTCGCCGACGGGGAGGAACTCGAAGGTCTCGCCGCCAATGACCGGTCGCTCATCGAGGGCGCCGGCCTGCTGCTCACACCGCCCGACACACGCTCCAATACGCAGCGCATCTACGTGCCCCGCCAAGCCGTCCAGACCCTCGAGGTCGTCAGCCTCATAGGCGTCTCCGCCCACAAACGCGCCGCTGCCGTCGCCCTCGACAAGAATCAGCCGGAACTCTTCCCCGGCGAACCCGGCACCGAGTAGGCTTGCTGCTTCATCCGGCCTGCCGAGGCCGGTTCCAGCAGCCCGGTGTAATACGTGGCCGTCAGTTGCAGCACTCGCTCCTCGATAAAGTGCTCCCGAACCCACATGCGCGCCGCCCGCCCCATGCGCACACGGCGCTCCGGATCCCTCAGCAGTTTCACCACGGCCTCGCTGATTGCCTCCGGATACCCCGGCGGGATCAGCAGCCCCGTTACCTCCGGCACCACGGAGTCGCGCGAGCCTGTGCAAATCGTTGTGATCACAGGGACTTCTGTCGACGCGGCCTCCAACACCACCGTCGGAAATCCCTCCCGCCACGTCGGCAACACCATCACATCCATCGCCCGGTAAAACGCTGCTGTCGCTTCTACATCCACAAAGCCGGTCAGGTGGATCTGCGAATGGCTTTCAATACGCCTGCGCACATCTTCGCCCAGCAAATCGTCCGAGGCGTCGAACCAGCCCACCAGCAGCAAATGGGCCCTCGGCTCAGCCTCCACGATCGTGTCGAAGGCCGCTACCAGTTCCGGCACCCCCTTGTCGCGTGTCAGCCTCCCCACAAAACCCACCACAAGCGCATCCGGTGGCACCCCGAACCGACCCCGCACGTCGCTCGCACCCGGCGAAAACCGCTCCAGGTCCACGCCATTGCTGCTGCCGTTTCCCAGCACCACCATCTTGCTAGCAGGCGCAACGCCCAGCGCAATGGCTTCGGTTCGCAGACTGTTGCTGTTGCAGATCACCACCTGTGCCGAGGCCCCCGCCATTCTCTCCGCCGCCAGCAGAACGCGACGCTTCAACCCGGTAGCAGTCTCCAGCTTCAGCCCACGCAGCATGTAGATGCGCCACGGTATGCCGCACAGCCGAGCCGCCAAAGTCCCCAAAAGTCCAGCCTTGGGCGTGCTGAATTCCACCAGGTCCGGCTTCAGCCTGCGCAGAAGCCGCCAAAGCCTGAACAGCGAAACCAAATCCGCAACCGGCGCAATCGCTCGCCGCATCGGAAGCGCGATCGCCTCGACACCTTCTCGATCCGCCGTTCGATCCAGCAGTTCGCCTGGACTCGAAACCAGCACGACCCGGAAACCCGCCTCCCGCAGCGTGCGCAAGCGCCCTTTCAACACGTGAGAGGCCGCCGGATCGGTAATCCCCACCACAATCAAGGGCCGCTCCGCCGCGCAAACCGGCGAACGAGGGACAGTATCACGCTCCGCGGCAGTCGGCATAGGAGAGCCCCCGACCCGTTTCTTAAGATTCTCCAAGCTCTGGAAGGAGTCAGCGACACTGTACCACTCTCATCCACAAAAGGTAACGTGACCTGCGACACTGTGATCCGGGCCGCTTTAGCCCCAGAATCACCATTCCTGAAGAAAACCTCATGGCAAAGCGTCTCAGGGTCCTGTTGCTGATCCCCCATCTCGGCGGCGGCGGTGCAGAGCAGGTGATCTCCCTGCTGGCCAAGGGCCTGTCACGAGACAAGTACGAACTGCACCTGGGACTCATCACACAATCCAAAGCCTCCGGCGCCACGCCCCCACCCTGGGTCACTGTGCACGCCATCCAAGCCCCCAGGGTCCGTTCCGGAGCCCTTCCTCTGCTCCGCCTGGTCCGGCAGTTAAGACCAGACGTCATCCTCTCTGGGATGGCGCATCTCAACTTTCTCGTTCTCTTGCTGCGCCCCTTCTTCCCGCACTCCACGCGTGTGCTGGTGCGTCAAAACGGAACCGTCTCCTCCGTCCTCGCCGAAAGAGGATTGCCCCGCTATACGCGCCTCTTCTACCGGCTTCTCTACCGGCATGCGGATCGCGTCATATGCCAGTCGCGCGCCATGGCCGCGGATCTGGTCGGTGTGCTTGAGCTCGAAGCCGATAGAATCGCCGTGCTCCCCAATCCCGTGGACCTCGCTGGAATTCGCGACGGAATGCAGGCGGCAAGAAGCGAACCAGCGCACTGGACCGGCCCCGGCCCCCATCTGCTCGCCGTCGGAAGACTCTCGCACGAAAAGGGATTTGATCTGTTGCTTCAAGCGCTTGCTTCCGTGCGCCTCCACTTTCCCCACGCCGATCTGCTCATCGCGGGCGCCGGAGCTGAAGAATCGGATCTCAAAGCCCTCCGCGGCTCACTCGGCCTCCAGACGGCCGTTCGCTTTGCCGGGCATCTCGCCAATCCTTACGCATATTTCCCCGGAGCCACTCTCTTCGTGCTTTCGTCGCGTCACGAGGGAATGCCCAATGCCCTTCTTGAAGCTGTCGCCGCGGGACTGCCCATCGTTGCCCTGCCCTCTTCAGGCGGGGTAGTGGACCTGCTCCGCAACCGTCCCGGCACGTGGCTCGCTCCGGAAATCTCCACCTCCGCCCTGGCCGACTCTCTCCTGGCCGCCTTGCAATATCTTCACCCCGAGCAGCAACTCACCTGCCCCGATTCCTTAACTCAATCCCTCTCAAATCAAACGCCCTCCAGCAATAGATAAAGATCTCCCCAAAAGACTGGATTGCCGCAATTGAAGGCGGCCGTCACTGGCTGTGAAAAAACTCCAATTGCGGCGTTGTTTTGAAAGGGCACGACTTCAGTCGTGCCGTATCTGCCCAAAATCAACGAGGGCTTTAGCCGCTGAGGGATGCTTTTCGGGCTCTTCTTTCAAATCAAGCCCTTTTTCCGTAGCCTGTTTGGCCCCAGCGGGAATGTTTGTCTGGCAAATAGGCTTAATTCAATGATCCCTCGGCTCCGAATCAATACAGCACCACCGCCACGCGATAGGCAGTGAACGAGCCTTCCACGCCTCGCGCACGGCAACTGCCCACAGCGGCGCGCCGATACTGGCCCGAAGCAAGCCGGCCCGTCAGCGCCTGGGGCAGGCGCTCTAGCTCGGAGTCCTGCCAACGCATGATGAATCCGGCCTGCAAACCATTCGAAGAATGCGGCGCTCCTTGGTCTGTCATGCAAGCCGCCCGCGCATCCGACGGATCGCCCAGAATCGAAATGCCGCTCACCCGGATCATCGAAGCCACGCGAGCCTCCACCTGAGCCGCCGAAAGCGATTCCACCACGCGCGTATAGTCCGCGACCGCATACAAAACCCCACGCGTCGCCACCACCGCCACGCCCACCCGGTCCACGTCCGGATTCAGCAGGTTCGTCCGATGCCCCGGCGAATTCATCCACTCGTCGTGAATCATGCCGGCCGAAGGCCCCACAGCCACATTCTCTTCGATCAGTCCAAAGTGAGCGCCCGCCTGGCCGGCGCGTGCGGAAAGATCCAGTTCGCCGTTATAGCGGTGCGCAATCGGCCCCTCGGCGGCCATGCGTCTGCAGTGCTTCAGAGCCGCGGCAGCCAATGCCGGGTCCCATTCCAGCCGCCCTGCCCCCGCATGCATGCGTGCCTGGTTGGCCAGCGCAAATATCTGTTCGGCTGCCGTCGGAATATTTGCCCCATCCCCGTCCTGAGAAAACGCCCGAGGTTGCTCCGCAAACAAGAATGCAGTGAACGCCAAACACAAAAATAGCCTCTGAGTGAAAGATCTCATGCTTGGTTAGACACAGCTTCGCCGCGCGAGTCGCGGTATTCTTGCAGTATCGATGTCTTTTCTCTCCGCAACCACGCGCAGCGCCCTCAGCAATCGTGTCCGCCGCCAGCCGCTGGCCATCGCGGGCGTCGCGCTACTCGCCGGATTCGTGCTCTGCGGCCTCTCCGCGCCCTGGCTCGCACCCCATAATCCGGCCGCTATCGACTTGGTTCACCGCCTCGAAGGCCCTTCCACCACCCACCTCGCCGGAACCGACGAACTAGGCCGCGACACGCTCTCGCGTCTCATGTGGGGCGCGCGCCTCTCGCTCGCAATCTCCGTCAGCGTCGTCGCGGTTTCGCTCGCGCTCGGCCTCGCCATAGGCGGCCTCGCCGGCTATCTCGGCGGATGGATCGACACCGTCCTCACCACCTTCGCCATGAACACATTTCTGGCTCTGCCCGGAATCCTGCTGGCCATCGCCTTCGCCGCTTTCCTCGGCCCGGGCTTCACCAACCTGGTGCTTGCACTCGCCATCGGCGGCTGGGCCGGCTATGCGCGCCTTGTTCGCGCCCAAGTCATGTCCGTGCGCAACCGCGAATACGTCGATGCCGCCCGCGCGCTCGGTGCCAGTGGCCCGCGCATCTTCTTCCGCCACATCCTGCCCAACATCGTCCAGCCGGTCCTCGTACAGGCCGCCATCGGCATGGCCGGCGTCATCCTCGCCGAAGCCACACTTTCATTTCTCGGCCTCGGTATCCCCTCCCCCGCGCCCAGTTGGGGATCGATGCTCAACGACGCCCGCTCGCACCTCTTCGACTCGCCCCACCTGCTCCTCTTCCCCGCCGCCGCCGTAGCCGGCGCAGTCCTCGGCTTCAATTTCCTCGGCGACGCCCTCCGTGACCAACTCGACCCCCGCACCCGCCTGGAACTGGGACTCTAGGGAGACTCTGAATATGTCGATGTTTTGAAAGGGCACGGCTTCAGCCGTGCCGTAATTGCCGCAAAATGAATGCGGGCTTTAGCCCCTGAGGGAATGTTCAACATGAAATGCAGCTCAATCAGAGGCTCCTGAAGAATGAAGATCGGCGTCATCAGCGACACCCACGGCCTTCTCCGCCCTGAAGTTCTCCGCGCCCTCAAAGGCGTCAAGCGCATCCTCCATCTGGGCGATGTAGGCAAGATCTCCATCCTCGAGCAGCTTGAAGCAATCGCCCCCGTCACCGCCATCCGCGGTAACACCGATCGTGAAGGCCCTTGCGCCAAACTCCCTGAAACCGAAGTCGCCCTCATCGCCGAACACTACGTCTACATGCTCCACGACCTGCACACCCTGCATCTCGACCCCGTGGCCGCCAAGTTCGGCGCCGTCTTCTCCGGCCACACCCACGTGCCAAATTTCATCACGAAAAAAGGCGTCCTCTACTTCAATCCCGGTTCCTGCGGCCCTCGCCGATTCGCACTCCCCGTAACCGTCGGCCTTCTGACCGTTGGTAGGGACGGAAATCTGAAAGCCAAAATCGTGCCGCTCGACGTTGCCTGATTACTCCCGCATCCGCGGATTGATCCACCGGTAAACCACATCCGTCAGCAGGTTCACCAACACATACGTCAACCCGATCGACAGCAGGCACCCCTGCACTAGCGCGTAATCGCGATTGGAAATAGCGCTCACCGTCAGCCGCCCCAACCCCGGCCAACTGAAAATCGTCTCCGTCACGATTGCCCCCGCCAGCAGCGCCCCAAATTGCAATCCCACCACGGTCACAATCGGCACCAGCGCATTCGGCAGTGCATGACGGCACACAACCGCGGTCTCACTCAGCCCCTTCGCCCGAGCGGTGCGAATGTAATCCTGCCCCAGTTCCTCCAGCATCGCCGTCCGCACCATCCGTGTCAGAATCGCCGCCAGCGACGCCCCCATCGCCACCGACGGAAGAATCAAATACCGCCAGTCGATCGAGTTCGTGCCGCCCGCGTTCGCCCCCGACACCGGAAGCCATCCCAGGCCAATCGAGAAAACCAGAATCAGCACCGGCCCCAGCGCGATGCCCGGAACCGACAACCCGAAAAGCGAAATCACTGAGAGCAGTTGATCCACCCATCGTCCGCGCCGAACCGCCGCCAGAATGCCCGCAGGCAGCGCCAGCCCCAGCGCAACCGCCAGTGCAACCAGCGTCAGAGCAAGTGTGTATGGGTATCGCTGCGAAATCAGGTGCCCCACCGTATCGTGCATCCGGATCGACGCGCCCAGATCCCCATGAATGACGCCCGTCCAATAGCGGATGTACTGCGTATGCAACGGCAGATCGAGCCCATACTGATGCCGCAGCGCGCCAATATCCGCAGGCGTCGCGCCCTCGCCCAGCATCTGCAAAATCGGATCGCCAGGCACCAGGTGAATCAGCAGAAAAACCAGCGAAACCACCAGCCAGACAACGGGCAGCGTGAGTACCAGGCGAGTGAGAATCTGCTTCATGGGCTGAAGTCAGCTTACAGTCGCAACCGGTCCTTCGTCAGTTTTCCATCCCCTACCGGTAGATCTCCGGAATAAAATTCTGCTCCTGAATCGGCGGCCGCACGTACTTCGACTTGCCCAGCGCCGGCAGTTTCAGCGGCTCCGGCGTCAGGTCCTTATAAGAAATCATCGACAGCAAATGCCGAATCACATTCAGCCGCGCGCACTCCTTGTTCTCCGCGTTCACAACGAACCAAGGCGACTGCTTCGTGTCCGTAATCGCAAACATCTCGTCCTTGGCCCGCGAGTAGTCGGCCCAGTGCTTCCGCGACTCCAGATCCATCGGGCTGATCTTCCATCGCTTGGTCGGTTTATTCATGCGGTCCTGAAAGCGCCGCTCCTGCTCCGCATCGCTCACCGAGAACCAGTACTTCAGCAGAATGATCCCCGACCGCAACAGCATCCGCTCAAACTCCGGACAGCTCTGCATGAACTCCTGATACTGCCGCTCCGTGCAGAACCCCATCACGCGCTCCACGCCCGCGCGGTTGTACCAGCTCCGGTCGAACAGAACCATCTCGCCCGCCGCCGGCAAATGCGCAACGTAGCGCTGAAAATACCACTGCGTCTTCTCGCGCTCCGTCGGCGTCGCCAGTGCCACCACGCGGCATACGCGCGGATTCAACGACTCGGTAATCCGCTTGATCGACCCGCCCTTGCCCGCCGCGTCGCGTCCCTCAAACAGCACCACCACGCGCAGACCTTCGCTCCGTATCCACTCCTGCAGCTTCACCAGCTCCACCTGCAGCCGCTTCAATTCGCGATCGTAGTCGCAGTCCTTGCCCAACCGCTGCCCGTTCACGTTCGACACAGGCGCCTCGGCAACAACTTGAACTTCCTTCTCCTGCGGCGTTCCCTGCTCTACCGATTCCGTGCTCTTCCGTTTCGGCTCTTTGTGCTTCTTGCTCTTGTTCGCCATCTGTCTTCCTCCGGCGATCTCCGCATTCCAGATCTCAAACTCGAAACCTGCACCGCCGTATCTTTCTGTATATCGGCAGAATGCTAAATCGCGTCACAGGAGCCCTGCAACAACCTATTTCACTCAGGGAGCCGCTGAATCCACGGATGCTTTGAAAGGGCACGGCTTCAGTAGTACCGCAAACTTGATCCGGCCTTGCTGGAGTTCCTCCGCAGCCTGTAAAGTCGTGCCCTGACGCGTTAGCTGAGCTTTTGCTCTCTGTATTTTCCAGTCTAAATGCCGGGAGCCCAGGTCTCGTTTCCGAGGTCTGGGCTCCTGCGGCATTCAGCCGCTTAAAGGAAATATATAGGCGATGTTCTAACTAAAATAAGCGGTCAAAGTCAGCACCAGCAGCGTGAGGCCGATGGCGATTGCGATGGTTCCGACGACGCGGGAGAAATTGATGAGCCAGGTCTGCGGAGCCTCGCCGAGCCTTGCTTCGAGTTTGCCTTCGCGGACCAGGCGCTCGTACTCCAGTGGGCGCTTGTGCTTGAACTCTTCTTCGCTCTCGACGCCGGTGAATACCACCATGTCCATCGGGAAGCTGTCAGGGCGCAGATGCGTGTTGACGAAGTGGATGGAGAAGATGAAGAGGATGGCGAGCAGGCCTTCTTCGCTGTGGATCACGAGCACCGCGTTCAACGCCCAGCCGGGCAGGAAGTGCGCGAAGAACGGGGCAAACCACATGGCGTATCCCGAGAAGCCGATGACGATCATGCCCCAGAAGACCGCCCAATAGTCGAACTTTTCCCAGTAGGCATAGCGGCCAAACTGCGGCTTGGGACCCAGGCCTACCATCCAGCGCAGGTGTCCGAAGAGGTCTTTTGCATCTTTCCAGTTGGCGACCATGGAGGTCGATCCCCAGAAGATGCCCTTCTCGCGATGCAGGATGCCGCGCGTGAAGATCTCCTTCACGTGGATAAGAAACGCTAGCGTCAGCACCAGGGCGAAAAACTTGTGAAAGAAGAGAATGGCGCCGAACCCGCCCACGGCCTTGGCCAGGCCGCGCGCCCAGATGCTCTCGCTGAAGCGAATCGGCAACCCAGTGGCGGCAAGTCCGAGGAACGTGGTGAACAGGACCGCATGCATGTATCTCTGCTCGCGGGTGAAGCGCATGAAAAAACGCTTCGTGCCGCCGTGACGCCTGCTTTCTGCTGCTTCTTGCTCCAAATCAGGCATTTTTCCCTCCATTTTTCGACTTCTCCTTGATTTGGTCGTTGCGGCTCTGGTTGTCGCGGATCTGGTTGTAGCGCGAGCGGATCAGCCACAGCAGGGTGTGAATGACGAAGAACGTCAGCGTGCCCGCGAGCAGAATATTCATGAAGAGCCGGACAAAGTAGAGCGCCGGATTCAGCTTGCGGTCGTGCGCGTTGGCGTGCGGCTGGTACTGGACGAAACTGAGGTTGGCGCCCGCGTGACACGCGCCGCAGGTCTTGACCAGGTTGGCCTTGTTGATGGGCGAGCGCGGATCGGAGGCTGGCAGAATTTCATGCGCACCGTGGCAGTCCCAGCAGCGAGCGGTTTCAACATAGCCGCCGAGCGAGCCCAACTGCGAGTGGAAGGTATCGCGATAGGTCGATAGCTTGTCAGTGTGGCAGGAGCCGCAGATGGGCGTAGACTGCATGCGGAAGGCCGCCTCTGTCGGCTGCAGAATCGCATGCGCGGTGTGACAGTCCGTGCAGACCGGCGCCTTAAGGTTGCCGCCGGCTACTGCCTTGCCATGCGCGCCGCCCATATAGTCGTCGTTGATCTTGGCGTGGCAGCTTCCGCAGGTCTTGGGAATGTTGCTCTTGTAGGTGGGGCTCTCGGGGTTCTTGTGGCTCAGGATGTGATGCGAGCCGTGGCAGCTTTGGCAGTTGGCCGCGACCAGCAGGCCTTCCTTACTGAGCGCGAAGCCGTGAATGGAGTCCACATAGAGCGGATAAACGCTGGCCAGTCCGTGCTTCTTGGCCATGCCTTCAGTGCCGTGGCAGTTGCCGCAGGTCTTGGGAACGTTGAGCGGATAGACGGCCGAGCGCGAATCCGTCTTGGGGAAGATGGTGTGGGCGTTGCCGTGGCAACTGGTGCAGGGATGCTCTTTCGAGTCCGCGTGCACGCTTCCGGAGAGGCCCGATGCCTCATCGGCATGGCAGGTTTTGCAGTCGACCTTGGCCACTTGGTCAGGGTGCGGATATTCCTTGATATTGCTATGGCAATCGTTGCACTTGAGGCTGCCGTGGATGCTGTCGCCGAAGGTTTTGCCGTCGACGGCGATGCTGTGGCCATTGGCATCCTGCATGGAAGCGTCGCCATGGCAACTGAGGCACTCGGCTTGCGCATGGAGCCTGCCGGAAGCCAAAGTAAGCAGCAGCACGGCCAAGCCGGCAGCCAAAAGTCCACGATGTAGGAACCGGCCCACACCGCGTAATGGCGGCGACACGATTGAGAACCTTCTTGCCCCTGCGGCTTCGCCCATCCTGCCGTTTTCCTTCTCCGGGAGAAAAGGGTCTGAGCCCTACCTTCCCGGCTTGCCTGTTGCGAACTCCGGCCCCGCTTACAAAAAATGGCCTGCTTTTGCTGGGTTCGTACTTTAGAGATGACGCCTCCGTGGAAAAACCCGCAGTGATACGGATCACAAAGCCAAAAACCAAAGAAATGAGCTTCTGTTTCCAACTCGGAATCGACTCGATCACATGTGACAGAGCGGCAGTGCGTTATCGCGCAGATTGCACGTGAAACAGCCGCTGGCAAGCGGCTGCCTGCCTTATTCTCTTTTTGCTGCGGGAGTATCCGGCAGAATGCCCGTGAAAGTGATGTGAGTCACATGCCGCGCTACGCCCGGTAGACGACAATATGACCGCTGCTTGAGGAAAGAAATTTATGGGCTCTGTCGCGGTACCTGAGACGAAAACCATGCTCACTCTCCCTGGGGACGCGGTACGCCAGATCCAATGGCGCTTTGCCGACCGGTTTGACCTGCAAATGCTCGTTCAGTCGGCGCGCACGGTGGCGCGCGGAACCGTGGCGCGCATGGTTGCCGCGGGCGAACGCAACACCCACGAATGGACCCCGGCCAAGAACGAGATGATGGAAGCCTTCGACCGCGCCGGCATCACCGCGGCCTTCATGGAACCGGAAGAGGGCGGCTTTATCTCCGGCCCCAAGAACCTGGCTCTGGCGCTGGCCGCCTTTGAACTGGCCTGGGTAGACGGCGGCGCTGCCACCGCCAGCCTGGCCAGTTGCCTGGCCCTGGCGCCGATCCACGAGCGCGGCACACAGGAACAGGTGACCCGCTACAAGACTCTCGCCGCACCACCGCAACCCGGGGAGGACCGCAAGCCCTGGCGCGGCGCCTTTGCGCTGACCGAGCCGATTCCCTACGTAGGCGTCGACACGGGTATGCTGAGCGGACGCATGAGCATCGCCGAGTGGAAAGACGGCGAAGAACCCATGCTGCAGGTGGACAAGCGCGGCCGGTTCATTACCGGAATCGCCTTCGCCAATTTTGTGACCGCCGCGGTCATCTCGGAAGACCCGCGCATCAAGGGCAGTTGCGTCATCATTCTGGAAGAGGGCGACCCTGGTACTTACGATCGCGGAACGCCTACCAAGAAGCTGGTGCACCAGCTTTCGTCGACCGGCGACCCGATCTTCAACTTGAAGGTGCCGGCCAGTCGCATCGTTGGCGGCTATACGATCAAGGCCGGCGTCATCGTCCCGAACTTCAACCACGGTGAGATCATCGAGGCGGTCTTCCGCCGCACCCGCGTGCCGGTGGGCCTGATGACGGCAGCCAAGCTGCTGTCGGCGGTCGAGCCGGTGATCCGCTACCAGCGCGGGCGCTTCCGCGGCGCCGAAGGTTCAAGGCCCGGATCGATCCGCTACGAGCAGGGCATCCAGCAGCGCGAAGATGCGCTGCACCGGCTGGTGGACGTGTGGGCCACGGGCGAGGCCGCGACTTCGCTGGGCTTTGCCGCCGCGCGCTTGTTTGACGCGCTCGATCCGATCGAGAAGCACAAGACCGCGGTGCTCAAGGAGAAGGGCATCCAGGGCGGCCGTGCGGTGATGAAGGCGCTCAGGGAGAGCGAGCAGCGGGCGATTCTGCTGCTGTCGCTTAAAGCCGACGATCCGCGCCGCGCCGAACTTGAGGCCGATCCGCTGGTCCAATATGTCCTGATGGACGCTGAAGCCAACGTGATTTGCCCGGCGACCAAGCTCTGGAACACCGGCCATGGCGCCAACATGATGCGCGAGGCCGTGAGCCTGATGGGCGGCTATGGCATCACCGAGGACTGCCCCGGCTTCCTCGCGAACAAATGGGTGGACGCACAACTGGAAGCGACCTACGAAGGCCCCGAAGCCGTGCAACGCCGCCAGATGACGATAACCATGATCACCGAGCTTTTCCTCGCGCAGTTCCGCGCCTGGACGGTGGCCATGCGCCGCATCGCCTCCGAGCGGCCCGGAACCGGCGCCTGTACGCTGGCTTCGGCCATGAACCTGTGGCTGTGGACGATTAACCACCTGCAAAATTCGACCGACCCGGCGGGCAACAAGCTCTATCACGGGCAGCGCCAGGGTGTGACCTTTGCGCTGGCCGACGCACTCAGTTGGCTGCTGGCCTCGCGTGCGCAGATTCTCGATGTGCTGGAGTTGGAGGCACGCGGCGCGGACGATGCGGTGGCCGCCGAGGGCCTGGAAGGCACGGTGCAGTTTCTCAGCGACCTGTGCCACACGCAAGCGGCGCAGGCTGCGGGCGAGGTTTCGCGCATCTGCGGCGAGCTGGTCTTCGGATACAACCGCCATCCGGCCTGGGACGAAGAGGAACATCGCAACTGCTTCCTCGCGGACGAACTCGAAGAGTACGAAGAGACCATGCCTGGGATCACGGCCATGGCCGTGGATGTACTGGGCTCTGACGGCAGTCATCCGCAGAAGGCCGGACCTTGCGCGGGGTGCATTGGCTCCGCAGAGTTCCTTCGCCTACAAAGCAAACTGACCATGTGCCTGAGCGGCTCGCGGCTGGCGAAAGATCGCGCGGCGGAGACGGTGAGCAAGGTGATGATTCCCGAAGCGCTGGATTACCCCGCATGAGCGCGGACGCCCAAAACACGGAGGCGCAGGATATCGAGCGCCAGTCAATGGAAGTCGACATTGCGTGCGCCGGCTTTGGCCCCGCCATGGGCGGCTTTCTGACGACTCTCACACAGGCATGGACGGCCAATCCCGCCGACCCTGCTTTCGAGAGCAAGGCCGCGCCGGGCATGCCTCTGCAGGTGCTTTGCTACGAGCGGGCCGACGACATTGCTTCGGGCGTGAGCGGCGTCGTAACGCAAGCACGCGGCATCAACGCCAGTTTTCCTGAGCTCAATCCGGCCGAGATTCCGATGGCAGCCCATGTGACCAGCGAGCGCGTGCTCTATTTGCTGGACCCCATCGGCGCCAGCCGCCGCGCGGCGCTGTTGCGGATCGGCGATTTCTTTCTTGGCCTGGGACGAGGTCTGTTGCTGAAAGACCATGCCTTTGAATTGCCGTGGACACCGGCCTTTCTGCATAAGCACGGCGGCCTGGTGCTTTCCATCGGCCAGTTCAATCAGTGGGTCGGCTCGCAACTGATGGCGAGCGGCCTGGTGCAGATTTGGCCGGGAACGCCAGTGGCTGGCCCGCTCGTTCAGGACAATGCGGTAACGGGATTGCGGTTGGCAGATCAGGGCGTTGAGAAGAACGGCGCTCCCGCCGACGGCTTTATGCCCGGCATGGATGTACACGCGCAACTGACCGTTGTCGGCGACGGGCCGGTCGGATCGATTGGACGTGCGCTCGACAAGAAATTCAAAGGCGCGGAGCACAACGAGTGGGCGCTGGGCATGAAGTTCGTGATCGAGCTGCCGGAAGACTCGACTCTGGAACCAGGCACCGTTTGGCACACCTTCGGCTATCCGGAGCCGGAGATCTTCGGCTTTCTCTACGTGCATCCGGAGCGCCTGGTTTCGGTGGGCATCTTCGTGCCTTCGTGGATGAGCGATCCGAGCCGCACCTGCTACCGCTACCTGCAGCACTACATTCAACACCCGGCGCTGTGGAAGGTTTTGAAGGACGGAACGCTGCGCTCCTGGGGCGCGAAGTCGCTCGAGGAATCCGGACGGCGCGGCGAGCCTCAGCTCTCGGGCGACGGCTTTGCACGCATCGGCGAGGGCTCCGGATCGACCAACATGCTGACCGGCTCGGGCGTGGACGAGGCCTGGGTCACCGGCACACAACTGGGCGAAGCGGTACTGGAACTGCTGCGCGCGGGCAAGCCTTTCACGCGGGAGAACCTGGCCGCAACTTACGAAAAACGGCGGCGCACAAGCTGGGTGGAGAGCGGCGCGCGCGAAGCCGAAAACGCGCGCAATGGATTTCAGGTCGGCATCGTGAAGGGCATGATCGGCATGGCGCTGGCTGGCCTTACTGGCGGACGGCTTTCGCTCAAGGCGAAGATTCCCGCGGCAAACAAGCAGATTCATCCGTTCGATGCGAACTCCACCGAAGCACGCCAGTTGAAAGATGCGGCGGCGCTGGCCCATGCCGAAGGGCGCTCGCTGCACGACGCTTTGCTTTCGGTGCGCGGATGGCCGGAGATTCCTTATGATGGACGGCTGCTGGTCACACACCAGGACGCGCTGTTGATGGGCGGCAAGGTGCAGGCCATGCCGGGGTTTGCCGACCACGTTGTCTTTCGCGATCCAAAGTTGTGCATTGCTTGTAATGAAAAGACGTGCGTGGCGATGTGCTCCGGCCAGGCCATCACCGAGGGCCCCGACGGCGTGCCCGCTTTCGAACGCGAGAAGTGCGTCCACTGCGGCGCGTGCTTATGGAATTGCGCACAGGCGCCCGGCGGCGAAAGCTCGAACATAGAATTCAGCGCAGGTGCTGGCGGGTTGCATTCCGCAGAGAATTGATTTTTCGTCAATAATCAAGTTCGACCAAAGAGGAAAGAAGAATGGGAAATGCAGTACACATCGTCGTTTGCGCGGGGATCGTTCCCGATCCACTGCAAACGCTCGAGCCAATCACTACTCCCAACGGACCCGGGCTCAAGAACGAAATGGTTCTGCCCGCCGTGCTCGACCCATGGGCCGCCTGCGCGCTCTATGAAGCCGCAAGCCTCGCGGCCAAAAATCCCGGCAGCAAACTCTGGCTGGTCTCGCTCGGTCCCAAGGCCAAGCTGCAACAGGTGATGATGACCGTCGCGCAGAAAGTTGCATTCGAGCTGGTCCCCATCGACGGACCCATCGGCGGATTCCCTGACGCGCATTCGACAGCGGCCGCATTGGCTGGCGCGATCGATGCCATTCCCGGGCTGGACAAAGCGAAGCTGCTGCTCTTCGGCGGATGGGAGTCGGCAACGCGCGGCGCTGGCGTTACGCTGCAGATTGTCGGCGAGCGGCTCGGCATCACGGATCAGTTTTACGGCGTGGACCAGATCGATCTTCGCGAGGACGGTTTCTTCGAAGTGCTGGAGCGCGTTGAAGGCGGCAAGCACCAGGTGTCGGTTTGCGCTGGCACACCGGCGGTGTTGGGATGGGCTACTGGCAATTTGGCCGAGCCGAGGAACAATCCGCAGGTCGGCATGGCGAATATGCGGACGATTATGCCGGCGCTGCAAAAGGCCAAGCCTGCGGCGCTCGCGGCGAATGGTCTGCGTTACGTCTCCGTCAGTCTTCCCAAACAGCAGCGCACCACGCGCGTGGTGAAAGACCTCACGCCCGACCAGATTGCCGCAGAGTTGGTCGAGTGGATTGGAGCCGAATGATGGAATCAATACTGGTACTGACGCACGCAGACGAAACCGGCTCCGCACTCACAAAAGCTTCCCTTGAAGCCGTCACCGCAGGACAGGAGTTGGCCTCGCGCCTCGGCGCGCCTCTCGCTATTGGCATTATTTCCGCAGACGCAACAAACTTGTCCAAAGCACTGCCGTCCGCAAAGATTTTGGCCGTCTCTGGCGAGGCCTTTGCGCAATCACGTTATGCAACCGATACCGCAGCCTGCGAAGCTCTATGCCGCGCTGCCGGGGCGACCATCGTTCTGGTTCCCGCGGGCGCACGCTTTTCCCGCGGCGCTGCCGGAGTGGCCCATCGGCTTGGCGGCTTCATCGATACGCACATCACGGCCATCGGCGGAACAGACACTCTTGAAGTGACGCGGTGGTTTTATCGTCAGCGTGTGGAGGCAGTCCTGAGCCGCGATGCGCGTCCCTGGTTTCTGCTGCTCGATGCTGGCACTCATGCGGCATTTGCAGGTGCAGGGGGTTCGGCTTCCGTCGAGTCGGTCAACGTCGATCTGCCTGCGTTGCGGACCACGGTTAGTGGTATCCGCGCACCGATGCAGGACGCGCAGACGATCCGCCCCGACGCGAAGATGCTGTTTGTTACCGGCGCGGGGTGGACGAAGAAGCAGCCTGACGGACAGATTCATGCCGCCGAAGCTGGTGATTTGATTCTCGGATTTCTGCGCCAGACCGGCGCATCGCTGGGCAGCAGCAAATCTCTGGTCGACCAGGGAGGCGAGGGGACGCCCGTGCTTCCCTTCCTCACTCACATGAATCAGATTGGGCAGACGGGCGCCACGCCGCGCCACTCCAAGGGCCTCTCGACTTGCTGCCACGGCGAAGAGCCGCACGTGGTTGGCTGGCGGTTCATTGCTGACCGGCGCGCCATTTCGCTCGACCCCAACTGCGGCTGGACCCGCGGCAAGGCCGATGTTGTCTACGTGGCCGATGCCTTTCCAGTGATCGCCAAAGTCAACGAATTGCTGGCGGCGAAGAAAGCCTGAAAATGGTTGTGAAGATGTCCACGATGAAAGAAGGGTACCGGCGATCACCGGTACCCTTCTTTCATCTAGAAGCTATCGAACAGGCGCTCAAATCTTGAGCTCGGGCGGAATCGAGAGAGTCGCCATCATCCGCTCCATCGCGCCTTCGTCGTTGGCGATGGTCGCAAGCAGCTTTTCCTTGAGTGCATCACGTTTGGCATAGAGGCGCAGCGGCTTGGGGGGATTGTGAAGCAGATCTTTGCCCACGAGCGCGCGCACGACAAAGGGCATGTAGGACGAGTAGTCGCCCTGCATGCTCACGGTCTGCGTCCTGTACGTCGCCGGATTGATCTTGCCCCAGGACACGGCTTCAGATGGTTCGCAGGAGGACAAACTTCCGTCGGTAACGGGGGCAGAAACGATCTGCGCGTCGTAGTCGTAGCCGCGGATGTTGTCGAGGAAGAAGATTTGCGAGAGTGCCGGCTCCGGTTGCAGAGAGTAATTCTTGGGAACGCCGCCACCCAGAATCAGAATGGCAAGCGATTTCGGTTCGGAGTCGAACAGGCCCCAGTGATGGTAGGCGCAGGCCTCAAAAACGTCTTCGTGAAGATCGTAGTCGAATCCGTATTTAATTTTGCCGAGGCGCTGAAGCGCCCACAGCTTGACGGAGTTGAGGAACATGCTGCCATCGGCGGGCGCTCCAATAAAGACCGGCAACTCAAGATCGGCGCATGTGCTGAGAAGGCCGGGCGCAACGCCGAGAGTCTTCTCGCGCACGGCAAATTGCTTGCCTAGCAGATAGTTGCGCTCGGTGGTCGTCATGCGCTTTTGGAACTCGGGCCGCTGCAGAATCTCGGTAGCGACGGCGTCCTGGTCGAAGAGAATCTGTTCGTCGAAACCGGTATCGGCTACACGAATGACGCCGTTCTCGCGCAACTCGGCATCGTCGCCGTACAACGCGACCTCGCGTATGGGGCGCGTGTCGGTCTTGCGGAGACAGTCGTGGCCATCGTGATAGCAGATGGCATCTGTCACGGTGAGGTAGGCCGTGTTCGCGGCTTTGATGAGAGGAATGAGCCAGGCGCGGTGCTGATCGGAAACCGTGATGGGTCCGGCGCACGTGACGACAAGCGGGATTCGTTTTTCGATCACCTGCTTCATCGCGTCATAGACGCGCCGCAGGTAGGCGCCGCCGAAAGCCGGAAGAGCGGCCTCGAAGACCTCGCCCAGATTCTGGCATTCTGTCACCGGCTTTCCGGTCACCGGTCCGCCCATCAGTCCGTTCGTCGTGGAACACTTGCCCATTCGAAAAAGCCTCCTAAACAGTTATCTTCAGTATCCAACATTGGGCGACAGGCACGCGAAGAAGTCCCGACCGCAAACGTGGAATCGCGGTAAGAATTCATGATTGGGCTGGAAACGTTGATTTTCGTTTATGTGCCGAGCCACAAATGAGGTGTGCCCCAGATCCCGAAGCTGGAATCTGGGGCACTTTAGCCCAAAACCAATTATGTAAAGCAGCCTATCTCGATTGAGCCTTAGTTCTTGGGCAGCACCACAAACGGCCCCTGGCCGTCTCCGCCTTCAAACGCCGCCTGCCCGAGCGAAGGAATTCCAATCTCCCACTTCGGTCCTTGCAACTCTGGCATCGGCTTGGCCGTGAACAGCTTCTTGCACTGGTGCGCCGTCCAACGCGCCCAGCGCTTCGACTTTTTGCGCCGCGCGCTGTCGGTCGAGATGCCGGTGCCGGCATACATCTGCCGGTAGAGCTTGGAGAGAAACATGAACGCGATGCGGGCGCGAAGATTCGGCGTGCAGGCCGAGCGCTGCCAGATCGAGGTCCAGTTATAGAAGCGGTCCCAGACTTTTTGCGTGCGCTCGCGAATTTCGTCGGCGCTCATGGTGGGATGCGGAGTGAACATTTTGGGGCGCACCTCGGTGGGAATGAGCCAGTAGCGCGTGATCGGTACATCGCCCACCATGGTGGGATGCTGCGACTGCTCCTTCTCCCAGCGGCCGAAGTCGACCGTGCCGGGAAACGGCGTCATCATGACAAACTGCGCAAAGGTGACACCGGCCCTCAGCGCCATCTCGACAGTTGCATCGAAGGTTGAGGCCCTGTCGGTCGGCAGCCCGAAGATGAACGAGCCGAGCACATGCACGCCGTGCTCCTTGAACGTTTGCAGTTGCTTGGCCAGTGCATCGCCGGAGAGGTTCCAGTCCTTGTAGACCGCCTTGAGACCCTCGGGAGTCACAGCCTCAATGCCCACCAGTGCGCCCTTGATATTGGCCTTCTTCATGGCGTCGAGAAACTCGCCGTCCTCGCCCGCCTCCATGGTCATCTGGGTGTAGAACACCATGTCCCTGGGGAGCTTGGCCAGCTCTTCCATCAGTTGGAAGCGCTCATTGCGAATGGCGGTCAGTTCTTCGAGCTTGGCGGTGTTGTGCTGCTCGCGCGCCAGGCGCAGATCGGTAAACGTAACGGGGTAGAAGTTATCGTCGGCGAGGGCGATAAAGCGGAAGCCTAGCCGGCGCAGCGCGACGATTTCGTCAACTACGCTTTGAAACTTCCTCTGCCGGGGCTTTTGTCCGTCGGTGCGCCACACGCTGCAAAACGAGCAGTGCTTGGGGCATCCGCGAATCGTCTGCACGGAGGCCCACATATATTTCTCGGGATTCATCAGGTCCCAGCGCGCGGCCAGAAACTCATCGCCTTCAATGCGCCCGCCGGCGTAGATTCTTTCCGGCTTGCCGGCCAGGCAATCGGTGACTGCCCTACCCCAGGCAACATCGCCATCGCCGGTGACTACGGCATGCGCCTGACCCTGTTCAAAGACCTCTTCAGGAAACAGAGTGGCGTGAATGCCGCCATACACGACCCATGCGCCGCGGCTACGCGCCATGCGGCCCACGGCGTATCCGCGCAGGGCATTGCCGGTGTGCACGCTGATGCCGACAATATCTCCGGCTTGAATGGTCTCCGGCACAATCTGTTCAAGAGACTCGTCCACGAGAATGGGGTCGCCCGCAATTTGCGGCGTGGCTGCGGCAAGCACGAATAACCATCGCGGCGTAATGACCGCCGTGCCAAAAGAATTGTCACTCGGATTGACGAGATGAACGCTCAATGAATCCAACCTTTCCTGGTGCAGGTGCGGTTGGCGTCACAGCAATCGCAGGGTTGCCGTAATGCGGAGGTTGCGAGCTGAAGTGGCTCTTGAATCTCAACGTAAGCCACGCTGAACTTCGACTATGGCAAGTTAACCCTGGAATTGATCGTGCAAGCGTCATCTTCAATCGGACAAATAAAATCGGGAAGATCCGCTTCTCCAGAACTGCCCATGGCGGATCTTCCCAGAACTGTCTTTACCCTGAGCAGTTTCGCTCATCTTACAGGTTCGAAGCGCCGTTGAATGTTCAATATTGACCATATCAGCCATTGAGACATATTTCATTTAAAAAATCGAGATTCCTCATCGCTGCGCGGTCGATTCCACTTGGCAGCACTCAGCCGTGACAGTGCGGTCTCCGAGCGGAATCGCCACTTGCTCCACAATTTCAAGGCCAAAGCCCTCCAGAGCAGGAATGTGCATGGGCGTGTTCGACAGCAGACGGATGCGGTGGATGCCCAGATCCGAGAGAATCTGTCCGCCCAGTCCGATGGCGCGCAGAATGCGGCCGGTGCGGGCCTGCGAGCCTTCGCGCGTGCGCAGTTCCTGGTGCAGCACCAGCCGCCCGGATTGCGCCGCGAGCTCGCCCGAAGGGACAGCTGTTCCGCCCGGCGCAAAAGCTGCGGCCACAGGCGTGTGGTCAATCTCAAAACCGCGCGAGGTGTTGTGCAGGTAGAGCACCACGCCACAACCCTCCTCGGCAATCATGCGCATGGACTGATCGAGCGTCTCGCGGCAATGGCAATCAGCGGCGAACACATCGCCCGCCGTACAGCGGGTGTGAACCCGCACCAAAACCGCGTGTTCGCAGGGCGGCCGCAGTTCAATCTGGCTAGGCAAATTCCCTTCCGCCGCCACGCTGCCGATGGCCGGGCCCGCGTTAAAGGCGGCGCAGTCCTTGCACAGATCGCCGCGCACCAGCGCGATGTGGCTCTCGCCGCCGTTCACTTCGCTCTCGTAAGCGATCATGCGGAATTCGCCGTACCTGGTCTGTATGCGGCTTTCGCCGGCGCGGACGATATAGCGCTCATTGCGCAGCCGATAGCGGATCAGCTCGGCAACGGTGAGTATCGTAAGGCCGTGTTCCTTGCAGAATGGAATCAGGTCGGGAATGCGCGCCATCTCGCCGTCGTCGCGCATGATCTCGCAGATGACGCCGGAAGGATTGAGACCGGCGAGGCGCGCCAGGTCGACTGAAGCCTCGGTTTGACCGGCGCGCACCAGCACGCCACCGCGGCGCGCACGGAGCGGAAAGACATGGCCGGGACGGGCGAGGTCGGTGTAATTCGAGTTCGGATCGATGGCGACGCGGATAGTGTGCGCACGGTCGGCTGCGGAGATGCCCGTCGTGACGCCCTCGCGCGCTTCAATCGTCTCAGTAAATGCAGTGCCGAAGCGCGAGGAGTTCTGCTGCGTCATCGGGAAGAGGCGTAGATGGTCGGCGCGCTCCTCTGTCAAGGTCATGCAGATGAGGCCGCGGCCGTTTTTGGCCATGAAGTTGATGGCCTCGGGGGTTACGTGCTCGGCGGCCAGAGTCAGGTCGCCCTCATTCTCGCGGTCCTCGTCGTCAACCACAACCACCATGCGGCCTGCTCGGATTTCGGCGACAGCGCCGGGTACGTCGGTAAAGGGGAGCTCGAAGGTACGGGGGGAGTTTGGCATGGCGACCCCTCTATTCTCGCCGATGGCGGCGGGAAAGGGCAAAAGGGGCGGAGCGGACAGTTGAGGCGCAGTCGATGGTTGGGTGGTAATCCGCCCGGAACAGGGCCTGACCTCTGAAAAGACCCCGCCCTATGGCGACATAGTGGCAAGGCTATCGGCAATTCGAATCCTTCCCTCCGCCATATAGACTTAACATGATTATTTAGTAAAGCTTAGCCATGACACAGCGCCCGCAATTGTTGAATTCAAGTCGGATCGCCCTAAGACGGGCATCCCTATTGGGATCAGTTCGTTCTCGCGCGGAGGTTGTCTCTGTCCCGCAGTCAAAGAAGGCGCCACCGGAAGAAAGCCTTTTCAACCTTCTGGCCCCTTGGTTCGTCTAGAACCTTAGAGATGTATTCACAATCTGCTCCCGACAATGTGCCGCCATGCAACGAAACCGAATGAGGCGCGAGATGAAGAACTGCGTTTCGGACTCGATTGTGCAGTTTGCGCTGCCGGTGCGGCCGTTCTCCGCCGGAGCGGCGATCTTATGGCTGGCAGGCGTAAGACTCCCAGTCGAGGCGCAACAGTCCAACAAGAATCGTCACTTCAACTGGAGTGACCTTTCAAACGCGCAGCGGATGGCCCACTATTCGCACACGCAAATTCGCCGGAAATAAGCGAGGAACTCGTGTACCAAACTTTGCATTATTGTGGTCGTTTTTTTATTGCTTTGGCACTTTGCCTGGCTAGTGTGGCCACGGCACACACACAAACTCCCGCACGGACCGTTTCCGGTGCGGCAGCAACAGCTACTTTGCATGGGCGCGTCGCTGATCCAACAGGCGCGTTGCTGCCCGGCGCCAAAATCACCGTGACCAGCGCCAAGGGAACCGCAGTGGCCACAACAGCCTCGGACGCATCAGGTACGTACACCGTGAATGGCCTGACGCCGGGCGGCTACATCGTCCTTGCCTACTTCGAGGGCTTTGCCCCGGTTTCTTCGCCACCGATCCAGTTGGCGGCCGGACAGGTGAAGCGTGTTGACGTGTCGATGGCCACGGTTGTGGAGCAACAGAGTGTCACCGTCTCCGACGAGGAGGCGCCAATGGTCAGCGTCGAGGCCAGCGGCAACACCAGTTCGGTCGTCCTGAAAGACAAGGACCTCGATGCGCTTTCCGACGATCCGGATGAACTGTCGAACGAGTTGACGGCGCTTGCAGGTCCGGCGGCCGGTCCCAACGGCGGAGAGGTCTACATCTCGGGGTTCACGGGCGGGCAACTTCCACCGAAATCGGCAATCCGCGAGATTCGGATCAATCAGAATCCGTTTTCGTCGGAGTTCGACCATCTCGGCTACGGGCGCATCGAGATCCTGACCAAGCCCGGAACCGATCAGTTGCACGGGCGGTTCTTCTCTCAGGGCAACGACGACACCTTCAATACGGGCAACCCGTTTACGACCGCCATTCCCGCCTACCACAGCATTCAGTACAACGGCTCGATCAGCGGCTCGATCTCGAAATCGGCATCGTTTTTTGTCAGCGTGGAAGAGCGCAACAACCAGAACGCAAGCATTTATAGCGTGAGCAAAGCCGTGCTGGATCCTGCGACAAATTCATATAAAGCGGGCACCGTTTCCGGGGCACTCTTCAGCCCTTCTACGCACACGGAAATCTCGCCGCGCATCGATCTCCAACTAGGACAGAAGAACACGCTCACCTTGCGCTACCAGTTTGAACGGTTCCACCAGAGCGGCAGCATCGGATCGCTGCAACTTCCCTCCCAGTCCAGCACTTCAAATTCTGTCGAGCACACGATTCAAGTTAGCGATTCGCAAGTAATCAATGATCGCATCGTCAATGAAACGCGCTTCCAGTATCTCCGCGACATCGATTCATCCACGCCTGTAAGCACTGCGCCAACGGTGTCGGTATCCGGGTCATTTACCGACGGCGGCGCTTCTGGCCAACTCTCCAACGATCACACCGATCACCTGGAGTTGCAGAATCTGACCACAATGTCGGCGGGTGCACATGCCATCAAGTTCGGGACGCGCCTACGCTATAATCGCGACGCCAACTCGACAAACGCCAACTTTAACGGCAGCTTCAGTTTCCCCTCGCTGGATGCATACATCGCCGTGCTGAACTATATCAACGCGAACCCAGGCACTACAAACATTGCCGCGGCAGGCGCCCTGCCCAACGCATTCAACTACACCACCGGCCCCACGGCTGTCGTGGCCAGTGTGTTTGACGGCGCGCTGTTCGTGCAGGATGACTGGAAGGCCAATCAGTTCCTGACTCTTTCCGGCGGCTTGCGTTGGGAATCGCAAAATCACGTTGCCGATCACAATGACTGGGGTCCGCGTGTTGCCTTTGCCTATGCGCTGGATGGCCACAAGAACCGAGCGCAGGCCAAGACCGTGCTGCGGGGCGGATACGGTTTTTTCTATGACCGCTTCGGACTGGGGAACCTGGAGACAATGAAACGCTACAGCGGCGGCGCAGATAGCCAGACACAGAACACGATCACGAATCCCACATGCTTCAATGACGAGACCTTTAGCGCGATTGATCTTTCAACCTGCGGTCCCGCCAGCGCCAACGCAAAGACAATCGTCCAGGTCGCGCCCACCTATCACTCACCCTATACCGAGCAGGTTTCAGCTAGCCTGGAGCGCCAGCTAACCAAGACGACTTCGCTCTCCGCGACGTATTTGCGTAGTTATGGCGTTCACCAGATGATCACGCGCGATTCAAATGCCTATAAGCCAAACACCTTTCTCTATGGCAGTTCGGCGTTGATCGGCGTCCGGCCCGATCCGTCCCTTGGCATCGTGCAGCAGTTTGACTCTGAGGCGGTCTTCAAGCAGAACCAGCTCATCGTGAATGTCAATGCTCGGTTCACGCCGAAGTTCAGCCTCTCAGGGTTTTACAACCTGACCTACGCACACTCGAACACTGGAACAGCCTCGAACTCATACAACCTGATCCAGGACTATCGCCGAGCCAGCTTCGCCTCACGCAACATGGTCTTTCTGATGGGCAACTACACTGGCCCGCTCAACATCACATTCAACCCCTTCCTTATTGCGCAATCTGGCCGGCCCTTCAACTTCATCACCTCAAATGACTTGACCGGAGACAATTTCTTCAACGACCGTCCGTCGATTGTAGCGGCCTCCAATTGCACATCGAGCTCCACGCAATATGTGCAGACTGCTTATGGTTGCTTTAACACCATTCCTCAGCCTGGCGAAACCATTATCCCTGGCAACATGGGCAACGGACCGGCTGCGGTGGCTGTAAATCTCCGCATCAGCCGCGCCTTCGGCATCGGACCCAGGCTGGAGTCTGCAGCTGGCTCGAATAACAGTAATGGCCCTGGTGGACCACCACCGGGAGGCGGTCCTGGTGGTGGACACGGTGGGTTTGGGGGCGGTGGCTTTGGCGGCGGTGGCGGCCGGGGCATGATGGGCGGAAGCGCCAGCACAGGCCACAAATACTCGCTGAGCTTCAGCGCTCAGGCATTGAACCTGTTCAACGACATTGACCGTGGGCAACCGATCGGAACTGTGAACTCGGCGAACTTTGGCCAATCGAAGAGCCTTGCCCAAGGAATCTTCTCATCCGGTTCGGCGGCGCGGCGCGTCTTCTTCCAGGCTGCATTCTCGTTCTGAGTTCTTGACGACACCTTGGACTGCGGCCTCGCGCAATGCCAGGCCCCGGTCCAGGGGTAACGACCAGCCTGGCGCTTCCGAAGATCAGGCAATCGTATGCGGCGGCAGTCCTATTCATCTTACCCAGGAACCGTCTATTCGCCGCTTTCAGCGCTGGCGTATTCAGGGCGGATCAGCAACGATATAAGCTTATTCACCGGCTCTCCGATAAGCCTGGGCAATGTCCCGGTCAGGACATAAAACCGGTCGCGGTCTTCCGGCTCCAATACGCGCATCACATAGAAGAGCGCGCAGAGAACGATCAATGAGGCACTGCCGCCCCATAAGATGCCCCAGAGCGGAGCGAATTGCAATGCTATGTAATGCGCGGTCAGCGACGCCAAGATGCTGATAAAGGTTATCTTTGCAACCTGAATCCAGGGAAGTTTCACTTTGTAGAGATGGATACAGATAGCCCACATAATCAAGTTGGCCGTCACTTGCGCCGCACCGCTGCCGATAACGGCGCCCACTGAGCCATGCGCCGGAATAAGATACCACGCCACTCCGATGTCGACGATGCCCGCAAGTACCGTTGCCAGGATGACAAGACTCTGCCGCTCCGAGCTCATCAGCAGACTCTGCACAGGCCCCATGAACGCTTTGGGCATGCAAAGCAAGGGAGCCAATGTCACAACCATGATGGCGCCACTGTACTTGTTACCGTAGAGCACAAGCAATGCCGGCGCCGCAAGTACTGCCGCGATGAAATGCAGCGGAATCGCTGTCAGCGCAAGGTATCGAAACGTGGAAGACGTGATAGCGGCAAGCCTGGATTTGTCGCGTCCGTACTGAGCGAAGATCGTCGTACCGGCCGCCGTCCCGAATATCGTTGAGCTGATCAGCAACCGATCAGCCATGCTGAATGCCACTGAATAGAAGGCTACCTGGCGAATATCCAGGCATAGATGTTTCAGGAGGAAAACCTCTGACCGGTTCCATACGATCAGCGACGCAATCATGGAAGCAACGCTTTGCCATGCAAACATGAACATTCGCCTGCGCAGCCCCACTGGCTGAATATGGGTTGTATCCCAGGCGAGAATGCGTTTCATCGTGAAGAATATCCGCACAAAAAAACCGACAACGCGCATGGCGAAAAAAGACGCTCCCACTCCGACTACGCCCCAGTGCAGCACCACCGTTGCGGCAATTCCTATGAAATAGACGAAAGTCGAAATGACCGACGCCGGCATATTCCTCGACAATTTTTCTGTAGCGGCGTTTGCCTGGGCGGAAATAGAGTTGACCATCGAAGGCCAGATGCTCAGCACGATAAGTTCTGACGCCACCCTGTACTCTGCGTTGGAGTCTTGAAGCACCCAGAACAGGATGGCGACAGTAGCCAGCGCGGCTAATCCAGCCTGCAGCAGCAGTGTTCGGAAGTAGATGTACCGGGCAGTTCCCCTATCGCCCGTGCCGATGAATTCGGACATATACTTCAACGTGGTTGCCGGGATGCCGATTCCGCCCAATTCGCTGACCACTGACGCGATCCAAATGACATAGATAATGTAGCCCATCTTGGTCGGGCCGAGCGTGCGGGCAATCGCGATCGAAGTGAACATCGTGACGGCGGCATCAATTACGTTCTCGATGCCATACCAGCCGGCATTCCGTGCGATCGTTTTGGTGTTTGACATGTCGATATCGAGTCAGATCCAAGGGGGATTTGTGCGAAATTCGTTAAGTGCAGCCGCTCGGCGCACGCAAATAGCTGCCGCGCCTGGCGCGCCACTACAGCCAACATGCCACAGTTGCAGTCTAGCGTAGTCCCTGCAAAGCCGCACTTGCGTCTTTGCCAAGCGGCGAATCGTGCGCCAGCAATGCTGCTTTCTTCAAGTGAATCGTAGCGTTGCTCTTGTCTCGAAGCTTGCCATACACCATACCCAGGTGGTACTGCATCGTGGCGTTGTTTGGGTTTGCTTTGACGGCATCTTCGAAAAGGTCGCGGGCAAACTTGTACGTTCCATTGCAGTAGTAGGCCCAGGCCAGCGTGTCCGCGGTATTCGGCGAATTTGGCAGGCTCCACCGGGCCGTTTGCGCAAGGGTCAAGGCTACATCCACCATTTCACCTTGCTGCAACATCCTATAGGCGAGATTGTTTGCGGCGATAGGCTGTTGCGGTTGAATTTGCAGAGATTTCTTGTAATAGGCCTCTGCCTTGGTCAAATCTCCGCGCGATTCCTCGAGGGTTCCGAGAATGGCAAGGGCGCCGGCATCGTCGGGATGTGCATTGGACCACTGCTCCCAGGTATTCACGGCATTGGCTGTTTGCCCGCGATCAACCGCAATCTGCGCGAACAGCATTACGGCTTCGTCATCGTTCGGATTAAGCTGGATGGCCTTGCGCGCTGTCGCGGCAGCCTGGGTCAGGTCTTTGTTTCGGATCTGCAGCTGTGCAAGAAGATCATAGAAGCTCCCGTTACCGGGGCTCTTCTCGATTTGCGCCATTAAACGGGACAAGGCTTTGTCCGGCTGCTTCTGAGAAACGTCGTAATCCACCAGCGGACGCAACGCTTCGGCAGAGTTTGGATCGTACTGCAAGGCCTGTTCGAGCAACTTGCCGGCTTCGGGAAATCGCTTCTGCGCGAGACGAAGTTTGCCAAGTTGCAGATATGCCTGCGCGTTTTGCGGAGCGACTGTCATCGCGGTTTTCAGGTCGGCTTCGGCCTTCTCGGGCAAGTTATGATCCACCTCCACGATGGCGCGCCAATCGTAGCCTTGGGGAATCTGCGGCGCTGCGGCGATCGTGTTTTCCGCAACATCTGCCAGCAGGTTCATGTCTCCGCGCAGACTTGCAATTCGCGCCAGTTCCTCCTGCGCATCCAATGCAGACGGATTCAAGTCCGCCGCCCGGCGGAAACTCTGTTCGGCCAGAACATTGTCCCCCTTTGAAAGCGCGGCCTTCCCCAGCCAGTACTGGATCGAGACGTCCTGTGGAAAGTTACTGGCGCTTTCTGAAAGCGCACTGGCAGCTTCATTCGCATTACCATTGCCAAGCAACACCATTCCATTCAACACCGCGACTTCGGGATCTCTGGAGTTGCTCTTCATTAACCCGGCGATCACGCCGCGAGCTGCGGCATAGTCTCTGACCTGTATAAGAACGCGAGCGTACCCTTTCAGCAAAGAAGTATTCTTGGGATACTTAATTGCCAGGCTTGAGAACTCCGACCTGGCTTTGTCCAACTGTCCGGAACCGGCGTAATAGTCCGCCAGCAGGCTCACGCCCTGAGGATTATCCGCAAGTTCTTTGGCTGCCTGGCGAATCACTTCCTCGGCCCGCTCCTTGTCTCCCTCCAGAAGAATGATCCGGGCAACATTTGCCCTGGCGGCAACGCTTTTGGGAGACGAGGCAACAGCATCCCAACTGGTCTTCTCCGCCTCTGCCAGGCGGTTGTTTCTGGCATAGAAGGCCACGAGCAGCAACTTGGAGTTCACAGATTCTCGATCCAGCGAGATGGCCTTGTTCAACTCATCTTCAACTGCGGCGATCTTAGTGGGATCATCCGATAGCAAGAGTGCGAGATTCTCATGGAATGCCGCACGGTTCGGGTCGAGTTCCAGAGCGCGGCGGATCTCGATCAGAGCCAGATCTTTCTGTCCCCGCCTGCCCGCGATTGCGGAGAGCAGCGCATGAGCGCGCGGATTGTTTGGCTGTGCTGCCATCACTACATCAGCCTGTGCCTGCGCCTCGCCCGTTCGGCCGTCGGCAAACAGAAGGTTTCCCAGGTCTACCCGCGCCTTGTAATTCGCGGGCTGCAAGTCCACGGTGCGTGCCAACTCGGCGCAGGCCGCGTTCAGTTGGCCCAAATGCTCGTATGTTTCCGCCAGTTCATAGTGAGCGTCGGGATAGTTCTTGTCGACTTTGAGAGCGTTCAGAAATTGGATGGAGGCCTCTCTGTATTTGCCATCGGAACTGAACCGCCTCCCGCTTTCCATGTATTTCTGCTTTCGCACATTTGGATTGCTATGGCATCCGGCCAACAGGGCGACCGCAATCAAGAGAGTGCCCACCGATAGGTATCTGAACCTGCTCATACGCTTCCACCCGATGCTTAGACTCTGTTGAACTACTCTGAATGAATCTCTCACTAACTTCGATCCTTGCTGGCTAAAAATCATGCAATTGCAACCCACATCCACTTGCTGAAGTACATTCCCGTCTCCCGCCCTTTCCAATCTGTTTAGTCCGGAATAAAACGGGAGAGCATGGGCGCCAATTGCGCTGTAAACGCCTCAGCCCTGGCCTTTGCCGGCGATACGCCTTCGCTGGAATCAATCGGCGTAGTCACCCTGACCAGTGCGCCATCTGTCCGATTCATCCTCATCGCATCGGTTATCAAGTAGGCCTTGGCAAGGTATTCATTGGCGATGCTGCGCCCGTGTGCCTGATACCAATAAATTACGAACTGCCTCTGGTCTCCGTCGGCAATGATGTATTCACCCACCCGGTGCGCCTTGCCATCCGCACCGCTCAGATCTACGTACCGCGACGATTCGAAAGCCCAGCCGGCGCCAGGCAGACAGTTCCTGGGAGAATGGATGGTAACGCCAGTCCTTTGGGATGGGAAATAACCGATGAATAGGCCAATCACATTCGGCTGACCAAGCTGCGTATAAATGCGCGAAAGGAAGTCTCCCGCGCCCAGAACAGCACGGGTCTCCTCATCGATCTGTACATCGCTTCCCGACCATCCGGCAATGGTGCGCGGCACTAGCGACAAGGGCTCACTCGCGGGAATCAGGCCAGCACTGCCCCGTGCGCGCACCAAGAATGCTGTTCCAGCCAGCAGCACGACAACCGTCCAGAAACGAAGGTCCTTCATGAGCCCTCTCTTCGCGCCGGAAAGAAACACAGGATGCGATGAATGACGAAAAGGCACGCAAGAGACACAAGAAACATGACCCAGCCGGAAAATTCGTGAAAGAAACCGAGCGCCTTGTCTGGACCCCAGTACTGAACACATAGCCCTGTGCCAAAAATGCGCACAGCGTTGGCCGCAATTGCAATCGGAATGCTGGCTACCACCAGAATTGCCCGCCGCATGAACGATTTCTCAAGAAAGTACCCGCAGAAGATCGCAAGCGTGAACAGTGCCATCAGAGAGCGAATGCCGCTGCAGGCCTCTGCTACCTCCAGTTTGATGGCTGGGAGTTCAATAATATTACCCTCCCTCAGGACCGGCACTCCAAACAAAGGGAGCAGATTGCTTGCCAGCTTTGAGGCCAAGAACTGCAGTGGTAGAGCTATCTCATTGAAAATAATAGCAGGAAGTGGAATAGCTAGAAATAAAACCAATAGCGCGAAGCGAAGCTCCCGCAGCAGCCACCAGCCGCCAAAAGACAGCACCAGCCCTGCCAACACGATCACGAGTGATATCCGGGACAGGAACACCGCGGCGCCGTATACCCCCAAGACCAGAACCAGCAGCCCGAGGGCAACAACTGCAATTCCGCTCCATGCAGGAGCAAGTTCTTTATTTACAATAGCTTGCCTTTTGACCCATACCAGATACGCCGCAAAAATTGGTACTAGAAACCCGTAGGAGAAATCGGGATTGGACCACCAGGTTCCTACCAGCCCCGTCAGCACACTGTAGTACAGGATTGCGACCAGAACGCCAATAAGGACCGAACCCCAAGCCAGATGCGCACTTGGAGATACCCGGGGGCTGCTGGGAACTGCCGATGTCCGGTTCGCTTGTGCCATGTTCTCCGTGAAGGGGCTTTGCATAGTAATGCTCTGTACTCTTCTTAGCAATTAGAGTGCCGATAATGGAATGGGCCAATCCAAGGTAGTTCCTCGTGAATAGTTCGCCGTTAGGAACACGTCTCTCCATCACTGTGGAAAACATTTTCCACTCTTCGCGGAAAACAATGTCACAAATTTTCCACCAAAAGGGAAAAACATTTCCCATACTTAAGCCAATGTTCCTCCCGGAGGGGCGCCTAAGAGGGGATATCTCTTGCGGAAACGCCATTCCACGTCCGGTCCACGAGTTTGGAACCCGCATTGCTAAAGCAAGGGAGAGAGCCTGGAATCCTTCATGGCAGATAGTGCAACCATCCAATTCGCAAAGCGGCAGACGAAACCGTTCGTTCACACGAGATTGTTTGCCCCAATTGAGGCGCAGATTCAACGCGCGATCGCCCGCATTGCGGACAGCGATTGCCCGGTCTTGATTGTCGGCGAGCACGGTGTTGGCAAGCGAACGATCGCCTCCCAAATCCACGCCCAGTCGCATCGGTCGCGCGGTATCTATACGGAGCTTCACAGCGCCGATGTCAACGCAGAGACAATACTTGCGGCGTTTTCCACAAAAGGAACAATCTATTTGACCGAAATCGGGGATTTGAGCCTGTCGAATCAGGAACTGATCATCGATACCTACTTTCGCTCCGAACTGGCTCAGGGCAGCCGCCTCCTTTGTGGTACGAGCCGCGAACTTATTGGGGACGTCAAAACCGCCCGTATGAGAGAAGATTTTTATTATCTGGTTTCGGCCGTTACGCTCCGGATTTCCCCCTTGCGCTGCAGAAAGTCGGAAATTCTCTCGATCGCCGATAACCTGTTGACGCATTACTCCAAGCAGTTTGACCGCCCCAAGCCTGTTCTGCGAAAGGAGATCATCGGGTTCCTTGTGGAGCATACCTGGCCCGAAAACCTGTCCGAACTCCAGACAGCGATCAAGACATTTGTCGCCATTGAAGACCAGTCAATCTCGCTCGCTGCGCTTAAGGCCTCGGCCTCGATTATGAAGTCGAACGGTCAACCTAAACTTACGTCGCTGAAGGAAGCCGCACGGGCCGCTTCCAGCCAGATTGAGCGGCAGTTGATCTCCGAGGTGCTCGTTGCTACCGGCGGCAACCGCAAACGCGCCGCGGATGAGCTGGGCATCAGCTACAAGGCTCTCCTCTACAAGCTTAAGCAGGTCGGAACGGATTACCAACCCGCTTCCAATAAGAACGGAGTTGCACTATGAATTCAATTAGCCTGATTGCTTTGGTTTTCTCTGCCCTAAATCTCTTTGGCGCTGCCCCTCATAAGGGAAAAGAAGCCAAACCAGCCGATGCGGCGCCCGCGGCGGTGGCATCAAGCACGGCCAGCGGCGGCGCGTCTGACAGTTACATCATCGGCGCCTCCGACGTACTCACCATCACTGTCTGGAAGGAGCCGATGCTTTCGGGCAGCATCCTCGTTCGTCCCGACGGCATGATCTCGCTGGCGCTTCTCGGTGATGTTCAGGCCACGGGCCTTACGCCTCTCCAGTTGGCGGATCAGATTTCGGCAAAGCTCAAGAAATACATTCAGGATCCCAACGTTTCGGTCGTGGTCAGCCAAATTCATAGCAAGGTCGTTTATCTTCTCGGCGAGGTGGTGAAGAGAGGGCCAGTGGAGATGACGCACGAAATGACGGTGTTGGAAGCAATTGCCAGCGCCGGAGGCCTGACGGATTTTGCCAATACCAAGAAGATCTACATCTTGCGCAACGAAAATGGATTGCACGAGACAATCCCCGTCCATTACAAGCAGGCGCTCAAGGGCGCTGGCACGCTCAACCTGGTTCTCAGACCCGGCGATACGATCGTGGTTCCGTAAGGCGGCCGCAAATGAAGCTAACTCTAAAACTCGTTGCATTCTTGATCTCTGTTTGTGCCTCGGCCTCTGCGCAAGTTGCGCCGGCGGCAACAGGCGGTGGCGGTCTACCTGTTCGCAATAACCTGAACTATGCGTTCCGCTATTCGCAGACAGCTCAATTCGGCAACGGCTATACCCTGCAGACAAGCTCCCCGTCCGCATCGGTTGACTACATGAATGGTAAAGAACGGAATCCGTTCAGCCTCAACTATAGCGGCGGCTACATCGCTACAATCTCGGGACCGTCCTACGAGTCCGGGCTCTTTCAGCGCCTGCTGCTGACGCAAGGCATGTCGGTCGCAGATGGAACGTCAACTTCAGCGACGACATAAGCTACCTGCCGCAAGCTCCCACGACAGGCTTTTCGGGAATTCCCGGCATCGGTGAGCCAATTGGCACCAATCCGATCACTCCCTCCAGCCAGACGATCCTGACCCTGAATACGCACGTGGTCAATAACGTGGCAACGGGGGGGATTGAACACACTCTTGACAGTGCAACGGCCTTTAGAGCCAGTGGCAGTTACGAGTTGTTGCGCTACCCAAACGGGGACGGTCTGGACTCGAACACTGTGACAGCGATCGGGGGGCTCACCCGGCGCCTGAATGCGCGGAATTCGCTCTCGGCGGACTACACATTTTCCAAGTACACTTATCCTGACTACACCGTCGCTTTCAGGAACGACATAGCGCTTTTAGGCTACCAGCGCCAGTGGACCAGGAACATTTCCACGAATTTATCCGCAGGGCCTCAGTGGATCAACAGCACGGTAAGTTCGATCATTCCCTCCATGCTCAGTGCTACCGCGGATGCATCGATCAATTACCAGTTGCGATTCACCTCGGTAGGCTTGAATTACCACCATGGAACCAACGCTGGCGCCGGATACCTGCTCGGAGCCGAGTACGACACCGCGGGCGCCAACTTCTCCAAAACGTTCGGGTTGGACCTGACCATCGGATTAACTGCGGGCTACCTACGCACTGCCGCGCTGAATAGCAGCAGTGTGATCAGTGCCAAGTATGGGGGCATCGAGGCCACCAGGCGCATTGGCCGGAACGTCATTGTATTTGCGAATTACACGGGTACCAGCCAGTCGGCGAATTCCGCTCTTCCCTCCAGCGCTCTGAATCAACTGCTCAATGTCATTGGCTTCGGCTTCGGCTATTCACCTCGGGAAACACACCTCAGACAGTAAACCTTCAAGGAGTACTATGCTCGGGCATCGCGAACTAACAATGGAAGACTACGCCGACATCTTGAGACGGCGAATTTGGCTGATCTTGGGTTCAGCGATCCTCTGCCTGGTGGCCGGAGTCGCTGTCAGCCATATCATTCCCCCGCAATTCCAGTCGCAGACGCTGATACTTATTGAGCAGCAGAAGGTGCCAGAGGACTATGTAAAACCTGTCGTCGAGGAGGATCTGGGCTCGCGTCTGGCGTCGATGAGGGAGCAGATTCTGAGCCGCTCGCGCATTGAGCCCCTCATTAAGCGATTCAATTTGTTCGCTGAGGGCAATGCCTCCATGGATAGCCGCATCGCAATGACGCAGAAGGCAATCGGGATAAAGCCGATCCCCTCGGGCCAGTCGGGGGGGATGCCGGGCTTCTATATCTCGTTCAAGGCGCAGGATGCTCGCACGGCACAACAAGTGTGCGGCGAGATCACGTCACTCTTTGTCAGCGAGAACTTGAGCGCGCGCGAAGAGTCCGCACTAGGTACAAACGAGTTTCTGAAGCAGCAACTCGACGACTCCAAGAAGAACCTTGACCAGCAGGATGCAAAGCTCGCGGCCTTTCAGCAAAAGTACTTCGGCAGACTTCCCGAGCAGGAACAATCCAATTCAAACACGCTGCAGGCATTGACTACCCAGCTTGACGCCGCGACGCAGGCGGTGAATCGCCAGCAGCAGAATGTGACGTTCCTGCAAGCTATGGTCTCCCAGCAGGCGCACGACCTGCAAAGTGCTGAACCCATAGCCAACGCCGCATTGGTGGATGAACGAAAGACGGAGCTTAGGGCACTTATCAAGCAAAAGCAGGCACTCGAGGCGCAATACACGCCCGATCACCCCGATGTGGTTGAGGCTTCGCGGAAAATCGCCGATTTGCAGGCGCAGATTGCGCGCTCCTCCACCGAGCCGGCAGCGGCTCCGGTGGCGGCCACGATCAACCACCCCGATCCGCCGCAGCTTCAGCAGCTCAAAGCTCAGTATCGCGCTGCTCAGCAAGCCTTGGAGGACTCAAAGCGGGATCAGGCGAGGGTTGTGCAACAAGTGCGCGGATATGAGGCGAGGATCGAGGCCAGTCCGCAGATCGAACAGGAATACAAGCAAATCACTCGCGACCACGAAACAGCTTTGGAGTTCTACAACTCTCTGCTGAAAAAAATGAACGAATCGTCCATGGCAACCGCGCTTGAACAGCGCCAGCAGGGCGAGCAGTTCCGCGTAATGGATGCCCCGAACCTTCCAGACTCACCGATCTTCCCCAACCGGCTTACATTCGCAGCCGGAGGGCTAGCGGCAGGCCTGCTTCTGGGGTTTCTCCTTGCGGGGTTACTCGAGTACCGCGACACTTCCCTGCGCAACGAGAGGGATGTGTGGGCTTTTACCAAGCTGTCGACGTTAGCCGTGATCTCCCACATCGACGGTCTTCCCCAGCCTGAGCAAACGCATAGCCGTTGGAAGCCCTTCTCACGAACGAACAAGACCACTGAAAGCGCTCTCGGATAGCCATGTACAGATACTTCTTCGGCATTAACGACTTTCCTTTCGGGACCTGCCCTGACCCGCGGTTTCTGTATAAGATGCCGCATGTCCAGGAAGCGCTGGCGTGCTTGCAGTATGGCATCGCTTCGCGCAAGGGCTTTGTCGTCATGACAGGGGAAGTCGGCACCGGAAAAACGACTCTGCTCAAGACCGTTCTCAGTTCCTTCACCGAACGGCGCATTTCAACAGCCTTCGTCTTCAATCCCCGTCTCGATGTGCTCGACTTTCTCGAGTTTGTGCTTGCGGACTTCGGAATTCCGCCCGACCCTCGGGCTAGACCAGGCATGCCGCAATCTAAATCCGGCATGCTGATGCAGCTCAACCGCTGGCTCATCGACCGCTTCCGCAACGGTGAGTTGTGCGCTATTGTCGTCGACGAAGCGCAGAATCTCTCATGGGAGCTTCTTGAAGAGATCCGGTTGCTGACTAACCTGGAGACCTCGTCGGAAAAACTGGTGCAGATCGTACTCTCCGGACAGCCTGAGCTCGAAGAAAAGCTCCGCGACCCCTGCGTCCGCCAGCTCCGTCAACGCATTTCATTGTGGTGCAGAACCAGACCACTCACCGGCGATGAGACTAAGGCTTACATCGCAAACAGGCTGCGCGTCGTCGGCGCGACTCAGCCAGTGCTTTCGCCTGAGGCGATTCAACTCGTCCATCATTACTCGAAGGGTATCCCTCGTCTGATCAATTTGATCTGCGAACATTCCATGATCAGCGCCTACGTGGAGCAAATCAAACCCATCCCAGCGCGCATTGTTCAGTCGGTCTGCGTAGAGCTCGATTTGGACGAGCAACCCTTCGTACTCTCGCCTCTGGCCCTGAACGGATTTCCCGAGAACACGATGCAAACCGCCATGTCCAGCACCATCAACCCGGTCGCAGATTCCGCCGACTCCCAAAAGGACAGTGAACTATGAGCCGCATACACGAAGCACTTCAAAGAGCAGATCGCGAGCGAAAATCAGCGCCGGCTGTGATCGATATCCCCGTTGACAGGCCTGAAATTGACAGCGGGTTCCGGGAGCTATTGCATGGCGATGCCGAGGTTGACCTTGATAACATCACGCGGCATCCGTGGACTCCCTCTACAATCTCACTCCCAACGCTCTACGACCGCGGAGCGGCGGTCGAACAGTTCCGGAGCCTTCGTTCTCATATCTTCCAGGCTCGCTATGAAGCGCCGCTGAAGACGATCCTTGTCGCGAGCGGTATGCCTTCTGAAGGAAAGAGCTTTATCGCTGCAAACCTCGCAATTAGCCTGGCACGCAACAGCATTCACAACATTCTGCTTATTGATGGCGATCTGCGTCGCCCCACGCTCCATACCCTTTTGGGCGCCCCGAACTCGCCCGGACTATCGGACTATCTGGAAGGGACGGCAAATCTGGACGACATCCTGCAGCGCGACAGAAGTCCTGAACATGCGGATAACGGCAGTGCCGGCAGCATCTCCAACCTGACCTTCATACCTTCTGGCCAATCCAGCGACCACTCTTCAGAGTTAGTGGCGAATCACCGGATGGAAGAATTGATCGCGTCAGTATCGTCTTTCTTTGACTGGATACTGATTGACGCCCCCCCGGTGTTGGCTGTTACCGACGCTGTCGATCTTGCCCGTGCCGCCGATGCGGTATTGCTTGTTGCGCGCGGGGCGAACACACCATACGAGGTTGCTCAGCGCACCAAAGCTGCCTTCAACAACTCGCGCATACTCGGCTTTGTCCTCAATGCGGTTAAGCAAGCTCCGCACGCCGGAACGTACAACTACAACTACTACTACGGTGAGTCCGAAGCAGGCGGCCGCACCAATCGGCAAAAGGATAATGGAAGACAGGGATGATCAGGCTTTTCAATGTCTATTATCCGACTCGGACCTTGGTGCTGCTCCTTTGTGAAGCGCTCCTGGTCAGTGGCTCGTTTCTATTGGCCGCCGCGTACCTTATCGGGCCGGATACATACATAGCTCTGATCTACGAGAATGGCGTGCTGAAAATCGCATGCATCACCATTCTCACGCTGCTTCTCTCTTATTACTTTGATCTGTATGAACCGCAACGCATCTCGGGGCGTTGGGAAATCTACTTCCGTCTGCTTTTGGTTCTCAGCGTACTCTCTTTCATTTTGGCGGGGCTCCTCTATTTCTTCCCGGTCATGGACATTGGCCGCAATGTTCTTGTAACCGGAATCTCAATCCTTGCCATTGTCCTCATCATTTGGCGATCAGCCTATGAGTGGATTATTGGCCTGTCGGCGTTCCGCGAACGAGTTTACGTTCTTGGCAATGGCGCGCGGGCTCGAACAGTAATCCAGACCTTGCGCACAAGGCGGGATGCAGGCATGGAAATTGTCAATCTGGACAACAACGGCGTTTTTGGTGAGGATATAGAGCGCTTTGCGGCGGATCTTCGCTCATTTCGAAAACCTAAGCCGAGCATCGATCGCGTCATTGTCGCCATGGAGGACCGTCGCGGATCGATGCCGGTTCGCGAGTTACTTGATCTTCGACTTCGCGGCATTGTGATTGAAGATGCCAATTTCCTCATGGAGCGGCTACTGGGCAGGCTGCCGCTGGACGGACTTAATCCCAGCACCCTCATCTTTACTCACGGTTTCAACGTGAAGGCATCGCAGCAGATTCTTCGGCGCCTGGTTTCTATTCTTGTTTCTTTCATCGGGCTGGCGCTGTGCCTGCCGTTCATCCCTTTCATCATTTTGGCCGTTCGCCTGTCGTCGCCTGGCCCCATCCTCTTTCGCCAGACCCGCGTTGGACTCCGTGGGCGCCCCTTTTCCGTCATTAAGTTCCGCACGATGCGCCAGGATGCTGAGGCACAAGGCGCAGTCTGGGCGACCAAGAACGATCCTCGTGTCACCCCGCTCGGCAGATTCATGCGCAAAACACGCCTCGATGAGATTCCACAACTCTGGAATGTGCTGCGCGGAGAGATGGGGTTCGTCGGGCCAAGGCCGGAACGCCCCGAGTTCGTGCAGTGGCTCAATAGCGAAATTCCCTTTTACGAACTGCGGCACATTATCCGTCCAGGGATCACTGGTTGGGCGCAGGTTCGCTATCAATATGGAGCCAGCCTCGAAGAGACCAGGAGAAAACTGGAATACGATCTCTACTATGTGAAGCATTTGTCGATCGGCCTCGACTTGCTCATCATGTTTGAGACAATCAAAACGATCATCTTGCGAAGGGGTGCCCAGTGAAAATCGCGTTTTGGCTGGCCCTGCTGGCAATTATCTACACCTACGCGGTTTACCCCGTGGCCATCTGGCTGCTGGCGCGCCTGCGGCCACGCCCCTGGAAGGCCGCTTCGATTAGCCCGAGTGTGAGTATTGTCCTTGCCGTGCATAATGGCATTGCGCTGCTCCCTCTAAAGATCCAGCACCTCATTGGCCTGGATTACTCGAACATCAAGGAGATCGTCATTGTTTCGGACGGCTCCACTGACGGCACCGCGGAATTGCTGACCAGTCTGAATCAGACCCCGTTCAAAACGATCATCCTGAAAGAACATGGTGGCAAGGCCGCCGCGTTGAACGCCGGAGTTGCCGAAGCTACATCGGATGTGATTCTTTTTGTGGACATCCGGCCTGAAATCGCTGTGGGCGCTATTCAGCAATTGGTAAGCAACTTCGCCGATCCAACGGTTGGTTGCGTTACCGGTAAACTCATCCTGCGCAATGAGGATCACGATGCTGCCTCCGGAGCAGTCGGCGGGCTTTACTGGCGATACGAACAATGGATCAGAAAATGTGAAGCTGCCTTCGACTCTCCGGTCGGAGTCTATGGCGGTTTCTACGCGATTCGCCGCGAACTCTTCGTGCCCCTCCCAGCCGGGTTGATCCTCGACGATATGTTTCAACCGCTCTCGATCATTCGCCGCGGTTATCGATCCGTGCTCGATGCCAGCGCCAGCGTCTACGACACCTGGCCAAAGAGCATCGAGGGCGAGTTCCATCGCAAAGTGCGCACGCTGGCGGGAAACTTCCAACTGTTTCAGCTCGCGTCATGGACTCTAACTCCGCGGAACCGGACTCTATTCCAGCTCTTCTCGCATAAAGTGATGCGGCTTATCGTACCGTATCTTCTGGTTCTGCTGCTCGTCTCCTCGGTGGTTCTTTCAGCCGGTTCTTCTCTTTTTGCCGCATTCGCTACTTTTCAAATACTAGGGTGGGCGATCTCTATTGCTGGCCTGCGCTATAAAGCCCCGAAGCTTCATCGCATCGCCGCTCCGGCAAGTGCGTTGCTTGTGCTGAATGTGGCCGCCGTTGCCGGACTCTACAAATTCCTATTCACGCGCGGGCCACTCTGGCAGATATGGACTTCGAACAAGGTGGCGACAGTACCAGTTCAAGAAGTTGATGGTCCTGAACCTGGGGGACACGCCACTTCTTCCGCAACCGCTCACGGTGGCAAGAACTTTCTCATTGATTCACAACCGCGAAGGGGGCATCGGATGGCAATAAGCTACAAAAAGAGGGTGCTGTTGGTTTTCGCGCTGGGAATCGGCGCCATCGCAACAGGCTTCACTATTCACAGCCACATCGTTAGTGTGAGGGCCGCAAGACTGGAGCACATTGTCCCACCTGCGCCATACTTCCCCCCTGGTGCTATCTGGACGCAGGATGTAAGCAACGCCCCGCTCGATCCTCATTCCTCTACCATCATTAATTGGCTGGCGGATGCGGGCGGATGGGGAAATGGAAAGATGCAAGTTGACTTTAGCATTCGAGTGTTACAGGCTGGTGAGGCCACCCCATATGTGCCCTTCCACAAAGGCGCACAATTCTACAGCCCTGATTCCGATGAAATAAAAACGTTCCCTCTGCCTGTTGGTGGCGGCATCGAAGGGCAACAGAACTATCAGTGCGACACTGGCCAGGACGACTGCCACCTCATCGTGGTCGACCGTAGCAACAAAAAGCTCTTCGAGGCATTCCTGGCCAACTATGCAAAGAACGCGCTCACGGCGACTTTTGTAGCGGTATGGGATCTCAGCCGCGTCTATCCACCGTCGGGGCGCGGAGATCAGTGCACCAGTGCCGACGCCGCCGGTTTCCCCATTGCGCCGCTGCTCTTCAATGCAGACGAAATTGCATCCGGAAGCATCAATCATGCTATTCGATTCATTCTTCCGAACCCGCGTATTCGCGCGGGCGTATTTGTTCACCCTGCCACACACGCGGGAGGTCCGCGCGGACCTGAGTCTGCTCCGCCATACGGCGCCCATTTTCGCTTGAAGGCTTCGTATGACATCTCCAAATTGTCACCGTCCGCGCAGGTTGTGGCGCGAGCCATGCAGAAATACGGCATGTACCTATCTGACGGCGGCAATATTGCGCTGACCGCACAGAACGATGCCGACACTTCGGCAAAGTACGCCGATGTTGATTTTGGCCCCCACGATTTGCAAGCACTAAAAGTGACCGACTTTGAAGTCGTCGATTCAGGGACGCCAATCCGACTAACAAACGACTGCGTACGAAACCGCTGAGACGAACCACAACGTTCGCACTCTCGGGCCCAAACCTTTGAAGCTAATCTGAATCGCAATTTCCACAGCATATTGGTGGCGACAAAGGAAGAAAACTTTTGACATTGATTTCAATACTTACGGCTTGTAAGTCCCGGCGGTCAAGGACTCTTCAGCCGTTTGAAAACGAGTGACAGTCCGGTTGGCCCACAAGTGGACACGAGACCCCTGTATCTTAGGAGACTCATTTGAGCTTTACACCTCGGCGGAATCAGACTCGAAAGAAGAGGTTAGTAAAACAGCTATGTTTCGCAATTGGAATCTGCTCTTCGGCAAAATACGCCGCACGACCTATTCTCTCTTACGGCGCATCGAACTAGCGCTGACCTGGCGGTGGAAGCGGGCTATGTATTCCTTGCGTATCGGCTGGGCACAACTGAGCATACTGTTGCCCCTAATACCCAGGCCGCGCCCCCATGCCTTGCCTGAAACTCTGGTTGTTTCTCTCACCTCCTATCCTCCCCGTTTCCCCACACTAGCCAAAACGCTACGCAGTCTTTTGAGGCAAACCATCAGACCAGATCGAATGGTGTTGTGGATAGCTCATGCAGATTTCGAACTGCTTCCGCAAGAAGTGCTCGATCTACAATCCCGTGGGCTGGAAATCAGGCTCACGGAAGACAGAAGGTCTTACAAGAAGATACTTCCAGCACTGGACGCCTTTCCAGCCGCGTTCATTTGTACGGCCGACGATGATATGTATTACTGGCCAACATGGCTGGAAGAGCTCGTCGATGGAGTGGAGGAAGGCGGCTCAATCGTGCCCTGTCACCGTGCCCTTGAGATAGCGTTTGATTCGGAAGGAAGGCTCAAGTCCTATCTCGAATGGGATCTCGATGTAGTGCGGAGAGAGGAGTCGGAGCGCTTCTTTGCTGTGGGCGTGGGAGGAATCTTGTACCCTCCCGGAATTCTCAATCACGATGCAACGGATCGAGACTTTGCCCTCACATTATGTCCGTTCGAGGACGATGTTTGGCTTTTCTGGATGGCACGGCGGAACGGAGCCAGATATAAGACCATCGGACACCATCGAGCATTTCTGAATTGGCGTGGATCTCAGGAGCAGGGACTATGGGAGGAGAACCAAAAAGGCCGTAGTGACGTTCAAATCAGACGATTGATCGACAAATATGGTTTCCCTGGTCATCCGGTGTGACTTACTCAATCAACCTGCTCCGCGATCCGGTGCGCGGTTTCTTGAATCGACATGAAAGCCTCGAACCGTCTGCGGAATCTAATATAACAATCTTTCGGAGATTCTTCGACAGACTGCCTGGTTGTAGGTTTTCACAGGATTCACTTTCTTCTTTAACAAACGGAGTTATGAAATGAATGTTCATTTAGACAAACCTTCTGTGAGTGTAGTGATCCCGGCATACAACGCAGAGCACTTCATCTCCAATGCGATCCAGAGCGTCCTCACTCAGACAGTTGAAGTGGACGAGATTATCGTTATAGACGACGGTTCGTCTGACCGGACGGTCGAGTTAGCCTCGGCCTTTCCAAAAACTCGCGTACTGAAACAGCCTAATGCAGGGCCAGGAGCCGCGAGGAATACAGGTATTCATGCCGCTTCAGGCAATTGGATTGCGTTCCTCGACAGTGATGACGTTTGGACCCCTCGAAAAACAGAGATCCAACTGAAGTGCATTACACCGGAAGTGGGAGTCATTCATGCCAATCGATTCGATCCCATCCATTTCGGAGACCTCTGGCACAGGCAGGCTCATATCTCGCCCAGTGGAGCGCTTGTGAGGAAGCAGGCACTGCTCGACGTTGGCTGCTTTGAGGATTCGCGCGCCGTCTCAGATGACCTTACCTTGTGGCTGAAGATTTCGTTGACGGATTGGCGCATTGTCAGGTCGGAGACAGATCTGTTTCTTAATCAGGGGAATGAGCAGAGTTTTTCGACGAACGAATCCAGAATGGCGGGGATGGAATTGAAGACTCTCGATATGGTGGGAGCGCGTGTCCGCTGCCAGCCCGAGGAAATCGAGCGAATAAAGCTGGCTAGCAGGATTGAATATGCAAAGAACCTGATAGTCTGCCATCGATGGGACGAGGCTGCGCAACTGCTGCAAGAGAGCGCTCCAGGTTTAGCCTCCCGGTGGCTTTCGCTGGCAGGTTTCCTTAAAGTGAACCGCCTCGCCCGTACCAGTCTAGTGAGATGGCTTCAATCCATCGACGGGCAATATCAATCGCATATGTGTTCGGGCCAGTGCAACCTGCCAGAGCTTCGAAGAAAACAGTGCATGGAATGCTGTAAAAAGCCCTATTTTCGGCCCTCAGGATCCCAATAGGTCGTCAAGCAAACCGGCGATGCCTATGCCTTTGATTTATGCCGAATTCGCGGGGTGTCTTGATAGTAGGCCATGTAGGCATCTGCCATCGATTGCAAAGTAAAGGTCGATTGAAACGCTGTTTCTGCATTCCTCGATAACTGTGCACGCTCCAAATCGCCGCTAGCCAGACGCAGCATCATCGCAGCCATGTCTGCTTGATCTGTCGCCGGCACGGCAAATCCTGAATTCGTCAGCCGAACGACCTCTGCCATGCCGCCTACATCGGTCACTATTGCAGGCAAGCCGAGCGAAAATGCCTGTAACAGTGACATCGGCAGCCCCTCCGACGTGGACGACATAATGAAAGCATCCGCTGCTGATAAAAATGGCGCCACGTCAAGTCGCTGCCCCCAAAATGTCACCTCTTCAGAGATGCTCAATTCAGCGGCTAGGCTCTCTAACGCCCTGCGTTCGCTGCCATCCCCCACCATCCAAAGCCGCAGGTCCGGCATGGATGAATGAGCAACGCGAAAGGCATTGAGCAACAGCGCGTGGTTCTTTACCGGCACGAGCCTGCCTACATAGAGCAGGGTAAATCCGATCTTCCGAGGCCATTTCTCTTTAGTGACGCGGTGAACCGGAGCCGCGCCATTGTATATGCGAACGATTTTTCGTTCTGGAATCGTGCGAATGCTCTTCAGGTTGTCCACAGTTGCGTCACAAATTCCGACAATCCAGTCGCAGAATCTGGCCGCAAGTGCGTATTTCAACTCCACAGCCATCTTGTGCGGCGGGGCCACCAGGCTATGTCGAGTCGAGACAATGCTCTTAACGCCCGCCATTCTAGCGGGCATGGCCGCGTAGATCGTTGGTGTCGGGTTATGAAGATGGACAACATCGGGCTGCAGCTTCTTGAAGATGTTGAAGAAATTCCGCATAGAGTCTGGCAGGTGCCGACCCACATTTGGCTCCACAACAAAGCCTTCTTGCTGCAACCGTTCGCCTAGCGCGCCAAGAGCCGCGACAGCATAGACATGCGGATCGTGCCCCTGTTCTCGTTGCAGGCGGCAGATTTGCGACACCAGCATCTCGGCGCCGCCCATCTCCATGCTGTCTACAACATGCGCAATCCTCATAAAGTCTGCCTAACTCGCTCGCGGAGGGGCGCCAATCTGCACTTTGAGCCTCGACCTTCTCGCGTAATCAGATTGATGGCCCGAATCAGCGCATCAGGTTCAAGATCCGGAGCATGACGTAAAGCATAAAGACCAGCGAAACCGCGAATATCCCTGAGTATGGCAACAGGCGCGCCAGCCGCAAGCGGGGAGCAACCATCCCGCGCTGCAGAGCCATCTCGTAAACCACTTCTACCATGCCGCCCAGCAGGAACAGCGTCATCACAAACGCTCGAGACAGAAACCACCCTGCAACCAGGAAGCCGCTAAGCGACAAGACCATCAGACGTCCCAAGTGGTTGATCTCGGCCTTATCAATACTCTCAATTGTCCTCGTCGCTCTGGGAAAGAGTTCCGTTTCTTCAACGACAACATCTTCCTCGCTTACATGCTTTGACGAAGCAACCACCAGAACATCCCTCACCGTGGGAAACAAGAACAGGCACCAAAAGAACAGGCCGAAAAAGCCCAGTTCTGCCGCGCAAACAGCGACCGAGTTATGCGCAGTTTGGCCGAGATAGTCCGGTAGATTTCCAAAACCGACTCCGAAGAGCGGATGAGACTTAAACAACTGCAGGCTCTGGCTCCATAGGGTCGTGCGGTCTTCTCCAGCACTGGCTGAAATATCCCGTCCTCCTGTAAATTGCAGTGCCATTGCCATGGCGAACAGTCCGCCAGCGACCAACAGAGCAAGAACCATGCCAATGCGACGTCGCACCATCATAACCGCCACCACAATCAAAGCAAGAAGGGCTCCTCTGGAGTGGGTGAGGAAAATCCCGAGCAGCAGCACGCACACTGGAAGCGCCACGCAGATGGCGTTGAAGATCACCTTCTTCGGCCGCCAGAAAATGAAAATTAACGGAATCACGCAGACGGCCAGTTGGCCAAAATCATTCGGGTCGTTGATCAGCCCCAAACCCCTCAGCCGGAAAAACCATTCACCCGCATCGCTTCTCATCTCAAAAAGGTAGGGATGCTGCGCATCCCACGCGTTCGCTTCGAAGCTTTCCGTATACGCTGGCTGGCCATAGGCGTCCCGGGGAATTCCGTGGACCAGATCCAGACTCCCGTTCGCAATCACAAACAAACAAACGAAAAGCATGACGGCGATGAGTACTTGCAGCTTCTTCTTTGTATTGCAGTGCAGACATACAATGAAGTATCCGAATGCGCTCGGAATGAAACCCAGGAACGCGTTCACGGCTCCTCCGGCCCAATGCGCACCTATGAGCACAGACATGAACACCGCGAACGTCAGTCCTGCCAAAGCCAGCGACTGTGGCGACCTAAGGGTGAATGATCCGATCAGCCTTGGCAGGGATACGAGCAAAACCAGGACTGCAAGAATCCACTCAATGTGGTAAGCCGCGAGTGGCCCAAACAGGACCGCCGGCGTTAAGTAATAAGTAACGAAATAGAGAACGCTTAAAACAAAGCCCATCTTGAGTATTCTGTCCTGAAACCGGCTCCCATAATCAGGCTAGCCAAAATGTGGTGATACGACTTACTTCGCCAGCATCGTGATCGTCAATCTCTGAACACTGTTTGCATGGCCCTAACTACCTCCATAAACAGTGTCGAGAACCAGTCCAGAAGCGGTAAAGCCAACAACTGATCGAGCAACGTGCAGTTCACACCGAAACAATTGGACCTTCCGCAATTAACGAGCCGAAGAGTAACGAGCAGATTTCTCTTCCGTCGCGACCGCTAATTCGCGGAGTTTGGCATCAATCCTCTCGCCTAGCCGCCGCGCAGCCGGGTCGCGCAATATGTCTTCGTGAGTGGCTTCAATTTCGAAGCTCTCCATGCCGCCCCGAATGACTGGTTCCCAGCCCAGGAAATAGTCCTCAAAAGGATCATCGCTGCGCTCGTTCACCCGGTAGACTACTGCACCGCCGCCATAAGGTTTGGGGACGAATTTGCGTAAAAGAGCGGGCCCAACCTTAATTAGACGCCTCAGAATCGCTTCAAGACTCGTTCCAGCTGCCTGTTCTATTTCCACCGAGGTGGGGTCGGAATCGAAGGTAATCCGGCCTTGCTCGCCTTTGGTCATTTTTTTGATTGAGCGCTGGAAATGAATGAACATGGCCTTGAAGCAGCCATCCAAGTAGCGAAACCATGCACTTGGGGGCAACGTGAGGATTTTTTGCGAATGCTGACGCGCGCGGCGGATAAAGAACTTCAAAAGGCGGAGCACCATTTCGCCCGTTGGGTTGAATCTGAGGTACGCAGGGTTGTAGCTATCAATCAGGATAAGTGAAGCCACAGGCTCACCCGACTGTTCAAGCATGCGCGCCATTTCGAATGCCACCGCGCCACCAAAGCAGTAGCCACCGAGATAATAAGGCCCGTGAGTCTGCACTTTGCGAATCTCGTCAAGATAATAACGAGCTGCCTCCTCTACGCTGTCAAACGGTTCGGAACCGTCCAGCCCCTTACCCTGAAGACTATAGAACGGCAAATCGACATCCATGGCCATCGCAAGAGGCCACATGCCGATCGCAATGCCGTCTGATGCATGGACACAAAAGAATGGCGGCCGCGCAAAGGTGCCTGGCCGAACCTGTATGAGAACTTGCTGTTTGTTCTCTTTCTGGCCCTGCAGCCTTTCCATTCCCTTAATGGCCGTCGTAGAATCCTCAGTATTTGGAAGAAGCTTCGCGATTTCTGCAATCGTGGGATTCTCAAAAAAATCCTGCACAGGAAGGTCGACATCGAAAACTTCCCTGATCCGCGAAAGAGCCTTGAACACCATCAAAGAATGCCCGCCCAAATCAAAGAAATTGTCGTTGACGCTGACAGCATCTACCTTCAACAATTCGGCCCAAATGGCGGCGAGTGCTTTTTCCGCTCCAGTGCGCGGGGCGTCCATTATTGTCGTGACCGGGATATTTTCGATCGTAGAATCTTCAGTATTCGGAAGAAGCTTCGCGATTTCTGCAATCGTGGGATTCTCAAAAAAATCCTGCACAGGAAGATCGACCTCGAAAACTTCCCTGATCCGCGAAAGAGCTTTGAACACCATCAAAGAGTGCCCGCCCAAATCAAAGAAGTTGTCGTTGACGCTGACTGCGTCTACCTTAAACAATTCGGCCCAAATGGCGACGAGCGCTTTTTCCGTCCTAGTATGAGAGGCGACAACTGAGGCCGAGAACGCAACACTCTGGTTGGAGGGAGCCGGCAGGGCTTTGCGGTCGACCTTGCCATTTGGTGTGAGCGGCAATGACCCAAGAATGACGAAATGCGCCGGCACCATGTATGTGGGCAATCTCCGTTCCAGGAAAGCGCGCAGCTCTCCAGAGGCCAGAGACAGGTTTTTCGCTGGGATGACGTAGCCTACCAACTGCCGGTTTCCGGGTTCATCTTCGCGCGCAAGCACGGCGCACGATTGGACTGCGGGATGACTCGCCAGCGCGGCTTCGATTTCGCCCAGCTCTATGCGGTATCCCCGCACCTTCACCTGGTTGTCCACGCGGCCCAGGTACTCCAATATTCCATCTGCGCGGTAGCGGGCAAGGTCGCCGCTTTTGTAGAGACGAGATCCTGGCGCACCGGAGAACGGATCTGGCAAGAACCGTTCTTCAGTCAGTTCCGGACGGTTCCAATATCCTCGCGCCACGCCTGCGCCGCCAATATACAGCTCACCTGTTTCGCCAAGAGGGACCGGCTTCAGATCCGCATCCAGCACGTAGAGCTGAGTATTGTCGATCGGACGGCCGATGGGAACCGAGCCGCTGCTCGGGTCGCCAGCCTGAACCTCATAGACGCAGCAGCCCACAACCGTTTCCGTAGGACCATACTCGTTTATCAACCGGGTTGCGGGAGCGAATTCTCTCCACAACTTCAGTTTTTCAGCAAGCAAGTTTTCGCCGCCAATGACAAATACATTTGTCATATCCGCGGCCTCATCCGGAGCAAGCTGTTGACTGAGCAGTTCCAAATGAGCAGGAGTGATTTTGACGAGACTTCTGCCCTTCTGCCGCTTAAGCGCTGTCAACAAGCTCTGCGCAGCTGCATCCTCGGCAAGCAGCTCGACCCGTGCCCCTGCCAGCAGCGGCGTATACAAACTTGTGACAGTCAGATCAAAAGAAATCGAACTATGAACCGGAACCGCGCCTCCAGCTTTCACTCCATATGTCTTGATCGCCCATGTCAGATAGTTGACAAGCCCGCTTTGCAGGATCATCGCTCCCTTGGGAGTGCCAGTCGAACCCGAGGTATACATCACATACGCCAGATTCGAGGGAGTCGATCTCGAGTCAAGATTGCTCTGACTTTCCTGGGCGATCGTTGGCCAGTCGGAATCCAGACACACGGTCTTCTCGTGGGCCGGGGAAAACAAGTGTTCGCAGCGTTTTTCTGTAAGCAGCACCTGAACCGCGGCATCCTCAACCATAAAGGAGAGCCGCTCTTGCGGGTACGAGGGATCGAGCGGCACATAGGCCCCGCCGGCCTTCCACACGCCCAACAGGCCAGCCACCATCTCGGGTGAGCGTTGCAGGCAGACTCCGACCAGGCGGTCAGGCCCGACTCCAAGCCTGCGCAGATAATGAGCGATTTGGTTGGCGCGCTGGTTCAGTTCTCTGTAGCTGAGCCGCTGTTCATTGAAGACGACAGCGATGGCGTCCGGATCTCGTTCTACTTGCTGCTCAAACAACTGATGCGTGCAAAGCGCCGGGAATTCCACACAAGTGTCGTTCCATTCGTACAAGAGTTGGTCGCGCTCCGCCTCCGACAGGGATCGCTTAGCATGGAGATTGCCCCCCATTTCTTCAATCGCTGACCCGCCCAATGGTTGATCAAGCATTTGGTTCGGAGCCCCCATGGCTTGTGTCAATTCCTTTTGCCCCCGTGAAAATTCTTGCAACTGCCGGGCCTTCTTGATCGGGCATAATCAGGCCACGGCTCTTACCATGTTCAAATCGAATATCCGATCATCTCTTTCATGATCTCGTTGGTACCGCCATAAATGCGTTGCACGCGGCTGTCGGTCCACATGCGCGCAATCGGATACTCGGCCATGTAGCCATAGCCGCCATGCAACTGAACGCACTCGTCGATGACGCGGCACTGGCACTCCGTGAGCCAATACTTCGCCATCGCCGCGGTAACCGCATCCAACTTTCCTGCCACAAACCGTTCAATACAGTGATCGACAAAGACACGCCCAATCTGAACTTCGGTCTTGCATTCCGCCAGCTTGAAACGCGTATTCTGAAAATCGAGCAGCGGTTTTCCGAATGCGATTCGCTCTTTTACATACCTGCTTGTCAGGGCCATAGCCTGCTCCGACATCGCGACCGCGCCAACGCCGATCGAAAGCCGCTCATATGCAAGTTGCTGAACCATCTGGCTGAACCCCTTGCCCTCGGAACCAAGCAGATTCGCCGCCGGAACGCGCACGTCATTGAAGAACAACTCGCAGGTATCCAACGCATTCATCCCTACCTTGTCGAACGGGCTGCCTGTGCTGTATCCCGAAAGCTGTTTTGGTTCGACCACAATCAGCGACATGCCGTGGAAACCTGCAGCCGCGGGGTTGGTCTTCACCGCAACGCACACCAGGCTCGCCTTGTGGCCATTGGTGATGAACGTCTTCGACCCATTGATAACATAGGTATCGCCTTCGCGCCGAGCAGCGGTTTTCACTCCCGCCAAGTCAGAGCCGGCCGCCGGTTCCGTCATGGCGATGGCAGCCACCAATTCGCCGCGGCTCATTCTGGGAAGCCAATTACGTTTCTGTTCCTCGGTGCCAAAAGCAAGAATATAATGGCCCACAATACTCTGCACGCCTGAGCCGAAACTGACACCCGCCGCCGCAAGTTCTTCGGTCACAACGCACTCATGGGCGAATGTCCCGCCTCCACCGCCGTATTCTTCTGGGACATCCGGGAGCAGGATGCCTGCCTTCCCTATTGCGGTCCATGCTTCGTCGTCCGGACCGTGCTGCTGGCGCCATCGTTCCTGATGCGGCACAAACTGTTCTTGGAGAAACTGGCGAACCGTTTTGCGGAACAACTGCAACTCTTCGTTCATCCATGGCGATTGATACGTCGTGCGTGCCATTTCTATCCTTTCAATGTGTACCTAGGTTTATGATATGCTGCAAACTTTCTAACCAGGTAAAACGGATGGAAACCAGCAATTCTTCAATTTCCACGCCGATATTGGAGGACCAGACGGAAACAGTACCTTAACAGGAAACGACGGCGTGCTCACGGAAAAGTTCAGACACGTGAATGCTACCAAGCCATGGCAATGCCTCGTATGGTTACCAAGGTAACTCATTATACCGCATAAATAAAGGCCTCGGCCGGCGCCACTCCTCAGATTCGCCCGCACAGGTCAGTCAGCCTCCTCCGGTGACGTGCAACGCGATGCAATTCTGTCGGATTGATCATGATCAACCGGATGACTCGCTTCTTGATGGCGCTCTTTTTTGATCAACAAAACTCCTGGCAGCGAGGGACGGACCGGGACGAAGGTTTCTGTCTTGAAAATGCAATCGGCGTTGTTGACGGATGCCCGCTTGACGATTTCCGAAAGAAGCGGCGCCTGGGTGCAAACCGGCAATCGCGTAAAGCAAATCATTGTTGGTCTCAACGCCAAGGTCTGCACAATTACGCGCGTGCACACCACCATCCTCGGGCATATTTTCTCGCATCTGCTGTCCTATCCCCATTTGATGCGAATCTCCCGTCTGGCCCATCGGGCTGCAATTTGGTTATTGTCAAACCAGAGTGCACGAATAACAATCCCCATTTCGTGTAAGACTGATTTGGACCTAATGGATTAGGCAAAGAAGCAATAGTACCCAGACCGGCTGATTACTTTGACCCGAGATTTTTTGACAGGCCAAAGAAGCCTATTCGATACTTGGAATCAGTGGCCCCGTTCTAGGCACGCCTTCAGCCAACAGCGGTTTCCTGCCAACGGCAAATCGACCCCATGAAACTTCCTCGACATGCAGAACTCTGGCTAGCGCCGTACCTGAAGGATCGTCTGCGAAAAAGCATGCGGCCTGCAAGGCCAAAGCGCGCCTGGGTCGCAATCACCGATCACTATGAACCTCTGGGCATGGGGGCATCCCTTGATACCGCTCTCGGGCGCGTCGCGCAGTGGCGCGATAAGTGGCCGCGCATTGCAAGCGACGCTCCTCTTGATGCATCTGGACAGTGTCCTCAATACAGCTTCTTCTACCCTCAGGAAGAGTATCGCCGCGAGCTGCTCGACGGTATCGCGGAGATGGTGCGCCTGGGCGTCGGCGATGTGGAAGTACACCTGCACCACGACAATGAAACGCACGACTCCTTCATCCGGAAAGTCACTGAATACTGCCGCCAGCTCACAGAAACCCATGGATTGCTTCACCAGCAGGATGGGCGCACGGTCTTCGGATTCATTCATGGAAACTGGGCATTGGATAATTCGCGGCCAGATGGCAAGTGGTGCGGACTCAACGGGGAAATCGCTCTACTGCGCGATCTCGGCTGCTATGCCGACTTCACCATGCCGTCGGCTCCCTCAGCGACTCAGGCGAGGATCGTAAACCAGATTTACTGGTGCACGAACAATGCCGATAACCGGCCCAGATCCTTCGATCGTGGAATTGAAGCTACTGTAGGCGGCGGCAGACGCGGCGACTTACTTATGATTGCCGGGCCTCTCGGCGTGCGTTTCGGAGGAAGGCTTATGCCGCGCATTGAGACTGGAGAACTGGCGGGTTACGACCTGCCGACGCTTTCGCGGGTGCGCCAGTGGTTTGACCTGGCTCCCACCATCGGCGAAAATCTCTTTCTCAAGCTCTATACCCACGGCGCTCAGGATAGAAACCTTGAGCCACTGCTCAATGGCGGCCTAGCCAACCTGTACCGCTGGCTTGCGGAAGAGGCGGACCGCCGAGGTATTGAGATTCACTGGGCCACGGCCTGGCAAATGTACCAGGCTGCGGACGCTCTGATTCATGGCCGCCAACCTGTTCCCTTCCCGGCGGCCATTGAAGAGGGGGCGAGCCGATGAGCCGCCTGAACGTTCTCCTTGTCACCTATTCGTTTCCTCCCGCCGGAGGGGTCGGCGTACTGCGGGCCTCGAGTTTGGCACGCTATTTTCCCGCTGAAGGAATCCGGCTCGATGTGCTCACCGCACACAACGCCTCCGCGGTTGGCGCCGACTCCGCCTTGCTGAGGGATATTCCGAGCGAAGTCACTATCCATCGCACCATCACACTCGATCTTCCCTTCGGCATCAAGAAGTGGATCAAGAAGCTGATCACTGCAAGAAAATCTTCCCCAGGAAAAGCCGCGGCCTCTGCCAATAAGCCGAACTTCCTCAAGAGAATTCTTCAAGACATTCTGCTTCCCGACCCTCAGGTGACCTGGCTTCCATCGCTCACGCGCGCAGCCCGGCGAATCGTCAAGACGCGCAAGATCGATCTCGTACTCATCACGGTGCCGCCATTCTCCAGCGTCCTTCTGGTTGAGAAGCTCCGCAAGGAATTTCCGCGGTTGCCCATAGTAGTTGATTTTCGCGATGAGTGGCTCTCGACCACCATCAACCTTGTCAGTTTCAGCCGCAGTGAGCGGGCTCTCCAAGTCGCCCGGGATTCAGAAGCAAGCGCCGTCAGGAACGCGACCGCCGTTGTTTCAGTCACTGAAGCCGCACGCCGAGAAATTCGCTCCCGTTATCCCCACGAGCAGGAAGCCAAGTTCCAACTGATCCCCAATGGATTCGATGCCACGCGGCTGCGTGGCTCCGTTTCCGCGCCAAAACACAGGTCCGGCGAAAAGATCGTGGCCACCTACGTCGGCACCATCTATGGTTCAACCGAGCCAACCACCCTCGTTGAAGCCATCCTGTCGCTGCCTCCCGACGTAAGATCTCGATTCAAACTCCGCTTCATCGGCCACATTGAGGAACCGCGCTTCCGCGAGTCCCTGCTGCAACTGGGCGATATGGTGGAACTCATGGGCTTTCTGCCACAGAGCCAGGCGTTGGCCTTGATGGACGAAACCGACTACGTGCTGCTCATCACCCATGACCCGCTGAACGTTGCAGCCAAATTCTACGACTACATCGGCTCCGGCAAGCCGATTCTTGCCACCGTCCACCCTGGGGGGGACGCGCGTCGCCTGCTTGAAGAGCTAAATGCGGGCTGGTGGGCTGACAGCCGCGATGTCGAAGGCATACAGCGGCTCTTCACCGATGCCGCTGGGCGCGGCGATTCGTTGCAGGCGGTATTTCAACCCAACCTTCAAAGAGTCGCCCAATATGAACGCAAGCCGCTGGCAGCTCGTTACGCAGCGCTTTTGTACTCCATAGCCGGCAGGCAGCGTGACGGGGACTTAACAGCGGCGCAAGCCGAACTTGCCCAAGAGGTCCGTTAGCCATGCTCAGGATTGCCGTCGTCACTGCGCATTTCCCCAGTTCGGCGCAACCGACGCATGGCCGGCCCGCATTTCAAACCCTGCGGATTCTTTCCGCCACATGCAATGTGCAGGTCTTTTATCCCCACGCAGTTTATCCGTCCCTGCTCAGGCCGCGCAGCCGCATCTACAGCGGTCTCGACCCGTCCTACAGCTTGCCCGGCGTGAAGGCCGGCTACTACGATTACCCCGCCATCCCCATGATCTCCCGGCCATTCAACGGGCAATTAGCCGCACGCACCCTCCTGCCTCACGTGCGCAGCTTCGCACCCGATATAGTCTTCAGCTATTTTCTTTACCCCGATGGATATGCGGCACTCAGAATTGCCCAAGCCCTCAAGGTTCCCGTAGTCGCAATGGGAGTTGGGTCCGATGTTCACAGCATCAAGGACCGCTCTTCAGCCATGCGAACGCGCACAGTGCTTCGCGAAGCCGATTTCCTCGTAGCCATCAGCGAAGATCTGCGCCAGCGAATGGTCGCCATGGGCGCTCCGCCACAGAAAACCCGCGCCATCGTCAGCGGATGCGATCTTTACGTCTTTCACCCCATGGACCGTCTTGAGGCGCGGCAGAAGTTGCACCTCGATCCCGGCTACGAAGCCGTCGTCTACATCGGACGCATGGACATGAAGAAGGGTCTCGGCGAACTGGTCGAGGCAGCTGCTTCGCTCCATTCCAGCCGGCCCAATCTGCATGTATATCTCATCGGCGAAGGATCGGACAGGCCTATCGTCGAGGCAGCGATTCAGTCCAACAACGCCGCCGGCTACATCCACGCGCTGCCCGAGTGTTCCTTCGACGAGGTAGCGGTCTGGATGACAGCCTCCGATCTGGTCACCCTGCCAAGTTACATGGAAGGCTGTCCCAATGTCGTTCTAGAGGCGCTCGCCTGTGGCCGGCCTGTGGTGGCCAGCAACATAGGCGGCATCCCGGAGATTATGGATGAGACCTGCGGACGCCTTGTACTCCCTCGCGACCTCAGCGCACTGGCACAAGCTCTTGCATCGGTTCTTGACAGATCCTGGGACGCCAAGGCAATCGCCGCACACGCGGGCCGAGGCTGGAAGACCGTCGCGGAAGAACTCCTCGCTATCTTCGAACCGCTGGTCGCCGCCCGAAAAGCAGCAGTCCATAGTTGATAACATCCCGCCACAAGGCATCTACTTCGCCCCCTGCCAACCCGCACCCCCACAATCCTTTGCGCCGCCCGCCTCACTTGATTGTTGTATTGTGAACTTTACGGCGGCAAGGGAAAATGGTTCTTCCAATGGACGTTATAGGCCAGTGGCGGAATTCAGCCTGTGCGCCGTGTTCCGTGTTTCTCCGGGAAGGATAGGTCAATGAGCCTCAAGGCAGTGATCGTTGGGTGTGGCAAAATCGCGGATGCGCACGTCGAGGAGCTCAAGAAAATTCCCTCGGCTCAATTGTGCGCCGTCTGCGACCTGGAACCGATCATGGCCGAGCAGTTGGCGGTTCGCTACGGCGTTCCCCGATGGTACTCCGATGTCGCAAAGCTGCTCGCCGAGGAAAAGCCCGATGTCGTCCACATCACAACACCACCGCAATCGCACCTCGCCCTTACCAGAGTCGCTGTCGCGGCCGGATGTCATGTCTTCCTTGAGAAGCCCGTTGCGCTTCGCCACCGCGACGCCGAGGCCATTGTCGCCGCGGTCGTCGCAGGCGGAAGAAAACTTGCAGTGAACTACTGGCCAAGATTCGAGGCTCCCGCTCTCGAGTTGCGGCGCCTCTACGAAACAGGCGTACTCGGCGATCCAGTTCATATCGAAAGCTCATACGGTTACGATCTGGCAGGCGACTTCGGAATGGCTCTCCGGCGCGATCCCAACCACTGGGTGCGCCAGATGCCCGGAAAGTTGTTTCAGAATGTCCTGGACCACGTCATCAACAGGATCACGCCATTTCTGGCCGACGAACAGCCCTTCATCCATGCGGTCGCCTATTGTGGAGACACAAGTGCCGACCAGTCCCGTCCCGATGCCCTTCTCGACGAGCTGCGTGTCCTCATCCGCGGCGAGCATACCAGCGCTTATGCAACCTTCTCCGCAAACGCCCGCCCCATCGGGCAGACTCTTCGCGTCTATGGAACCAGAAACACGGCCTTCGCCGACTTCGGAGCACGCACTGTCGTCCTCGAACGGAAACAGACATTCCCGTCGGCTCTTGGCCGTCTCTTCCCTCCCTTCCTGGTCGCGAAAGATTATCTGCGTCAGGGATTGAAGAACGTGAACAGCTTCTCGCATGCCCGCTTCCATTTTTTCGATGGCATGCGCCGTTTACTCGGCGATTTTTATTCGAGCATTGAAAACGACACGCCGCCGCCGCTCGACTACGCGGAAATACTGCGCGTCACCTCCATCATGGAGAGGATATTCGATCAGGTTTATCCGGAGGTGCAGCGTTGAAAGTCCTGGTTACGGGTGCGGGCGGATTCCTCGGAACGCATGTCGTCGAGCGCCTCCTCGCCCATGGATACACCGACATCCGCTGCCTTCTCCGCGATCGCTCCAAGACTGCGCGGCTCCTCGCCGTGTCCGAGTCTTACCCCGCGGCGCAACTGGAATTCTGCTACGGCAATCTGCGTTCGCCATCCGTCTGCGCCCAGGCAGTAGCCGATGTCTCGCTGGTCGTGCATCTGGTTGCGGGAATGAAAGGCGCTGCCGCGGAACTCTTTGCCGATTCAGTGGTCGCCTCCCGCAACTTGCTTGATGCTCTTGAAGCCCGCGACGGCATTCCGATGGCTCAAACCCGCGTGGTTCTTGTCAGCTCTTTCGGCGTCTACGGCGTAGCGTCGTTGCGGCGCGGCACACGCATCGATGAATCCACGCCCCTCGAAGCTCATCCCGAACTGCGCGATACTTACTCCCATTCCAAGCTCCGGCAGGAGCAGTTGTTCTGGGAGTATCGCCAGAAGAACGGTTTCGAACTCGTCGTTCTGCGGCCCGGCGTCATCTATGGCCCTGGCGGCGGAGCCTTTTCAAACCGTGTCGGCTTGCAGATCGGGCCGCTCTTCTTCCACCTTGGCGGAAACAATCTGTTGCCCCTGTCCTACGTCGTCAACTGCGCTGAAGCTATCGCGCTTGCGGCTGCACACTCCGACTCCGCAGGCCAGGTATACAACGTCCACGACGATGTGCTGCCCACCGCATCCAGCTATCTGCGCGAGTACAAACGGCATGTAAGAAAGATCAGATCAATCCGCCTGCCGTATTTTGCCACCAGGATACTCGCCGGCCTTCTTGAGCGGTATCATCGCCGGTCTCAGGGCCAGCTACCCGGCATCCTCACCCGCTACAAAGCCGCCGCGGCCTGGGGCGGAAACTGGTTCGACAACCGAAAGCTCCACGCTTTGGGATGGAGCCCGTTGGTATCAACGCCAGACGCAATGGCACGGACCTTCGAGTATCTGCGGCAGAAAGATGCAAAGCTGCCGTAAGCGAGGGCCGCCCTGCGCTCGTGCCAGAGCATTTTCACCATTGGGGTAGAGCAGGTTTGAAGGGTACGGGCTTCAGGTGAAGGGTACGGGCTTCACAGGCTGCGGAAAAACTCAATGTTGGCGTAAAACCTGGGCGCTTTGTAACAGGGCACGACTTTAGTCGGGCCGAAAATGTCCCAAAATGAACGAGGGCTTCAGCCCCTGCAAAATTTCTCTTCGCCCAAAGATCAAAATCTACCCTTTTTCCGCAGCCCGTTCAGCCCGTATGTCCAATTCGGCAATAGAAACGAGGGCTTCACAGGCTGCGGGAAAACTCCACCCGGGCGGTAGGCCGGGGATTTATCCCCGGTGTAAATGCAATGGAATGAACGTGGGCTTCAGCCCCTGAGGGAATGAGCATTCCTCTATACCATTTCTGAAACTGCGCCAGAGTCTTCTGATTTTTTGTCCTTGCCAACTACCGCTGGCCGGGCTCCGTAGACCCTTTCTTGCGCCCCCATCCTGGAGCCGAGTTGCCCTCCGAATCCTGCAGCTTATAAAGAAGCGATCTGTAGCTGATATTGAGCCATTCGGCCGTCTTGCGGCGGCTCCAGCCATTCGCCTGCAGAACCTTCAGAATGATCTCCCGCTCTAAACCGCGCGTAGCGGCCTTGGTGATCTGCTTCAGGGAAATGGGGTTGGCCAGATCAATCTCCGGGACGATCGCAGCCGGCACAGCAGACACAAGATCCGCCGCCACAGCCTCCTCGTCGCCAATCAGAACGTAGCTGCGGATCATGTTCTCCAGTTGCCGTATATTGCCGGGCCAGTTGTAGCGGCGCATCATGCGCGCAATTTCACGGGAGAGCGGCTTCGGACTCAGCTTGTAGGCCTTCGAATACATATCCAGGAAGTAGTCGATCAGTATCGGCAAGTCCGCTGTTCGCTGCCGCAAAGGCGGCAAATCGATGGTCACGGCGTTGATGCGGTAAAAGAAATCCAGCCGGAAAGTACCCTCCTCGGTCTGTTGCCGAAGATCTCCATTCGCCGCGCACACCAGCCGCGTATTCACTTTCCGCGACTCCTGCCCACCCACGCGCGTAAACGAGCCGTCTTGCAGGACCTGCAGCAGCTTGGCCTGAACTGTCATATCAAGACCGCCAACCTCATCGAGAAACAAGGTTCCCCGATGGGCGAACTCTATCCGGCCGCGCTTGGTCGAATTGGCTCCCGTGAACGCCCCTGCTTCATAGCCAAACAGCTCCGACTCGATCAGGGCATGCGGAATCGCCGGGCAGGTCACCTTCACCCAGGCATTGTTCGCACGGTTCGAGCGCGCATGGATCAGCCTGGCAAAAATGTCCTTGCCAGTTCCGCTCTCGCCCTGCAATAGAACCGGTACTGTCGTTCCAGCGATGCGCTCCAGCTTCTCACGCACAGCAGCCATCGTGGATGTTTGTCCGAAAACTACATCCATCGGCGGCAGATCGCGAATATCGACAAACAAGGCGGCGCGTGCAGATGGCATTCTCTACCCATTTCAGACCTACGTCTCTACTGTTGGGTATAGCAACTTTCGGGCCAGACTCCGGACTTTCATGGACGTCAGATGTCACACAAAAGTAACCGATAAGCAGCCCAAAGGTGATAACCCATGCACTTTCAGTGAATCACATTCAAAGGGCATCTCTCCACTGTGTAAAAACCCTGCACAAATAGAGAAAAGTTTTTCCACTGGCGATGGTAAGATATGGTTTCATGGCTCAGGTTTGGGCTCCCCGTTCTATCTCCTGTTGAGATGATCCGCACTTAAGCGGTCTTTTTCGGCGGCCCGCAGTAAATTGCCATCAATGATGGTTCAAGTTCCTCATCCTGCCCTGTAAGAACATCGAGCGGAACTTGGCCTGAACTGTTTTGGCGGGTGCGGGAGGAAACAGAATGGCAAGTGCGCAAAAGGGAGACGCCAGTGAAGACTAAGGGCAAACGCAGCCCCCATATCGTCGTTCTCGACGGCGACCCAGCAATTCTGGACTACCTCAAAGAGATTCTCGGGGATCGCTTCAGGTTAAGCCTGTTTACCGAGGCTGCGGATCTCAACCGCTGCCTGAGAGAATCCCCTGCGCCTGACTTGCTCCTGATGGACTGGAATATCGTCGAAGACGACTCCGAGGAGAACGCGCTCGCTCTGCTCGCGAAAACGCACACAGCCCTGCCGTCGCTTCCGATCGTTATGCTGGCCTGCTCCGCGGAATTGAAAGAGGTCGTGGCTGCATCCCAGATGGGTGCGGCCGACGTGATCCTCAAGCCATTTCGAAAAAGCGACATCGACGTTGCTGTGCAGCAGTGCCTCAAGAAGCCGGACACCCAAGCGTCCGAAGACGAGGTGGAAGAAATTCCCCTCGACGAGAACACCTCGTTCGTCAGATCCTGCAAGCGCATGCGGGAGATCGAGTCCCAATGCGCCCTGGTCGCGCGCGCCGACATTCCTGTCCTCATCCTTGGAGAGAGCGGTACAGGAAAGGAAGTCGCGGCCATGTTGATTCACAAACTGTCGGCCAGAAGCCAGCGCAGCTTTTTGAAGGTCAATTGCGCGGCCATGCCTGCGGACCTGCTCGAAAGCGAACTGTTCGGCTATGAGCAGGGCGCCTTCACCGGCGCTGTCAAGTCCAAACCCGGCAAGTTTGAGATTTGCAACAGCGGCACCATCCTGCTCGACGAGATTGGCGAAATGCCCTCCGTTTTGCAGGCCAAGCTCTTGCAGGTCCTTCAGGATGGAACCTTCTCGCGCCTCGGCAGCCGCACCAGCGTCAAGGTCGATGTGCGCGTGATCGCAGCAACTAATATCGACATCAAGGCCGCCATTGCACAAAAAATATTTCGCGAGGACCTGTACTATCGCCTGAATGGGTTCACTCTCAAGATGCCCCCTCTGCGCGAGCGCACTGAAGAGATCCCCATCCTGTCTCAGCATTTCATGCGCAAGGTCGCCGCAAAATACGAGTGCGACCCCTTGCCCATTTCTCCGGCACTGTTGCGGGCTCTCACCAGCTACTCGTGGCCAGGCAACCTGCGCGAATTGGAGAACACAATCAAGCGTTATCTTGTCCTGGCCGACGAGCAGGCAATTATCAGCGAACTAAGCCCCTGGGAAGGCGCTGGGGCATCGCTTCCGGCTGGAGAAAGCACAGATGGCGATCGAAGCCTCAAGCACCTCGTTCAGCACGTGAAAGGGGGTGCTGAAGCCGCCGCAATCGCTCAATCGCTGGAGGGTTCGGGCTGGAACCGCAAGGTTGCGGCAAGCGAACTGAAGATCAGCTACAAGGCTCTCTTGTACAAAATCAAGCAGTACAATCTCAGCCCCCCACAACGAAAGCGTCAACCCACGGTCGAGAAAGAATCCAATCTCGATCGTGCTCAGAGCGCCTGAGCCGTCTTGCCGATAATTACCACCCCAAAGCGCACAATCTAGATATGGGTTCCTCTATCCACATCCTAGACAGTCCGCAAACAGACCTCTCGTCGGCCTGCGCCGTGGAACAGCGGGAACTCCACTTGGCTACTTTTCTAGCCAATTTCCCTTACCCCCATCCCCCTCCCTGTCAATTGCACCAATTATGGTGCACTGAAAAAATAAACCATTCATAATCAATACAATACAGGAACCACCAAGTGTACAAGTAGTAAACATGGCGTCATTTTTCACGCATTTTCCGCGGTTTTCTTGCCTAGAATTGCCATCCAAAGCCCCTTTTGGCGCCACGGCCAGTCATTTCTTGGGCACGCGCTAAGTCACTATCGGCGCACAGCAGCTTTGAAGGGTACGCGCTTTAGCATCGGAGGGAATGCTCATCCCACTATTCTTGAAACTGCCCTATTGATTCGGCAAATAAATACCAACAATGTTCGGGTGCCCCATCCTTCGCTTTTTTCCAGCGAAGGGTGGGAACCATGAAGCCCACCTCGCGAGGTCGTCCTCACTACTTCGCCAACTCCGCCTTGATCGCCGCCACCAGCTCCGGCGCATCCGGCTGCGTATCCGGCGCAAACCGTTTCACCACATCCCCCGCGCGGCTCACCACAAACTTCTCAAAGTTCCACGTCAGCTCCGGCTCCGCGTTAGCCTCGATCCCATACCCCTTCAACTTCTCGCGAAACGGCACCTCGGACACGCTGACAGCCGTGGGCTGTGCCGCAATCAGCGCCGCATACAGCGGATGCTTCTCCGGCCCCACAACCGTCACCTTGCTGAACAACGGAAACGTGACCCCGTAGTTCAACGAGCAGAAAGACTGAATCTCCGCCTCGGTCCCCGGCTCCTGGCTCTTGAAGTCATTCGCCGGAAACCCCGCAATCACCAGCCCCTGCCCCTTGTGCTCCTCGTAGAGCTTTTCCAGGCCCTCGTACTGCGGCGTCAGCCCGCACTTCGATGCCACGTTCACAACCAGCAGCACCTTGCCTTTGAACTCGGCCAGGGAAGCGTCTTCGCCGGTAATCTTCTTCACCGGAATGTCATAGATTTTTGCGCTCATAATTCCTCTCTCTTTGAACCTCTCCATATCTTCGATGCAAAGTTCTACCTCAACAACTGCTTCCCCACCTTGATATATAACTCCACCGACTCCAGCAGTTCCTTCTTTGAAAGCTTCTCAAATGGCGTATGCGCCACATGAATCGACCCCGGCCCCAGCAGCACCGGCTCACCCCAGTTGGTCAGTTGCGGAATGTCGGTCGCAAACTTCGCAATCATCGTCGGCAGCCCCTCAACCGCCCGCAGCCGCACAAACGCGAGATCAAGCGTGAAGCTCACTTCCGCCAGCCCCTCGGCCGCCTCCAAAACCGCCGCCCTCACCGGCGCCGAATCGCACACCAGCCGGATCAGTACCTGCGCCTCGGCATGGTCGGCGATCACGTTGGGCGCATGTCCGCCCTGGATCTGCCCGACGTTCACCGTCGTATCCCCGGCGTACTCATCCACCGGCAACTTCAGCTTCAGCAACCGGTCCAGCACCTCGATCATCTTGTGCACGGCACTGTCGCCCAGCTCCGGGTAAGCCGAGTGCGCCATCTTCCCCGTCGATTTCAACGAAACCCTTAACGCGCCCTTCGAAGCCAGCGCCACCCTGTTGTCCGTAGGCTCGCCATTGATCAGGAACCGGCTGCCCTTCGGAGCCAGATTTGCGGCCTTCGCCCCCGCCGAGTCGCGCTCCTCGCCGCTCACAAACAACATCCCAACTTTGAACCCCTCCGCCCGCAGCGCCTCGGCCGCGGCCACCTGCGCGGCCAGAATCCCCTTCGCATCGGAAACCCCGCGCCCATACATGAACTCCGCGTCTTCGCTGTACGGAATGTACGGCGGAACCGTATCCATATGCGTGGAAAACACCAGGTCCGGCGTCTCGCCGGCCACGCCCGCATACACATTCCAGCGCGCGGCGCCCGTAGCGCTCTCGGCCGGTTGCGCCACCGGCGTCTTTTCAACTGCCCAGCCGCGCCCAGCAAGAAAATCGGCCAGAAAATCGCCTACCGCGCCTTCGTTGTAAGTTGTCGATTCAATCTCGCACAACGCACGGGTAAGCCCAATGGGATCGATAGATGCAACCGGAGAACGATCTGTCATGATGCTGCCAGAATACCTCAGAGCCCGCTCCTTAACCCAGCCTTGACTATCGCAGTTCGAATTCTCCTCCCACGAAAACTCGTTCCACATCGCAATCCTCAAAATCGCCGGAAGGCCAGGTTCAGAGGTGATTCCCCCATCCCATGGGGGTAGAATCAGGGGTGGTATGACCTCCACCTGCGCGCCCGCCCAACCTGATCAGCGCCCTGAGATTCACACGTTGCGAAGCGTGTTTCTGCCCGGTCCCGCAGGCCGCCTCGAGGCCGTGCTCAACGAAGGCGCTCCCAATTCCCCTTTCGCGGCATTGGTCTCGCATCCCCATCCCCTGGGCGGCGGCACTCTCCATAACAAAGTCGTCTACCACGCCATGAAGGTCCTCAACGACCCGCAGTGGGGATTCGCCTTCCCTGTCCTGCGCTTCAACTTCCGCGGCACCGGCCTCAGTGAAGGCACGCACGACGGCATCGCTGAAAAAGCCGACGTACTGGCCGCCCTCGACTGGCTCCAAAACGAATACAAACGCCCCATCCTTGCCGTCGGCTTCAGCTTTGGCGCCGCCATGACCGTCGCTGCCTGTTGCGGCCGCAACCAACCCTCCGCCAGCATCCGCGCCCTCATCGCCCTTGGACTTCCCACCCACGCCCAGGACCGGGACTACCACTACTCCTCCCTCAAAACCTGCACTCTCCCCAAACTCTTTCTCAGCGGAGACCAGGACCAATTCGCCCCAGCCCAACAACTGGCCCAGGTAGTCGCCTCCGCCGCCAATCCCAAACAACTGGTGCTCCTCCCCGGCGCCGACCACTTCTTTACAGGCCATCTCGACGCGATGCAATCCTCGCTCTCCAGCTGGCTCAAGGAACAGCTCTCATGACCCCAGCCGCTGATATAGCACTCGACAATCTACACTCGACCGCCACCGAAATCTTTACCGGCGCCATCAAAGCCTGCAACATCGCCGATGCCTTTGACCGCCGTTTGCGCTTCGAAGGCAACACGCTGCATCGCCTCCTTCCCGATGGCTGCGGCCCGGCCACCATCGAACTCTCCAGCTACAAGCGCATCTTCGTCATCGCCCTCGGCAAAGCCGCCGGCCCCATGCTCGAGACCCTGCTCCAACGCATGAAGCGCCGCAAGGGGCTGCGCGGCATCTGCTGCTACAACCAGATGCCCAAGAAACGCAACTGGCGCATCCGCTACTTTGAAGGCGGCCACCCGCTGCCCAATGAAGACACCTTCGCCGCGGCCCGCGCCACCCTGACTCTGCTCAAAAAAGCCCGCAAAGACACCCTCATCTTCTTCCTCATCTCCGGCGGCGGTTCCGCCATGTTCGACCTGCCCATCGATCCGCGCATCACACTAGAGGACACGCGCCACTTCCACCAGGCGCTGCTCGCCTCCGGCGCACCCATCCACGAGGTCAACACCCTCCGCAAGCACTTCTCCGCCGTCAAAGGCGGACGCCTCGCCATGGCGGCTCCCGATGCCACCAAGGTCAGCCTCCTAGTGCCCGACGTCCCCCTGCGCTCGCTCGATGCGCTCTCCTCCGGCCCCACCTCCCCCGACCACTCCACAGTCGATGAAGTGCGCCAGTTGCTGGCCAAGTACGATCTGCCCCACAAATTTCCACCCTCTGTCCGCGCCTTCTTCGAACGCGAAGACCTGCCCGAGTCGCCGGGAAACAAGGGATGGCGTCCCCCCTTCTTTCCCAAGCCGCATAAGCCTGAAGTCGCCCCTACGCGCCGCGTCACAGCCGCCGCCTCCATGACAGACGAAGATCCGGCTTTCCGCGATTCCGTCTTCGAAATTCTCCTCTCCAGCCACGATCTGGTCGAGAACACGCGCACCCTCGCGCAGCAGGCCGGCTATCACACCGTCGTCGACAACAGTTGCGACGACTGGGACTACGCCGAAGCCGCTCGCTACCTGCTCGAGCGCTTCCACGCCCTGCGCGCCCTCCATCCCCGCCTCTGCCTCATCTCTGTCGGCGAAGTCACCGTCACCATGGACCGCACCCCTGGCGCCGGCGGCCGCAATCAGCAATTCGTCATGGCCTGTGCCCTCGACCTGGAAAAACACCAGGGCGAACACCTCACCGTCCTCAGTTGCGGCTCCGACGGCATCGACGGAAACACCCAGTCTGCCGGCGCCATCGCCGACCCAACCACCGTCGCCCGAGCCCACGACTTCGGCTTCCACCTCAAGTCATCCCTGGCCGCCTTCAATGCCTGTCCCATGTTCACTGCTCTCGGCGACTCCGTCGTCACCGGACCCACCGGCCAGAACCTCCGCGACCTTCGCCTCCTGATCGCCGAAAGAGACTAGGGCCTGTCATCCTGAACTCCCCCGAGAGGCCATCGTCCTGAGCGAACGGCGCCCCAAGCGCTTTCCGGGGTCCCCAAAGAGCGCTTTTGCTCTTTGGGGTGGAGCGTGGGGGAGTCGAAGGATCTGCTGTTGTTTTTCAATCAACTTCGGAGGCAGGACCCTAGGGTGGGTTGCCGCATCGAGCAGGGAAAAAACTCTTCTCCCCCACAATCCTTATCCAAATGCAATAACATTACTTTCATACTTCATTTGTCAGGAATAGGATTGGCTTGTGCCTCGAAAAGCATCTCGAAAATCTATCTCCAAGACACCCGACATCCGCACCGTTGCGGCTCTGGCAAAGGTCTCCATCGCCACCGTCTCCAGAACCATCAACGGTTCTCCGCTGGTCAGCGAACGCCTCTCCAAGCGCGTCTGGCAGGCCATCAAGCAGTTGAATTACTTTCCCAACTCCCACGCCCGCACCCTCGTCTCCGGCCGCAGCCGCCTCTTGGGCATCATCGTTGAAAACATCACCAACCCCTTCTTCCCCGAACTCATCCAGAGCTTCGAAGAGATCGCCGTTGCCCACGGCTATGAGATTCTAGTCAGCTCCTCCAACAGCGATCCCGTCGTGCTCACCGCCTGCATCCGACGCATGTTGGAGCGCAAGGTCGACGGCGTTGCTGTCATGACCTTCGGCGAAGAAGAGCCGGTCCTCGATCAGCTTGTCTTTCAAAACGTGCCCATCGTGCTCGCCGAGTTCCAGCTCGATGACCCCAAGGCCAGCACCATCCTCCTCGACTACTCCACCGGCATTCACGCGGCCGTAGACCATCTGGTCAAACTGGGCCACAGCAAAATCGCCTTCCTTGCCGGCCCGCACAAGCTCCACTCCGCCATCACCCGCGAAAATGATTTCCGCTCCGCCATACAGGCTGCCGGCCTGGCAATCCAGAAAAAATGGATCATCGAGTGCGACCACACCCTCAAGGGCGGCGTCGCCGGCTACAACCAGTTGCAGGCCCTCGCCTCCCGCCCCACCGCCATCGTCTGCTCCAACGACATGACCGCCATCGGCGTCCTCCGCGCCGCTTATATGGAAGGCCTGCATGTACCCCACGACCTGTCCGTCATCGGCCTCGACGATATCGACTTCGCCGAGTTCACACTGCCCCCGCTCACCACCATCCGCCTCTCCCGCGTGGACCTCGCCCGTGCCGCCTTTGAAGCTCTCCGCCAGCAGGCCGAAGACCCCACCGCTTCCAACTTGCAGCGTGAATTCCTGGTCTCCACCAGCCTCGTCGTCCGCGGATCGACCGCCACCCCGGCAGCCCCGCGGGACAAGTCCATCCCCGTCTAGTAAGATTTCGTGTCGTGGGTGTCAGAGGGGGAAATGATGAGCAAGAATCATATTCAATCGAGATTCGTCTGCCTTTTGTTGGTGATCCTTGCCGCAACATCGTGCGTGCATGCCCAATGGGCGTCTCTCGTCACCGACAAGGATGCGGCAACGCGCATTGCGTGGTGGCGCGATGCCAAGTTCGGCCTCTTTATGCATTGGGGTGTCTATTCCATCCCGGCGCGCGGCGAGTGGGTCCAATGGTCCGAGCAAATCCCCGTGGACGAGTATGCCAGGCTGGCTGGACAATTCAACCCCGATAAGTTCGACCCCGATGCATGGGCCGCCCTCGCAAAAGAAGCCGGTATGAAGTACACGGTACTCACGGCTCGGCACCATGACGGATTCGCCCTCTTCGACGACCCCGGCAGCAACTTCACGGCGATGAAATCCGCCGCCCATAAGGACTTTGTTGCCGATTATGTGAAGGCTGTGCGCAAAGCCGGCCTCCACGTCGGTCTCTACTATTCGCCGCTCGACTGGCGTTACCCCGGTTTCTTCTTTCCCGGCATCTATCGCCCCAACGCCGAGGAGTTGCGCGCGCAGTACCACCGGCAACTCAACCAGCTCGCCTCCAACTACGGCAAGCTTGATATTCTCTGGTTCGATGGCGGAGGAGGAGACTGGCTGGGCTTCGGCGGTGTCACGTTCCAGGGTGGATGGCACGCCCGTCCCAAGGAGCAACGCTACACGGGCTCGTTCTCCTGGCAAGACGACGAAGCGGTCAACAATCTCAGACGGCTGCAACCCTCCGTCATCATCAACGACCGCACCGACGCGGCGGCAGATTTTCGTTCGCGCGAAGGAGACGGAGCTCTCGGAGATTTTGAAAGCCGCTACCCATGGGAGCTTTGCGCAACAATCACCGAAGGCCCCTGGGGATACGATCCGAGCGCCAAAATCAAGCCCCTCGATCACCTCATTCGCTTGCTCGTGTCGGCCGTTGGGCGCGACGGCAACTTCATACTCAATGTCGGTCCCCGGCCGGATGGACAGATCGATCCGGCGCAGGCACAGCGGCTGCGCGAAATCGGTGCATGGCTCGGCAAATACGGCGAAAGCATCTATTCAACGCGCGGTGGCCCCTACCTTCCCGGAGATTTTGGCGTCTCAACCTATCGAGACAAGACCATCTATCTCCATATCCTCGCTCCTGCCACCAAGACTCTCGCGCTGCCCGCCCTGCCCGCAAAGATACTGGCCTGCTCTTCGCTCACAGGTGGCCGGGCTGCCTGCAGCCAGAGCGACACGGGCGTGACCGTTACTCTTGAAGGGAATCCGCCGGCAATCGACACCATCGTTGCATTGACCCTGGCAACGCCCGCGTCTGAAATCGCGACAACACCAACAGCCATCGCGGCGAGCTCAAAAAAGAATTGAGCTAGGCCGTATCGACATATACATGTCACGTCAATACTTGATAAATAAGAGGACTGTCATCCTGAACGGAGCGCGTCTGGGGCCCCACGTTCGCTCTTTGAACGTGGGGTAAGCGGAGTGAAGGATCTGCTTTTCAAAGGCCCACCCGCGATGAAAAGTCCAAAGATTATGCCAGGAACTTTAGAGACACCACACTAGCGTGCAAGTCAAGCGCCCTATGTAATTGTTTTTTGTCGGTCGATTGCTACTGAAGAACCAGTGCGCTCTCTTCGCGCATCGCCGTAATCTCAGCGCGAGTCTCGTCGGCAGCAACGCGGCGGTCCGTATAAACCCGTGGCTCGCCAAACCGCAAGTCCGCTTCGAACCCGCCCACGCCCAGCACCTTCCAAAGATGGTTCACGAACGTCTCGTCGCCATACCAGCACAGTTCCCGCTCTTCGGTCCCGTCCCCGATCGCATAGCGGATAGCCGCCGTTGTAATCGGCACCCCCAGCGAAGTCGCCGGATCGATCAGCCGCGAGTGAAAACGAATCACCTCGCTGCCATCCGTGCTCGTCCCCTCGGGAAACAGCAACACCGGCACAGGAATCGAAAGCTGAAGCCTCTCGGTCATCTGCTCGGCCACCGTCTGCGCACTCGCCAGGCTCGAACGGTCCACAAAAATCGTCCCCCCGCACCGCGCCGCCTTGCCGAAAAACGGCCAGCCGCCAATCTCGATCTTGGCGACAAAAAAGCACGGCATCTCCGCCGACAGCACCAGAATGTCGATGTAGCTGAGATGATTCGAGACCACCAAGCCGCGAGTAGGCGGTTGGCCGTCCACGCAGTAGGTAATGTCCAGGCTGCCCAACATGCTGCGAGCCGTCTGCTGCACCCACAGAGCGCGCCGCTCCAGCGTCAGAGGCCCGCGCAACCGCAGCAGTTGAAAGCGCACAATGCACAGGACTATCTCGAATCCCAGCGCCACAGCGCGCCGGAATCGCCGAAAGCTCATTGCGTCAGGGGAGCCAGAAACCGATGGCGTGCCGCCGGCGAAATCATCTTCAGATCGAGCAGTGTCAGGAAATCGATGGTGCCGAACTCGCGGTCCCAGGCCGGCGCTGCGGCTATGCGCGCGCCAATCGCCAGATAAGTCTTCAAGAGCCTTGGAATCTTGACCGAAGTGTCAGTAGTCGTTCGCATTTCTTGCCGGGCCGGCAGCTGTGCGCCGTAGCCTTCTTGCTCCGCGGGACAAGCGTAACATACGGTCGGCCTTGTCTCAAACTCCGGCGGCACCCGATTTTGCTCAAGCTGGCGATACACCTGCCAACCCTCGCGCGGGTCCTTCGAGTTCAAGGAAGAGCAGCCGATCAGGTAACGCAACCCCATCTCGGTAGCATACTGTGCAATCCCCCGCCACAACAAGGTCAAAACCTCGGGCGTCCGATGCTCGCGATCGATCGATGCCCGGCCCAGTTCCAGAATCCCCGCCCGCAACGGCTCGTAAGCCGTCAGGTCGAACTCCTGCGCCGAGTAGTAGCCCACGTTCCGCGCCGCCGACTCGCCCGACTGCATCCGGTAGGTCCCCACAATGCGCTTGCACGGGTTCTCCTCCAACTTGTCTTCCACCAAAAGATGCTCGCAGAAAAGATCAAACTGGTCGCTGTCCAATCCCGTCCAGTACGAGCTCTCCAACCCCTCCTTGAGCTCGATATTGAAGACCTTGAAGCGCAGCCGGCAAGCCGCGTCACGGTCCTCCACCGTCTCCGCCAGCCGCAACCTGTACCGCCCGACCTCGGTATGAACACGCGGCCTCTCAGCCACCGCAGGCAAATGCAGAGTTTGAATGGGAAGTGAAATTTCCACCCGCGAGGTGGAAGCCGGAACAAGGCGCAGCAGTTCTTTTTCGACGGCTTGCGTAGTCACAACAGCAGTATCCGCGCAGCCTTGTAAAAGGAAAGTCAACCCGATGCAAATACAGTGCAAATATCCTGGCGGAGAATCTCTCAATCAACACGGCCACAATCGATCGAACCCGCAAATTGCCCCAACCGCTCTAATTGCTATACACCCGCACATAATCCACCGGCATCTCCGCGGGAAACACCGTGCCCGCATTCGGCGCACCGGACCAGCCCCACACAGCAATATTCAGGATGAATGTCTTCAACGAGAGACTGGGCCTCTCCGTCTCTACCAGCAGTTCCTCAAGATCCTAGGTCCACTTCGCCCACCCGCACCAGGCCTTCAGTCCATTTGGGACTTGCAAGCCCTTCCAATATCAATATCTCCCCGGCTAAAGGACGAAATCTCATAGGACTTTCGCCCCGAAACCATCGCATGGTCGCAAGGAGAACCGTCGACGAGCGAGCGATGGATCATTTCGCCTACCTCCTGCCATCTGCGCAGCTTCGAGCGATCCGGCGGGCGGATAGAGTGATTAAATACCTGGTCAAGTGCGGCATCGAAACTCGCCGGATATGTCGCATCGAAGATATTCGATGCGGGCAGAAGCTCTGGGGCGCATCCTGCATATTTTGAGCAAAGCACAGGGGTACCCGTCAAAATTGCTTCATTGACAGCCAGACCCCAAATGTCCTCGAGAGTCGGAAACACAAATACATCCGAAGACCGGTAAATCTCGTTCAGTTGAGATGGATGCTGATGCGGAACAATCTTGAAATTCTTGATAGAGCACTGACGGGCTAGTTCTTCCAGGCGCTCCCGATCACTTCCCTCTCCCACAAGCACCAGGCTGAACTCCAACCCGCGGGATGCTATCCGTCCACACGCTTCAATAAGCTTGTCCAATCCCTTCCGCGGGATAAGTTGGCCAACAGTCAGGATGACCGGATGCGGCATATCCTCAAACCACGTTGTGGCATTCTTCGGCTCGTCAAGGAATACCTCCTGTTCCACGCAGTTCTGTATCTGTAGAATCTGCCTCCGGGCCACACCTATCGATTCCAGGTACTCCGTCGTCGTCGATCCATAGCTTATCCATCGCTTGGCGATGCGGACTATCATCGGCCGCAGCAATCGTCGCCCCATGCTGATGTTCTTTTCCGAGTGAACCGTTCCTCCCCACCATATCCAGACCCGGATACCGGCCAGCTTGCCGTAAGCAAGCGCAATCAGCGTGCGGAATCCCATCTCGTTGGAAATGATGCAATCGGGCCTGTAGAGCGGAAGTCTCCAGATCAATCCGAGATTGAAGTGGATGAATCTTCTGTCCCATACCCCAGGCACGCCGGTCGCCTTCCGCCCGGGAATCTGAAAGCCCCACACCTTTTCCGCCTTGAGGGCTGGGTGGAGTTGAATATCCCATTTGCGCCCCGGTTCCCTGCCACCGTGCAGGACAATCGTTTCAAACCAGCGGGCAAGATACCCGTACACAGGGAGACGGTACGGAGAGATTATGTTCACAAGAATTGCCAGTTTTTTCTTTTTGGTTTTCGCAGAATCCCCGCCATCTGCCAGGATCTTGTCTTTATTTGAATATGTCAACGCAAGTCACCTGTGTAATAAATTTCCTTAAGCTCTTAATCGGTTCAAACAACGCCTAATGGGAGGCTACATCTTGCTGGGTGGATGTTTTCGTGCATTTTTATCGCCGGGAAACAGCCGGCCACGCTACTAGATAATTTGACGAAAATCTTACGCCGACAGAGTACATCTATCATCTCTGCTGTGGTGAGCCAGAGAATCGTTGCATAATTCAGATGGATTCCGACCCATTTCGCGTTTTTCGAAACGGGTCGGAATCCATGACACGATTTTCGTTCAGAATCAATAACTCGCTAACACGCGCAGCGGGGCTAACTTGCTGCCTTTGCTTTTAGTCCCTATCCCGCCGGCTCGTAGTTCAAATTCTGCCCCAGCCACCGCTCCACCTCAGCCACGCTCATTCCCTTGCGCCTGTGATAGTCCGACACCTGGTCGCGATCGATCTTGCCCAGCGAAAAATACCTGGACTCCGGATGCGCAAAGTAAAGCCCGCTCACGCTCGATCCCGGCCACATCGCAAACGACTCAGTAATCTGAATCCCCGTCTTAGCCTCCACATCCAGCAGCCGCCACAGCGTGCTCTTCTCCGTGTGGTCCGGGCACGCCGGGTAGCCCGCCGCCGGCCGAATCCCCCGATACTTCTCCGCAATCAACTCCGCGGGACTCAACCCTTCCGCGCGCCCGTAGCCCCACTCGTTCCGCACCCGCTTGTGCAGGCATTCGGCAAACGCCTCCGCCAGCCGATCCGCCAACGCCTCCGCCATGATCGCGTTGTAGTCGTCGTGCCTTTCCCTGAACCCGTCGCACAACTCCTTCAATCCGATCCCGCTCGTCACCGCGAACGCGCCAATGTGATCCGGAAGCCCCGTCTCCTTCGGCGCAATAAAGTCGGCCAACGACCGGCAAGGCTCGCTGCCTTCCCTGTTCGCCTGCTGCCGCAGAAAATGGAACCGCTCCAGTACCTTCCCGTGCGTCTCATCCGTGTACAGTTCCACATCGTCGCCCACGGCGTTCGCCGGAAACAACCCATACACGCCCCGCGCCGTAATCAACTTCTCCGCAATCATCCGGTCCAGCAGCGCATTGCCGTCCAAAAAAATCTGCCGCGCCTGCTCGCCCTGTTTCTCGTCCTCCAGAATCCGCGGATAAACACCCTTCAGCTCCCACGTGTGGAAGAACGGCGTCCAGTCGATAAACTCCCTCAGCGTCGCCAGCGGAAAATCGTCCACTACGCGCACACCCGTAAACTCCGGCTGCGGCAAATCCTCCGCGCGCCACTTGATCGGCGTCCGCCGCGCCCGCGCAGCCTCAAGCGGAACCAGCTTCTGCCTTGGCGCAGCATGTACTTTCCGCAGCCTCTCGTAGTCGGCGCGATGCTCGGCCACAAACGCCGCCTTGCCCTCCACGCTCAGCAGACTTGTCGTCACAGGCACGGCCCGGCTCGCATCCAGCACGTGCACCACCGGCTCGCTATAGTGCGGCGCAATCTTCACCGCCGTATGCGCGCGGCTCGTCGTCGCCCCGCCAATCAGCAGCGGCAGTTTGAATCCTTGCCGCTCCATCTCCTTGGCCACGTGCACCATCTCGTCCAGCGACGGCGTAATCAGCCCACTCAGTCCGATCAGGTCTGCCTTCTCCGCCTTCGCGCGCTCCAGTATCTTGTCGCAAGGCACCATCACGCCCATGTCGATCACTTCGTAGTTATTGCACGCCAGCACCACGCCCACAATGTTTTTGCCAATGTCGTGCACGTCGCCCTTCACCGTCGCCAGCACAATCTTTCCCTGCGCGCTCACCGTCTGGCCGGCCGCCACCATCGCCGCCTTCTCGGCTTCCATAAACGGCGTCAGATGCGCCACAGCCTTCTTCATCACGCGCGCCGACTTCACCACCTGCGGCAGAAACATCTTGCCCGCGCCAAACAGATCGCCCACCACGCTCATCCCGTCCATCAGCGGCCCTTCAATCACCGCCAGCGGCCGCCCCAGCTTTACGCGCGCCTCCTCGGCGTCCTCTTCGATATACGCGTCAATCCCCTTCACCAGCGCGTGAGAAATCCTCTCCTCCACCGTGCCGTTGCGCCACTCCTCGGTCTTCGTCTCTTCAACCACAACTCCGCCGCCGGAAGCCTTCAACCTCTCACCATGCCCCACCAGCCGCTCCGTAGCATCCGCGCGCCGATTCAGCAGCACGTCCTCTACCAGCACCTTCAGTTCCGGCTCAATCTCCTCGTACACCTCCAGCATCCCCGGATTCACGATGCCCATGTCCATCCCCGCGGCAATCGCGTGATAAAGAAACGCCGAGTGCATCGCCTCGCGCACTTTATTATTCCCGCGAAAGCTGAACGAGATATTCGACACGCCGCCGCTCACCTTCGCAAACGGAAGGTTTTCCTTGATCCACCGCGTCGCCTTGATAAAGTCGACTGCGTAGTTGTTGTGCTCCTCCATCCCCGTCGCAACGGTCAAAATATTCGGATCGAAGATAATGTCTTCCGCCGGAAACCCGACCTCGTCCACCAAAATCCTGTAAGCCCGCTCGCAGATGCGCGTCCTGTCCTCGTACGTCGCGGCCTGGCCCTGTTCATCGAAGGCCATCACCACCACCGCCGCGCCATACTTCATCACCATTGCCGCGCGCTCGCGAAACTTCTCCTCCCCCTCCTTCAGCGAAATCGAGTTCACAATGCCCTTGCCCTGCAGGCACTTCAACCCCGCCTCAATCACCTCCCACTTCGACGAGTCCACCATGAAGGGAACCTTGGCCACCTCGGGCTCGCTCCCCAACAAGTGCAGGAAGCGCGTCATCGCCGCCACGCCATCGATCATCCCCTCGTCCATGCAGATGTCGATCACGTTCGCGCCGTTCTCAATCTGCTGTCGCGCGACGCTTACGGCCTCTTCAAACTTCCCTTCCTTCACCAGCCTCGCGAACTTCGGCGACCCCGCCACATTCGTCCGCTCGCCAATCATGATGAAGACCCCAGCCTGCTGCGTAAACGGCTGCGACCCCGACAACCTCAGCGGCCTCTCTTCCGCCTCTACCTCTACAGTCTCGCCGTTGCTTTTCTCAACACTCTCGGGTGCCCCAGGTCTCGCTTCTGAGACCTGGGATGTAGAGGAGTCCTCGTCAACCCCGGGCGTCTTCTCCCCCTCATCAATTGCGGGTGCCCCTGGTGCCTCGCTTTTGGGCACCAGGGAATCAGAGAAGTTCGCATCAACACCGGATGTCGTATCCTCAACATCCACCCCGGGCGTCCTCTCCTCCGAACCAACTCCGGCTGTCGTATCCTCAACACCAACCCCGGGTGCCCCATCCATCCCGCGCTTTTGCGGGATGGGTGGGACAGAATGAACTCCCCCTCCCGAACGTCCCTCCCGCAACTCCCGCGGATGCCTCCCCTCCAGCGCCTTCGCAATCGCCGCAATATGTTCCGGCGTATTCCCGCAGCACCCCCCGGCAATATTGATCAGCCCGCCCTTCGCGAACTCGCCCAGGTACCTCGCCATATCCGCCGGCCCCAAATCGAATCCCGTCGCCGACAGCGGATTCGGCAACCCCGCATTCGGATAGCACGAAATCGCCGCGCTCGATTTCTCCGCCAGTTCCTCCAGAAACGGATACATCAAGTCCGGTCCCAGCGAGCAGTTCAGTCCCACCGACAGCGGCTTCGCATGTTCCACCGCATCCCAGAACGCCTCAATCGTCTGCGCCGAGATCATCGTCTCGCCGCCGCGCCCCACCGCCGCCGAAATCATCAGCGGCAACTCTTTCCCGCCCTCGTCAAACACTTCGCGGATCGCCACCAGCGCCGCCTTCGCATTCAGCGAGTCAAAGATCGTCTCCACCAGCAGCAGATCCGCCCCGCCCTTAATCAGCGCCCGCGCCTGCCGTGCGTACGCGTCCTTCACCTGGTCGAACGTCACCACCCGGAATCCCGCATCGTCCGCGTCCGGCGAATTAGACAACGACACCGTCAGCGGCCCCAGCGCCCCGGCCACAAACCGCTGCCTCCCCGTCGCATTCCCCACGCGATCGGCCCACTCCCTGCACTGCCGCGCCGACTGCTCGTTGATCTCCCAAGCCAGCTCGTTGAGGAACTTGTCTTCAACAATCTTCTGGTAAAACTCCGGATCCTTCCGCCCGCCCTTCTCACGCGGGTCATCGACAAAAAACTCGCTCTGCGCAATGCTCGTCGCGCCAAACGTATTGGTCTCGATAATGTCCGCCCCGGCCTCCAGAAACCGCCGGTGAATGTCCATGATCATCTTGGGCTGCGTCAGCGAAAACAGGTCGCCATTATTCAGCAGCCCCTTCCCCGAGCCCTTGAACCGTTCCCCGCGGATGTCCGCCTCCGTCATCCCGTAGGTGCGGATCGTCGTCCCCATCGCCCCATCGATAATGGCGATGCGGTTCTCCAGAATCTTCTCAAGCGCGTGTTTGCTGGCTGTCGTCATGTCTCCCTAACTGCTTCATCGGTAAAATTCCGGGTGCCCCATCCTCGGCGCGTCTTTGTTTTTGCGCCTAGGGTGGGGTGGCATACACAATGCGTTTGCCGGGTGCCCCAACTCGCCAACCTGCCGCACCGGCTCACAAGGGAAAGCCGGGTGCCCCAGGTCCCTCGCATTTGGGGACCTGGGATTCATGCACTCAACCCGCGCTGTTCTCGTGTCAGGGCACGATCCGCCGCGGCGGGTCGTGCCGAAAATGCCACAAAAATGAGTCTGGGCTTCAGCCCCTGCAGGTGTCTCGTCTCTCTCCGCCCCAACCCACCAACATGCCGCACACACTCACAAGCGAAAGCGGCCTGCTATCAAGCATATCGAAGCCTGCGCACCACCTCGACCGTTTCGCGCCAAACGAACCACATTCCGCACTGAACCGTCCCCACAGCCATCCCAGCCGCGCCGTAGGCGCAGAGTTTGTTAGCCCCGCGCTTCAGCGTGGGGAAACGGAATTCCACCTATTCATTCCGGAGTCCCGTAGGGACGGCGCAATGACTTTTCCTCTACAAGAACCAATAGCTCCCCAGGGATGCTTCTGTCATCCAACCGCCCCGTCCAACCCTCCTCATTCGATGCTCTAAACTGGAGTCTGGACCCTCATGATGAAGTTCTTCGGCAGCAAAAAAGACACAACCGCCCCCGAGCCTGAAGCCACGACCGAAGCCCCGCAAGGCCTCTTCGCCCGCATGAAGCAGGCCGTCTCGCGCACCCGCGAGTCGCTCTCCTCCAAAATCGATACCATCGCCGCGCTCACCCGCACCGTCGACGAGCAGGCCCTCGAGCATCTTGAGGAAGCCCTCCTCACCAGCGACCTCGGCGTTCAGACCACCACCACCATCCTCGAAGCCCTCCGCGACCGCGCCCGCCGCCAGGCCATTGAAGGCGGCCAGGAACTCCGCGATCTCTTGAAGGAGCAGATGATCGCGATCCTCACTGCCCCGCAACGAGAAATCCCCACCCCCGCCGAGCCCCCTAAAGTCACCTTCCTCGTCGGCGTAAACGGCACCGGCAAAACCACCACCAGCGGCAAGCTCGCCGCCTGGAGCCGCGCCCAGGGCCACTCCGTTCTCCTCTGCGCCGCCGACACCTTCCGCGCAGCCGCAATCGAGCAGCTTGAAGTCTGGGCCACCCGCTCCGGCGTTGAAATGATCAAGACCCGTCCCGGAGGCGATCCCGCCGCCGTCCTCTACGACGCCATCGAAGCCGCCAAGGCCCGCTCCATCCACGACCTCTACGTTGACACCGCCGGCCGTCTCCACACCAAGTCCGGCCTCATGGACGAGCTCGACAAGATGCGCCGCACCGCAGCGCGCCTCATCCCCGGCGCCCCCCACGAAGTCCTCCTCGTCATGGACGCAACCACCGGCCAAAACGGCCTCCAGCAAGCCCGTCTCTTCACCCAATCGGCAGGCGTCACCGGCATCGTCCTCACCAAGCTCGACGGCACCGCCAAAGGCGGCATCGCCGTAGCCATCGCCAAAGAGATGAACCTCCCCGTCCGCTTCGTAGGCGTAGGCGAACAAATGTCCGACCTCTTAGAGTTCTCCCCCTCCGCCTTCGTCGATTCCCTGCTCGGGTAGTACTTTGAAGGGTACGGGCTTCAGCCCGTACATCAATCGAGCAAAATGGGCAGGGCTTTAGCCCCTGAGGGAATACAGACTCGCAGCAAAGCCGATCCTGAGAAGTCCGCGAATCGAGCAACCAACTGGCCAACTTGCTATCCCTGCGCAGCAGGGGCCAACTCGCCACATTTGTTTTGAGGACCATCCGCAACCATTCCAATGAAGATCGGGTGCCCCATCCTCGGCGCGTCTTTGTTTTTGCGCCTAGGGTGGGCTCGCATGAAGCCAACTTTCCATGCCCCTATAAGCACGAACCATACGTGCCACAACTAATCAGCCGCAACAAGATCGGGTGCCCCAGGTCCCTCGCATTTGGGGACCTGGGATGAATGCGTAATAATCCGCTGTTTCTCAGAGACCTCGGTAAATCTTCCTGTAGAATTGCTGCATTCTCAGCGGAGTGGAGAAACTGGTGCCAGACCCAAGCGAAAATGCGGACACACGCAATATCTCTCAGGCTCTCTCGGACACAATAGCGACGCTCAGCGACGACGCCCAACAAGTTACGCTACGAAAAGCTAAAGAGCTAGGGTTCGATTTAAACAAGGGCGTTATACCCTTTGATGAGACCTTATTGAACCTTACAAACAATCGTGATGTCTTACTCGACGCTATCGAAAAAAATCGACTGACTCAACTTCCGCTCAAGATCCAACAAGGCCTCCTAGCCGACGCAAAGAAAGTTTCCACCCAGCTAGCTTCAATCGCGCTTGGATCGGACTCGATCATCCCTCTTGAAAATGCGGTTGAGGATCTTACTGCCTCGGTGTGGTCCTCTGGTTTACAACACCTTTCCGGAGAACTTCTCGCTTTTGCAAGAAAGATGAATCAATTGAAGACCCTAGAAAGCCACCTAGGGCATGCAAAACGGAAGGCTGAGGATTTTTTGGATAAGGAGTCCAAGGCAACTGGTGCCATTGCACAGATCGACTCGTATTTAGAAGCAGCATCAGCGACATCAACAAAAATTGCTGATGCCGTTGCAGCCATGGAACCGACAGCTTCGCACATCAAGGAGATAGAACAGCAGGTCACAGCATCCCACGCGACTATTCAAGAAAACGCAAAAAACTCGACAGACAGTGCAGCCAAAATCGGGGTTTACGCCTCTGAAGCAGAAGCCTCCGCCAAACGGACAAAGGAGCTTTTGTCAGAAACTGACTCGCTGAAGGAGACGCTCCGTACGACAGATGAAGCAATGAAGGCATTGCGGAGCTCAACCGAAGAGACGCTAAAAACCTCGCTGAATTCGTTCGAAGCAAAGCTCGCCACACTTGAAGGGGAACTAAAGACATCACAAGGCCTGCACGAAGCGAAGTTTACAGCACTCGAAACGGCCACTAAAACAAGCATCGAAGCAAACAGAAAAACTGCCACTGATGCCGTTGATCTTCTCAAGACTGAGACATCTACGACGATTTCGGCTAGTCTTTCCGCCACAAAGACGAGTACTGATGCACTGCTAGCCGCATTCCAAAAGGCAGAAAATGACCGGGCAACCCGCGCCCAGGACCAGCTCACCGCGAGCAAAAATGAGTTTACCACTGCCGCAATTGCCGCAAAGGACATATATAGCGCCAAGTTTGCGGAGCTGGAAATCATGGCTGAGGGAGTGGTGAAAAAGAATGACGCCGAGCTAAAAAGGCTAACCAATGAACTGAAAACCCTTGAAGGTGTAATTCGAGAGAAGATCGAATTGGCCACCAACTACCAATTATTTCACTCCTTCCAAACCAGACAGTTCGCTATCGAGAAATCAAAGAATTTCTGGGCAAGAGCATTAGCGCTCTGCGTCGGAATCTCCGTTGTAGCCTCCATTGTGTTCATATGTTGTCTGCCGTATGTAAAAGTCTACGACGCAGCCTTCTATTTAAAGTTGTCGATATCATTACCAATCATTTTCGCTATTACGTTCTGCAGTATGCAGTTCACGCGCGAGCGAAACCTCGAAGAGGAGTACGCGTTTAAAGCGAATATTTCGATCTCACTCGAGCCATACCGCAAACTTGTTGCCGATCTTGTCAATGAAGACGATCCCGCAGATAGGGCCAAGTACTCGGATTTTGTGATCGAGAGTATCAATAAGGTATTTACGGCTCCTACATCACACCATTCTGACGGTAAGCCGCCAAATGGTGAACTTATCACAGGGGTTCTAAAAGAGGTCGGTAACATAATCGAACCGGTAGTAAAGGTCTTACGTAGATGATCACATTACGCCCCGTGCCGGGTGCCCCAGGTGCCTAGCTTCTGGGCACCTGGGATAGTACGCCGGGTGCCCCATCCTTTCCGCTTTTTTCTGCGGAAAGGGTGGGATACGACAACGCTCGACCGCCCCATCCCGCGGACCGCCCTTTGCCGAAAATAACCCACCGTCGGCGCACAATAAAAACATGAACAAAACCCCAACAACCTCGCCCAAAGCCCACGCCCGCCCCCTCAGTTCCCGCCCTACCCCCTCCCCCCTATATCCTGTGAAACTGTGACATTTCAAAAAAGTCTTAGAAAACAAACCACTTACGCCCCAAACCCCCGTTACCACCTAGCCAACAGGTCCGATCCAAATTCATGGCCTAACCAGCACAAACAAAAAGGCTTGCCCGCAAAACAAGCCCTTTCGCCAATTGCAGATTTTCGCAGACTTATGACAAAAAACTGGGCCAGATCGCCCCCAAATGCCCCTCAACGGTATGCGTATGGCCAAGCACACGGTTGACGAGGCGCGGTGTTCGGTTTTATAGGTTGTCGGAAGTTTGTCTTGCAACCCATGCGGCCGGTGTGAGATCGGTGACCTGCTGAATGAGCTTGTCG
>Ga0181535_10000162_pt1 | contig 102028 bp, 80 predicted proteins | sample PEATcosm2014_Bin_44_FD_119774 | JGI IMG/M metagenome (GOLD analysis project Ga0181535, IMG submission 119774) | Peatland microbial communities from MTU Mesocosm Facility, Houghton, MI, USA - PEATcosm2014_Bin17_30_metaG | ecosystem: Environmental > Terrestrial > Soil > Wetlands > Peat | place... | reverse complement strand
CCTGATCAGCCGCAAGGTGTGCCGCGACGTCGGGCTTCTCGCCGACCCGATGCTGTTGGGTGATGAAGTCGAAAAGATGTCGGATGCCGAATTAGCAGAAGCTGCAGAGAAGACGACACTATTCGCCCGCCTCTCTCCCGCGCACAAGCAGCGAATCGTTCATGTCCTCAGGACCAAGGGACATGTCGTGGGCTTCATGGGCGACGGAATCAATGATGCTCCTGCTCTGCGTGCCGCGGACATCGGCATTTCGGTCGACACTGCTGCCGATATCGCGAAGGAATCGGCCGACCTGATCCTGCTGCAGAAAGACCTGATGGTGCTCGAAGGGGGCGTCATCGAGGGACGTAAGGTCTTCGCCAACATCATCAAGTACATCCGCATGGGAGCCAGTTCCAACTTCGGGAACATGTTCAGTGTGTTGGGGGCGAGCGCCTTTTTGCCATTCCTCCCGATGGCGCCGATTCAGATCTTGACCAACAACATGCTCTACGACTTCTCGCAGGTTCCGATCCCCAACGACGCGGTGGACGACGAACTGGTCGCGCATCCGCGACCCTGGAATATTGGAGAGATCAGGCGGTTCATCCTCTGCATCGGGCCCATCAGCTCGATCTTCGACTACACGACTTTTTTCGTCATGCTCTATTTATTCAAGTGCTGGGATCCATCCCGCGCTCCGCTCTTTCAGACCGGCTGGTTCGTTGAGTCGATCATGACCCAGACGCTCGTTATCCATATCATTCGCACGAATAAGATCCCCTTCTTCCAGAGCCGTGCAAGCTGGCCGCTGCTGATCACCACATTGACCATCATGGCCTTCGGAGCGTGGCTGCCATATTCTCCGTTGGCTTCTTCGCTGGGCCTGACCCACCTGCCCGCGCTGTATTGGCCGATCCTCCTGCTGACGCTCCTTGCCTACACGGGCCTTACGCAAGGCGTCAAGGTGTGGCTCTTGAGGATGAAATGGATCTAGGACAGAGAAAATCAATCACGCCTCCAGGCATTTCGATGGGAACCCAAGGGCGACCGATCAAAAAGAACGCATTTCGACGTTTTCAGAAGTTCCTCGTCCAGAAGCGCTTCAAGATGCCGGTGCGGGGCAGAAGGCTTCATCGGACCGGCGGCATCGGGCTTCTCAGGGCTGCGGTATTGGGCGCAAACGACGGCATCGTATCGACATCAAGTCTGCTGATCGGCGTTGCGGCGGCACATGGAACTCATCGCAGCATCCTGGTCGCTGGTATCGCCGGCCTAGTCTCCGGAGGGATGTCCATGGCCGCAAGCGAGTACGTTTCCGTGCACTCGCAGGCCGACACCGAAGAAGCAGAACTGGCCCTCGAGCGTACGAATCTCAAGCAGGACAACAAGGGCGAACGCCAGGCGCTAACGGCAATTTATGTGGCCCGCGGGATTGAACCGCTACTCGCAAATCAGGTCGCGCAGCAGTTGATTGCCTACGATGAATTGGGCGCATATGCCCGCGATGAACTCGGTATCTCAGAGAAGTTTCGCGCGCGTCCATTGCAAGCTTCCCTTTCGGCTGCATGCAGCTTTGCAATCGGAGCCATGATGCCCCTTATAGTTACCGCGATCTCGCCACAGGCGCGATTAATTCCCATCGTCTCTCTATCATCACTGGCAGTTCTCGCTCTGATGGGCGGGCTTGCCGCACGCGCCGGTGGCGCAAGAGTCATGATGGGCGCAATGCGCGTGACGTTGTTCGGTGGTTTGGCGATGGCGATGACCGCAGGCATCGGATCGGTTGTTGGGGCAATTGCGTAAACTCAGCCGAAAGCGGACGCCTGTGTGAACGCTGGGTCAGCCTCTGCATTTCCGAATCGATAATGGCGACGCCGCTTCAGAAGCAACATCGCAGTGGCCTGTGAAACAGGCTAACCAGAAGCCATGACGAGACTGGTGTATTTTTTTGGGTAGATTTCACGTGGTGAACTCACGAGAGCCCAGTAATTACGGAACAAATACGCGAATGTGGTAGCGTCCCTGGCCACCGGAGTGGAAGCTCGGTACAGTCCGCGGAGCGTCACAGAGGAAGGGCAATTTATATCAGAGAACTTCAGTTGCAGCAAAAGGGAACCGAACAGAGACAAGATTATGTACTCGATTCATTTTTCTAGGTGGTCACTGCTTCAGCAATCCGGATGATGGCGTGGACGTGTAGATCGGGCACCAATCCGCGCCATTCTCCATCCGCAAACTCTCCAGAAAGCACGATTCCTTCCGGCTCAAGAATTGCCTGGGAAGGCTTCGAGTGTAGCTGCAATTGCAGCCGGATCGGCCCGGTACGAGGAACAATGCCGGTGTGGCGAAACGCGCTGGTAACCGGCGCTCCGGCGGTGTTAATCAAATGAATCAGCATCTGATCGTTCTTCTTTCGAAGCACCACTTCAACTTCCGGATAGTCGCCGTCGAATCGAACCATGGGCTGGTGAAGCGATTCCAGGATGCGCCGGCTCAGCTTGCGGAGAACGGGTGAGCCGGTGGCATCCGCATATCCTGAAGCGAGTGGCCCAGGGCACACCACTGCGACACCTTTACCGAAATTCACGCGGACAGCGACCGGCAGCATGTTCTTTCTTGTGTCAGGGGTTCGATACGCATAGGCTTCAACGTCCGACGGCGGAGCGTCGATCTCAATCCAATTTCCCATCAATTGGGCAAAACCGGTTTCATCCGCAACGAAACAGGTGCGCGGTTCGACCGCACCTGCAAAGCGTAGTTTCAAAGCGCGCGAAAAAAGGGTGGCATTCTCCGCGCCGCAAAGCAGCAGCCTTCCGCCGTTAGCAACATAGCTGGTAATTGTCTTTACCGCCTCGTCTCCAATATCCCGCCAGTCCGGCACAACGATTATGGGATAGCGCTCAGCGCTCTCGGCTGCCTGCCAGTCAGGAATAAGATCGACGGAGTATCCGAGCGACAGCAGCAAATCCACCGCTCCTGCAGCAGGCGCTTCATTCTCTCCCCAGCCGCCAAAAGGACGGTTCGCTGTTCGGTAAAGCGTTCGGCCTGAATACAGCACGCCCGCCTCAGGCAGGCTTTCAGAGCGATGCGACCACTGCTGGCGCTGGCGGCAAAAGCTCCCAACCTCTGTCGCAGTCGCTGTGACGCGGTCATCGATCCAGCCGGCGCGAGTGGGCACATAGTAGATCTGGTAAGCGCCGCCCTGCGCCAGCACGATTGCGGCTTCCTGCTGCAGTTCAAGAGCAGGCTTGGCGGACTGGTGGGCGAACTTCTCGTCCGACTCAAAGCCCCATGACATCAGGTCCCAGGGTTTGCCGCAGCGCGAAAGATAGCGGGCCTGGATACGCGCCTGGCGCACCGCTGTCTTGTCGGCGAGATCGCCGGAGAGATAGTCGAGCGGCACGGTTGGGCGCTCGGGCGCGAAGGTCGAATACATCCAGTTGCTGGTGATTTGGAAGCCGGGCCTGGCGTTGTGGAGGGCTTCGACGTACCGGGCTGCGTATTGGCGAAACGCTTCCCGCTGCATTTCGAGGAATTCGTTCCATCCTTTGTCTTCAGGCTTCTTGGGCAGCGTTTCGAGGCCGGTCAACTCAGCGAACTTGCGTTGCGCAGCATCGCAGTAGTCGGGCTTCACGGCCCAGCAGTCACCATCCACCCAGGAACCGTCCAAGTCGTACTTGAGGGCAGCTTCAGTGAGTTCGGGAATCATCAGTTCCTGCTCGTAAGGGCCGAAGAGACTGGTCTGCTGAGAATCGCGTTTGCCAGATTCGTTTGTGCGCGCCCATTCGGGGTGTTTGGCCACGGCGAGTCCGTCCAGGACTCCGGAAAAATGGTTGTAGAGGCCAACGCCACGTGCCGCAGTTACGCGCCGCCAGAGGGCGAGAGAATCCTGCACGATGCCGGGAGCGGACATGCCGGTCTTCGACGGAAAACCGAGGTAGCCTGGATGCCCCTTCGAGTCGTACTGAACGAAATCTGGCCGGCAACTATCCAGCAGGTGGCTGATCATTTCTTCCGTCAGATCACGGCCAAGCTCAGTGTCCGCGGCTGTCGGGTGGAGGTCGAAATGGAGGCCAAAAAAGCAGTCCTTGCGAGACAGTCGTGCCGGGACGCCGGCGATCGGTAACGGACTGCTTTCGAGAGGTCGTTCAAGCAGAAGAGCAGCAGCGGTAGCAATGAATTCTCTGCGGGAGAGGGTCACGGTCTTTCCTCTTCGGCTCAACTCCGGAGCGGTGTAGACGGACCATCGATTCCGTCGAGGTGTGAGCGCCCTCCAGTCTAAACCACGCGAGGTAGCGCCCGATTGACCTGCAATCCGGAGTCGACCTCGCGAGGGTCAGATCAATCGGGCGGTGGCGCTGATTCGGTGAAGGTGTAAGCGGTGCTCTGCCACGTGCCGTTGATGAGCTGCTTGAGCGTGGCATACACCGTGACTCCGTTGGATGGTATGGAGACCGTGGCCGAGGTTGCCGGAGTCACTTGCGAGTTGTAGAGGTTCGACGAGCCCGCGCCGGCAGTCCCCAACAGCAGAACGTAATCCACCGCTCCGGCACCGTTGTTCCAGGTGAAGGTCTGGCTGGTCGATAAGGTCCCCGACGATGGCGAGAGTGTGGCCGGGGTCGGAGTGCCCGGCTCGGTGAAGGTGTACTCCGACTTCTGCCAGGCGCCATTGATGAGCTGATAGAAGGCGGCATACACAGTCACCCCGTTGGACGGAATGCTCACGGTGGCGGTGGTCGCAGTCGTGTAGGGGGTGTGGAGCAGGTCAGTCGAGCCAAAGCCCGAGGTTCCGAGCTGCAACTGGTATTCCGCCGGTCCGGCACCGTTGCTCCAGGTGAAGGTCTGGCTTGTCGATAAGGTCCCCGACGATGGCGAGAGTGTGGCGGGGGTCAGCGTGCCCGGCTCGGTGAAGGTGTAGGCGGCGCTCTGCCACGTGCCATTGATGAGTTGCCTGAACGTGGCAAACACGGTCACGCCGTTGCTGGGAATCGTAATCGTTGCCGATGTATTCGTGGTCGCGCCCGAGTAGTACAGGTCGCTTGAATCTGGCCCACTTGTTCCCAGCAGCAACTGGTAGAGCGCCGGTCCGGCGCCGTTGTTCCAGGTGAAGGTCTGGCTGGTCGCGAGCATGCCTGACGAAGGCGACAGCGTGGCCGGGGTGGGTGAACCCGGCTCGGTAAAGGTGTAAGCGGTGCTCTGCCACACACCATTGATGAGTTGTCTGAAGGTGGCAAACACGGTCACACCGTTGCTCGGAATCGCGACCGTTGCCGATGTATTGGTGGTAGCGCCTGAGTTGTAAAGGTTCGACGAGCTCGCGCCGGCAGTTCCCAAGAGCAGATCGTAATACGCGGGTCCGGCACCGTTGTTCCAGGTGAAGGTCTGGCTGGTTGCGAGTGTGCCGGACGATGGTGAGAGTGTGGCCGGGGTCGGCGTGCCCGGCTCGGTGAAAGTGTACTCCGACTTCTGCCACGCGCCATTGATGAGCTGATAGAAGGTGGCATATACATTGACGCCGTTCGATGGAATGCTTACTGTGGCTGTGGTTGCGGTCGTGTCGGGGGTTTGGAGCAGGTCAGTCGAGCCGAAGCCTGAGGTTCCGAGCTGGAGCATGTAGAGCGCCGGTCCTGCACCGTTGCTCCAGGTGAAGGTCTGGCTGGTTGCGAGTGTGCCCGACGATGGCGAAAGCGTGGCCGGCGTCGGAATGCCCGGCTCGGTGAGGGTGTAAGCGGTGCTCTGCCAAGTGCCGCTGATGAGTTGTTTGAATGTGGCAAACACGGTCACGCCGTTGCTGGGAATCGTGACCGTTGCCTGTGTATTGGTGGTCGCGCCTGAGTTGTACAGGTTCGATGAGCCCGCGGTAGTCCCCAGCAGCAACTGATATTGCACCGGTCCGGCGCCATTGCTCCAGGTGAAGGTCTGGCTGGTCGCCAGGATCCCTGACGATGGAGAAAGCGTGGCCGGGGTCGGAGTGCCCGGCTCGGTGAAGGTGTATTCCGACTTCTGCCAGGCGCCATTGACGAGCTGATAGAAGGTGGCATACACAGTGACGCCGTTGGACGGAATGCTCACTGTGACCGTGGTTGCAGTCGTGTCGGGGGTGCTGAGTATGTCGGTTGAGCCAAAGCCCGAGGTCCCGAGCTGTAGCTGGTACTTTGACGTACCGACCCCGTTGTTCCAGGTGAAAGTCTGGCTGGTCGCGAGCGTGCCCGATGATGGGGTTAGCGTGGCCGGGGTCGGAATGCCAGGCTCGGCGAAGGTGTACGCGGTGCTCTGCCACACACCATCGATGAGTTGTTTCAGGGTGGCAAACACCGTCACACCATTGCTGGGAATCGTGACCGTTGCCGATGTATTGGTGGTCGCGCCGGAGGAGTAGAGGTCGCTTGAATCTGGCCCGCTGGTTCCCAGCAGCAACTGGTACTCTGCCGGACCGACGCCATTGCTCCAGGTAAAGGGCTGGCTCGTCGACAAGGCTCCGGAAGACGGCGTGAGAGTGGCTGCCGACAGCGTGCCGCTCTCGGTGTACTGGTAGTTTTCATACTGCCAGACGCCGCCGATAAGAGAGCCAAGCTCGGCGAACACGGTGGCGCCATTGGCCGGAATGGTCGGTGCTACGGCCGTTGTTCCCGAGGTGACACTGGAGGCGTACAGGTTGGAGGAGCCGGGGCCCGTAGTGCCCAGGAAGAGTTTGTAGCTGGTGACGCCGATGCCGTTACTCCAGGTGAATTGCACCGCGGAAGTGCCAAGAATGGTGCTCAGCCCCGGGGTGGGCGAAAGCAGTGCGGCAGGCTCATTGCCTACGGTGATTGCGGTGGTGGCCTGCGCGGTGAGGTTGATTGAAGCGTTTAATGCGAGCGTGGCGTTGAGGGTGTCGTCGATGGTGTCGGTGGGGAATACCAGGTCGCTGAAGGTTGCGGCGCCGGAGGCAATCGCTTCAGAGAGTGTACCGGTGAGCAGGCCGGCAGTATCCGTCATCGTAACCGTTCCGGCGTTCACAGCAATGGGCGCGCCCTGTTCGGTCAAGCTCACCACCGGCGCCGGGTTCAGTACCGCGCCTGCTCCTACATTAGATTGCGGCTGTGTGGTGAATCCGATGGCGTAATTGCTTTGCACTGCGCCCGCATCAACGCAGGGGTTCGAACCGGAATAACCGGGATAGGTCAGGTTCTGGTTAAGGAAGCCGCGCTCGTCGGTGGTGACACCGGAGGGGATGCTCGATGCGAGGCCGCCGCAGATGGCCGCAGAGCCGGGCAAGGGAACCATGGTCTGCGTGGGACCGCCATAGTTGCTGAGAGGCGCAAGGTTCGGATTCAACGTGCTGAATGCGAGACTATTCATCACATTGCCATTGGAGTCTGACAAGGTGCCGCCTGAGATAAAGGCATCAGGGAAGAACGATGTTGCGCTGTTGCCTTCGAGTATTGAGTTCTGGAGGGTCAACGCGGCGCCATTGGAAACGAGCATGCCTCCGCCGGAACTGGTCGACGAGTTGCCGGTTATAGTGCTGTCGGCAATTGTCCCGAAGACGTCGACGAATGCCATCGCGCCGCCCGCTGCCGCCGAATTCAAGTTGAACGTGCTGTCGATGAGTGAAAGCGTGCTGCCGCTGCCGGTTCCGTAGATCGCGCCACCATCTGCAGTGGCCGAGTTTCCATTGAACGTGCTGCCAAAGACATTCAGCGATCCTGTGAAGGAGATTGCGCCGCCGTTGGCTGCGGCGTTTCCGGTGAAGGTGCTGTTGGATACGGTGAGCACGCCGTTGCTGCTGATGCCGCCGCCATTCCCGGTCCCACCGTTTCCGCTCACGATGCCGAGATTAGAGATTGCTGCGTCGGTGACGCCGGAGGCGACGGTGAAGACCGTAGATGCATTGTTGCCGCTGATCGTCACCAGGTTCTGGAGCGATGCGCCCGATCCGGATGTAGGTCCGGTGATGCTGGTGTTGACAGGGATGTTCAGCGTTCCGTTCGAGAGGGTTATGACCTGTGACGATGTGAACGCGCTGGTACTGAAGCTGATATTTCCAGCGCCAGCGCCGGCTGCAGCCAGAAGCGCATCGCGCAAGCCGCAGGCCGAATCTGTGGTGTTCACTCCGGGCGAGTTTTGTTCCTGGCAAAGTGAAGCCGAGCCCGCGTCGTCGGCCGTATAGTTAACCACGAAGTAGGGAATGGGACTGACCGTGATCTGGTTGGACGTTGAATAAATTGACGTCGCCTCGTCGGTTGCCGTGATCGTCTGGCTCCCCGTCGAATTCAGAGTGGCCATAAAGGTCCCGGTCCCATTCGTCAGCGTGGGGTTTGCCGGCAGCACCGCTGCGGAATCAGTGCTTGAGAGCGTCATGGTCCCCGCGTAGCTGGTGACCGTGTTTCCGCCCGAATCCTGGGCCGTTACCGTGAAGGAGAACGGCGCGCCCACAAACGCAGTGGCTGGCGTGTTGACTGCAAATTGCGCAAACGATCCCACCTGGTTGGTCAGGCTGAAGGCCACCTGCAAAGCTCCCGCGGCTGCCGTCACCTGGTAGGAACCAGCTATCGAATTGGCCGTGGCCACTGCCGCGGTTGCCACGCCGGAGCCGTTGGTTACGGCCGTGTTCACGCCTCCGGCAAAGCTGAGGCTGGCGCCTGTTGACGGGGCAGTGAAGGTAACGGTGACGCCGCTCACCGGGTTGTTATACGTATCGGTGACCTGCACGCCCAGAGGAAGACCGAAGGCGGATCCATCCTGAGCCGACTGATTGTTGCCGCCTGTGATCGCGATTGCCGTGGGCAAACCCGCATTATTGGTGAGGTTGAACGTGGTTGAAGCCGATCCGGCCTGTGCCGTGACCGTGTAAGCGCCGGCAATATTATTCGCGATGATTGACACCGGGGCCTGGCCGCCGTTGTTCGTGTTCTGGGTGATGGTGCCCGTTCCATTCGAGAACGTCGCGCCAGCTCCGTTACCGGCCGGATTCACGGTGAACGTTACCGGGGTTCCGGTAATCGTCGCTCCCGCACCATCCTTGACCAGAGCTACCAGCTCGGTGCCGAACGCCGTCGCAACAGTGGCTGACTGGTTGTTTCCCGCTCCCACGCTCACGCTGGCCGGCACTTGAGCCACGGTGACGCTGTCGGTGTTCGATTGAGCAGCAGTGCCCTGGCTGGTGTGCAAAGTATCGCCCCCGCCCCAGGCCTCCGCCGTGTTGCTGACCGACGTTGGCGAGTTCGCCGGAACGTTGACGGTGAGGGTAATCATGGAGTTTGAACCGCCGGCAATGCCCGGGGTGCCGGAGCAGGTGACGACGTTACTCGAGCCGCCGCAGGTCCACAGGCTGCTGGTGGAAGTGTAGGAGTTAAGCGTGTAGCCGGTGGGCAGCGTATCGGACACATCGACCGCTCCGCTGGTGGACCCGTTGGCTGCCGTATTCGACACCGTAATGGTCCAGATGCCTGTGGAACCTTGTGTGAATGTGCCCGTATGCGCCTTGCTCACCGCAAGCACGGGGTTGGCATCCACCGGGATGGTGTCGCTGGGGGTGACGGAGGTGACGCCTGCGCCGCTGACAGTGACGGAGTTGCTGATGCTGCTGGGAGCGGTTGACGAAACATTCACATTCAGCGTCAGCGTGGGATACGAGCTGCCCGATGCGACCGCGGAATCGTTGGCGCAGGTTACCGACGTCGCGGGCGGCGTGGTGCAACTCCATCCGCTCCCTGTGAAGCCGGTGTAAGTAAGCGCGGAGTTGAGGTTGTTGTCGACCACTTTCAACGGATTGGTTCCGAGGGGGTCGCCGGTGGGGCCATTTGAGCCCGCTGTCACTACGGTGATGATCTGTGCGCTGGTCTCTCCCTGGACGAAGTCCGTACCTGTGCCGTCACCTTGATGGGTCAAGTCCACCGAAACTGTTGCTGCGTTCTCAGTGAAGCTCATGCACCAGCCATTGAGGTCGGTTTCGTCAACAGTTTCAAGAGTGTCGAAGAACAGGCTCCAGGTACCGTTGGGATTCGTATCGCCAAAAGTATTTCCAAAGGTGGATGAACCGCGCGTCCCGGCATATCCGAACGAAGTCGGCGCAACATAATACGGGTTTGAGCTCGACGGGCTGAGACTGGAGTAGAACAGGTCCGCCGTACCGTGTATGTTTGCGTAACTTGTGGGCTTGAAGGATCCGGGGCTGAAATTCGCTTGCGGAACCAGTCCGCTGGCGCTGTCTTCAAATGTGTAGTTGCCCTCGGAAAGGATGGTGGTGCTTTCGTTTCCGACATTAGAGAAGAAGTCGAGCGCGGCGCCGGTCGGTCCCTCGATCAGTGACTCGTGCGCAAAGATGGAATCGCTCTCTGTGGAGAAGTTTTTGAGCGTCAGGCTCATCGAGCTGACCGTGCCGGGCAGATTGGTGACGAAGATATTGGAGGGATTCGGAGTGAAAGGCCCAGTATTGGCGTTAACGGCGACCTCGCCCGAGTTGCAGTAAGTGTAGGTTCCGCTCGAACCCGTCACGGTAGTGGCATCGTCGATGCGCTGCCAGAATGTAGCCTGACTCGGGTTGTCGGATGAATCTCCGGCGTACTCCGCCACGATCTCATTGTCGCCTTCAGGCAGCGAACTGGTGGTGAATGGCGCCTGGCCGTTGCTGTTCAGCGTCACCACATTGTTTCCACTCACTGTCCCCGGCGGTGCAACGCCGTTCTCAAGGAAAGTGACCGTTCCGCCGGAGCTTATCGGGCTGCCTTCACTGGTGACGGTCGCCGTCAGCGTCACCGGCTGGCCGGTGGTCTGATCGCCTTTGCTTGAAGTGATGGTGGTGGTGGTGGCAACGCCGGTGTTAAGCGTGAGGGCAATGCACCATCCGCCGGCAATTGTCTCAATATTGCCGAAGTCCATGTAGGGATAGAGCGCCCAGTCGCCATCTGCCGTCGCGCCGTTGAAGTTCGACTCAAAAGTTTCGGTTACGGGTCCGTAAGTTTCGTCGGGATTCGGGGAGTTGTATCCGTAGTTGAACGTTCCCGGCACCGAGGGAATTGCGCTATCGATGCTGGGCGCGATCGAAACGGGGAAAGCCACTTTTTGAGAGTCAAGGTCGGACGCTTCATAATTCACGGGGCTGGTCGAGCTATTCGCCGGGGGTGTGCCGTAGTCGGGATACTGGCCGGCTAAATCGAAGAAATCCAACCAGCTGCCCGACGAATTGGCCGTCTCGCTGAATCCTTCGTCAAGGAAGTCAAGGTTGTGCGCGCCGTCGGGTGAAACCAGCAAATGCGACCCAACGATGGTTCCCGTAACATCCAGCAGCTTCACTTCAACGTTTGAAACCGTCTTCCCTGGAAAGCCGGTAACCTTGATGATCGATGGATAGATCGAACTCGTAGTCAGTTCTGCAATCGGAATCGAACCCGTGTTGCAGAACGTGTCGGTGCCCCCGCTTGTGGTGGTTCCTTCCACCAGTTGGTTCAGGTTGTTGGCAGAGCTTGACAAGAACCCGGTACCCCCGCTGTAACTTGCGCCAATCGAATACAAACCCTGCGTGAACGATGTGTTGCAGGTCGCCTGACCGTTGCTCACTGGCTGGCTCCCGCAGGCGGAGATGGTGGCGCCGTTCGACATAAAGGCCACCGTGCCCACGTCCACCGTGCTCGTCGAGGAAACGTACGCTGTAAATGTGACACCACTTCCCGAATTCACCGGATTGAGGCTCGAAGAAACCGACGTCGTAGTGCTGGCCGACGCTGTGGCTTCATAGGTCAGCTTCAAGGTCCAATTCGTGATCGAAATCGGGTCGTTCGCGCTGTACTCGGAATAGGTATCGTCGTTCAAGACATAAAGCGTCCAGTTACCGTTTGTCGCTCCGCCCGCGAACGTGCCGTTCATCGTGGCAGTGCCATCGGTCTGTGGAAGTGTGAGACCTTCAGCATTGGTCGGTATCACCGAATCTGAGCAGCCCGCTGATTGCAGCCAGTAGGAGCTCGGTTCCACCGTGATCGATCCGGTGTGTTGCCAGGCCGTTGTGGTATCGGTAGACGGTCGGGCCCCCGGCGCCATCTGCTGCCCATCCTCAATCGTGACGATCACGTCATCCAGACCAGACCCCGAGTCGCCCATGCCATCGCCGTCGGTGCTGTCGCCCGTGCATCCCAGCAGCTCAAATTTCTGGCCGCCTGGACTCACCAGATAAATGGAGGCTTGGAACAGGCTGTCGCTGTCGGAGGAGGCAGGACTTTCGCCAAAGCCGCTCGACGTCAGTCCGTTCAGCGTCACTACGACCTGAGTCACCGTACCGGTCGCTGGCACATTGATGGCGGAAAAACCGTACCCACCCTTACCGTAAGTACTGCTCGTAGAACTGCAGCCTGAAACCGGAATCGAGCTGCTGCACGATCCGGAAATGCTGATCGCGGGGCTGCCAGAGCTGCCCGAACTGGTGTAAGACGTCGTCGTCTGCGCGTCTGAAGTGAGCCCGCCTGCGCCGGCGAGCAGCACTCCGCAGAAGGCGATGACGAGGTTGAAGCGGGAACGGACTACAGCAAGTGAAAGGCAGGGGAAGGCGCTGGACGGCATGGTATTCCTCGCGAGGAGAACCTAATCTGCCGCGCACACTTCAATGCGCGGAAACATTTGTGCAGGCAAAAACGATTGTCTAACGAGACTTTCCTCTTGCTTCCACGAGGATGGTCTGCAATGCGTCGATCTCTTGGTTTCGAGCCGAGTTTTTATGCCATCCGTCAGACCAAGTGCTATAGAGCTGAAGGTCAAAACAAACGGCAGTCGAGCAGCGTTCTCGTGATCTTGATAGGGAAGAAACCCTTTTAACCGTGGGGAAAATTCTGAACGGAAAGCAAAACGAATTTCGCAGATGAAATAGTGGAATGTCAATTAAATAATGGATTCCCCGAGATATCAGGCGGATGAATTTACGCTGAATTCCTGTGCGACAAAGCAGCCATACGGTTCACGCTCACGCGTCGCACTTCGGCGCCTCCACGACCAGGTCTCCTCGCTTCGGTGTCTAGCGTAGCTGGTAAAACTGCCGGATGTTGAGGCTGGGAATTCAAGCCTTCAACGAAAACAGCCCCGGCGCGCAGCCGGGGCTGTTCAAGATGGCTAGGGAGGACTCCGCCCCCAGTGACCCTCACGAGCGAATTGCCTGAATCATCCTCAGATTTCGTGATTGTGATTCTTCTGAAATGCAAGTCGGTGCCTATGCTCAGTGGACCAAGCCAGACGCGGCGCCCACGCTGTGAGCCGCTACCCCTACCGTGGGTGAAAGCCACCACATATGCATGCCATGTTTCTTCATCCGGTAGCTGACGAACGAGCCGTAGCCGACGAACGCGAAATCCACGCCTAGCTTGCCGGCCAGCGACGCAGGCATGAGAGGGTTGGCCTCCCGGCAGGTGTTAGCCACGATGCAGCGCTGGGTCATTTCCACGTCGAAGACCGCCATGCCCAGGTGCATGGCGTTGAGCATGAAGAATTTTGAACCGAGCGACGGGCGAGACATTACAGGAGGCACCCGCACAAAGCTGGCGGCGGCTGGCTCCAGAGGGCCGACTCCCGGGATGATGGTGCGTGATGAGGAGATGCTTGCGGTCTCCTCGCCTGACACTGCCAGGCTTCGAGAGAGTTGAGAATCCCGTTCGAGTTGCCCGGATGGGACCGAAGCCTCCTGTGCGAAGCACGCCCATCCTCCCATAGCCATTGCTAAACCCAGCACCGTACCGCGCATTGCGTTCATATTGCCCTCCAGCCGCCTCGTATGTGCGGCTGCTGGAGTCATCGACTAAACGCAATATGGAATTAGGCAAAACTCAGGCAACAAATTACGTTAGGAATCTGCAACTCATCAAGACCAATCGATTAGAAAGACTTGAGCAAAGTGACGCGGACGATTGGTTCGAATGGCTGAGGAGGGAGCGGATCGTTGCGGCGGTGGACGGTGTTGACCTCCCGCGGCAACAACTGCACACGCGTCATCTTTGTTCGAGATATTCAGCCGGGGAAGTTGCGCTGCGGACGAAGTGCCTTGAAAAGCATCCTGCGGTCAACTGTGCGATTGAGAGGATGAGTGATTCAATTCAGGAATGCACGCCGAAGCCATCACACGCCGAAGCCATTATGGGTGGACGATTTGATGTTGGCCGATGGCTGCGTTGCGTATTGTCAGCGCGCCATCCTGGCTCGGAGGAAAGCGCTTGACGAAGTTTGACCGGGTGAGAATGTCTTCCATGAAAAGCGAGGGTCACGGCTGGCTAGTCCGTTTTGGAGACATCAAGGCGCGCAGACGATCCCAAAAGCTCTTTGTGTCGGTCCCTGGAGCGTCCTGACCGGCATCAGTGGGATCGGTATCAGCAGCCGTGGGCCTGGGGCTGGCAGGGTAGCGGCTGGGATCGATCTTCAGCGGCACATGCTTCCGCAGCCCGATCGGTTCCGGTTGCTGTGGCCACACTGCTCCTTCGACAGCAGCCTGCGGATTGGTGGCACACAGTCGCTGTGCCGTCTCCTCTCCGACCCGCGCCGCTACATAGTCATATCCCTTTTTCAGGTGAGGCGGCCGCCACTCGGGGTGGTGTGCGTCGGTGGCAAGAAAGTGAATCCAGTTGCGGTCCAAAAGCTCATTGGCAAGGGCTTGTGCCGTCGCTCCGAAGCGCCCATACAGGGAACTGGATGTTACTTGAAGCAGGCATCCCATTCGCATCCACTCTGCGAGCAATTCTGGCTGGCGATACAATGCCGGATACCGCTCCGGGTGGGTAACGATCAGGGTATAGCCGGCCGATTGCAACCGGAGCAGGGCATCCGTCAACTGCGAAGGAATGGTCATGCTGGGGAACTCGATCAGCAGGTAGCCTTTGCCGTTGATCGAGTAACGAAGTGGGTTGGCCACAGCGTCAAAGATATTGTCCGCAGACAGGTGGAAGTCGCACCCAATGCTCAATTCGACGACACCCATCAGCAACTCGCGCAACTCGGCCAGACGCTCCGCGTTCACCGCGGACTGATAAGGATAGTTGTCGCTTGCATGAGGAGTGCAGACGATGTGGGTCACGCCCTCTGAGGCAGCTTCCCGCGCCATAGCCAAGGACGTTTCCAGATCGGGCGATCCATCGTCTACGCCGTAAATCAGATGCTGATGAATGTCGATCAAGCCGGAATTCCCATTTGCTTTCACCATGCACTATACCACCCGTTGCGTTCTCACCCTTATCATCATTGACGATTGCGATGATTCGCGAATCGAGAATCACGGCTCAAGACAGGGAAGTGGATTCATGGCCGGCTTGAAATCGGAACAAGACTGTGGCTTACAATGGTCGCATTGGCAGTCATACCCATTTACGCAGATTCCGGCTCTAAGAAGCCGGCAGGCACAGCCAGCAGGCGCACGACAATAATCGTTGGCGCATGCCTGCTTCTCCTGCTGGTCTTTACAACGTCAACCGTCTTCGTGGGAGGGGCATGGGCGCTTCAGTCTTTTCAGATGGGCGTCTATATCCTGGTGGCCGTGTACCTCCTGGTGGGAATTCGCCACGGGAAGGAACGCTTAGCCGGCGGCTGGACTCCGTGGCTCGTCTACCTGATCCCTCTCTGGGGGCTGGTTCAGATCTTGGCGCACACCACCTCATCCAGCTTCGAAACCCGCGAAGCTGTCTTACGATGGGGCGCTCTTGCCGGGGTATTCTTCTTGAGCCAGACCATCGGCCGTAGCCGGACCGCCCGGCGCAACATCCTCAGCGCGTTTCTGCTCTTCGCGACGGTGATGGCCGTGCTCTGCCTTACCCAGCTCTTTACATCCGAGGGTCGGGTCTTGTGGATATTCCCGACCGGATATCCGGACGTCTATGCAACCTTCCAGTCCTACAACAACTACGCACAGTTTGTGGAGCTGGCTTTGCCGATAGCCCTCTGGCGGGCTCTGCGCGAGGGCTGGCAATCCTGGTGGTATGCGCTTGCCGGCGGAATTCTCTATGCGTCGGTAATCGGCTCGGCTTCGCGTGCGGGCACCGCGCTCTGCACGGCGGAGCTGTTGGCCATGGTGGCGATTGGGCTGGTGCGATTGCGGGATCCGGAGACCGGCCTGCCGACGCGCTCAACGACGGCAATGCTGGCGGCGATTCCCGTCCTGGCGACAGCATTCACTCTGGTTGTGGGATGGGAAAACGTATGGGCGCGTTTTCAAGATAATGACCCGTATCTGGTGCGTCGCGAGTTCATTGTGGCTGCGGCGGACATGGCCAGGCAGCGACCGTTGACCGGCTACGGTCTGGGGACATTTCCGGAGGTCTACCAGCGCTATGCGATCAAGGACTTTCCGTTTTACGCCAACCACACCCACAACGACTGGGCGGAGTTTGCCGCCGACGGTGGAATTCCATTTTTGCTACTGGTGCTCATCCCTTTTGCCGCTGCTGTTCCCGTGGCGGTCCGCAATCCATGGGGGCTTGGACTGATCGCGGTCATGCTGCACGCGTGCGTGGACTACCCCTTTCCGCGCCCGGCGGTTTCGGCTTGGATGTTTGCGATGCTGGCTCTTCTCTATATGGCGCGAATGCCGGACGGAACAAGCCGCCGAAAGGCCACGCCGGCCAATGCGGAAAGCGCACCCAGCTCGGGAGCTGTCTGAGACGTGAATCAGCAATCCTGCTAGCCCAGCTCGGACGAGGGGGGCTCCATGATCGGGGAGGCTGTGCAGGACAATACCGCGTGATAACCGACTACTTCTGACTCCCGCGGAGCGCTTGGCTCACTCGTCAGATAACGCAAGAAATACCAGAAAATAAGTGCCGCCGCGGCGAAGATTGCAATCACCGTCAACGTGCGGAAGATGCGCTGCTTCCTTCGCACGCTCATGAGCTTTATGGGTCGGCGGGTGGCTTTCGATAGAACGATGCGCTCTCCGTCGGACAAGGAGGACGACGAAGCGAAGAATCGGTGCCGGCACTTGCGACAGCGCAGGGGCTCCTGTCCGCGAATGCGATGGAAGTAGTCGCCCCAATGTGGGTTACTTGAAGCACGAATATCGGAACTGCCGCATTCTGGACAAGTCATGATTGAGGAAGAGTTTGGATTCCTGTTGATAGTACCATTAGCATACCTGAGATTCGAGGGGTTCCGAGGGTTCGGCTGTAGACAAGACGCAGGCGGATGAGGGAAGTGTCCGGGGGGACCGAGAACGTCAACGCCGAATGGTTCAATGCGTCGCTGGAGAGGTCGGGAGATTCCGTCAGGACCGAGTTCGATTTGGCGTCGATGATCTGCCACCGGATTCCTGTGCCCTGGGGGATGTCCGACGTGCGGTAGGCGTAGTTCATCGAGTAGCGGCCGGGGGCCAGCACAACAGCCTGTTCAGCCACCATGCAGTCCTCCGGCTGACTGCCAGTGAATTCCGCTTCCAGTCCGGAAGGTCCGGGCCAGGAATGAAGGCCGGAATACTCCGGAAGGGACCAGTCGAAGCTGACGGGCAGCGGTTCACGCGCGAAGTCGGCGTTGTTGGGCGCCGAGGTGTCGGCGACGACCCAGTGCCGCCCGATCATCAAATGCCAAAGCGCATTGGCCGCGGCGGCATCATTGGTGGCAACCAGACGGTTGACAACAGAGAACAGCAGCGGGCGATCCGTTTCCGGGTCGCCAAAGCGGACCAGGGGCGGTGCGACGCTGGCGACAGCATGAAGCTGATCCTTTGCGAGCAGAAATCCGATGTACTGTCGGATCATCTCGGGCTTTTCGTTGAGAATGGCCCCCGCGATCTTTTCAGGATCGGGCGACACTCGCCAGCACAGCTCAAAGAGCGGGCCGATTTCATCGGCAGGCATTGCGGCAGCGCTGCGGGCCCATGCCCAGAATGCCGGCATGTTGTCGCGTCGAAAATAGTAGTTGGCAAGGCTCCAGCGGGGAAGATAAGTGTGATCTACGTCATATGCGTCGAGCAGCGCCCTCTCGGCACGGCCATAATCACCCTCGGTCTCGTACTGCAACCCCAACTCGATGTCCGCCTGGGCGTTGTAGCGATTGAGGCGCAGCGAAGTGGCCAGCAATTCCCGCGCATGCGCGTGATCGAACTGGGCAAGGCGCATGTAGTACTCCCACCCGTCGGGCACCAGACGAATGGCCGCGCGCACCGATTCCTCGGTGTCCTTCTGGAACAGATAGTCAGCGCGAGCTAACTCCCAGGAACGCCAGATACCGAGGCAGCAAGCGCCCGCGATGATGATCCGAAGTGCGACCCCGACTGAACAGCGAATAAGAGACAACATGGCTAACCCGAAAGTGCATCTCAGGAACACGGCTGTCAAGCCAAGTACAGCGTACAATGCCGCAGTACCGTTTCGATACCCATTCTGGAACTTTGCAATCAACCCATGTGGAGATCCAAAAGGACCTGCCGAAGCCGGGGGTTCCCGTCAAATGCAACAAGAAAAATCCCTTATGGCTCAGATTGTCTACTTTTCACTCGAATCCGGGGCACGCTTGTATGACACACGTATGGCGTAAACGACTGATTGTAACGGAAAAACAGCTTGCGTTCGGCAAGATTATGGGGTATACAAGATACGTCGACCGCGAATGCGAATTCCGGTATTGTGTGTGCATTAGGCGGCGTGGAGGCAAGAGATGCTAAGGAAGCTGCAAGCTGTGATAATGCTTTTCTGCATGATTTCCTATGCAACGGCCGGTACGGTTTCGATCGGCACTGCCAGCGCTCGCGGGGACATGCGGGTCGACGGCTATATGGTGAAGGGCAACGCCACGCTCTTCAACGGATCGGTTGTGGAGACCGGAGAGGCGAGCGCAGATTTGCGTCTGGAAAAGGGCACTGAGGTCACGATGGCCACCGGTTCTCTTGGCACCCTGTATAGCGATCGACTGGTGCTGCAGCGCGGGCAGACCGAGTTTGCGTCCAATTCATTTCAGCTCCAGGCAAACGGGCTGCACGTGACTCCATCCGAGCCGAATTCTCGCGGCGTGGTAACACTGAAGAGCAAGGACACTGTGGAGGTTGCCTCGCTCAATGGCAGCTTTGGGGTTACTACTGATCGTGGAGTTCTGCTGGCGAGTGTGCGCCCAGGTCGAGCTTTGACGTTCGCTTTGCAGGCCGCTGGGAGCGCGAATGGAACGAGCTCCACCTTTACGGATGCTGGCTTGGTCTCCGTTGACAACGGGCAATACTACCTGGTCGACATCGCAAATGTGACGTATAAGATCACAGGCAAGGACTTCAGCAAGTTTGTCAACACGAAAGTCCAGATTTCAGGTACCCTGCAGCAGAATCCGGATGGAACAGCGACGATCAATGTAACCTCGATCTCGATCAACGGTGGAGCCGGATTCGGAATGTCTTCAACGACTGGTTGGATCATTACGGGCGTGGCTGTCGGCGCCGGTACCGCACTCGGAGTTGCAATCTACGAGACCAACAAAACCAAATCTCCGGCAAGTCCCTAACCCGGTTGGACAGGTTCCAGCTTTGAGGCTCCTTTGAAGCTAGGAATTATATTTAGACGACGTACAAGCGCTGCCCCGGGTGAATCGGGGCAGCGCTTGTTTTTAGTGCGCCCAACATGGGCGCACTCTTACGGGTGCAAGTCCCGTCGCAAGCGGGTCACCCTGAGTGAAGCGAAGCGCAACTGCATAAACGTGACCGGTAGGGGAGGAAGCGAGCTGCTGCTGAAGGCATGGACCCCGTCCGGAACAAAAACATAGGCGTTAAAACAACAATAGATCATATTTCCCGCGGAAGCGGGTAATATGATCTATTCTGTTTCGGCCCCTTATGAGTTGGTTATGCCACCTATTTAATTGTGGTCTTTCACGGTAGCTTGAATCGGCGTGGATAACCCAGTTCCGCCCCCAATGGCGGCGACGCGAAAACCCGAAGGACACGAATCTATGAAGTCGTGGATTCAGTGGCGGGTCTCGCGGCCCGAACATATAGATGTACACTGTCCAGCTTACGCGAATCGCGAAGATCGTCAGTTACTCGATCGAAAGCTACACCGGCCATGTATGTGTGCTCAAAACGGAGGTTTGGCTTGGGTATTGAGTGACGACTTGCATCCCATAAAGATTCAATCGGACGCTACTGCATCAGCGTGATCCCGTGTTTTGATCACTCGCTTCAGCAGGTGGGTGCTTGGGCTGTAGTCCAGGACGATTTCTTTGAGGGCGACTACCAAGCGGCCAGTATCGCGAGTCTCGCAGATCTCGTGAAGTGCGTTGAGCCAGCCTTGGAGGTTCTTCTCCGGCAAGCCATCACCCATAAAAATGCGAATCTTCTCGTGTTCAGTCGGAACAGTGTCTTCAAGCAGGGAACTCAGCTCCTCATAAAGTTTCTCGCCAGGGCGCACACCGGTGTACTCAATCTTGATTTGCTCATCAGGCTTTAGCCCCGAAAGTAAAATCAGACTTCTTGCGAGATCGACAATCTTAACCGGCTGGCCCATGTCCAGAACGCAGATTTGGCCCCCTTTTCCAATTGCCGAGGCTTGAAGGACAAGCTGGCTGGCTTCGGGAATGGTCATAAAGAAGCGCCGCATCTCAGGATGCGTTACGGTAACGGGTCCGCCTGCCGCGATCTGCTTCTTGAAGATGGGAATGACACTGCCGTTGGAGCCGAGCACGTTGCCGAAACGAACAGCTACATACTTAGTGCGGCCATTTTGCAGGCCCAGGATGACAAGTTCCGCGATTCGCTTGGTGGCGCCCATTACATTCGTGGGGCGCACGGCCTTGTCGGAAGAGATCATGACGAAATCCTCGACCCCGTGCTTTGCTGCGGCCACGGCCACGTTATACGTTCCGAACACATTGTTCTCGATTGCCTCAAAAACGTGCGCTTCCATCAGAGGGACGTGCTTGTAAGCCGCAGCATGATAGATAGCGGACGGCCGATATTGGCGCAGGACGTCATCAAGGCGAGCGCAGTTCTGAATGCTGCCAATCTCAGGATAGAAGGGAACCTGCGGGAACGACAGATGCATTTCGCGATCAATTTCGAACAACGGGGACTCGGCGACCTCGAATCCAACGATCCCAGCAGGGCGGAATCGTGCGATTTGCCGGCAAAGTTCTGAGCCAATGGATCCAGCTGCACCGGTGACGAGTACGACTTTCCCTTCGAGGGTGGCGCGTATCTGGGCTTCTTCAAGATGGACTGGGGTCCGGCCCAAAAGATCCTCGACGGCTACATCGCGAACTTGACTCGCGAGACCGTACCCCTCAATCACCTCGGCCAATCCAGGCACAGTTTTGCAATCCGCACCCGCCGCGTGGCACAGCTTGAGGATTCGAGTCATTTCGGTCCCCGTAGCCGAAGGGATAGCAATCAGAATCATCTCAACACTGTGTTTCCTAACCAGTGCCTCTATCTCGTCTCCTCCTCCGAGGACCGGGACGCCAGCAAGGCGCAGGCCCCTCTTATCTGGCCGGTCGTCCAGAAACCCAACTACGCGATAAGACAATCTATGATTGTTCCGAATCTCGCTGAGCAGGGTGATCCCTGCTGACCCTGCCCCGTAGATTAGCGTGGTTTTTTCTGCACCTCTGCCGTTCCGGGAGTTCGATGTTAGTTCCATCATCAAGCGCAGAATCAGTCGAAGCCCACTTGTGGCCAGGAAGCAGATCATCAAATCGAGTACATATATCGACCGCGGGAATCCCCGCGGCGCAATCAATTTAATTAGAATGAAACTCACAGCTGTGGCAGTAACATTGCCGAGGGCAATCCGGGAGAGATCCCCTACATACAAGTAGCGCCACATGCCCCGATCAAGCTTGGTCGCGTGGAACACGACAATTTTAACCAGAATCCAGATTGGTAGTGCATAGGCCAGGTAGATACGAAACGTCGTCGGCAGGCTAATGTCGAATCGCAGCAGAAATGCCACCACTCCTGAGAGTGCGAACACGCCTACCTGCGCCGTCCATATCAGAATTCGGCGCATTGCATCGAAGCGATCCTTGAGTGTAAACACTTTAAGCATATTTGGCCTCTTTATCCGCAGACCCTGAGGGACCGGCTTCCACGAGACGCTTTGTTTGGACTATGTGCGTTAACGGCTCCGCGCCGACGGTCCTTCGGACGCAGTTGATGACGTATAACTGATCTTCCTCGGGCAGGCTGCTCGAACTTGGCAAGCAAATCCCTCTGCTGAAAAGATCTTCCGCGACCTCTCCACCATAGCGTTCGCATTCCGCATACAACGGCTGCAAGTGCATTGGCTTCCACACCGGGCGGGACTCCACATTCGATTGATCGAGTGTCCGGATCAGTGCGTCTCTGGATAAGCCGAATTCTCGCTCGTCGATAAGAAAACAGCTAAGCCAATTTGTGTGGAGGCCGTAGCGTGCCTGGGGCATTAGTGTGATCCCGGGAAGGTCGGCAAATGCGTCTCGATAATGGAACGCGATGGTGCGGCGCTGTTCGACTCGCAGATCGAGGACTTCGAGCTGACCTCGACCAATGCCCGCCAGCACGTTGCTCATGCGATAGTTGTAACCCATCTCCGAGTGTTGATAGGCAAGGCCGGGGTCCCGGGCCTGTTGGGACCAGAAGCGCGCCTTTTCTACCCAGGCAGCGTTGCGGGAGACGAGCATACCGCCGCCAGTTGTGGTGATGATCTTGTTTCCGTTGAAAGAGAATACCCCAATGTCGCCTATTGACCCTGCGGGCCGATCTTTATATGTGCTGCCGAGAGCTTCAGCTGCGTCTTCGAGCACCGGCACTTCATACCGACTGCAAAGCGCCACGATGGGATCCATATCGGCGCACTGCCCATAGAGGTGGACAACAACGAGAGCACGGGGCAGTTTGTTTTTCTTTGCGCGCTCTGCAAGGGCGTCCTCGAGAATGTTTGGGTCAAGGTTCCAGGTACGGTGGTCGCTATCTAGAAAGACAGGCTCGGCACCGAGGTAGCGGACTGGATTGCACCCCGCTACGAACGTAAGCGTTGAACAGAAGACTTCGTCACCCGGACCCGCGCCGAGAAGGCGCAGTCCGAGATGAATGGCAGCAGTACAGCTGCCGAGCGCGACAGCGGGCGAGCCGATGCGGCTCTCGAAGGCCTGTTCGAATGCTGTGATGTTGGGGCCAACCGTGGAAAGCCAGTTGGAGGCGAAAGCTTGGTGCACATAGCATTCTTCGCTAACGCCCATGTGTGGCACGGAGAGTAAGATGCGTTTCATTGGATGACCTTCACGTGGTCCGATCTGAAGAAGCTCAGCCTCGATAGGCGGGGAAGTAATCTGGATTGGGTTGCCACTGGTAACCTTTCGTGGCTTCGAATGTGCGCCGCGCATGAATCAGTTGTTTATAGGCGTCCGGGCGCAAAATGCGAGATCCAAGCGAGAACGGGACACTGCCGCACGGAGCAAACGACAGCTTATACCGGTAAATGCCGTCGCCACGGGCGTAGCCGCCTCCCAGGACGAAGTCCGTTTTTCCGGCGCTACGCGCCCAATTCATGATTTCGACTTTTAGCAGATCATTCGGCCGGACGTGAAACCACGCCGCATCGGTTCCACCTAGGAAGGAATAAATCCGATTCGCGGACGCAAGCACTAACTCGGTTGAAACGATTGCCCCTCCTACAAACGCATGAAAGTAGGCAAATTGTCCTTTCAGATCTGCATGGATTCGTTCAAAGTACTCTCGAGGGAAGTAATAGATTTCGCCTGCATTCCGCCGGTTCATCGTGCCATTATAGATGGCAAGAAACTCATCCAGGTGATCGCCGTTTTCATCAATGCGTACCGTCACGCCACTGGTACGAGCCTTATTCACATTTTTCCTGACCTTGTGCTCGAAGTCTCGCCACAAAGCTTCTTCGCTGTCGAGGGTGCGCACGACATTGTCTGAGAGCACGCGCCGTTCGCCGGGATATTCAACAAGCGTCTGCGGGAACAATGAGAGACGTACCACTTCCGATACAACGCCAGATTCGGTCGCCCAAGCATCAAATCTCAACCAAAATTCGCGGACAGTCTCTGGATTCCAAACGGTCCCCCATTTAAACGGCCCGCCGTAGCCGTAGGGCGTAGCGATATCCACCCAATCGTGCACTGACTCATCGCAGAAGGGCTCATTACCAAGGGTGCGCAACAAAAAGGGATAAAGTGCGTAGCCTCCGTTGATTGAAGCAGCGGCGCAAAGTGCGCGGTCGTGTGGCCCCGCGTTGAGCCGGACATACTCCGGATGTCCAAACACCTCCCGCCCTGGCCACTGCGCCCAAAGGTCTATCCATGCCTTCCGGCTGAGGGGGTCCGTGACATCCCAAATCTGAAACTCTAAATTCAGTCGTTCCTCACTCGAACCGCCAATTCGTGCACCATGGATTCAAGCGCATCTTTTGAGACATCCTGGTGAATGGGCAAATTTAGGATGTGACGCGATACCTTCGCCGTCGCGGGGAATGAGTTGGATGATATCTGCGAGATCAGCGTGTGGTACAGCGAGACAACCCCGAATCCAGCAGCATTCATTTCGTGATAAAGACGGTCCCGTGAACCATTTCGGACTATGACGGGATAAGTCTGCGGGAACTCGAGGCATCTCGGCGCCCCGAAAAGTGGTTCGATCTCTGGCGCCAACTTCTGGACCAGTTTGTCCAACACTAGACTATTGGTCCTGCGCTTGTCGGCGATACGATTCAGATCAAAGTCATACAGCGGCGCCGCACTGTCCGGGTCGGCTACAAGGGCCTTTGCCAGCGAGGATTCCGGATCGCTAACGACTGCAGCGCCCCCAAATGGGACGGGCAGTATTTTGTGGAATGAATAGATGCAAGCGTCCCCGAGGCGACCACAGATTCCTCCAACGACATCGCTCAACATGGCATGAGCCTCGTCTTCCAAGACAAATACGTCGTACTCTTTCGCGATGTTGACGGCCTCCGCATAAGACGGATCCACGTAGCCGAAGTAATGAATAATGACGAGTACGCGGATGCAACCACTCTGAAGCTCTGTTCGCAGTGAGTCGATATCGATACGGAGCCGCTCGTCGAGAGCATAAAAGCTGTAGTCGAGATGGAGTGAGGCAATGGGATCGAATACCCCAGAGCCTTCCCTCGGCGACCAACCGATATAAGCAGGCAGAAGTACTTTGCCTGGGGCGATCTCCAAGGCGCTCAAAATCGCGCTAAAGGCGTTCCGCGCGGATTGAAAAGGGATGATCCGCCGCGCGTATTTATGCGAGTTCTCGGCTCTTTTGGTAATCATCAGACAGTAAGGACATCAGATGAGGAATGTTCGCTTCCATCCTGTGAGTTTTCGCCAACACTCTAACCACTTGTGCAGGCGGCACTGAGGAAGCGGGGACGACGGCAAAAATGCGTCGCCCCGTATCGAGCAGGTCTAGCGCAGCGAAGATTGCAGAACTGCCGACCGCTGCTAAATCAGTCAACCGAAACCATGTGTCTCCGATTCGCCCGACGGGGAAGGTCCCCTTCCTTGTGATGAAATTAAACTGAGAAAAGCCGAACCGCTCCTGGCACAAATCGGCCTGCGGCAGACCTGAGACATACGCGAGCCCATCGTCCGCCTCGCAAGGCGGTGCTAGTTCGACGAATTCGGTCGAAGCAGAAGTTTGGAAGCCCAGACGGCTATACCACTGAGACGCGAGAACGTTGTCATGAAATACGTCCAGTGCGATTTGACCGGAACTCATTCCTGACATCGCGACTGCTGCTGAAAATAGCATCCCTCCTAGGTGTTGCTTGCGATGGTGAGCACGCACAGCTATGTAATTTAGGAGCAACCCGTTTGAACGCCTGCGCAGTTCCACAGCGGCGATGACGCCGTCGCCAGGCTTCTCTGCGACAAAGTAAGTAGACTCCCTTGAGGGTATCAGACACTCGAGTTGCATTCGGATATACTCCGAAGCACCCCTGCAGCCGTATATGAGCAAATCCGCACGGTCCTGACAGAAACTGCTCGCAAACAGGCTTGCAATTTGTTCGGCGTCACCTGGTTCGGCGAACCGTATTTGAATGTCGCCCATTTACTGCACCTGATCCACTTTCATATCGGCGCGCTCCTCGTCCAGGTTCAGCATGGTGGAACGTGCATCAACGATCACATGGTCTCGCTTTACGACCTTAACGACCGTCATCAGGAGAATTTTGATATCCAACAGAAAGCTTCGATTTGGGACGTACCAGATGTCGTGACGGAGGCGATCGTCCCAGCTTGCGTCATTTCTGCCGTTCACTTGTGCCCAGCCGGTGATTCCTGGTCGGATCGTAAACCGAATGCGTTCCTCTTCGGTATAGAAGGGGAGGTAATTCATCAGAAGGGGCCTGGGGCCTACCAGGCTCATATCTCCTCGCAACACGTTCCAGAATTCGGGCAACTCGTCCAGACTAGTCCGACGCAAGAAGGCTCCGAGAGGATGCAATCGCTCTCCGTCGCCCAACGGAATGCCTTGTGAATCTACCGCCTCGCGCATGGTTCGGAATTTATAAATAGTAAACGGCTGCCCGAGGTAGCCGGGCCGAGTTTGTCGGAACAGCACGGGCCGGCCAATAGACAAACGGATCACGAGTGCCACAGCCGCCAGTATCGGCGAGAGCAGCAATAAGGCCGATATCGCTGCGACGATGTCGAGGGGGCGCTTTCCGAACCGCTGGTAAAGAGAGGCTTTCGACATACTCATTCAAGAAATACTCTCGGATCTCTGGCACGAATGTCGAGATGGCGAATCCGTTACTTTGCATGCCTTGGCGAAGAGCGATTCGAACTTGGTGACTCCGGCCTTCAGAGAGAGTTGCTCATCATAGAATTTTCTGCCGGCCTCTCCCATGCGGCGCCGCTCTTCAGACGACATCCTGGATAAGAGCGCGATCGAACCGGCGATGCTCTTTGGATTTTCTGGTTCGCAAACCAGCCCGGCGCCGGATTGGGTCACCAGTTGCGCCGCATCGCCGCGGACTGCCATGATCAGGGGTTTGCCCGACGCCATGTAAGCTTGGGTTTTCGAAGGTATCGTGATGCTGAAGAGCGGACTATCCTTGAGGTGCACCAAAAGAACGTCGGCAAGGTCCAAAATCGCACCTATCGCATGCATCGGTTGGCGAGATAGAAAACATACATTGGAAAGCTTCATGTCCGCGGCCTTCCTCTCCAAACGACCTCGGTCCACGCCTCCGCCGACAAAGATAAATTGAGCATCTGGAACGGTCTTCTGGCACAAAGCAGCAGCCTCGAGGACCGCATCGAGGGCTTGAGCCGTTCCCATAGTCCCGGCGAACATCACCTTGAAGCAATCCGAGAGTCCGAGTCTAGAAGCCAGTTTCCGGTCAGGACTGCCTGGGTGAATCGTGGTCTCGTCACACCAGTTGTAGATCACATCGATTTTCTCGTGTGGAATCCGCCGGTTCACCAACTCTCGTTTGAATCCAGGAGAGAGTACAACGATTTGTTGTGCACGGCGGTAAATGAACTTACACCATTTGTCGAGCAGGGCGAATGCCGCCGGGCTGGACATCATTCCGGAAAGAGCGACTGTGTCAGGCCAGAGATCCTGAATGTCGTAAAGAAAAGGCGCCTTTCGAAAAAATCCGATCACTGCGGCAGCAAATCCAATAGTAGCTGGAGGATGGTAGACATATACAACATCGGGCTTCCTGATCAGAGCGGTGCCGACCAATGCCGCCGAGATCGCGAAACTCGCATAGTTAAGAACTCTGCCGAAAGCGGACTTGTCATGGCTCGGATAGAGTGCCACGCGGAGAATTGATATCCCATCAATTTGTTCGCGTGCCCAAGGGCGTATGCGGTACCCAGGATAGACCTGGCCGCCGGGGTAGTTAGGAAAACCGGTTAGCACCTCAACCTTGTGACCGCGTGCAGCCAACTCCCGCGCGAACAATAGCCCTTTGAATGTCGGCTCCGGCTCAAACCACTGGGTAAGCATTAGAATTCTCATTGCGTTCCTGGCCGACCGTGCCACGCAAGTTCCGCATAATCAGGAAGGCGGTATCCCAGGACGATTCGGCAGACCGTCTCGGCTACAGCCGGAGCAAGATACTCCTCCGGAGGTTTCCATCGGCCGCTCTGTGCGGCCACCATTCGCACAGCTTGCAGAACGTCAACCGGGATGGCTCCGCAAAGGATATTGGAGCCGCACTCGAGAGTCTCGGGCCGCTCGGTAACGTCGCGAAGCGTCACATTGGGCACACCGAAAATGCATGCCTCTTCCTGTACCGTTCCGCTATCAGACAGTAGACAGAACGCGCTCTGTTCCAGGCGGACAAACTCGAAGAACCCAAGCGGTTCCAGGAATGTAAGCCCCGCGCGCTTCAAGTCGATCCCAAAGGCCTCCATCCTTGACCGCGTGCGCGGATGCAGGGAACACACTACAGGGAATCCAAACTCCTCGTGAAGCAATGCCAACCCTTCCAGGAGCGACCGAAGCCGGCTTTCTACATCCACGTTTTCGGCTCGATGGAGTGTCACGAGGAAAAACTTGCCACGTTCCACGTCCAATTGGTGAAGAACTGCGCTTGCAGCGATTCTCTCTGAAAACTTGTCGATCACTTGCTTGATGGGATTGCCAACAACGTAGACCCGGTTGCTTGAAAAGCCCTCAGCTAGCAAGTTCTCCCGGCTGCGATTCGTATACGGCATTAGCACCGAGCTTGAGTGGTCTATTACCCGGCGATTCACTTCTTCGGGAACCCGGTCGTCATAGCACCGGTTGCCTGCTTCCATGTGATAGACGGGGATGCCAAGACGCCGCGCGATGATGGCGGCCAATCCGCTGTTGGTGTCGCCGAGAATCAGCAGCCGATCTGGACGATGTTCACGAAACACCGCTTCGCTATGTTCCAGGATCTGACCGATCTGTCCACCAAAGCTGGCTGAGCTCACGCCCATGTGCACGTCAGGCTTGCGTACCTCTAATTCGTCAAAGAAAACCTGGCTCAGCCGATCATCGTAGTTCTGGCCAGTATGAACCAGGATGTGTTGGCAGAACCGGTCGAGAAGGGGAATGACTAGACTCAGCCGGATGATCTCCGGACGAGTACCGAGGATGGTCATGATCTTCATCGCAGCAGTTCTACTCCGGCTTCAACGTTATCCTCCAGCATGAGACGCCGCGCCCGCAGCATCGAGCATGTTTCTTCGATGCTCATTACATTATCGTTGCTGGAGTAAGCTCCTTGAAGACATCCCGTTTCGTCAGTGGCTCGACTGTCTCCGTTTGCTACTTCAGGCAGCATCGGACGGATCACATACCAACGGCCGCGCCTCACAGTACGATACGCCTCTTCGTCGCTGACCATGATCTCGTGAATCTTTTCGCCGGGGCGTATGCCAGTCGTCATCTGGCTGATGGGGCGGTCTCCGATGAGCGCCGTGGCCACATCGGCGATTCTCGCCGAAGGAGCCCGCGGAACGAGCGTCTCCCCAGGCCGGGCTTTGGCGATTGCGGCGAAGATAATGTCGACCGCATCGTCTAGCGTGAGCAGGAATCGGGTCATGTCCGGAGTTGTGATCGTCACCGGACCGCCGCTCCGGATCTGTTCGTGGAACAGCGGAATCACCGAGCCTCTCGACGCCAGCACGTTTCCGTACCGCGTACACACGAAACGTGTGCCCGGGCACCTCATGTTGCCCTGGATGAATACTCTTTCTTGTAGCGCTTTTGTCATACCCATGACGTTCACCGGCTTGCATGCCTTGTCGGTGGAGACGCCAACTACAGTCTCGATTGGCAGCGTGTGTTCCTGAATCGCATGGACTATATTCTCGGCACCTCCCACGTTAGTTCGGACAGCCTCAAACGGAAAATACTCGCAAGTGGGCACCTGCTTCATGGCCGCTGCATTTACCACAATGTCGGCATCGCGCAGAACACTGGCGACACTGCCATAATCGCGAACGTCGCCGATGCGAAACTCCAGCAATCGCTGGAAGTTCCGGTAGATAATTTCATCCGTGGCCGCTACTCTGTTTTCGTATTCCACGCGTATGAAGTGCTGCTTTGCTTCATCGCGCGAAAAGATGATCACCTTCGCCGGATGGCCTGCCTCTCCGCTCAAGATGCGGCGAGTCAAAACCTTTCCAAGTGATCCCGTCCCGCCGGTGATTAGTATCCGCTTCCCTTCAAGAAGTTTCTTCATTTCCACTCGATCCACCTTTCGTAAGGTGTATTGTCTTCCGCCAATTGGTGCACGAGAACAGGCCATGTTGGGCACCTATACGCGATCGCCTTTTGCAGTCTGTCGCATCTCATGCTCCGGTCTGATACTTCCAGATCGTCAGGCTCGATGCGGATGTCCAGTTTATATGTCTCGCGGAGGAGACAAAGAAGATCGTACTTGGATGTCGGCTCGCTTGCCACTTGATACAACCCATTCAATTCGGGGTGCTCCAGAATGATGAATGCGACCAACTCAGCGAGGAAGTTGGTAGTTACGCCAGAGTAGATGACCTTCCGGTATCCGCGAACCGTTTTGTGATTCTGAGCAAGGAACCAATCCAACAGCGAGCGGTGTTCAGTAAGTTCCCGGCCAATGATTGAGGTTCGCAAGGTGAGCGCATTGGCGCCCGCCAGTTCGCCGAGAAACTTGGTCTTTCCGTAGAGATCCTCTGCGTCAGAATGATCTTGCTCGGTGTACTCCCCACGTCGGCCGTTGAATACGCAGTCGGTACTGAAATGGATAACGCGACCGCCCCAGTGGGTCGCCATTTGGGCCAGCTTGTGTGGAAGGAGCGAATTGATAGTAATGCTGGGAATCGGAGAGACGGCTTCGGCCCGTTGCTTAATCACCCCGACGCAATTGACTATAACCTCCGGGTGGAAGGCTGAGAGGACTGCCTCAAGTGCTAAAAAGTCCGCCACATCAACGCCTGGAATGACATTGTCTCCCTGAAACAACTCAACGCGGTCGAAGGGCGCCTTTCGAACGTCCTCGCGGACCGTGCAGAACACGCCGTCGAAGCGCTCATTTAGCATCTGGAACATCTTGTGCCCGAGCATTCCTGCGCCGCCCAGCACCATAACTTTAGCAATGCTCATGAAGCATCTCCGTGCGAGCCCACTGAAAGTACTCAGGCAAGCCCTCGTCGATCATTACCCCCGGTTCAAAGCCGAACGCCCTCCGCGCCGCGTTGATGTCCGCGAGGCTATCCCGAACGTCGCCGGCGCGCGGGGAGCCATGTTGCACAACCGGATTCAATCCGCTGGCAGCCTTCAGTCGTTCTACGAGGTCATTGATGCTGATGCGCGTCCCGCTGCCGATGTTGAACGCCCCAGAGACGCCGGGAGCCATCGCCGCCCTAAAGTTAGCTTGCACCACATCGCGAACATTCACGAAATCACGCGTCTGTTCGCCGTCCCCGAAGATGGTGAGCGGCTCGCCCCGCAACATTTGGAACACGAAGATCGGAATGACGTTGCCATAAGCGTCAAAACGCTGGCTTGGACCATACACGTTAAAATAACGCAAGCAAACCACTTCCATGTCAAACAGTTTGGCGTAGACTAGTCCTTCCTTTTCCGCGCAAAGTTTGCTGGCACCATAGGGTGAGTCGGGCTCGGCAGGATGGTCTTCACCAATGGGCAGCGTCTTCAACTCACCGAAAATGCCTGCGGATGAAGAGATCACTACCTTTCGAACGGCGGCCTTTCGCGCGGCTTCGAGAACGCGTAGCGTGCCGATTACATTGATCTCGGCATCCGAAAGCGGATTATCTATCGATCGCTTGTTCCCTACACTGGCCGCCAAATGAAAAACAACATCTCGACCAGCCATTACGCGTTCGACCAGTTCCTCGTCGCGAATGTCACCATGGATAAAACCGCCGCCGGTGATAGCGTCGAGGTTACGCTGGTATCCAGACGAGAGATTGTCGAGGACGCTTACCTCATGGCCTTTTCTCACCAAGTATCCAGTGAGATTCGACCCGATGAAGCCAGCGCCGCCGGTGATCAATACTTTCATATTGTCTCCTGATTCAGTTCGAAAACGGAAAGGCGATCTCGCGGCCGATTATTGCCCTAAAGTAATCGCAGTAAATACGACAGTGCCTGAGCCCACAGCATTGGTCGTTAACTTGTTCTGGCCCACCCTAAGTTCCGGACCAGGCTTAACGGGGTAGGTTGAGAGTAGAATGCCATTTCGGTCGAAGGTTCGAATCGCTCCATCTCCCCAATATTCCGCGTAGTCTCCGGTCTTCATTTCCGCTGGGATCTCGATGCTCGACGAGCCTTCCGAGATGTCTACATGTTTCAGCGTGCTGCTCTCTTCCTCTAGAGCTTCCACTGAGCTAATTTGGCATCGAACCCCGCTTCCATTGGGGTAACGCATCCAACGCAGATTCAGAGCAATTACATTTCCATAGTTGAAGCCGTACATCGCTGACTTGAAAGGATAATTCGCATAGGCGGGGCGGAATTCTGCTAGCATCCTGCTTGTGCTAGGTTCGGCGAGAGTTATGGTCCTGGAACCGCTGAAATTCAGGTCGATGTAGTAATCCCGAAACACTCCTCCGCCGGCTTCCAGTTGTATGTTCAGGACCGGCGTTTCGCCTGAACCTCCTGCAAGCCTTTCGACGTCGAGGCGCACCGCCAATGCGCGGTGTTTTGTCAGGTCGAGCATTTTGCCCGGAGCTCTTTCATCCGCTGTTCTCGGTCCAACCATGAAAGCGTTCCCCTGATATTGATCCCCTTGTGCAAACTCGAAACGCTTGATTAGTGACCCCGGCAGTGAAGCCTGGGCGTCCGGCGGTGCGAGTTCAACAGGTCGGTCTGCCCGTAGCAAAAGGATGTTCGACGGTTCGCCAGGCGCCGCCAGCGATGGCGCCACCTGCAGCCGGAATTTCAACGGCTGCTCGCCGAATTCGTTGCTCATCGCGATTTCCCCGGGAACGGCAACGCGTTGAGCATCGTAGCTGATCGTGTGAAACTCACCGGGCCGCGTCATGTGCCACTCACCCGACGCGAGTTGTTGGCGCACCTTTTTGGGCACCGCGCCGCGGAGCCGCAACCGTTCATATTCGCCCAGCAGTTTCAGCATTTCTTCGGAGCGGCCGTTCGCCTTCAATGCATTCAAGTTCGTCTCTAGAGACACTGCGGAGTCCAGGGCCAACATCCGTACCGCGTAGTATTCGACTTGGTCCGGGGTAGTCGCAGGGTGATCCGGCGCATCTTGGAGGAATCCGGTCCAGCCGAGTTCCGACGGAAGAAAATCGGCGTGGTAGCCTTGCCAAGAATCGGCAATCTTGTGGTAGTCGAGGTACTCTTTAACCGCCACGGCTGCGAAATCGTCGCAGGTGCCCCGGGAATAGATGTGCCATGTCCAACCTGTCATTCCCGAACCCTGTACCAGAAGGTCGCGCTTCGACTTCTCCCAAATCTGCGCTTGCTGTGGGCCCAGCCAGTACCAGGATGGCCCGTTCGCGGCATTGAGTTCACCGCCATCGAAATAAATCATGTCGAAGCCGCAGCGGTTGATCAACCCAGCCACGCGGTCTGAAATAGCATCTTTCAGCGGAGTTCTCAAGTCTGCAAGGTAAGAACCATCACGCTCGACGAGATGGTGAATCTTCGCGCCCGCCTTGTGCGGCGCAGGCTCTGTTCCCGCAAATCCGCGCACACACTGAAGAAACTTTGTGCCGTTCATTTGGCTGAAGTGAATGATCTCGTTGTCGATTACGAAATCATTCGCTGTAACTTCGTCGCCATTCTGCACCAGAAATCCGGCTGGCGCGGATGCCGTTTCCATTTCCGTCACCGTCTTGCTCACGTCCGCCGCAAGCGTTGCCTCTGCATCCTTAAGCAGCCAGGGACTCGGCCTCGGTCGCACCAGCGGATCGTTCTTTCCGACGAAACTGGTCAGCATATGCATGCCGACTTTCAGTCCCGCAGCGTGGCACTTGGCGATGACTGCCGAGAGGCCTTCCTCTCCGTGGGGGAAGTTCAGAGTGTTGATGGGGTAGGATCCTAGCGACGCGGACCACGTTCCGCTGTACACGAGGATGTAACGAAACCCACCCAGTTTCGCGTATCGAATCGTCTCGTCGACGTTGGCTTCTGTCAGGTCGGTGAATAGATAGCTGCTCCGCACATCCTCGGACTGCTTGGCCCACCTGCCGTCGATCATTGGAGAGGGAAGGCCGAAATCTCGCTCAACCTTCCGGACCACCCTCAGGAACCGCGGCGTCGGCGAGGTAATGATCGCGACTCGTTTGCCTTGCATGCCGAACTCGGGATATACCGAAGCAAGTAACACTCGGCCTTCAATCCTGGAATTCACTGGCTCGCTGAGTCCCATAAGACACACCGCGAAATCGTCGTCCCACCGTACGCCGAGCATCCCACCCGCAATTGCAAGTGAGACATTGAGTTGCATCAGCTGAATTTCCTCGATCCCGACTCCGTGGAAAGCCGTCAGCTCGACCACAAGGTATTCCGGCTGCTCGGTGATGCGGTAATCCGCATCGACGCCCGACGTCCCGAACGTTACATACAACACATCGCCTCGCCGCTTGACGATTGAGGCCGGGAACAGCCGGCCACCTTTCCTGACCGCCGCGAATATAACTCCCCCGGGACCTAACAGTTCCTTCCCGCTCCGCTTCTCAATTAGGCTGCTGGCCATTCCATCAGTCCGGATCACCAGCCGCGCCTCGCGGGTTTCGAAGGCGAAGTCTTCGGCCCGTGCCCAATTCAACGCCGCAAAGGCCAGAGTCAACGCCAAGATCAGCTTCATACGGGTAAAACCTCGGCGAAAGGGCTTGGGGTGGTCCAGTATCTGATGAACTCGGCCCATCGGGAATCATCGATCTCATGAATCGATGCTGTGTCAGCGTGCGTCGTGCCAGGCGAATGCGCTTTGAAAAAGTTCTCGGTTCGCGTCGATCGTTTCCGGGGCGGAGGCTCGCTTGGCGGCATAATCCATGGCCCGCTTTGACAGTGCCATGAACCACTCCGCGTCACTGTCCACGCACTGTTGCAGAACAGATCTGAAACGCTCCGTCTCGCCCAGAGGAATGTCCCAACCAATGCCGTCGGCTTCCAGATTACGCCACGGGGTTTGATCGCTGATCAGAACAGGGCAGCCCGACGCCAACGCCTCTGAAATCACATGTCCATAGTTCTCGCCCAAGGTAGGGAATAAAAACAGATCGTACCTGGCCAAGACGTTCGCAACCATTTCGTGTTCAATCTCCCCCTTGTACCGTACTCGGATATTCGGAGGCAGCGCGGCGATAACCTCCTGGCATTCATTCCAGTACTTTACATCTTCCTTGGGGCCGTAGATATCGAAGGAAACGTCGCCCGAGAGGTCGTCAAGCATCCTCAGCGCTCCCGCCAGGTTTTTCATTCGGGCGACACGCGAAACGGACACTGCGCGAAGCTGGCCGGGTCTCTTGGCAGACCTGCCGCGCGGCCTCAGCGATGCTGGTTCTGAGATGTCCGATGCCGTAACTACTATGCTTTCATGCCGAACCAAACTCGCATCCAACTCAGGGATGACACCTGCGATACTGATGACGTTCATCGCCGGAATCTTTCGCCGTATATCCTCCGCTTCGAATTCGCTGGAAGCGTGCCAGATGACACTCTTGTACAGCCCAAGCCATCGAGAGATCCGGATATACACGCGCTTTCGCATAGACTTTAAATGTAGTGCTCCGAGTGAAAACTCGCCGCGCGGCGCAAGCAGCAGACTCCGTGGCCTGCAGAGTTTGAGCCAGCGCATGAACACCGGCAGCATCGAAAAACGCCGGGAAAAGAAGCTGTTGAGGTAAAGAACAGTATTTCCATCGACCGAACGAAGCAGTGTCCAAGTATTGAGAAAGCCTCGGAGCCCCGGTCGCAGGTACATCACATCCGCATTGCCAACCGGGACCCACTGATTCGTGACCACGCTGGGATACGGCGACTTTGCCCGATGATCGCGGTCCAAAGTCACGATTCTGAACTGCAACTCCCCTCCAAGCGCTGCCACTAGATTCGAAATGCTGCGGACTGGTCCGCCAGCTCTGTAGCCGGGAAGATAGGCTCCTGTGAGAACTAAGACAACATTCGGGAGCGTTTTCTTAGTATGCTCATCGAGCGAGTCAATGTGAGTTACGACTGTCGCCGCTTTACTCATCCGAACCTCACCCAAGTTGCTTTTCGAGGACCCTAGACAGCGTCTCGACGTAGGTGGCTGATAAGTGATTACTATCCCGGTAAAGAATGACTCCATCTTGTGCTGTCGCACATGTATCCGGGCCGCAGATATAATCCGAAAGGTCAACGAACCTCACGTTCGCGATTTCTCCAGCAGAGCGAACCTGGGCCTGATAGATATCTGAATTCAGAACCTTCGACCTAATCAAGGGAGGGCAGGTTGTGCGACCATCGTATTCCGACTGCGCCAAGCAAAGCGGGATGTCATAATCTGTGTGCGGAGTGTCTCTGAGGAAAACCACATTGGTTCCCAACTGTGCGACGGAAAGAAAGGTATCGCGTGATCCCTGTTCCCACTGTGCTGGATCTATCAGTTCCGAGACATCTCGTTTTAGATAGGTTGTAGCGCTTGACATAAGAACTATCTGTGGATGCATCCGACGAATTTCATCTATAGCACGCATTCTCCATTCCTCGCAGGTATACACAGCGTGGCGATTGTTCGGATTATCTGCTGGAATATTCATTGGAGAGCAGGACGACTTGATAATCGTGACCAGTTTCCAATGTTTCCTTTCGGCAATGTCCTTTACAGCCGGAAACCATTGCGCTGCGTGCGAATCCCCAAAAAGAACTACCGTCGAAGATGGGTTAGACAATTGTCCAAAGTTGCACATTTTGGGCTGACTATCAGAGTCATCAGCGCGACAGCCACTCGCATAAAGTGAGGGCACATCATGCAGAGCTTTGCTAAACTTGCGGAACTGGGCTGAGCGGCTCAAATCAATTCGCCAAGCTGCAAATCCCCCGATGCTTATTGCCATAAACATCGCTGCAAAACCCAGGCTTAGTAGCGATCTCTTCTTGAAGTAGCGATTGAAGCGTATCGGGTTTTCGATAATCACATGAGTAATAGCAGCCAAAAGCACCGAGAAAACGACACACACAGATCGGCTCCACACGAGGTTCGCGGAAAATAGTTGACGGCCAATCATGAGAACGGGCCAGTGCCATAAATACAGAGCGTATGATATCGATCCTAAATACTGAAGAGGCGGCAGGTTCAGAAAGCGAGTCAGAATCCATGAACGGGGCGCTGCAGCGCCAACCTCGAGAACTGCGAGAGTGGCAAGCACAGGGATGCCGGCAACCCACCCGGGAAAATCCTGCTTCCGGTCTATGAATGCAACCGCAAGAAACAATGTGAGCAAACCTGCGATAGCGAGCCAATTGCATGCAGTCTTCTGCTTGGTGAGCCACGATATGGGGATTAAACACCCTAACCCACCGACGGAAAACTCCCAGGCCCGGGCTGGGAATTCGAAATACGCTTGAACGCGATTGACACGGGTGAGCCACACGCAGAGTGCGAAAGACAGCAGAGTTATTGACGCTAAAATCACAGGTCTGGTTTTTCTGCTCTTGCTTGCTCGAAATAGAAAAAGGAGAAGAATTGGCCACAGTAAATAAAACTGCTCCTCAACTGCCAGAGACCACGTGTGAAGCAATGGGCTTGTTGCCGTGGCCTGCGCAAAATAATCGAGTTGCGAGTGAGCAAAGTAAATATTGCTCGCGTACAGTGTGGTTGCGAATGCTGCTCTCAGGACGCCAAGCTGAGAAACCGGACTAGATATGAAAATCTCTGTAACGCAGACACACGTTACGACGAGGGTCAGCGCCGGCAGAAGCCGACGTGCCCGTCGTGCGTAGAACCGGGTAAGATCGAGGTTTCCGGAAGACTTTAGTTCTTCCAGCAACAGGCTGGTAATTAGGTACCCCGAAATCACGAAGAATACATCGACTCCAATGTATCCACCTCGCAATAGCGAGAATCCGACGTGATACAGCACGACGAATGAAACCGCCAAGGCTCGTAGGCCTTCAATATCAGGACGGAACGCCATCGTTTTATGTTGGTTTTCTTGTTTCAGTTTAAGGACCTATGTTTCCGAGGCGATGTTAGCCTGCTTGCTGAGAGCTGTATCGTTCCGCTGTTCTAAGGAAGCTCTGCAAGAGTTCCAAATCTACCGCTAGCTTGAATAATGAAATAAGTAGATGAGGAGCGCGTTGCGAAAGATAACCTTTTGGTTTGGAAATCTTGCTGTGGGCCTATATTTTCCAGCAGTAATTTAATCTGTCGGACCCTGCGGGGGAAGATGCACTATATGAATCGATGGTGCTGGGCTTTTTGCTGGTGTGGATTTGGAGCGGCGCCAGCACCGAACGCAAGATCCAGAACGCGGTGAACGTGTAATTGGATCGCAAGGGCATCCGCATCGGCACGGGGATTATTGTTGCGCGGCCATCCTATATGCGCCGTCCTCGTTCATAAAGATCTGCAACGGAGAACGCGGTAAGGAAATGCACCAGGTGCAGAAAGGGCAGCATTGGTATTTCAGAGCCGAGGCATGCCTCGATATAGATAACAAGGACGGCCGCGCCCATTCTGTTTGCACGTCGACGGCCAGCGATTCCAGCGTGCATATGTCGCCCGACTTATTACACGGCGAAGAGAAGAAGCTGTGGGGCAATGGAGGCAACCGGTGACAAACAGAAGTGGTCCGCTGGGTCGCTCCTGAGGACCAAGCTATGCCTGCCGTTGCTCCCGGTAGACTCGCTTTGGATTTGTATGTGCGCACGAGACAGCTAACTATTTTGAAAGGCCGCAATCAGCTTTGTGGCGATCAAATCTTCACCAAAGTCGCGAAGAAACCGCTCGCGAAGGAGTTTCTCGATCTCCGATCGTCTCACAGGACGTTCCCAGAGCTCTAAAACGGCCTGCGCCATCTGTTCGCGTTTGCCGTTTGGTATCAAGCATTCGTTTACGCCATCAAGGAGAAAGTGAGTTCCCGGACTGTCGTATGCTATTGGTATCACACCACAAAATGGGGCTTCGATGATCGTGAGACCGAAACTCTCGCGACTTGAGCTAACAAGTAAGAAATCGACGCCTCGAAAGAGGCTCTCTCGTGGCATCTCGCCCAAATACCGAACGCCCGACGCGCGCATGCAAGCAAGGAGTTCTTCAGAGCTATCGGTGGATCCTCGTTCCAAGGAAATTCGCCCTATAGCTATGCCCTGCGTACAAGGAATCGTCTTACGGATTTCTTTGAATAGGTCCATAAAGTCGTAAATGCCCTTGGCCCTGCTTAACCAGCCAACATAGGCGATCGTTGGACCTTGTGGAAGAGCTCCGATTGGTTGAGGTTTTCTAGGAGCCAAGCAGTGTGCTGGCAAGCAATTTGGCACGAGAGTGACCGGACGGTTGGTAAGTTGCTTGAGTGCATCCGCTTCTGGCTGAGAGACTGTGATTACGTGATCGACATGCGCCAAGGCAAATCGCGCAAGGCGTGGCCGGTATATCAGAAATCCTGCTCCATGATTTCGGTAAACCGCTTTGGCAGGGTACCGAACAACCTTTAAGAAGAGAGTCAGCAAGAAAGCATTCGTATGGTCCGCAACGAGAATGTCCGGCTTAATCCGAATCGCAGCTTGAAGCGCTGGGAGGAAAGACAACAAGCTCCAGACATAACCTCTCGCCATTGGAAATCTTGGCAAGACCTTGTGGATGGTCGCCCCTAGTGCTTCGAGCCTCGGGAATGATGCATTACGGGGCGCAACAAACGTGATTTCGCACGCACACCTCGATAAAGCTGGGTACAGGTCGTAAAGGGCGCAGGCCACCCCCCCCCTCTCCTTGGCACGATCGCAAATCCACATGATGCGTGGCACACTTCTCATTCACGCGCCTTATAGCGTCCGTCCCTGGCAGCATCACAAATTAATTCCCTGAATCGTTCCCGTACCCGCTCGACATTGTTGCGCTCGACTGCTATTTGGTAGGCTCTCTCTCCAAAACGCTGTCTCGCCAATCTATCGATAATTAAGAATCTCAGTGCATCTTTCACTTTATCGACACTATCAACGGTGACCGAAACGCCTGCATCTGTTTCTGAGATGTACTGTATCGACGCTCCTTCTTCCGGCCCCATCCCAAAAACGCAGCGCCCGGCCATAAAGTATTGCGGGATTTTGGTAGATAAAGATAACCGAGTGTAGGAACGGTGTTTCTTATCAAAACTCTCAACGTGAACAAGGATGTTCGCCTCCGACTGAAGCCGCGCAACGTCCGTTGGTGGCGCGGTGCCAGCAAGCTTGACAGAGCGTGGAATATCTTGGTCCCTTAGTGCTCTTAACTCATCTGGATAGGAATAAACAATCAGCTCCCCCTTCACGCCCTCCAGCGCAAGTGAGTCAAGCGCTCGACCAATGTTCTTGAGACCCGGCCATCGATCGGGCACCATAGTCCCCACAAACAACAAACGTGTAACTGCGAGGCTGGGTGGAAGTGCATAGGGGCGCACCGGCAATGCATAGTGCATGACTTCAAAACTCCCACCGAATCTTTTCTCGTACTCACGCGCCATCGCCTCAGTCGGTGTAAGTCTTACTGGCGCCATCGTAAGGCATCGATTGAGCCAATGGCGTGCGCTTCGTTGCAGCAACGGCCCGAGGAGATCACCGGAATGGAGTGTGCTAATCCAATCGTCCCCAAAGTAAATCACAACATTAATATTGCAACGGTCTGCTATGAGTGCTGCGAGTCGAAGAGTAGCCACAGATCCGCCAAATGTAAATATGACTTCAGGGCTGAAATCGTCAACCCATTTACGTAGTGGAGGCGAAAGAAGCGATCCGAGCAGATAAATAACGCTGCTTAGCTGTACCTTGACCGCTGGGTTTAGCCAGCTTGACAGACCTCGCCTGCGGGGCGTGCGGAGATAGACAGAATTGGGTTCGGGCACCTCTTGTGTCGCCGTCATTTCGCATCGCGTTCTGTCAGGTGGGCAACCCATAAAACCGCGCAAAATACCCACCTCAGTAAGATGCCAATAGCGTTCACAGATATCGAACTCCGCACCAAGCGTAGATCCTGTGATTTGACAGAGGCGTTCTTTGGGCCAGCCTGCAAATAATGGAGATTTAACAATCCCAGTATTACGTGTGTGGCTGAACGGATTTCCGTCAATCACCAGCGCTCTAGGAAAGTTACCAGTCATAACATTGCTTCCTATCGCAGCAGTACTTGCAGGCAAATCTTAAGGGAACGAACCCATCTTCGATACAGGTGGAACAAATATCCGATCAACCAGTCAGGTAGCTGCACTTACCTTCTGAAGTGAGCTATTGAGTTAAATGCCCATCGCGTCTTTTTACTTCCTCCGCGCAGACAATACCACAAAAAAAGTAGTGCCCAGAAAGGAGTTGCCTGTCCAGGGAATCCCAGCACCTGGTTATTCGCCGGAACGTAAAATAATATAGTCAGTACGAGCGGAAAAAGGCCAATGGCCCATGGATTCCTACAGAATGCCACATCGAGCCAAACCATAGCGAATAGCCGGCCGAGCAGAAACATGAACACCAATGTCCCTGGGAAGGACAGATCGCTGGCAATCCAAGGATAGATGGAATGCCACTTGCCGTGCGCATCCCACCCGCTCGACTGGATACGGGCCGGATAAGTGTCCTCAAAAATCGGGGTGTTGACGAAATGCCTCGACAGCCCCTCGAGAAAATACGAGTTCCCCACCCCATAGCAAAAAACGAAGGGCTCCTTGAGGGACAACGACAGAGGATAATAGCCCTGACTGAAGTAGCTAGCAAGGCTGGCAACATCCAGTTGTAGCTCGGACGGCACAATGCCTAGAATAGGGCCGTCGAATTCGGGAGCAATGCCGACCGCTGTGTCCGACCGCGACATTGTCGACCCACGTGACCGTCCAAGCATGCCGATCGAGAAAAAGGCAAATAAGACAGAGAAGCCTAGCATCGCGAGCATTCCGATTTTCAGCACATCTTGCAATTTGATCTTCGTGAGTAAAGTGGGCTTCCGGGCCACGAGAAGCCACGGCAGCAGCAGCACGAAGTCGGCGATGCCTTTGTTCATTCCCGACGCGGCCCAAATAGACAAGTCGAGGATAATGAATCCGACAAGCGCAATCCGAATGGAAACCTTGAGTTGCTTCCAAAAGATAACCCCAAGTGGAAATGCTATCGACATGATTGGGTACACGAAAAAGGTCACGTATCCTATGGCCGTTGAATTGCCTGCGGAGGAGATCAGATGCAATTCGGTGTAACGGCTCTTTTCGAGATACTGGCGGCCCGGGTCCGTGAGGCCGGTTATCGCAGCGTGGATGGCTGCGCCGATATTAAAGGCTTGCCCCGTCCTGGTCTCATAAATCTGGGGTATCCATAGGTAGTTGAATACCAATGAGACAGTTACGATCAGCGGAATGTTGAGCTTCGTTGAGGCGGGTTGCGGTTTTTTCTTGATCGCTTGCAGATAGCCGATGAGCAGGGCTAATTGCGCCAGCAAGAGAAAGCTATAGAGCTGTAGGGGATTTGAGACCGGCCAATGCCACGGCCCAAATGCAAATACAAAGACTGAAGCGGCAAGGTAAATCTGAAAGAAAATGATCGGGAATAGCGTAATGCGCTTGTTGATCTTCGGCATCAGTTGTGGTTGCAATACCTGGAGCCTTTGCTCGACTCCGCCGAAGGAAGTCAAATGGCGACTCGTCGCGCGGTCGCGGACCATTTGATCAGATCGCATAACGGGCTCCAAGGCGAGCTAGCGCGGAGGCTCGCAATGTCTGTCCGGCGCGTCTGAGAGTCGACCAAGGAAGTATCCGAGTCGCTACCAGCAGAGCGGAGAACAGCGTTATGGAAAACAGGCCGATTCCAGAAACCGCGATTGCGGCGTTCCAGCGCGTCGTGCTCGTTGGCACAAACCCTGCCAGTCTCCGAGTGATGATGACAGCGACAAACATCGCGGGAATCATGGCTGCTGCGCGGATCGCAGTATTAGGCAGCTCGACGGCCCGATGCAGCAAGATCACAAATATGATCGAACCAAGGATCCAGCTCCCTGCCGACGACAGTACCGAGCCAATAGGGCCGAGCCACGGTGTCAGCGTCAGCTTCAGGATGACATTCGCCACCACGCAGATCACAATGTAAGTGGTCTCTATGCTCACTTTGCCAATTCCCTTACACAAGGATGAGCCAACGCCTGTAAGCACAATGGCAGTAATATTACCGGTGAGCAGGATGAATAGAATCGGCCCGACCTGCGGAACCGTTTGCCGTATCCAGATCATGAGTAGGCGGTCATATGTGCTCGCCACCAATACCACGAATGACCCTGCCAGGAAAGGCATCAGGATCATAGTGTTCGCGTAAATCCTTCGGACGCCTGCCCAGTCGCCCCGTGCGGCCAAGGCGGCGACAGCTGATATCAGCGGAACATAAAAGAAACTACAAACCACGAGAGTCAGATTGGCAAGCCTAGAAGCCAACCCAAACCATGCCGTCCAAACCGTACTACCTACGCTTGCCAGCACAAATTTGTCGGTCGAGTCACGTAAAGCAATGGAGATCTGACCTAACGCAAGAAACCCAGCGAATTTGAGAAGAGGTCTAGCCTCGTCCCAACTTGGAACGCACGGCCAAAGTCTCGACATATGGCAGATCTTGACCATTGCAATATACTGGCCCGCGATGCCTAAGGCGACGCCTACTGTGTTGCCCATCAGCAGACTCCAAATGTTCCAACCATGAAGGAGCCCAGCGATCACGAACCCGCTGTTGGTCATTAAAGCGGTCGTCGTGATCAATGTTGTTATCCCAGCGCGCTGGTGAGCGATCATGACAGCGGCGAACGTTTCACCCAAAGCCCCCAAGGTCGTCTGCGAAACGAGAATCGGGATAATCCATATGGCAGCGCCTTTGTACTGAGGGGGAATGTTCGAAAGCCCTACTAAATGGAAGCGCATTGCCCAGACAAACGAGGTGACTACAGCGAACATGAACAGAACTGTTCCAATGCCCACCCCCATTAGCCGTTTAACTTCAGGCAAGTCCCCCTTCCCGTACGCGCCAGACATTCTCCAAACGAGCGTTCCGTTAATTGTCGTTTGGAAGACCATTACCAGGGCAGCAATGGCCATCATCGTTTCCCAACTTCCGTATCCGCCCAAGCCGAGCTTGGAAAGGACGAACGGCACCGTGATCAACGATGTACAGGTCGATAAGACTCTCGACACACCCAGCAACCCACTGTTAACGAACAGCTGCTTGCGGATTTTGGTGAAATCGGAGAATTCGGTGGAAACTGATGCCGCTCGTGCATTGCTCATTTGGGCTACGAGATTTCCAGGTCGTGGGATCGCCTGAGGAGGTTCGCTGGGTCATTCATAATGATATGGCCGTCGCGCTTACGAGTCTGGATTTGGTCCGATAGTCGTTGAATGGGAGTCACTTCTTTCAGAAACGTTTGCCCAAGTGATTCCAAAACAAGCAAGCGCTATCCGCTTCATCACTCAGATTTCTGGTAATGCCCGTACCGGTAATATCCGTAATACGAGTAGCCATCTGAAGATGTGTTTTGGCTGACCTGGTTGAGGACAACGCCCACGATATTGGCGCGCAGTCGATTCAAAACAGAGATCACCTCGGCAACAGCCCGGCGCCTGGTTTCTCCGGCCAAGCTGATGATCAGAACTCCATCGGCGGCTGTGGCCATCTGGAGGCACTCCGCAAAGCCGAGGAGGGGAGGCGAATCCAGAATCACAAGATCGTATTCTTTAGCGAACTCGTCCAGCAGGGTGGCAAGTCGCGGGCCGATAAGGTCGGCTGCCCGATGAGAACCCAATCCAGCCGGAAGGACACTCAGGTTGGGCCTTCCCTCCACCGGCAACACGACATCCTGCCAGGGCAATTCGCCAGTCAGAACATTGGAGAGCCCCTCACGCGGGGTCAATCCGAATTTTGTATGGATGCTGGGGCGGCGCAGATCGCCGTCCACAATCAAAGTCTTCTTGCCACGGTCGGCATTGGCTAGAGCAAGGTGGGCTGCGATGGTCGTCTTCCCCTCGCTGGGGGTAGCGCTGGTGATGACAAGCGAGCGCAACCGTCCTTCGAAATCCGAGAGCAGGATAGTATTGCGGATCGTCCGTACGGCCTCCTCGAAATCGGAGGTCGAGGGATAACGGCTCTTTCCTTTACCGCCCTGCTGGTGTTTGGGCGCAATGGCAGCCGCCGTAACCGGCACTACCGCCCTTGGAAGCTGGGCCGCGATGCGGTCGACGGGCATTGTCCCGATGACATCCGTGCCGAGGAACCGGCTGGCTTCCTTGGGATCGCGAAGCGTTGTGTCGAGGGTGTCTTGCAGCAACGCAGCGCCTACCGCAAGAAGGGTTGAAAAGAGAAACGCCAGAATGAGATTAAGCTTCATGTTCGGAAACACAGGGTGCAACGGTGGCCGCGCCACATCGGCGATCCGGATATTGTTGTTCTGAAAGCCAGCGTTGATGTCCGCTTCCCGGATCTTCCGGATTAGCTCATCGTATAAATTCTTATCGGCCTCGGCCTCCCGCTTCAACTGCTGATACTCGAACGAGCGGGAATTGATTTGATCCCACTCCGCCTTCGTCTCGGCTACCGTCTTCTGGAGCATCTGTTCGCGATTCAGCGCCTCTCGATACTCAACTCCGATTCGCTCGGCAATATTGCTGCGCGTACTCTCAAACTGTCTCTGAACTTCTGCAAGCTCAGATGCAGCTTTACGATATTCTGGATGAGAAGGTCCATAGGTCGCCTTGATCAAGGCAAATCGTTGCTGTGCCTGGTTTAGACTGTCGCTTAGTTTGGCAAGGTCTTGTCCCTGGGTAGAAACCTGTGCTGCTTCCACGGAGCCGGATTTCATAGCGTTCCAAGCCGCTTCCTTCTGAACTCTCTCGGCCTGAGCAGTAGTGTACTCAGTGTTGAGCTGCAGCAAGCGCGCCGAAAGGATATTGGTTTTCTCCTCTGGGTTGATAACATCCAAATCTTTTTCAAACTGCGCTAGGGCCAGACTGGATTTTTCCATCTTCGCCTTCAACTCATCAAGTTGCTTCTCCATGAAAGATGACAGGCTGGCCGACGACCTGATGCGAATGTCATACGTGTGTGCCAGATAGGAGTTCGCGATTGAATTGGCAGCTTCCGCGGCGAGGTTAGGATCCGGAGAGCGGTAGCTTATGAGCAAGAGGTATGTGTTCGGGGGGCGGGTCACCTTTAGACGCTTCAAGACCACCGGCGCTCGGGCGGTTGCCTGTGCCTTCTCCGCGCTCATGTTCTTCAACTGCCCTTCACGATCGAGAAGGTGGAATTGCTCGGCGACCGGGCGCAGCACCGCATCCGACTGAATCAACTTGATCTGCGTGGCGAGAAACTGGTCCGCGTCGTTCGGCGGAAGAGCGGAACGCTGTGAGTCATCGCCGACGACCTCAGACGGGGCTTGCCGGTCGACATCAACCGTCGCTGTTGATTCATAAATTGACTGGAGCCGTGCGGAGACAACCGCGGTCGCGAGTATACAAGCCGCAATGAAAACGACGATCTTCCATCGTTGCCGCCGCAGAATCCATAGGTAGTGCGACAGAGGCACCGCTGGAGCTTCCGGCTCGAAGTCTGGTTGCAATGGAAGCGGTGGGTAGTAGGCCACCGTCGGCAGATTGTTTGACTGGCCAGGAGAAATCACCTCCGCCAGTCGCGATTGTTCGGGCATAAATCCTCTTCAGATAACTTAGCGAAATGCATAGATCGATGCAGCGCCAATAGCAGCTGCCACTCCCACGGATACTTCCAAAACTTTCATACTTCCTCGTAATCCGGTTGCATCCGGGATGTACAGAATGTCGTTTGCCATCAACGACACGTCTGGGGATTTGCGATTCATAATCTTCTTTAATTCAATCGGAATTTCGTTCCTGCCGCCGGTACCGCCTTCGAGACGGTAGATGTAAGCCTTACGGCCGGGAAAAGTATCCAACCCTTCTGAAAGAGCGAGCGCTTTCATGACGCTGCTCTCGGAACCATCCGTAATATAGTATGCGCCGGGCTTTTTTACGTCGCCTACAACAAATATCCGCCCCGCCTCAGGAACACGGATCTCTTCTCCACCTTCCAGTTGCAGATTCAGCATGGGATTTTCCCCGCCGATTAGGTCATGTAAAGGTATCCGCTGAAAAACAGCGACTGATTTGTCTTCCGCACTCGATGGCTGATGGCTCACTAGAATATCTGATCCTGCGTTGTCGGCAAGCCCTCCCGCCTGGGCGAGCGCATCGAGCAGGGTGACTTTGCCTGTGGCCTGGAACGTCAGAGGACTCTTCACCGCCCCAACGACGGAGATCGGCCGGCTGCGGTACTCGACGACAGAAACTGTCACCACGGGGTCTACCAGGACATTCTCTTCCTCCAGCGCCTTCGTTATGGCATTCTCAAGTTCAGAAGGATACAGTCCTGCAGAGTGGATTCGTTGCCGCAGCATCGGCAAGCGTATGTCTCCTTCAGAGTCCACACGAACTGTCCGAGTCAATTCGGGCGAGTCGTACACCGTGATACCAATCAGATCGTCCCTGCCAATCTTCTCCACTGGCAGGTTCGACGTGTCATTGACGGTCATTGCCCCCAAACCGCCATGGTTTGAAGTCTGCTGTTGTGCCGAAGCAAAACTGGCTATAGCGATTGTAATAAGCGAAATGGTTAAACATCTCATAAACAACTCCCGGATACCCGATTGCGACATCCTGTCAATCCCTTGCATCCTGTTACTCGGTCCCCAATACAGTTTCTGCAATCTCATTCAATCATCGCTGACACTTCTTAGAGTTGCCACTCTTGCTGCAAGTCCTTCTATCTTTTTGTCCAGATCTCTAATTTCAGCACGAAACTCGTCCATGTGACTACCTGAATTCTCGCCATTCAGCAGCTTGCGCATCGCGTCGCGCGCAAGGTCCGATACGCTTCGCGCGCCGGTCACCAAACTGAGCCGCCTGAGAGCGGAGTACTCCTCTTCGGAGAGCCGGACGCTAATCATTCGAATGCGCGGTTTCATGACTGTCATTTGAGATCTCACTCTTGATCGCGGCCAGGGCCACCTTGGGTTTGAGCGCCGCGGAGCGACGCCTGCGTGGTCGTCCGCCGATCGGGTCTCCTCTTCTCGGCCATCTTAGCCCGCCAAAGAACAGAACCTCCACTGTATCTTCCGTCTGAATCTACTGACTCGGCGTCGCATGCAGTTTCTGAGGCCGATGGCATCAGTACTTTCAGCCAGAACTTTGTGTATTCATCGATGGAGTCGCGCCCTCCCAGACGTGAAAAGGCAGAGCCTGCGACCAATTTCGACAGTTCGGGTTGCGCAATCACCGTCAACACGATCGCCGCCGTCACGATCGAGGGGTTCAGTTTCCGAAGCTTGCCGCTCTCCATGTTCGTGTTCAAATAGCTGGCTATGGAAGTGAAAAGCGGGGCCAGGTGTTTAAGACAAACATCTTCAGCTTTTCCGTGAAGCTCTACAAATGCGACTGCGACCAGCTTCATCAATTCAGGCGACAATGTCGCGGTGTCAACCAGGAGGCTCAGTATTTGTGGAAGCATCGACTCAGGCGTGCGAAACTCGGAACCGCGTGCGAACAAATCCAGACGCGATCCGAGGGATCCAAAGTTGAGTTGAAGGGCTGCCAGGAAAATGTCTTCTTTGTGCTCGAAGTACCGGAAGACAGTTACCTCGCTTACGTCCGCGAGACGGGCAATCTCGCGCGTGCCGGTCCCATGGTATCCCTGCTTTGAAAACAGGGCTACCGCCGCTCGGGTAATCCTGCCCGGGACCTCTGAAATTGTAGGTGTGAGTGCCAAGTGTTTTCCCTCACGTGTTTATGCGTTGCCGGCACCATGACCGGGAGCAGATGCGATGAACCCACGACTCTTCAAATGATGTTCAATCGGTGAAACCGAAGTTTCACCTCCGCCTGGCTGGCTCTAATGAGGAGTTGCGGACCATGGGATTTAGCAGCGGATAAAGAGGTGTAGATCGCAGATTTCCGGTATATTAGGGCTTTTTCCAAAAGAATGGCTGGGAGACTGATTCTAATTCATGATTCGTTTCGCTGGGATACATCGGTCGATTTGCGCTTAGCGTGCGTGCCGACGCCTAAGCATGATTTCATTTTTGCAATCGCGACACCACCAAGGGTAAAAACCCAGGAGTGGGAAGAGTCTATGTTGCAAAAAACCCTTGCGATCACATCGACGCAGAGGGTTCCCGCATTCTTTGCAAATCAATTGCTCATTTCTCGTTATTTGTATCCTGGGGACTGTCATACGCCCCATCCTAAGTCCGATCAAGCTCGAATCGTTGCTAATTCGCGAGCAATTCCAGTTCGTCGGCATCTACCTCGAGAGCGGCATGCTGATTAATCAGCCCGAGCGTCAAGACAAACCGCAAGCTGCTCTTCTTGCGCACAAGAGTCCCCTCTACACCCTGCAACAAGCCGCTCTTGATTCGAACCCTTTCGCCTACCAAGAAATCTCTGTACGGCTCGAACCTGCGACCATAAAAATCGGAACGGAGGAATTCGACTTCTGAGTCTGGAATGGGAATGGGCCCTTGGCTGTTCCCAACAATTCTCAGAATGCCTGGTGTGCCCAGAATCGCTGATCGATCCGTCCTCTGAAACCGTGCAAAAACATACGTCGGAAAAAGAGGCGCAACGATCTTCATACGCCGTCTGTTCTTCCATATCCGTACACTTTCGTACGTAGGACAAAAAGACTCTACCTTACGAACGTCAAAGTGCCTGACTACAGCAAGCTCATTTTGCGGTACGGTGAACACGGCGAACCAACTCGGTGTCTTGGCGCTGTTTTCAGTTACACCCGCGCTTGAGATGGGGAAGCGTTCAACGCCATTCGATATCTGGATATGGGCCGTGGCCATGTGACTCCTCGCATGAGGGAGATTTGCTATAAAGCAAATCAATGCTCGGCGACAAAATGGTTATCCTTGATTTGAATGGGTTTAAGACTGCCCATGGCTTCGCCATGCTGGCTTCGCAAACCAGTTCAAATCGGAGCCTATAATGTTCTTACGGTTTCTACACTAGCTGGAACTGTGAACCTAGTCGCGTTAAAGGTTTGTGATTTTTGTCTTCTTAAAGATCTGCGAAAACTGATGCGCTCTGAAAGGTGTCCTCATCTTAAGTCACAACTTCAGTATCTGCTCCAGCAATATTTTGACTTATAGCGACATTATGCGACAATATATGCCAAGTGACCATTTTGGCACCCACGACGATCACTCGGGTACAGACTTCTAAATGAATTCGGGGTTCTTGCTGGCGTTGCAATTATGTTAGTGCCTGCTAATACCACAGTGCCTTTAGTGCGCACTTTCGTGTCCACAGCATTCAAGAAGCGCTGTCGCTCCGAGGGCGACGTGCTTAGTATATTGGCAATCGGCAAGGGCCCACTACAAGGATTACGGTGCGCCGGGAAAAGAGACATGCTTAGGGTGAGTATGTTCTTTCCTCGGGGCCATTACACATAGGACAGGATGATTCGCTGTTCGGGTCGAGCAGAAGTGGTCTGCAACCGGCAATGTGGGCGACGTCCAATTCAGCCCTGTCCATCTTCGCGGAGAGCGGCATCCGGATGAATTCAATGGCAACAAATAAAGGTCCGTCGGCGGCCAGGCTGGACTCCTGGAAAGCTATTGCCGCGCATTTGGGCCGCAGTTCACGAACCGTTCAGAGGTGGCACGCCAAACTTGGCCTTCCAGTTCATCATCTTGGCGGCAGGAAAAGCTCCGTATTCGCCTATTCGGAAGAGCTGGATAATTGGCTTGCGAACTGTGGTGCTTCCTTAGAAAGGGAACCGCAGGAAGCTGTGAGGCCGGAGTTGTTCCCCGCAGTGCCTGCCATTGGGAAGCCTGTCTCCAGGATTGAAGAACGGATTGATTGTCTGATTCCTGAACTGGCGCGGCAGCGCTCAGCGGAACTGGCGGCCGCCGCTCACAGAATGTGGGGCGTCGTCTCCTATCGAAATCTCACAGCCATTTCGGGTTATTTCCGAGAGGCCATCGATCTGGATCCCGGAAACGCGTCAGCCTATGCGGGGCTGTCGTTTGTGTTGATTGCGCAAGGCCTGTCCGGGGTGGTCGGCACCTCGGTCGCCTACGCCACCGCGAAAGCCGCAGTGGATCGGGCGCTCGAGATCGATCCCGATCTGCCGGAGGTAAGGTATGCCGCAGCATGGATCAAGCTGGTCTTCCTGCGGGACTGGCAAGGGGCCGACCGCGGTTTTGATGAGGCATTGGGCCGTGAGGCCCCGGATTGGTATGCGTTGACGGGACGGGCTGTGTTGCACATTGCGGAGAAAAGACTCGAGAAAGCTTCCGAGCTCCTGTTGAATGCCGAGGAAAAGGCTCCCTTAGGCTACTTTGCAACTGCGTTGTATTGCTGGAACGAGTATCTGAGGAGTGAGTTTGAAAGGGCGATACACCGAATCGACCAGGTGCGGGCCACCGGCCAGCCCGGCCCTGTGAAGGATGCCGTCGAGGCTTTGGCCTGCCTTCAATTGGAAGGTCGAATTGCACGTATTGATCGGTTGAAGGGCCTGGCAGCCGATTCCCCGAATCACCCTGTGATTCAGGGAGCGCTCGGTTACGCTCTCGCAGCTGCCGGCAAGCATGAAGAGGCACGCATACTCCTCAAATCGATGACAGATGCCGAAAGTCGCGGGAGAGGTTGTGAGCCTTACGCTGTCGCTCTTATTCTGATCGGATTGAATGAGAGAAAGAAGGCGGTGGATCGGTTAGAGCAGTCTTACCGAGAGGGAGGGCTTTGGAGTCTCGGGTTCCGATCCGATCCAATCCTTGCGTCTCTGCGCGATGAACCAACCTTCCGGCAGTTCATGAAAAAGGTAAGCTACCCGGAACCTCAGGAATCTCGTGCGCGCTCGACGGCCGCTGACTGATTGCCGGTGCGGGCTTGATCTCGGGCTCTCGTTGGCCTCGAGCGCGTGTAGATAACGCGCTCCCGGTATCCGAGGCCCTACTGCTTCAATGGCCTTCGTTTGCGAAATTGAACCAGCAACTCCGTTCCCGCTCTCCACCTGCGCAAGTTCCAGGTATTGATGGCAGTCAAGGCCGCGCCTTACTCTTTATTCAACCGCGATCGACTCGATGCTCAGTCCCGGACCTGAAACGGGAGTGAAACTGAGCGCGTTGTTGGCGCCTTCGCGATCAAAGAGCGTTTCAATCCACACCGCCCCCGCTTTGTTCTCGCTTCCGGTGGGAGGGAATGCGACTCTGGTGGCGATCCGGCCATTCACGCGCAGTTCTGCAATTCGCGGAGACTTGTCAGCATTGGTATAAGTAATTCGGGCTCTGGCGAGGTGAACGCGTGAGTAGACCTTGTTAAACCTGATCTCCTGGCCGCTGCCTGGGTTATCGGCGCCGACAGGAGTGTATGAAGTGAGTTTCCCCTCGCTGCCGAGGACGATCAACATAGCCGCGTCATTCGACTGAACAGTGGCGGAATAGGAAGAGCTGAACGAACCGAGGTCTTTCCGAGCCCAGAGATCTCTAACGGAAGCGGGCGACGCGTCGCTGAGCCCCAAGTCGCCCCAATGCACGGCGATAGCGGCAGGGTCGCCCGTCCTGTTGAGGAGTAGGACCGCACGTTCTCCCGGAGTGGAGAGCGCCTTGGACCACACCTCAAGTCCGTTACCGTAAGACGCGACTTTGACTGCCTGCAACCCAAGAGAATCCTGATCGACAGCGATCACTTCGGGATTGGTAAGCGTGGCCAATGTGGCATCACTCAAGGTGGTGAGATCCGCGCCCGCCAGCAGCGGGGCTGCAGAAATCGCCCAAAGGCTCATATGGACCCGGTTTTGAGCGTCCGTAAGACCCGGCATTCCGACCACCATCATGTCGGGATCGTTGTAAAAACCGGTATGCTCCGCCTCGGGATGAATTCCCAGATCAAAATTCGAGAGCACGCCAGGAAAGCTGGCCAGGCGGCCGCTGTGCTTTTCGTGCGGCACAATGGGAGCGACGATATCGCCGCTGGTCCGCCAGATATCTGCCGGCACCCCGCCCACGTCGGGAGCCCATGTCCACGGACTGTTGTTGCCCCACTCGCAAATTGAGAGGTAGAGCCGCCGCCCTGTCCTAGCTTCGGCCTCGGCGATCGCTCTGGCAATCTCGGCATATTGAACCGCGGGATCGAGTTTTTCCTTGTCGCCGCCGCACCAGTCGACCTTCACATAGTCGAATCCCCACCTGGCGAATTGAAGGAAATCCTGTTCATAATGGCCTTCACTGCCCACGTGCGGATAGACCGGGCCGAGGTCCGGGTACAGGCTGCAGCCGTCCATTCCCGCGTCAGTGTAGATGCCCGCCTTCAGGCCAAGCGAGTGAATGTAACGGACGATGTTGGCCATGTCTCCGTCTCGCTCACTGGGAGCCAGCGCGGGCCATGCCTTGGCATCGACCACAATGTTCCCTTCCGAGTCGCGCTGGCCCAACCACCAGCCTTCATCGATGTTGACGTACTGATAGCCGGCCTTGGCCATGCCGTTAGCGGCCATGGCTCTGGCCTGATCCATAACGATCTTGGCATCGACGGTATTGGAAAAGCTGTTCCACGAAGACCAGCCCATTGGTGGAGGAGGAACGGCAATCTGGTGCTGGGCGCTGGCGGCCGGCATTGCGCCGAGAACTGTAACGATCATGACTGCGAACGCTCTAAAAACCGCCAGTGTGAAACGCATACATTTCGAATCTTGAACTTTGCGCATCGTTATCCTTCTTGCTTCAGAGATGCTTTGTTGATCTTAGTCGCCCCGGATTGGACTTCGGCTGGTTTTAAATCACAATTGTCAGTGAGATTTACGAGGAAGAATGTCTCGGTTTCTCTTACAATTTCCGCCCGGGGCACAACTGGCACGACGCGCTGGAAGCATTGGCCTTTGCGATAGAGCATAAGAAGGTGAACTACATCCTGGACCCAGGTAGCGGAAGGTGCCAGTCCCCGATCCGAAAGATGTAGGTGAAGACCTCCAAACCTTCTGAGGGCACTCTCAGTTCAATCAACTGCGGACGGGCGGCGCGGGGGCGCCGGGAGCGGGTGTGCGCGGCACCATCGGCAACGTGGGAAAGCGGACCCCGGTGGCGGCGAAGAGAGCGTTGCCCACAGCGGGCGCAAGCGCGACGATCCCGGTTTCGCCCGCTCCGGCCGAAGGCAGATCCTTGCGGTCGAGGAGCACAACCTCGATTTGCGGGAGGTCGCTGAACCGGGGCACGCGGTACTGAGCGAAGCGGGAATTGAGGACGCGGCCATCGGCGAAAAGGATCTGCTCAAAGAGCGCGCCGCCGATGGCCTGAATGATGGCGCCGACAGTCTGGTTGCGCAGGCCGTCAGGGTTGACAATGGCCCCGGACTCCCAGGCCTGGACGACGCGGACGATGTGCACAGAGTGGGTAGCGGGATCGAGGGCGACCTCTGCACAAGCGGCGGTGTAGCCGCCCTTGTCTGTGGCGCCGGCAATGCCGAAGCCGCGCTCGGGCGAGGACTTCTGATGGCCCCAGCCGAAGGCCTCGGCCGCTGCCTGAAAGACGGCGCGAAGACGGGCATCGGCGAGATTTTTGAGTCGGAAGGCGAGGGGATCGAGGCCGACGGCGTGAGCCAGTGCGTCCATGTGAGACTCGCGAGCGAAGACGTTGGCCGCGGCGGCGAGTGAGCGGTAAGAACCTTGGCGAAGCGGAGATCGCGCGGGATGGTAGTGGGAAAGCTGGGCAGGAACAACGTAAGGCGTGGCGATGGCGGCCGAGCCGGAGTTGTAATTGTGGTGCTCCCAGGCAGCGAGCGTGCCGTCTAATTGCGCGGCGGCCCGAATCTCAATCACGCCGGCCGGCCGGAAGTACGCCCAGGTGAACTCCTCACCGCGCGTCCAGACGAGTTTGACGGGTTTACCGGCGGCCCGCGCGAGGCGTGCGGCCTCGATGGCGGCTTCGCCGGTGTGCTTGCCGCCGTAGCCGCTGCCCATGTCGGGCTGGATGACGTGGACCTGATCGGCGGTGAGATGAAATGTCTGGGCGAGCTCGTCGCGAACCCCGAATGGTCGCTGTGTCCCTGTCCAGACGGTGAGGCTGGTACCGTTCCATTCCGCGACGGCGGCGCGCGGCTCAAGCGGGGCGTGCGCAATGTACTGGACAGTGTATTGCTGGTCGACATGGATAGGCGCGGCAGCCAGCGCCTGCTCTACGGAACCGGTGGAAGACTGCGGACCGTCGCCGGGATCGGAGCTGTCTTTGAGGATCTGGAATAGCTCGCTATTGGACGGCTGCGCAGGAACGTTCCACTGGGCACGGAGGGCGGAGACGGCGCGCTGGGCAGTGAAGGCATCAAGCGCGACCACGCCAACAAAGTCGCCTTCGTGTACCAGCTGGACGCCGGGGAGTTTTTCTGCAGCACTGGAGTCGAGGGAAACAAGCGTGGCGTTGTACCCGGTGGGGCGCAGCACCGCGCCGAAGAGCATGTTGTCGCGGACGATGTCGGAGGGATACTGATGTCGACCCGTGACGAAGTCGCGGCCATTCGCCTTGGAGACAGAGGTTCCAGCGATCTTCCATTCAGCGCTGGCTGTCAGAGTTTTGGAATCGGAGACAACGCGAACCATATCCTGGCCGCCGGTGAGTTCGCCGTAAGTGAAGGAACGGGCGGTGCGCGGATCAGTCACCTTGCCGGCTTCGGCGGTGAGCGAGGCGGCCTCGAGCTTCCAGCGGGCGGCGGCGGTTTCAAGCAGAGTCTGGCGTGCGGCGGCGGCCATGGTGCGAAGCTGCGGGCCCATGGTGGGAGTGCTGCGGCTGCCGAAGGTGCCCATGTCGTAGGGAGTGAGGGCCGTGTCTCCCATGACGATTGTGACGGCGCCAAAGGGAACCCGGAGTTCCTCGGCGACAAGCTGGGCGAGGGAGGTGCGGATGTTCTGGCCAACTTCCACCTTGCCGGTGAAAACGCGGACCTGGCTGCCGGCATCGATATGCAGCCACGCGGCAATGTCGCGGGGCAGAGGATGGCCGCCGAACGAGCGACCGGCCTCCTGCGCGACGGCAGGACGGTGAGCGAGACAGACGAGCAGGCCACCGCCGAAGAAGCGAAGAAAGTCGCGGCGGTCGAGGGGCAGGGCGAGCACGCGCCAGCGCTCCTCCTGGAAGGATTCGAGCTCAGGGTCGACGCGTCCGCCGCGACTTTTGAGATCGGCTCGGCTGCTCATTGCGTGGCTCCATTGGCAGCACGGCGGATTGCGGCCAGGATGCGGGGATAGGTTCCGCAGCGGCAGATGTTGCCGTTCATCGAGGAAACAATCTGCTGGTCGGTGGGATGGGGCGTCTGGCGGAGGAGCGCGAAGGCGCTAATGATCATGCCGGAGGTGCAATAGCCGCACTGGAAGGCGCCCTCGTCAAGAAATGCCTGCTGGACGGGAGTGAGACGGCCGTTCTGCTCGAGACCCTCGATGGTAACGATGGTTGCGCTGCCCACGCCGCCGACCGGCAAGAGGCAGGAGCGCGTAGCGACGCCGTCGAGCAGGACGGTACAGGCGCCGCACTGGCCCTCGCCGCAGCCATAGTGGGTTCCGGTGAGTTTGAGATGGTCGCGAAGGACGGAGAGCAAGGTTTCTTCAGGCGCGGCGGTCACGCTCAGATGAGAGCCGTTGATATTGAGGACAAACTCGCCCATGTGCACGCCCCGCGCCGAATAAGGACCGGCGAGCGAGTACGGGATCAGGATAACGCAAACAGGCTTACCTGTAATGTCCCTGACATCCCTTCCGCATTCTTCATACCAAGGTATCGGTCGATACTTTTGTCCAATTGTTCTACTCCCCTCACTTCCGGCTTAATTGAAGTGGCTCCAGACACGCGTTAGATCGGGCTTAGAAGAAGTCTCTTTGCGAAGTAGAACGCACGATGTCTGAACTTACGAGGGTATTTGTGAGTCTGCCATCGAATTGCGGGTGGGGCCGAGGTGATCGCGGCGCGGCGCCAAAACACAAGCTGATGCTTGGTGTGATCGGTGCAATGCTGGGTGCTTTGCTTCAAGGTTGCACGGCGGATAAACATCCCTCCCCGGACGAAACCAACCTGGCCAATGCAGCTAAAGACGTGGCCATTCCATTGGAGGCAGGAAAGAAGAAGAATCCGCTGCCTGAGACGGATGAGGTCGTGAGCGAGGGCCAGGAAGTGTTTCTTGGGTCTTGCGCGCAATGCCACGGTCCGGATGGGCGCGGAGACACTGCCTTCGGGCGCAGCTTGGACCCGCCCGCCATGAATCTGGATTCACCCCACGTGCAGCACTGGAGCGACGCGGAACTGTTTTGGATCATACAGAATGGAGTTCGCCTCACCGGCATGCCTTCCTGGCAGTCGAGCATTTCTGAAAACGACACCTGGAAGCTTGCACTATTCATTCACAACCTTCCCCGCCTCGACGCTGCCCCCGCCTCCAAGGGCGTCGGGGCGCCGGCACAAGCCGCCATTTCCACCCAGGACAAGTACGCTCTCAAAATACCGAATGGCCTCGCGTTCTCTGAGTTCAGGGGATACGAAAGCTGGCCAGTCATCGCCATCAGCCTTAACAGAGGTAAGCTCGCTGCGATCCTTGGGAACCCTGTGATGATTAGCGCCTTTAAAGAGGGTATTCCTGCAAACGGCAAGCCTTTTCCGGATGGCGCCAAGATGGCGAAGGTCCATTGGAATGCGATAGTGAATGCCGGTGAACCCGGTGGGCCGACGGTGCCAGGTGCCCAGAGTAACGTCGATTTCATGCTGAAGGACAGCAAGAGGTTCGCAGACAGCGGCGGGTGGGGTTACGGCGCGTTCGAGTATGACGCGGCATCCAACTCGTTCAGGCCCGCCAATTTGAATGACAAGCCACCGCAGGGGAGCGATGCCAAGTGCGGCTACGCGTGCCACGCGAAAGCAAAGTCAAAAGATTATGTTTTCACGAATTACGGGCACAGGTGATCCTTCCTCTTCGGAAAGCGTAATCAAAAGGTGCAATGTCAGAGCCTGATCGCAAACACACGCCGGATTTAACCGTGGTCTGGAGTCGCGGCGGGAAGGCTGAAGTGAAAGGTTGCGCCGCGCCCAGAGGAAGCGATCGCCCACAAACGCCCACCATGCGACTGAATGATTGAACGGCTGATGCGAAGCCCCATGCCTGTGCCGTGGGGTTTGGTTGTAAAGAAAGGATCGAATATCTTTTCCGCGAGATGCGGCGGGAACCCTGGGCCAGTATCACTCACGGTGACAAGAATCTGCTCTTCTTCACCTCGCTTCGACTCGATTACCATCTCCCGTATTCCATCAACGTCCTTCATCGCTTCGATGCTGTTGACAATTATATTCATCGCGACCTGCTGCAATTGCACGCGATCTCCGGCGATCTGAGGAAGATCGGCTGCCAGATCTGTCCGGACCGATATGTTGTATCGCACTGCCTCGCTGCGCAGGAGAGCGAATGTTTCTCGAATGATCTCGTTTACATCTAAGACGGCCCGATTCTCGGAGCTCTTCTCGAATTGTGAACGGATCTTGTCGATAATCTCTGCAGCACGCTGTGCATCTCTTACTATTCTGATGACGACTCCGCGCACTTCATCGAGATTCGGCTCATCACTCCCGAGCTTTCGCAGGCAGACGTTGGCGTTGGTGATTGCGCCGCTAATCGGTTGTTTGATTTCATGAGCCAGGGATGCCGCTAACTCTCCCATGGTTGTCACCCGGTTGATGCGTTCAAGATCGCCCTGTGCTAGGCGCAAAGCCTCTTCAGCTTCCTTGCGCTCGGTGATGTCCGTGACGGCGCCCACAAATTCCAGCTCGCCGGAGGCATGCTCCAACGCTTGAACTGCAACATGCAGGTACCTTATCGAATCGTCCCGCCTCAGCAGACGATATTCAACATCGAAACCTGTCCTTTGGTGGGTCGCATATTCGATCGTCTGCTGAACACGAGTTCTATCCTCGGGATGAATACGTGAAACTAGCCACTGCAAGTTTGGCGTAACAGATCGATCAAGTCCGTAGATCTCATAGGCTTCTTCCGACAAATAGATTTCGTCGCTAAAGGTGCTCCTTCTGAAGCTGCCGGTGTGGCTTATCCTCTGTCCGTGGGCCAGGAAAGCTTCACTCCGCTGCAGATCGGTATAGAGGGCGGCATTTTCCAATGAAATTGCGGCTTGCGAAGCCAACAACTGCAGAACGCCAACTCGATCCGACGTGAAGGCGTGCGGAGTCAGATTGTTTTCCAGATAAAGTGCGCCGACAAGCTTCATTTGCTTGACGATTGGCAGGCATAGGACCGACCTTGAGCGCTTCAGCCGCACATACTCGTCCGTGGAATATACGTTGTCCACCGAAGCATCATCCAGAAGCACGCCCTCCTGCGTTCGAATCACGTAATGCAGCATGGACGGAGGCAGATCGGACGGCGTGACGGCTGCCTGCCGAACTGCAACCTCGAACCTACCAGGGCCTGAGGTGGCTTCAGCTTCTATCCACGGCTCGCTCCCCCGAATCAGGATGAGCAGACCCCGTTCGGCCCCGGCATGCTCCACGGCGATTCGCATGAGTTTCTCGATCAGCCTGGGAAGGACCATCTCGCTCGAAAGTGCCTGCGATGCTTTCACGACAGTCTCAACGTCCAACTGGCCGACTGGCGGTCCGATGGTGGCCGGAGCGGCAAGAGTTCGCACCTCACGCAGACGCGGATAGCTTTCGTCGAGTTGCTTTACTTTTCCGTCGGCACCCCAACGCGAATAGAGGGCTCGGGCGTCCTTCAAATACGCATTTGCGATCTTCTCCAGACCGCGGGCTCGATAGAAACCCGCTGCCAATTCGTTGGCCAGAGCCTCATTATGAACAAAACCATTCGCCTGAGCTGAGCGGATGGCATCTTCGTAAAGCTGCTCGGCGTCGAGCGTGCGGCCTTCGATGCGCGCAATCTCCGCCGCGATAAGCGCGGCGCGGTTCCCGAAATTTTCCGGGCAGTGTTCCGCCCATACTTCGAGCTGTCTGTGGTGGGTCACCAAAGCCTCGAAATGCTGCTGGCACTCTCTTTGGTAAGAGGACGAGAGAACGACTTCCCCGGGACGCGAAGAAATGGAGCCGTCTTGGTTGGAAACCGCGAACGCGCAGGATGCCGCGTGCGAAAGACCTGCGTAGAAATGATATTCCGCAGTTTCAAACATCGCAGCCGAGGTCCAGAGTATTGGTCGCGCCCTCGCTGCGGCATCGAGTGCCGAAGAATAGTCCCCGGCAAAGAAGAGTGCCTGCAGCTTTCGGATCCAGTACCAGCACTCCGGCAGGGTCGCTGCCGGGTTGGCTGTTAAATGCTGCTCGAGCATTGCCTCGCTGAGCTGTCCGTCGTCAAAGGAGCCAAACTTGTAAGTCAAACCACGCAACGTTCTTATTAGACCAAGCTGCGTTGCGATGACGTCAATCAGGTGGCCGAAATGCATCCTTTCCACGGCCTCAAGACCAATCTCAGCTTGACGCTGCGCCTCAGCCAGTAGATCGCCGGCGGCAAGGAAGTTCGTATTCAGGTTGTAGTGGCTGTACGCCACGATCGTTAGATCGCCAACTTTAGTCGCAATTTCGAGTGCTCGTTGCGTCAGCCCACGGCCAGCCTGGAAACGTCTGGTCCAGGGTAGGACAAATTCTGCAAACCAAAGACAGGTCCGAGCCTGGAATCGCTTCATGCCACGCTTCTCGACCAGTTCATAGCCAAGCTGACCGAATCTAAATCCAGTCTTATAGTCGCCGAAGCGCGGTCCGGCAATCTTAGCGAAATACACATAAGCGACGCATGATCCATCGCTGTTGCCCCGCTCGATGCTGAGACTGATCGCCCGACAGATGACCATGGCAACAAGGTTCTTGTCCGTAAACAGTGCCGCAGGGTATACCTTTGTCAAAACATCCAGAGTCGCGATCGAGGCGGGGTCGCTCATCAGGGGGAAGTCAATAATCTCCTCAATTCCGCGGCTTCCTAGCTGCGACCAGATCCGGTCATATTCGCTTCGTATTTGCTCCTCCGTTGGATGGGGCAGCCAGTCGACCCCCAGATACCGGAGGAAGTCGAGACAGCCGGACACAGCACGATCGGGCCGTTCGAGAACCGTGTACAAATCGATGTGCAAGCATTCGACGGCTGCTCGCTCGACCGTATTCGCAGCGCGGGATGAGAGCATCGTCAAGCGCTTCTCAGCCGCCGCTAGCTCGCCGGTCAGAAACTCGCATTCGGCTCGATTCAATTCCAACTGAAAGATGAGATCATGACGGCGCTCCCAACATTCGTCCGTCAATACTTCTGCACCGGCGAGTAAGTAGATAAGCGCAGAGGAGTAGGCCGTGGAAGCTTTGGCTCGCTTGCCGGCGATAAGGTTGAGCTCAGCCAACTGGTAGCGTTCATCTTCTGAGGTGAGGAGCTTGGCTCCGCGGTTCAACTGATTGACGATCTCGAATATGGCCTCCTCACGCTTTTCAGCCGGAGTGTGCGCATTGAGCAATCGCCCAATTCGCAGATGGTCCTCGGCGCGTAATTCTGCCGCAATGGTGGAATAGGCCGCTTCCCTTACACGATCGTGCACAAACTGCCAGGAATCCTCCGAGTGGACAATCAGCTCTTGCTGCAGAGCTTCCCATAGTTCTGCTTCGACTTCCTGTTCTGATGCCTCGAGAACTGCAGAGAGCGTGGCGGCTTCGGCGCTGTTTCCAACGCAGGCAAATTGTTGGAGCGCTTTCTGGGTGCTTTCTGGGAGCCGGTTGAGCTTTGCAACCATGAGATCCACGACATTGTCGGTATAACCCTTGGCGCGAATGGCATCAAGATCCCAGCGCCATTGGGCATTTTCATGCTCGAAGGTGACCAGTCCCTCATCAACCAGGGCATGAATGAACTGAATGGCAAAAAACGGGTTGCCGTCAGTCTTACCGTGTATGAGTTGAGCTAGCGACGTCGCTGCATGCAATTCACAGTGCAGGGCATCTGAAATCAGGTGTGACAGGTCGTCGGAGCCCAGCGGCGTCAGCACTATCTCCTGGACGGTGGCTTTGGTTTGGCGGATTGCTGACAACTTCCGCATCAGCGGGTGCGTTGAGTCGACTTCGTTATCTCGATAAGCGCCGACCACCAGCAACTGTGCCAGATCTTGCTGAACCAGCAGATCCTCCAGAAGGTCGAGTGTTGCCGCATCGAGCCACTGCAAATCGTCGAGAAACAGGGCCAGCGGATGTTCAGGGCGCGCGAAAACGCCGATGAACCGCCGAAATGCGAGGTGCGAGCGGGCTCTGGCCTCTTGAGCCGGTAAAGCAGCAACAGGTGACTGCTCTCCGATGATTAATCTCAATTCTGGAACGATATCCACCAGGAGCGATCCATTCGGATTCAACGCCTGATTAAGGTCGTCTCGCCATTTTGTCAGCTCGGTCTCAGGTTTACTGAGCAGAGGATGAATAAGGCTCTGGAAGGCTCGGGCAACAGTGGCGTAAGGAATGTCGCGCTTGTACTGGTCGAACTTGCCGGACGCAAATAGGCTGCGGGTTGGAACAAGCCACTTGTGGAGCTCGTTGACGACGGCAGATTTGCCAACGCCAGAGTATCCGGAGACAAGCACCAACTCCGGCCTTCCGCCGGCAACGACACGATCGAATGCGGCAATCAGAGAATCAACCTCACGCTCTCTGCCGTACAGTTTTTCTGGTATCAGCAATCTGTCCGACGAGTCGTCCGCACCGAGAGGGAATGGCGCGATGCGTCCATGCGACTGCCACTCGACCAGGCAGCGCCGAAGATCGGCTTTGAGGCCCGCGGCGGTCTGGTAACGTTCCTCAGCATTCTTGGCGAGGAGCTTCATGACAATGGCGGACAACTGCTCGGGAACGCTGCGGCGATCAACCGGCGCAATTGGCTGACGCGCGATGTGGCAGTGGAACCATTCCAAAGGATCGGCGGCAATGAACGGGAGCACGCCGGTCAGCATGTGATACAAGGTGACTCCCAGAGAGTAGAGATCGCTCCGTGAATCAATCGAGCGATTCATGCGCCCGGTTTGTTCAGGGGACATGTAGGCAAATGTGCCCGCAATGATCTCGGGCGGCGCGGGTGTCTGGCGCTCGCGGAGAAGCTGAGACGCGATTCCAAAGCCAGTGAGCCACACGTGCCCGGAATCGTCAACAAGGGCGTTCGCAGGCTTGACGTCCTTATGGATGAGGCCTTGCCGGTGGGTTTGGCTAAGTGCTCCAGCCAAACCGATGGCAATGCGCAGGAAGCGATTCAGATCGATCGGTTGTTCCTGGTGCTGTTCGATTACCCGATCCAGGGGTTCACCACCGGGATCCTTAAGAAGGAGGACCGGTCGCCCTTGCTGACGAGTCAGCGCAAGCGGCTGAGCTGCCCAAGCCGCATCGAGTTCGGTCGCCAGCGAGTATTCATGTTCGAGCCGCCGGAAACTCTGAGGCGACGGCTGTTCAGCAGCGACCGCCAACGCCAGGATCGGCATCTGGTTGCCGCGCTCTCTGCCGCGATAGAGAGTGAAGTCCGCAGCCTCGCGGAGCGGCTCCAATATGTACTCGGACTGCTCTGCCATTGAGTACACTCTTGTTGTCAGGACCGTTCGGTCCAAGATTGTCAAATAGATGGGGGCCCGATACGAATCATCGACTAGGTGCGCTTCCTTGGGGAGGCTGGGTTCCGCGCCAACACTCTGAAGGAACCCAATATACTTGAGAAGCTGCACCGAAACGCACATCGGAACAAGCCGCTCTCTTCACTAAGATAGAGAGATTGGCTTCTTACATTTCGCAATCGTGCGCGATGTTATTGTCAGTGCAGGGAAATCGCCGACGACGCTGGATGGGATGTTCTCCCCATCGCCAGACAAGAAGATTGTCTCATACCTCTGCACCGTTCCAGTCCCGATCCGGAAAGCCAAGCATAACTCCGCCCTATTGGATTCCGGTCGTGTGATTATTCACCCGTGAATCACCGGTCGGTTTACATTCGGTCGCAGTGTTATCTCAATCGAAACAAATGGATTGGCGATCGGTACGTAGCCACTGACGCAGTGGATACAATAACGTTGCCAACGCTTCACGATGACGGCCTAAGAGCCGTCGAGCGATAACAAACAACTGAATGTGGACGGTTTATTTCCTCTTGCCTACACTTACCAAGCTGACTCCATCGAAGGTGCTTTTGCCAGCGTTTTCAGGAGGCGCGCCGTCGAGGGCGACAATGCCGGTATTTTTGGGCAAGACATGGAAGCGTAGTTGGAGATAGGTTCGGACCAGTATTGCCCTTCTGCGTGACCTTATTAGTTGATCCGAAGCCGAGCCTGAAGACGAGTAACCTTCGATGATGAGAGGTTGGCCGTAGATCTCATTGAACTGGCTTACTGCCTCATCAATATTATGTCTGCCCTGCTCAGATAGCACCTCTTCCCCTTCTCCGTTAGTGGTGAACAGCGAGGGAGCAGTTATCCACTGACGGCTCTCAGGTAAACCCTTGAAGATCTGTCCGGAACGATATTGCTCGACAGGTAAATCATCAAGGTCGTCGTATCCCCGACGCCTGAAGAAGCCTCTGAAGAAGAAGCCGTGCTTCAACGCTTCTGTATCATCGGCAACGTTGCCGGTGGCCTGGTTGATATTAGTGAGAGACTGCTGAAGGTTGGTGCCCGCGTCTTCGCCAAATTGGTTTTGGGCAAACGCGCTCTTGAGCGTGGTATTGATCTGCTGGCTCGTCTGATCGAGATTGCGCGTAGCGGAACTCGCGCTAATGAGTGTGTCATCCATCTTGCCCACGAGCTGACGAGATTGAACTTCACGCAGGATGCCGTCAATTCGATCGGAGGACTCATTCAGTTTTTCAGTCGTCTCACGGATGTTCGCTACCGACTGCCTTACGTCCGTAGCGGTCGCTTCATCTTCAAGCAACATTCCGACTGAACCCTTTCCACTTTGCACATCCCGCACAACCCCATTTACGTTCTTAATCGTGCTCGTCGCCGTATCAAGAGTGGCATCCAGGTGACCGCGGACGTCGTCCATGGTGCCTTGAACCTGGTTGATCGCTGTACCCGCCTGGTTCATAAGTCCTTGCGCCTGTTCCAACAGCTTGGACATTTCGAATGGCTCTTTGCTCCGGAGCGTGCTCCCGTCCGGCGCTTCCGATGCGTGCTCGGTTCCATCCTGGATGAGCAGAAACTTATCTCCCACAATCCCCTCTGTCTCGACGGTCACCAGAGAATCTTCACGGATCATGCCATGAAGTCGATCATCCATTTTCATCTTCAGCCGGAACTTCTGCGCCGGGCTCGCCGGGATCTGAATACTCTCGATTTCGCCCGCGTCCAAACCGTCCACTCTCACCTTTGTACCCTTCGTCAGCCCATCTACACTCTGGAAGTCGGTGTAGTAAATGACATGATGACTGAAGGCTTTGTACTGATCACCGATAAGAAACAGCCCGGCGCTGAAGAGTGCGAAAGCAGCTGTAACGAAAACTCCCACCAGCAGATTGTGATTCTTCATATGATTAACGCTCCGATATGAATTGCTGCAGTCGGTCGTCTTGCTTGCCATCCAGTTCTTCGGGGCTGCCAAACGCCAACAGCCCGCCTGCATCCAATACGGCGAATTTGTCACCTATCTTTCTTGCTCCGTGAACGTCATGGGTGACGATCACTATGGTGGTGTGACGCTCGGTTTTGACCTTAATGAGAAGATCGTCGATTTCGCCTGCTGTAATTCTGTCCAGTCCACTGCTGGGCTCATCCACGAGGAGGATCTCAGGCTTGAGTATCAGGGCTCGCGCCAAACCGGCTCGCTTTTGCATGCCCCCAGAGAGAGCTGCAGGCATCTTTTCGCCATCCTTCTCCAGACCAACCTGCCGCAAACTCTCGTGCACTGCGCGTTTGATTTCATCCCGAGACTTAGTGCGATCAAGCCGATGGAGTGGCATGGCAAGGTTCTGATTTATAGAAAAGGAGTCAAAGAGGGCCGCGCTCTGAAAAAGAAATCCCATTTTTCGGCGAACCTTAACCAACCCGCCTTCGTCCAAAGTCGCCATGTCTGCTCCTTCCACCAGAACTTTGCCGGCATCGGCATTGAGCAGACCGATCATCAGCTTCAGGGTTACGCTCTTGCCGGTTCCGCTGCGTCCCAGGATGCAAAGCGTTTCGCCGCGGGCAACCGAAAATGACACTTTGTCGAGCACCTTCCTTCCACTAAATGCTTTATCGACCTGTGCAAACGCTATAGCGGCTGGCTCCAGGCTGCCATGGTCACGGTTGATATTCATATGGCCTGATCCGGAAAGAAGAGAAAGATGAGTTTCACCAAAATCACATCTGTCAGGATGATCATCAGCGACGAGATAACGACGCTGTACGTGGCGGCCTTACGCACTCCCTCGGAACCCTCGTTAGTCGTGTAGCCATAAAAGCAGGAGATGGTAGCGATGAGAAAGCCAAACACTGCTGTCTTCAGAGTCGGTGGAATGAAATCGGCAAGCGTCACACCGTCAAAGGCGCGCTGAAAATAAAGCGTCCAGCTTAAGTGTGAAACCAAGTGCTCGGATAGAAAGCCACCGAGGATGCCTGCGGTATCCATAAAAACAGTCAGCAATGGCAGCATGACGCAGCATGCGATGACTCTCGTCACCACCAACAACTTGAATGAATCGACCGATATCGTTTCGATCGCGTCAATCTGCTCCGTAGCCCGCATGTTGGCGAGTTGCGCCCCGATGCCGGCGCCCACCCTACCGGCCATCAGCAAGCCTGTGACGAGGGGGCCAATCTCATTGAAGAATGCGAGCGACTGGAAGACAGGAATATCTGCTGTCGCGCCAAATTGGACCAGCATACTGCGTGTATGCAGCGTAAGGACGACGCCAAGGGCAAAACCCGACGCTACGACGAGTAAGAACGAACCTACGCCGATTTCATAAAGTTGAGTGCTCAGATACTCTGTCTCGAATGGGGGGAACCATGCATTCCGCAGAGCCTTAGCACCAAATGAAGTTACGCGTCCAATAGAATCGAAAGTTGACATTAGCACCTGATTCTTCCTTCGGCCTCCTCATCCAATGAGATTGCTCCTTTAAAGTGCTCCGATTAAGCTTGCTTGACGCTAACCCAGATCGGAGTCGACCTTCTCAACCCGGCATACCTTCCTTAGCGCTGCTGTGAGGTATTCGGGACAGTTCCACGAGGAAATTACACCAAATGAACGAGTGGGCGGCATTCGACAAGAGACGAATCAACGAGTACTTTGTCTTGTCGACAATCGATGCTTCGTCCCCCATGACGTTGCCATGGTTCGTCTCTACGACTCTCAAGAGGTTCAAAGCGCCTCCAGGAATGCGATGGGCGCCTGACCATTCTCATCTGTGGAATCCGGGAACGCACGACCTTTGACCGCGCCAAGATCACAGCGAATGAGAGCGCCCTTGTGATCTCATTGCACTGCCTTCTTAGTATCCCTGCCGACGTCTTCAATCCCAACCGCGGTCTTCTCCCCTGCCTTCTCTGTATATCGAACAGTGAGTTGCGATCCCTCTTTTATCTCTTCTCCTCCTTCTTTGGTTCCGCGCCATGTTGTGTCCCCAGTCCACTTAATGGTGTGCTCTACTCCATCACCTGCTTTGACGATCACTTTCTTTGAGTCTCTGTCGACGTGCTTCACCACTCCCGAAACTAAATGGACAACGTCCCGATCTTGTGCGGACGCGTTCGTCAACACAGCCAGAGTGGTGAATGCGAAGAGACAAAACACGACAGCACGACGACTACGGAATTGCATGGTTTTCCTCCTTCGAGATTTCGGTCTATATCGGTTCTTAGCGATTGAAGCCCCGCAGGCCCAGCAAGCCAAATGCGCCTATCTCAAGAAGGGTTCTGTCTCTCCAGTCGTAACAGAATCCCAGGAGAAGAAGCGCAGTTCGCATCGAGCCTTCCCGTTCGGACCGCATCCATATTTGGTGTGCGGGGTCAGCCTATGAGATCAAGGAGCGAACATGCGTGGGCATTTCGCAGCCTTCGTGAACGCCTATCCGCAAACCCGGTTTGGTCTGCTACTGCTACGATGCTTCGCACATCGAAGTGTTTCGAAAAATTTGCGACAAGAGCCGACTTCCCCGTACAACCCGCTTGTAAAACATCTGACCGAATTAAGAAGCGTGTAGCGGTCGCCCATAAATTCGTGATTCCGCTGGTTCCGCACGCATTGATTTCGAGTACACGAAGGTATTGAGCCGCACCTTCGTCCAATGGAATTCGATTCACGTTTATGGCGCAATCGCTGCGGGGTGACACACCCGACCCTTCCGGATTAGTACCCGAGCGATTTGTCTTAAGGTGCACCAAAGTGATGCAACCTAAATCGGCCATCGACTTATCGAGTCCCACGGTTAACCAGGCGGTTCTTCCGCAGACATTGCAATGATCCTTTTGTCGTCTATTGGCGCCGATAGGTGGAACGTCGCGGCCAACTTGTGAAATAGTGCGCCGGTCTTTGACCTAAAGATCACGAAACTTGGCGCGCATCAAACGCTGGGCCATCGCGAAGATCATCGCCGTGGAGATACCAAACATCAACGCTCCATCGGCCGCTTCCAAAGGCCCCAAAAGCTTCCACGACGATGTCATGATCAAACCACCAGATCCCAACGTCGTGTAGTTGCTCGCTGAGTGGTAGTACGCGAGTTCGAAGGATGTGAATTCTCCGCATATAACTAACAAGGCAGCCCATAACGCAATCTCAATCAAGTGCGCTACAAAGGCAAATAACATTGTCAGCACGAATATTCCTAGATCGATCCAGAGTCCTGATCCTACGAGCCCCATCTTCCGCTCGCGGCGGAATAAATTCACGGAAGCCCACAATGCCAAGTAGTGAATCAGGATTGTGCAGAGAACAGCGATTGAGCCGGCCACCATTGGAAGCAAAACGGCGACTTGGTCGTTGCGCATCATCCTATTGCCGAGCTTCCGACCGGCCATCGTTTTGCTTCATCCGAGCCGATCCATCACATCTGTAGCCGTCACTAGCGATTCCCACCGCCCGTAGGCGGCTATGTATAGCGACCACCGCGAAAGCGAGGTGCACGGAATGGAAAACATGAAGGACAACTCCCTGGAACGTCTTCGGACTGACGAGTCGGTCCACTCGGTAAGTGACGAATCGATCAGATCAGAAACTGAAGCAAGAAACAATTGGACTATGGTATTGAGGCTTTGGTATCGAACTCTTCTACTAAGCTTTCACAACCACTTGCTCTGATTGTCGCGGTTGCCCTAATCGATACGAAGGTAGCGACCGATACCTTCGTCTGATAGCGCCTTTCGAGACTTCGAAGCACACTAGCACCTAGTCAGGGGTTCAAGGCATCGGCAGAACCAAGAAACCCAACGTGTCGCCCCTTTTCATTGCCTCCAATTTGGTGAGCCGTTTCGGCTTCATCAAATGAACACAAAAGCAATCAATCTCGGGATTGTCGCATGTGATTTGTCGAACTAGCGAGTTGATGGGAAGCGCCGCCGACGGCGAAGCAAGATGCAGGACAACCGAGGAGGAGTTGACATGCGGTTTCGAACCTGGCCTACGGCGATGCTGCTGGCTGCGCAGTTGTGTGGCGGACTCTCCATGGCTGCCCAGTACAGCGCGCCTGCTACGCCCGCGCCCTACAACCCGATTGCGCTGGCCGAAGTGACGGGAACGCCGCGAACGGAGGTTCAAGCTGGACAGAACAACTCTCAAAACCTGTCGCAGAATCCGTACTTGGGAGGAGTTCCTTCGGGAAAGCGCGGCGCGGCGCCATTGGCACTTTCCCTCGAAGATGCTGTCAGTTTCGGGCTCAAGCAAAATCTCGGTGGAGTGTTGGCCACGGATGCCGTTATCGATGCCCGGGGAGAGAAATGGCAGGCGCTAAGCGACCTGCTTCCGAACGTAGTCACTGATACGGGTTTCGGAGTTCATCAAGTCAATATTAGGGCGGCCTTTGGTCTGTCCATTCATGGGGTGCCTCCGATCATTGGGCCATTTGGCTATTTCGACTCGCGAGCGTATCTCACGCAATCGGTCTTTGATTGGACATCCATCGAGCGGGCGCGCTCGTCGCAAGCGCAGATGAAGTCTGCCGAGTTCAGTTCCAAAGATGCTCGCGAGCTTGTGGTGCTTGTGATCGTCTCCAACTATCTGCTCTCCATCGCCGACCAATCCGAGGTTGAGTCAGCCACATCACAACGGGACACGGCCAAGGCACTTTTTCAACAGGCATCCGACCAGAAGACTGCTGGCGTTGCCTCGGCCGTGGACGTTTTGCGTTCCCAGGTGCAACTGCAATCACGTCAACAGAAGCTGATTAGCGCACAAAATGAATTAGCGAAGCAGAAACTGGTCCTGGCGCGAGCAATCGGGCTTCCACTTGGCCAACAGTTCGAGATAACCACCCAGCTCCCGTACCGAGAGCTGACATCCTCGAGTCTCGATGACGCGATCCAAAGCGCGTATAAGGCTCGCCCTGATTTTCAGAGCCAGGTGAATCGGGTGCGATCCGCGGAACTCGCGAGAAAAGCCGCCGCCGCAGAACGCTATCCATCGTTAGGCGCCGAAGCCGACTACGGTCTTTCTGGAGTTACGCCGGGCTCATCGCACGGCACCGTCGATGCAGCGGCTACCCTCCGTATCCCCGTTTTTCAGGGCGGGAGGGTACACGGGGATGTTCTAAGGGCTGACGCCTCTCTAACTGAGGAGCGACAGCGATTGGAAGACTTACGAGCCAGGATTGAGCAGGAGGTTCGCGACGTCTATCTCGACCTGGAAGCAGATGCGCAGGAGGTTTCTGTCGAACAAAGTGCGGTCGCGCTTGCCACCCAAACGTTAGAGCAATCGCGTGATCGGTTCACTTCAGGAGTTACCGACAATATCGAAGTGGTTCAAGCGCAGGATGCGCTGGCAATCGCTACTGATGCCTATATTGCAAGTCTCTACAGCTACAACGTGGCCAAGATATCTCTGGCGAGAGCGACCGGAGTCGCGGAATCCCGATACGCAGAGTATTTGAAGGGGAATTGAGTATGCCTGATGAACATCAAGCGACAAATCCACCGCAAGCAGCACCGTCAGCGCCAAACACGGAAGCGGAGAATGCCGGCACTACTGACGCATTAACCTCGGCATTTCCGAGGAGGCGCTCTTACAAACGTTGGATATTTCTTGCCGCGCTCGTTGTTCTGATCGTTGGCAGCGTGCTCCTGTGGCACTATATGTCCGGCTTCGAATCCACCGACGATGCGCAAGTGGACGTCCATCTTTACCCTGTCAGCGCCCGCATTTCCGGATATATCCAGAATGTAAACGTTGGCGACAACCAGTGGGTTGATACAGGTTCCCCACTTGTAGAAATCGATCCGACGGACTATCAAGTGGCATTGGCGAGAGCCCAGGCAGCGCTCGCCACTTCAGAAGCCGCGGCTAAAAGTTTGAATATCGACGTGCCGGTATCTTCAGTAGATACCTCGAGCCAGTTGAAATTCACGTCCTCGGATATTAAGAACGCCGAGGCCTCGATTCAGGCAGCGGAAAAGCAAGCGGCAGCCGCGCACGCGCGCGTTTTGGAAGCGCAGGCAGAAAATGTGAAGGCTCAAGATGACGTCACCCGTTATCACTTGTTGCTCGTCAAGGAGGAAGTACCGAAGCAAGTCTACGACCATGCTTATGCCGCCGCAGCAACTGATGTCGCAGCTATAGCAGCCGCAGAAGCAGACGAGGCCGCGGCTGAGCAGGCCGTTCAAGAAGCACACAGCCGCCTCACTGAGGCTGAGGCACGATACGAAGATGCGCAAGCCGGGCCGCAACGCGTTGACGCAACGCGGGCGAGAGCCCTTTCAGCCCTCGCAGATGTAAAGCAAAAGGCAGCTGCTGTCGAGCAAGCGCAGTTAAATCTGGAATATACGAAAATACCTGCACCCATAACTGGCGAGGTCACAAAAAAGGTTGTCGTTGGACTGAATGTCGACCCAGGGGAGCAATTGCTCACTGTGGTTCCCCTGGATCAGGTGTGGATCACGGCGAATTTCAAGGAGACCCAGCTCAAACACATGCGGGTGGGCCAGAAAGCAAGCATTGAGCTCGACTCCAACGGACGCACATACAACGGTCATGTAGACAGCATTGCGGGGGCAACCGGCCCTATCTTCAGCTTGCTGCCGCCCGAAAATGCAACCGGCAATTACGTGAAAATTGTCCAGCGCGTTCCGGTAAAGATCGTTCTCGAGCCCGGCGAAAATCGCGATCACCAGCTTCGTCCCGGTGAGAACGTCGAAGCGAAAGTGTACTTGCGATGAGCGCTACAGCCCTGACTCTTCCGACCGAGCAGGTCATCTGGCGCCCCAAGGTAAATCCCTGGGCGATTGCCATCACCGTGTCGATGGCGGCTTTTATTGAAGTCCTGGACACGAGCGTTGCCAACGTTGCATTGCCTTACATCGCCGGCGGCCTGGGAGCCAGCTACGACGACAGCACCTGGGTACTCACCTCGTACCTTGCTGCGAACGCGATCGTCTTGCCCATCAGCGGATGGCTGGCAGAGGCGATCGGCCGCAAGAGGTACTTTATGACCTCGCTTGCCATTTTCACTCTGAGTTCGCTCCTTTGCGGGTTGGCGCCAAACCTGCCGCTATTGCTGTTCTTTCGAGCTGTGCAAGGCATCGGCGGCGGTGGCCTGCAACCTATGGCACAGGCCATTCTCAACGACACGTTTCCACCGGAGAAGCGCGGCTCCGCGTTTGCACTCTATGGCATTAGCGCTGTTCTCGCCCCCACCGTCGGACCGATGCTGGGCGGCTGGATTACTGACAATTATTCCTGGCGCTGGATATTCTTCATCACGCTGCCACCGGTCCTCACGGCTCTTTATTTGACGCATATCCTGGTTGAAGATCCGCCGTTCCTCCGTCGATTGAAACGAGGGGGTATCCGGGTGGACTATCTCGGAATGTCCATGTTGGCGCTGGGCGTGGGTTCGCTGCAGGTGGTTTTGGACAAGGGCCAGGAAGACGATTGGTTTGGCTCGCATTTCATCGCGACCCTGGCGATAACCGCCGCGGTTTGCCTTATCTTGCTGGTCATCTGGGAATGGTTCCGCAAAGACCCTATCATCGATGTCCGCATGTTCAAGAGCTTCAACTTCGCGGCAGCGAACTTGATGATGTTCATGATGGGCTTCATGCTCTTTAGCACCCTGGTCTTGATTCCAGAGTTCCTGCAGACACTAATGGGTTACACGGCAGAGCTTGCGGGCCTCGTCCTGTCCGGCGGCGGTGTGGTCCTGCTGGTCATGATGCCCATCGTCGGTCGGCTTACATCAAAAATTCAAGCTCGATGGCTGATCGCGACAGGATGGCTTTGCATGGCCATTGGGCTGTTCTACTGCGCGAACCAGATTGATTTGTTCGTCAGCTTCAAATTCGCAATGTGGCTGCGCGTCGCTCAAGTCGTAGGAATCGGATTTCTATTTGTCCCCATCACGGCAGCAGGTTACATCGGAATTCCCCACGAGAAAGGTAATAGCGTCTCCGGCATGATCAATTTCATGCGTAATATCGGTGGCAGCATCGGGACTTCTGTCGTGACTACGATGATTGCCCGACGGGCTCAATATCACCAGCAGATCCTCGTGGGGCACATCACTCCCGATACCCCTGCGTATCGCTCGGCGCTGCATGCACTGGGCTCGAGAATTGCGCACTCCGGGCTTGGGGCCACGGACGCTCACGACCAGTCGATTGCGAGGTTCTACGAATTGGTGCATCAACAAGGCGGCGCACTGTCCTATATGGACATCTTTTGGGTGTTGGGCGCGCTCTGCTCCATCATGTTCGTTCTTGCGTTTTTCTTGAAGAGGAATGATCCAGGTGCGGGCGGAGATGTCGCAGTGGGTTGAGGATATACGCAATGATTCACGCAATAACAATTGAGCGCGAGTTCGGCTGCGGAGCATCCGAAATTGCCAGCTTGGTCGCCAGCCGCCTTGGATGGAGCCTGTGGGACGAACGGCTGACACAGGAGATCGCGCGACTGACCGAGTGCACGCCAGAGGCGGTAGAGAAGAGGGAATGGCGAAGCGATCCTGTTGTATACAGGATATTCAAAGACTTTCTTCGGGGCGCGTTTGAGGGGGGCCTGCCGCCCACCAACCGGCTGCACTTGGTGGATTCGCGCCGCATCGCCGCCGTTTCGGAATTTGCAGTCAGGACTGCTTTCTCCAATGGCCCCTCGGTGATTGTCGGCCGAGGCGCGCAGTATTTCCTGCGCAATAGTAGAGACGTCTTCCATGTGTTTCTCTACGCGTCTCGCGATTATAAGATCCGCAGACTGATCACCAGGGGAGCAACTCGCGACGAGGCAATCGAGCAGGTAGACACGACGGACCAGGCGCGAGCTGCGTTCGTTCGGCAGTATCTCGGGCTGAAATGGCCGGAACCCCACATGTATCACGCAATGTTCAATACCGAAATGGGGGAGACTAATACGGTTGCGATGCTTCTTCAATGCGTTAAGCAGTTTGAGGGCGACAGATGAAATGGCGCTGCGCCCAGAGCGCCCAGTCTAGAACGAGCATTGAGTGGCAGTGTTCGCCCGTTGTCTTGTTACGGGCACAATCTCAGCTCATTCACGAAGAGCTACGCGCGGTATTCCCTTCGTTGCGTTAGTCGAGAAATCCGGAGATACGCATGACTTCATTCCCAGAAGGCGCAGGTTTCATCCGACGTGCCTCTTCCGGTGATGGCGCCCTCCACCATGCCGATCGCTTTGCGCACCGGGACTTTGATCCTCATCTCCTGCAACCGGGAGGAACACCTGAGGCGGCCACATTGAATCGAGCCGAACAGGACCTGGTCGTCACTGAAAAGAAACCAGCTCGGATTCTTCTGGTCGACGCAGCGCTCGCGCTGCGTGAATCGCATCTATTGCTCCTGCGCTCCATTCCGGCCATCGTTGAAAACCTGGCTTCCTTCGCGGATATGTATCTCCACGAGGAGCGGGGCTATGAACTTGTGATCCTAGCGCTCCATCCCAAATCAAGAGAGAGCTCCGAAGCGGCACATTTTGTCCGCCGTCGGTGGAGCACCGCAAGAATCCTCCTGCTCGCAGAAGAGCCCGCGATGATCGACGATTGGCTTTACGACGATCGGATCGACCCTCATTTGAATCCAGCGACGATATGCGAGGCGGCAATCCGGCTCATGACTTGAGAAAGAATATCGGTTTTGGGCGCGAACCTGGAAAAGCTCCTCGCTCAGTGGAACCGTCGGCATATTTAACATCTTTCGTCCTGGCCCCGGAGGCTCCCCTGTAGGTGCAGCATCTATTAGCAAAGATGAGACGTCAACCTGAGCATCGTGAAGAATCCGGTTTCGGTAATCAGTCGTCCCGTTTTTCGATCTCAAATAGGCATTCAGTTATTCCTGACCTGCCCGACGCGCTTCGAGTAGGACTGTGAATCACACATCTACCGAGGAGAAGCTGTACCGCGAATCGGCATTCCGAATAGCTACAAGCCTCTGCGTGATTAAGGAAAAATTCCGGAGCGACCCGAAACTACGGACTAATCGCGTCATCCAAGGATCGTGTGAAAGCGATTGTTGTTACCGCCCTTGACTCGCAGAATCCGAGCGATTTGTGCTGGGCCGCGCTACGCTCGTCGCCCTGGTCGGCGCGGCGATTTATGGGCTGGAGAGCCGGAAAGATCGGAAGGAGGAATGAATCGATGGGTACTTTTCCCTCTGTCTATCTGGCAACGCACGGTGAGACGGCGTGGACAGTTACCGGTCAACAAACGGCCGCACCGAATTGCTGCCGACCGACGGCGGGAATTGCGAGGAAGTTTTGAAATAGTTCGCTAAGGCTGGTGTCGATATCGATGCGTTGGTTGCCCAGCTTCAAAGTGAAGGAGCCGAGTCCTTTGTTAGGTCGTGGAATGACCTGATGCAGGTTATTTCTTCCAAAACTGAGTCGCTTGACAAGAGCGCCACGTTCGAAACAGTCAATTAGCCGGAGTCAAGCGGCATGAATCGCGCTGACCACGTGGACACGAGAGGAGCATGGAAGGGCGGCACATGTTGAACCCTTGGCAGATCAGCCAATCAAACGCAATCCCCAGAAGGAGGTTTTATGCAATTAGGAATGATAGGACTTGGTCGTATGGGCGCCAACATGGTGCGCCGTCTGATCAAGGGTGGGCATCGCTGCGTTGTGTTTGACAGGTCGGCACAAGCCATCAGCGAACTTGTCAAGGACCATGCGGCAGGAGCAGAGTCTCTGGTTGATTTCGTCAAGAAACTCGCGAGGCCGCGGGCAGTCTGGCTGATGGTTCCTGCAGCAGTTGTTGATGAGACCATCGCCGATCTCTTGCCGCACCTCGAACCAGGCGACACGCTTATCGACGGCGGAAACTCCTACTACGTGGATGATATCCGGCGCGCAAAAGACCTGCTGCCGCGAGAGATTCATTACGTTGACGTAGGCACCAGCGGCGGGGTATGGGGTCTCGAGCGAGGCTACTGCATGATGATAGGCGGCGAGAAAGAGATCGTCGAACGCCTAGATCCGATTTTCTCGACGTTGGCTCCTGGCACAGGCGATATACCACGCACACCAGGACGCGAGAAGCAGGCTGGCACTGCTGAACAAGGTTACCTGCACTGCGGGCCGAACGGGGCAGGTCACTTCGTAAAGATGGTCCACAACGGAATTGAATACGGAATCATGGCGGCGTATGCGGAAGGGTTAGCGGTGTTGCGTTCTGCGAATGCCGGGAAGCGGCAAGAAGGGATTGATGCCGAAACTACGCCCCTCCGCGATCCCGAGCACTATCAGTACGACCTGGATCTAAAAGATGTTGCCGAAGTCTGGCGTCGCGGCAGTGTCATCGCGTCGTGGTTATTGGATCTGACGGCAACTGCGCTGATTCAGGATCCTGGTCTTTCAAGATTTGCGGGGCGCGTATCCGATTCTGGCGAGGGCCGCTGGACGATTAAGGCCGCGATCGATGAAGCAGTGCCGACTCCGGTGCTTACCGCCTCGCTGTATGAACGTTTCAGCTCGCGTGGCGAAGCTGATTATGCTGACAAACTGTTGTCGGCCATGCGCTTCGAATTTGGCGGACATTTAGAAAAGCCTTCTGAACAGTCTGAGGCTGCCTGACGGAGACGACGATCATGAATAATTCCCCATCGGACGCACTCGTTTTTTTTGGCGCCACGGGCGATCTTGCGTACAAGAAGATTTTCCCGTCCCTGCAAGCAATGGTGAAACGGGGACATCTCAACGTTCCCGTCGTCGGCGTCGCCAAAGCCGGCTGGAACCTTGACCAGCTTCGCGCTCGCGCCAAAGAGAGTTTAGAAAAACACGGCGGTCTCGATCCTGGAGCCTTCGAAAAGTTGATAGGCTTGCTGCGCTATGTGGACGGCGATTACCAGGATCAGACAACGTTCAGGGCACTGCGCGAGCAACTCCAGGATGCACAACGGCCGGCGCATTACCTGGCCATTCCGCCGGCTTTATTCGAAACGGTCGTGGAACGTCTAAATGAATCCGATTGTGCCCAGGGAGCCCGCATGATCGTGGAGAAACCCTTCGGCCACGATCTGGCATCCGCGCGGAAGCTCAACAAAGTCCTGCTCAATGTATTCGATGAAACGGATATCTTTCGAATCGACCACTATCTTGGAAAGCGTGCGGTGAACAATGTGCTGGCATTCCGCTTTGCCAACACTTTTGTTGAGCCCATTTGGAACCGCAATTACGTAGAGAGCGTCGAGATCACGATGGCGGAGGACTTTGGCGTTCAAGGCCGTGGGGCATTCTACGACCAGACCGGCACAATCCGCGACGTTGTCCAGAATCATCTGTTTCAGGTGTTGTCGAACCTGGCGATGGAACCGCCCGTTGCACTCGACAGTGACTCGGTTCGCAACGAAAAAGTGAAAGTGCTAAAAGCCGTGCGGCCGATAGATGAAAGGGATCTCGTACTCGGTCAGTTTCTTGGCTATCGCGAAGAAAGTGGAGTCGCCAAAGACTCGCAAACGGAGACCTTCGCGGCGGTGAAGCTGGAGGTAAATTCCTGGCGCTGGAAAGGTGTGCCTTTCTATATTCGTGCCGGCAAGCAGCTGCCCACGACCTCGACCGAAATTGTGGTTAAGCTTCGCACCCCTCCATCGCTGATTCCGGAAACCGTGTTGGTAGAGAATCATCTTCGGCTGCGTGTGAGTCCGGAGGCGACAATCGCCATGGGAATGATGACGCTGTGTCCGACCGCAGATGGGCACGCGCTTCAAGCCGGCGAAATGGTGGCGAGCCACTGTGGCAGCGCGGATGAGATGGATGCGTACGAACGCGTTCTCGGGGCCGCTATGGCTGGAGATAGTACATTGTTTGCGCGCGAAGATTATGTCGAAGAAGCATGGCGGATTGTCGAACCGGTGCTGAAGCGGAACATGCCGGTTTATCAATACACACCTCATACCTGGGGTCCGATAGAAGTTGAGCGTGTATCTCCGCCGCGGGGCTGGAATAATCCCGACGGACAGAAAACATTCGCCGTTGAAAGCGAGGCCGCCTAATCGTACCGAGAATTTCGCGAGTGCCTATTCTATCGCTTGTCAAGCTGCAAGGCTCACCGCGGAAGTAGCGAGAGGGACGGTGGCGATTTGCGGCGAGTGATCCAGGCGTGCATGCCGCGCAAGAGAATCTGATTCGACTTGCCAGGTGTTTGAACGAAAGGGAATCTCCAATTCTTCCCAAGAACTGAATGAAAGCGTGACTTGATGAACAATCAACCCATGTATCGCTGGCTTGACCAGCAAGGCGAGGCATTTGGCGCTCCCGGCGCCGAACCTCGATGGACCTCGAGTCGGAAAGACGCGGTTTGTACTGCGTATGCGGAATCAAGCCGAGTCTGGTTCACCTGTTCGCACGGCATCCTTAATGAGATCTACCATCCAACGATTGACCGCGCGCAGGTCCGCGACATGGGGTTCCTCGTCACCGATGGGATGTCCTTTGCGCACGAAGAGAAGCGCGACATGGTTTCAACCTTCGAGTACATCCATCAGGAGACTCTGGGAGTTCGATACATAAACCGAGATCCGGATGGCCGTTACAGCCTGACTAAGGAGATCATCTGCGATCCCCATCACGCGGTGGTGTTGCAGCGAGTGCGGCTCGAAGCAGAGCCGGAACTGCTGCCACGACTGAAAGTGTTTGCTCTGCTGGCTCCGCATCTCGATGGCGGCGGCGCAGACAATTCGGCGCGGGCAGTTGACTTTGCCGGCCACAAGGCGCTGCTGGCGTGGAGGAACGAGTGGTCGCTGGTGATGGGCGCCAGCGGCGGGTTTGCGCGCGTGGGCTGCGGCTTTATAGGCGCCAGCGACGGCTGGCGCGACCTGATGGATAACTTCAAAATGGATTGGGAGTTTGGCTCCGCTACTGGCGGCAATATCGCCATGATGGGCGAGATTGATCTTCAAAAGATCATGAACGCCAACCCGAAGGGCGAAAGCACCCATGTCGATTTCACGGTGGCGATCGGGATCGGATAAGGACACCACGCGGCGGCACAGGCGATGGTGAGCGCAGTGACCACGCCCTTCGAGGATTCGCGCAAGCGATTCATTGAGCAGTGGGAAAGGGCGGCGAATCCCGAGTGGCTCGCGGCGCATGCAAGCGATGGCGGCAAGTTGATGCGGACCAGTCATAATGTGCTTCTGGCGCACGAAGACAAAACGTTCTCCGGCGCATTTGTGGCATCGGCGTCGATTCCCTGGGGTCAGGCGCACGGCGACGACGATATGGGCGGCTACCACCTGGTGTGGACGCGCGACATGGTGCAAACAGCCACGGCTTTGCTGGCCTGCGGCCGAACTGATACGGCGCGGCGTGCACTGGTTTACCTGGCCTGCACCCAGCAGCCTGACGGTGGGTTCGCACAGAATTTTTGGGTCGACGGAACACCTTACTGGCGAGGCAAGCAACTTGACGAGGTGGCGTTTCCCATCATTCTCGCATGGCGCCTGTGGAAGGCTGAGGGTCTCGGAGATCTGGATATCTTTCCCTTTGTGGAACGTGCGGCCGGGTTTCTGGTGCAGCAAGCGCCGATTACGCCGCAGGAGAGATGGGAAGAAATCGCTGGCTATTCACCTTCCACCCTGGCCGCTGTAATTACAGGTCTGATCTGTGCGGCAGAGATGATGCACGCACACGAATCGCACGAGCTGGCCGTGTTTCTTGAGGAATTCGCCGACTGGATTGAGGGCCATCTCGAAGATTGGACGGCGACCAACAGTGGCGTGCTGCATCCCGAAGTCAAGCGCCACTACATGCGCATCGGACCGCAGGTCTGCGATGAGACCGACTCGCACGAGGACTGTGGCAAAAAGATCATCCGCGTGGCGAATCGGCCTCCTGGCACGCGCTACGAGTTTGAAGCGCGAGAGATTATCGACGCGGGATTTCTGGAACTGGTGCGTTACGGCGTGCGGCGCGCGGACGACCCGCTCATGGTGGACTCGCTCAAAGTAGTGGACGCGGTGATCAAGCGCGATCTTCCGCAAGGGCCCGGCTGGCTGCGCTATAACTGGGATGGTTATGGCGACCGACCTGATGGGGGCCCGTTCAAAGGATGGGGACAGGGCCGCGTCTGGCCACTCTTGACCGGAGAGCGCGCACATTTCGAGTTGGCCGCAGGACACGAGATCGCCCCTCTGATCGCGACGTATGAGAGCTACGCTTCAATCGGCCAGATGGTGCCGGAGCAGGTTTGGGACGAGGCTGACCGGCCCGAACACGACCACTTTATGGGCCGGCCCGCAGGCTCTGCCATGCCGCTGGTGTGGGCTCACGCTGAGTACCTCAAATTGCTGCGCTCGGCGCTCGACGGAAAGGTCTTTGATCGCATTGACCCCGTGTACAAACGATACTGCTCCCCGAAAGGGCGCAAGCGCGTGCGGCACGATCTCGAAATCCACACCAGCCACCGACCCATCCACACCATGATTGCCGGCAAGACGCTCCGCATCCTCGACAGCGAAGATTTCGAGATAGTGTGGACAGATAACGGCTGGCAGACAACGCAAGCTACGGCTAGCCACTCGTTGGGCTGCGCAGGCTACAGCGCGGACATCGCGCCCACAGCCGGTAGCAGTGAGTTACAGTGGACGGTTCGCTGGCCTCAGCGAGATGCCTGGCTTGGATTTAATGTGAGGGTCAAGATTGAAGTGGCCTGGACAGATTCTCTGGACGCTCTTGGGCTTCCCGATCGCTCAGAACCGAGAATTAAAAGCAAGGTTTAGCCGTATTGCTTGTTGAGTCCGTTGATAGCTTTCCCCGCGGGCCAGCAGCTGCTCGGCGAAGTGGCGGCCAAAACCGCGGTTTGCGCTGGAAACCAGCCAGGTGCTCGGGATCATTGCGGGTTTTCGCTTCACTTGTGATCCTGCGGCGAACGTAGTGTTAAGGCGGAATCTTTCATGCGAAATTCATTGGAAGAAGGTATCGATCGATACGTTCGCCTCTCGGCGACCCCACAGCGTCAGTGGACTCCAAGAACGTCGCATGTGGCTCTTTGAGCAAGTTTGTGGGCGATATTGCCCGACCGCCATCCGAGCAGATTGTGGTCTGGCTGGATCCCCAGCACAAGCAGGTCGATGTGGTTCTTCCGCACAACCTCAAACAGGGAAACCACGACTGACCCGCTGATCAGGACAGTTTCAATTGCGATATCGTTTTGCGCAGCTTCTCTTCGTGCCGTTTCCAATAACTCTGCGAATAATGCCTGCTGATCGTTTTCCATAATTTGGATCGCTTCGGAGCTTAAGGCTGCTGCATACGCAGTATATGGAGGCAGAGCGGGTGTAACGGCCACCGCAGTCAGGGTTGCATTGAACCTCGCCGCAAGGTGAATTGCCTGTCGCAGCGCTCTGTGCGCTGCTTCCGATTGGTTCAGTCCGATGAGGATGTGACGATACAACGCTCGACCTCCGCACATGCACAGTAATTCGGACGCGATTCAACACAATTAAGCCAGAAGTGGCGAAGGGTATCTATTGGACCAAAGTGTCGCTTGATACCTTGGTGTCAAGCAAAAGAGTGCTCCGGCAAGTAATTGCGACAAGATTCTCAAAATCACCGTGCGGCTAGTCGTGAAATGTAAATTTGCCAAGCAACGCCGCCAAGACGCTTGGCCCTGCGGAAAACGATCAATTCTCTGCAACCTTGTGCCGCAACACGATAAGTAATTGCAGTATTTGAGATGGAAGGACCTGGTTTAGCGGCCCCTCTGACTTCCCAGGAGCGGAAGACCAAGTCTCGCGATCTTTTACTCTTTCCGTCGTTCGTAGCTGGGGCAACCTCGGGATACGCATTTGCATCAAATCACGAAAATCGGGACCTTTTTAAATGGACTAATGCACTCGTCGTTTTAAAATTGCCTGAAGCTTCGCGCGTCCTGAGGAGTTTCTTTCCGAATTTCGCATACGGCCATCAGGACGAACAAATCCCCAGTAGCGGCGGGCCAGTATGCATCAACAACCAACGGATTCTGCGACTGAAGTAAAACGGCTGCAGCGCTGTGTAAACGATCTGATCAGCGTGCTTGCACTGCCAACTGTCTGGAATGGCAGCGGGCCGAGTCGAATCCTGGATACATTCCTTGATGCCCTTCTGGTAATGCTTGGCCTCGATTTCCTCTATGCGCGAGTACGATTTGACTCACACGAAGCCCCGATCGACGCGCTCAGGACTGCTCAGCTCTACGGGACGAGTCACAGCCCGGAGGAGATAAGGCAAGCTCTCGATCGCTGGTTTGGAGAAGGTTCGCGGCAATCGACTGAAGTACTACTCGGGCATCTGGGAGGGCAGGAAGTTTCGGTCTTTCCAATCAGAATGGGTGTGGAAGGCGAGCTCGGACTCATCGTGTCTGGGTCTCAGAGGGCAGGTTTTCCGGAACTAACCGAGAGTCTGGTTCTTAGCGTAGCAGCGAATCAGTTAGCTATCGGGCTGCAACAGGCGCTACTCCTGAGCGAACAGAAGCGGGTTGCGAATGAGCTCGATCTGCGAGTCAAGGAACGAACAAGGGAGCTCGCCGAAACCAACAGAGAACTACAACTCCAGGTTGGGTTGCTTCAGCTTCTTCCCGTATCCGCCTGGACGCTCAATCCTGACGGGACACCGGATTTTGTAAATCAAGTTTGGCTTGAATTCTCCGGTCAGACTCTCGAATTCGTCCGGTCGAATCCCGAGGCCTGGATGACTGCGGTCCACCCCGAGGATCGGGCGAGGGCAGCCAAGAGCTTTTGGGAGGGAGTAAGCGCGGGAAAGGATTTTGCATTCGAAAACCGGACTCTCCGCGCTAATGATGGGACTTATCGCTGGCATCTCAGTCAGGCCGTGGTCTTGCGCGATGGGGAAGGAAAAGTTCTCAAATTCGTCGGCACGACCGCCGACATCCACGACCAGAAGCTCGCCGAAGAGGAGTTGCGGGCCAGTGAGGCCAAGCTGCGGCGGGTGATCGATACGATTCCGTCCCTTTCCTGGTGCAATTTGCCCGACGGCCCCAACGAATTCCTGAGCAAAGGTTGGCATGATTACACGGGCATGTCTCCCGAAGAGGCGCACGGCTGGGGTTGGTCTGGGTCTTTCCATCCGGACGATCTACCGCCATTGATGAACCGCTGGCAGGAGTTACTGGTCTCGGGCGAACCAGGGGAAATCGAGGCCCGCATCCGCCGTCACGATGGAGAGTATCGCTGGTTTCTTATCCGCGTCGCTCCGTTCCGCGATGAAACCGGCGCGATTTTACGTTGGTACGGCACCAGCACGGATATCCATGACCGCAAGCTGGCTGATGAGGCTCTAAGGACGAGTGAAGCCCAGCTCCGCCTGATAATCGACAGCACCCCTGGATTCCTGGGGGTACTGGGTCCGGCCGGTGAAGTTGAATTTGTCAGTCGCCAGAATTGGGAATACTTCGGCTTGGTGCCCGAGCAATTAAAGGGCTGGAGAACCATCGATATTGTTCACCCGGATGATTTGCCTCGCGCGATTGCCAAGTTTACCCATTCGCTTACGACCGGAACACCCTTCTTCGATGAGCACCGGTACCGCAGGGCCGACGGCGAGTATCGATGGTTTGACGTTCGGGTCTATCCCGCGCGAGACACTCAGGGCCGGATCACTCGCTGGTTCACCTTCTCGATCGATGTGCATGATCGCAAGCTCGCCGTGGAAGCACTAAGGGCCAGCGAAAACAACCTCCGCCAAACAGTTAACAGTCTTCCCGGGCTCATCTGTACCATGAGTCCGGCTGGTGAGATTGAAGAGCTCAACCAGCCGCTCCTGGAGTACTTCGGTAAGACGCCCAAGGAATTGAAGGGTTGGAGGATGACCGATGCTGTTCATCCGGACGACCTTCCCGAAGTGATCAAGGCTTATACATATTCGATCACGAATGGAGCACCGTACGAAATTGAACATCGTTGTCGAAGGGCTGATGGTGTCTATCGATGGTTCCAGGTCCGCGCCTCGGCTGTGCGAGACGCAGATGAACATATAACGGGCTGGTATGTCTTACTGACCGACATTGAGGATCGAAAGCGCGCTGAAGACGCCCTGCGAGCGAGTGAAACCAATCTCCGCGAAATTCTCGATAGTATTCCTGGGCTTGTATGCACTCTGAGTCCCGCCGGTGAGATGGAACTTACCAACCGGCCATTCCTGGAGTATTTTGGCAAGACGTTAGAGGAATTGAAGGATTGGGGAAACAGCGATGCAGTTCACCCAGATGACATGCCAGGCGTCGTCCTGGAATTCACAAATTCGATCAGGACCGGAGCACCTTATTACACGGAGCACCGTTGCCGTCGAGCCGATGGCGTCTATAGGTGGTTTCAAAATAGCGCCATCCCCATGCGAGACACAGAAGGAAGAATATCCCGCTGGTATTGTCTTATCACCGACATCGACGATCGGAAGCACGCAGAGGACGAACTCAAGCGGAGCGAGGCAAGGCACCGGGTTGTGGTTGAAACAGCCAGCGACGCGGTGGTCAGTATCGACGAAGGTGGAGCAATTATTTTTGCCAACCCCGCAACGAAGCGGATATTTGGTTACAGCCCGGAAGAGCTCATCGGCAAACCTCTCACGGTTCTTATGCCGGGAGCAATGCGCAAACTCCATGAGACGGGTTTCAAGCGATATCTGGAAACCGGCGCGAAACATCTGAACTGGCAGGGAACTGAGGTGACCGCACTTCGGGCTAACGGTGAGGAGTTTCCGGCAGAGGTCTCGTTCGGAGAGATGGTCACGAATCATCGAAAGGTATTCACCGGATTCATTCGAGATATCTCCGAAAAGAAGCGCTCTGAAGAGGCAATACTTGCAAGTGAGAGAAACCTGAGCCTAATCATCAATACGATGCCGGTGCTTGCATGGTCCGCTCGTCCAGACGGCGCTGTTGAATTCTTCAACCGACGGTGGCTGGATTACACGGGTTTATCTCCCGAGCAGGCGCGGGGATGGGGATGGGCCGACGCGCTTCACCCCGACGATCTCAACCGGGTGACCGAGTACTGGCAATCATTAATGACAACCGGAGGACCAGGCGAGATTGAAGCACGTCTTCGGCACTTTGACGGTGACTATCGATGGTTTCTGTTTCGTGCAGATCCAATGCGCGACGACTCCGATGCAATCGTTAAGTGGTATGGCACAAACACCGATATAGATGGCCGTAAACGAGCCGAAGAGGCATTACGCATACGAGAGCTAAATTTGCTCCAGATAACGGAAACCATACCAGAGATGCTTTGGAGTGCTTCGCCCGGTGGAGCGATTGAGTATTGCAATGGCCGCTTGCTCGATTACACCGGTATTAGTCTTGAGCAAGTTATGAGCGATGGCTGGATGACCTTTCTGCATCCCGATGATGTCGAGCCGACAGCGGAAGTCTGGAAGTCATGCGTAAAGAACGGCACTCCCTACAAGGTCGAAGTTCGAGCGTTTCACGCTGCCGACCGCACATACCGTTGGTGTGTGACAAGTGCGCTGCCCTTGCTTGATCACGAAGGGCGCATAGTAAAGTGGCACGGCACAGTGGTGGACATGCACGATTGGAAAAAGGCGCAAGAAGAATTACGCAATACGCAGGCGGAACTTGCAAGAGTGACGCGAGTCCTGACGATCGGACAACTGACGGCTTCGATCGCACATGAGGTCAGTCAGCCATTATCGGGCATCATCACCAATGCAAGCACTTGTCTTCGCATGTTAAGGAGTGATCCTCCGAATGTTGATGGCGCGCAGGAGACCGTACAACGGACGATTCGCGATGGCAAGCGCGCTTCAGAAGTGATTACTCGACTGCGAACCCTTTTCAGTAAGAAGCCAATTCAAGCTGAAATGGTCGACCTCAATGAAGCGATTCGCGAAGTCATCGGGCTTCTGGCCGGTGAGTTGCAGAGAAATAACGTAATTCTGAAGCCGGAATTCAGCGATCATTTGCCGACTGTTAACGGTGACCGCGTTCAGCTTCAGCAGGTTATTCTGAATCTCCTCCACAATGGGTCAGACGCTATGGCCACAATCGACGGCCGGCCCAGACTGCTACTCATAAGGACGGAGGCGGATTGCATTCACGTCACCGTTTCTGTTCAGGATTCCGGAATTGGCTTTAGCTCGGAAATTAGTGAACGGTTATTCGAGCCTTTTTTCACCACCAAACAAGAAGGCATGGGTATCGGGCTTTCGGTGTGCCGCTCAATTGTCGAGGCTCATCGAGGCCGCTTGTGGGCTGTTCGAAATGCTGGCCCGGGTGCGACGTTCGCATTCTCCATTCCTCAAGATGCTGAGAATCCTGATCCGGCAGAATGAGGCGGACTGATCCCTGCGTGATGAGGCGTGGACATAAGAACGAGGAATGAAGACGTCAATTGGGCCAAAGCGGCTAGCTGGTCACTGCGCTACAGGATGGCTTAAAACGGAAGAACGTGAGAGGCGGAGCTTTCCCGCTATCTTAACGAGATCGGCGATGGAGTCAGCCTTCATCTTTTGCATTACCTTTCCACGGTGAGCCTTCACGGTGATCTCGCTAATACCTAGCTCATTGCCGACCTGTTTATTTAGCAAGCCAGAGACGACCAACGACATCACTTGCCGTTCTCTGTCGGTAAGGGACGCATAGCAGTCCCTAAGCGACCTCATCTCCGCCTCGCGCGAAAGTGCAACTCGGCTGCGCTCGAGAGCCTGACGGATCGCATTAGCCAGCACCGCATCATTGAAGGGCTTGGTCAGAAATTCCTGAGCTCCCGCCTTCATGGCCCGGACCGTCATTGGCACATCGCCATAGCCCGTGATGAAGATGATGGGCATTTCATGCCGTTCGACAGCTATGTGTTTCTGCAGGTCGAGGCCGTTCAAGTCCGGTAGCGAGACGTCGAGTACGAGACAGCTCGGAACTGAGACACGAGGATGTGCCAGAAACTCCTGCGCTGATCCAAACGTCTCCGCCTGCCAGCCCTCAAAGCGAATCATGGTTTCAAGAGATTCGCGTACTGAGATGTCATCATCGACAACAAATACGATCGGTATAGTTTGCGACATGAGTAACGACCTCGTTCCAGGAATGCTCTTCGCTGACTCGAACAAAAGGTCTGTACAGCACTGATAAGATGGGGTAGTTCAGCTCTTTGCCAATGCGATATTCAGCGCATCGAGAAGAGCCGAATCACTAAATGGTTTAAAAAGGCATTCGACTGCACCTTGTTTCAGCAGGCGTGAACGAACTGCGGCACTGCCGGAGGCGGTTATGAAAATGATTGGAATTTCCTGCTTCCTTTGCGTTAATTCTTTCTGCAGATCGGGTCCACTCATGCCAGGCATAGCGATGTCGAGAATCAAACATTGCGTGTGGCCGAGGCTAGCGGACGAAAGAAATTCCTCCGCCGATGAAAAGGCCTTGGCCGTGAAGCCAAATTCCCGCAGCAAGTCAGGCAGCGACTCACGCACGGACTCGTCATCGTCAACCACTGAAATGAGCGACCTGTTCTCTTTCACGAGATCCTCTTTAGACTCTCTGTAACTGGCACAGCGAGATTCTTCATTGAGCCAATATTCCGGCTTTCCTCCCCTTGGTTCATTCTATCGAGAGTAGAATGCCGCTTGTCGAAAGGCCATAAGTACAACGCTGTTTCTCCCGGCTCACATGTAGCAGTTGTCGTTTCCGGGGTTCTGGGACTGCAGGCAGATCTCCGTGGTGAAGTGCGGCGAACCTGAACCAGAAGCTCCCATCAACGCCGAGGCAGGTGTAACTGCACCTGCGCCGACTGAAAGAGTCGAGATATCCCTCCGGATACACGGCCTGTGCCGATCCGGGGAAGACACCGATAACCGGGGAGAACTTTTTCTCCATTGCGGCTCCTTCCTGGCAGGATCTCATCTCCCGAGAATGCGCTACTGGTTTAGGGAATGTCCATTATACTTTGGTATTGGTTTAACGTTGTGCAGGTTGCGTATCTCTCACCGGCACAATCACTTCGACTTTCCTAAGTGCCTCTCGAATTCGACTCTTGCATAAGAGACACCAATCTGCCAGCGCCTACGCGGCTGCACTTTGCTCCTACACCAAACTTCGATTGAGATTCTCGCATAACGGATCCATCTCATTGTTCCTTTTGACGGCCAAGCTGATTGACTCAACCAAACGAAGCTTGGGCTGCACCAGGCAATCTTCAGATCAGTTCGATCTCCGCCCCCAGTTACTTTCGACGTCCACCAATTCTCGACGTCCACCTATTCTCTTCGATGCAATGCTGCGACCGACGTGTCGGTTGAACAAATCATACAAAGGTATTGAGACACCTTAGTCCAATCGCTTCATTTCCGTCCTTCCGGCCTATTCTTGGAACCGCAAAGGACGTCGTCAACTCGGCTTGCAGCGCCATGGAAACTATGTCAATGCTCAAGGAATAACCTGCCAGGATACGCAACCCGCCAATGGCGATTTGTCACGCTGGCTGCATTGGCACGATTGACAATCAGGACGCACGCCAATCCCTCCGGTCTCAGCTCGATGGTTCAATTAGGCCAAAACCATCGAAGTCCATCCCTTCGTGGTTATCACGGTCATCCGGGCATTGCTTAGAGTGTGTCGCAAATGCAAGCGGCTTCGACAATCGGTCTCAGGCCATTCACTGCTACCTAGGTATCAATCAATACCTTAGTCCAATGGATTGAGTTCCTCTCTTCTGGCTAAATCGTAACTGTGCACAGAGATTTCAGGAAACGAGACGCATGCGATCGAACAACCTACCAAACAGAAGCTAACTGCGGCCGACCTCGATTGAGAAAGGGGTGTCGCGATTAGGACTTGATCGGTGTTCACCTGCACCAATTCGAACAGCCGCAACCTTCTGAGAGCTGCTTGGCCGATTCGAAACGCAGAGAATCGGCAAGAGCTCCGTAGCAAGACAATAGGGCCCGCGACCGCTAGAGCAGCGGCGGTTGTCTTCTTCCTTTAAGACAAGTTTCCCAAGGAGCACAGGAATGACTTGCATGGATCAGAACGTGTGTGTCGATACCGCAAACAAACGGCAAACCCCACTACAGGATGCAGAACTCATCTCTGCTACATTGACCGGATCGTCGGATGCATTTGCGGAACTCCAGCGTCTTTACTCGCGGCAGCTCTACAGCACGATCTTTAGGATTACTCGAAACCGGGAAGACGCCGAGGACGTGCTTCAGGATACGTTTCTACGAGCGTACCTATCGCTCCGAAACTTCCAGGGTAGGTCGAGCGTCTACTCCTGGTTAACGCGGATTGCCATCAACTCAGCATTGATGCTTCTTCGTAAACGCCGCAGCCATCCCGAAGTGTGCTTCGATCTCGCCCGTGAACAAGAGAATGACGCCGTGCGTTTGGAGCCGAAAGATCCGTGCCTCAATCCTGAGCAAATCTGCGATCAGCGGCAACGGTGCGCGAACATCCACCGCGAAATTGAGCGACTTAAAGCCAGCCTGCGCGAACCGCTTCAAAGCAGAATGACCCATGGAAGTTCGCTCGAAGAGATAGGAAGGGCGATGGATATTACTGCAACCGCAGTCAAAGCGCGGCTTAATAGGGCTCGCAAGCGGCTCAACGCGACGTGGACCTTCAGGACAATGGAGGAGAGAAAGCGCCTCAACACGTTCACAGTGCAAACGGCCGGCCTCCAGAATCGAGCACAGTAACGCAGAAACTCCAATAAACTGTTGCGAATGGATGAGCATCGTAAGCGGTACCAACGATAGTTCAACTGAAATAACAGCCGATGTACAAAGTGTGACTTTCAAAGGCCTAAGGAATTCCGCAAAGATAACTCCCTTGAATTCGTGGATGAATCTGAATGCCCCTTCGAACTTGGCTTGGGGACGATGAATGCTTGATGGGTTGTGAAGACTGCAGCCGGCCTTCGGCTCATTCGGTAGGTGATTGCGGAAAACACCAGGAAGAATCCGAATTCGAGCCGGTTCGCACGGGACATCACTCAAGTGGCAATCGGCTCATCGCCATCCCCATAGGAGCTGAACACCATGAAGCGTGTCGTCATCGTTGGAGGCGGCTTTGCCGGACTGAGTTGTGCCAGGAAGCTGGCATCAAATCAGGACCTTCACGTCACGCTGATCGATAAAAACAATTACCAGCAGTTCCAGCCATTGCTTTACCAAGTGGCAACCGCCCTTTTGGCGCCCGGTAACGCGGCATTTTCGTTGCGCTCCATTCTTCGCGGGCATGCAAATGTGGATGTCAAGATGGCGGAGGTGGTCTCCGCCGATCTCAAGACGCGAACGGTCGAAACTGCAGATGGTAAGACGTATCAAGGTGACTTCCTGATCCTCGCCGCAGGTGCCCAGGTGAATTTCTTCGGTACCCCCGGAGCGGATAAACATGCATATCCGTTGTATTCACTTCACGACGCCGAGTTGCTTCGATCGCGTATTCTAATGCTCTTCGAGTCCGTCGATCGCGATCCTTCACTCATCGACCAGGGAGCGTTGAATTTCGTTGTCGTGGGAGCCGGTCCAACCGGCGCTGAGACAGCCGGCGCGCTTGGACACTTAACCCAACCAGTGCTGAGAGATCTGTATAACAACCTGGATTGGACCAAAGCGCAAGTATTCCTGGTTGACATCGGCCAGACAGTGTTGAAGGGGTTTTCTGAGAAATCCCAAGAATATGCCGCCCGGAAGTTGCATCAACATGGTGTGCAAATCCTCTTGGGTGTTTCCGTTAAGGAAGTGCATTCCGGACATGTCCTGCTCTCGGACGGAAAGAAGATATTAACTCACACTACGATTTGGGCCGGGGGACTGAAAGCGTCTTCGTTGTCGGACGCACTCGGGATTCACACCGGGCGTGGCGGACGAATCGACGTGGAGCCTGACTTCAGCGTTAAAGGCTTCCCCGGAGTCTACGCATTAGGCGACTTTGTGAACATCTCCGGCGCGGACGGCAAACCCTTGCCACAGCTTGCATCTGTCGCCCAACAGGCGGGAAAGCATTGTGCCGACAACATCGCAGCCGCGATTGCAGGAGATCCGGTAGAGCCCTTCCATTACTTCGACAAAGGGATCATGGCAATGATTGGACGCAATGCGGCGGTAGCCGAAGTTGGCAGGCATCGTCACGGACTGACCGGTCCGATCGCCTTCGCTGCATGGCTTGGCGTTCACGCCCTGTTGTTGGTTCCAACTCGTGCGAAGATTGAAGCGTTTATTGAGTGGGCATCGGATTATTTTGGTGGTTCGAACGTCGATCCGGTTCTCGATCGCCCAGAACAAGTGGCTATAAGTTGGCACGCGGACGAGGAAGAGGAGATACTTCGAACCGAGCGCTAAGGAACCTCTGCACAAGTTCCAAATCCAATGCCAGCTTGGATAAAGTTGTAAGTGGGTAAGGAGCACGATGCGACAGATAACATGGGCCTTTCAGGGAATTTTAGAGAAGTACGAGCGGAAGGGCCCTCGGGAACAGTGTTTGGAGACAATGGAGAGCACCGTTCCCTGGGGCGAGCTAGAGGCGCTGATCGATGCGGATCGATGAAGAACCGATCCAGATTTGATTAGGGTCTTCGTCAAAGGGCTCAAGCGAAGCCGCGAAATTCCTGAGACCCCCCGAGGTCTCAACGCACGCGATCGAACACGTGTGGCGCGGAAAATGGCGAGATTGAGTGAGCTCCGGCGCTATAGATGGATTACTCGCAGAAGCATCCCCGCCAAACCACCACCGATGAGCGGTCCAAGAACCGGGACGATCGCATAGCTCCAGCCCGACGGCCCTTTCCCAGCAATCGGAAGTAACGCGTGAGCGATGCGTGGCCCGAGGTCGCGAGCCGGATTAATCGCGTATCCGGTCGTTCCTCCGAGGGAAAGGCCGATTCCCCAAACCAGAGACGCTACCAGATAGGCTCCCAGGCCCGATACTAGGCCACTCCCGGCCACTGCTTTTGAAAAGATCGAGCCCACCACAAAAACCAGGACAAAAGTGCCGATGATTTCGCTGATCATGTTCGCCGCGAAATTACGCATCGCCGGCATCGTGGAAAAGCAGAGCAGTTTGAGATCTTTGCTTTCCGTTTCCTTCCAATGCGGCAGGAAGTGAAGCCAAACCAGAGTTGCACCGACGAAAGCTCCCGCAGTCTGCGCAATGACGTAGGGGATGAGCTTTGCGAAGCTGCCGGTCTTCACCCCAAAGCCGAAAGTGATCGCTGGATTGAGGTGGGCATCCGGGCTGCCGCAAGCGACGGCAACGTACACCCCGGCCATGACGGCGAAGCACCAACCGGCGGTGATCACCATCCACCCGGCGCCTTCAGCTTTCGAGCGTTTGAGCAATACGTTCGCAACCACACCGTCGCCGAGCAAGATCAGTATCAGCGTGCCCATGAATTCTCCGAAACACTTATCGAGCATCGAATTCTCCTTCGCTTTGATTAGCAGTTCCCTTGAATGACCCAGTCAAACGACTTGCTGACTGCGCGCTCCCAGTGGCAGCACATTTCCTTACGCTTCGAATCTTCCATCTCAGGCTTCCAGGTGTGATCGACGGCCCAATTTGACCGCAAGTCGTCGAGATCCCTGAAATACTTGACGGCGAGCCCCGCTGCGTACGCCGAGCCCAGCGCGGTCGTGGCATCACGCGTCACCGGGCGTACGACTGGCAGATTCAGAATGTCGGACTGGAATTGCATGAGCAGCTCGTCTTCAACCATGCCTCCGTCGGTACGCAGCGTATCGAGCCGGATGTTTGAATCTTTTTCCATGGCCTCGAGAACGTCCCGAGTCTGGAATGCAGTCGCTTCGAGCACTGCACGGGCGATGTGCCCCTTATTCGCATAGCGAGTCAGCCCGGCGACCACCCCGCGGGCGCTGTCTTTCCAATACGGAGCGTATAAGCCTGAGAAGGCGGGAACGAAATAGACTCCGCCATTGTCAGGCACCGAGCGCGCCAGCGATTCGACGTCGGAGCTTTTCTGGATGATGCCGATGTTGTCGCGGAGCCATTGCACCAGCGAGCCCGTTACCGCAATGCTGCCTTCGAGCGCATACTGAGCAGGCTGGTCACCAAGCTTGTAGGCCATCGTCGTGAGCAGGCCGTAATTGGAATGAACCAGGCGGTCACCGGTGTTCATCAACAGAAAACATCCGGTGCCGTAGGTATTTTTCGCTTCTCCGGGACGGAAGCAGGTTTGCCCCACGAGGGCCGCTTGTTGATCGCCCAGGATCCCCGCAACGGCTACACCTTTCAACGAAGGTTCTTTCACCTGGGCGTAAACTTCACTGCTCGAGCAGATCCGGGGCAGCATAGCTCCTGGAACTCCGAAAGTATCGAGCATCTCCTGGTCCCACGCCAGAGTTTCGAGATTCATCAGCTGTGTCCGGCTCGCGTTCGTCACGTCGGTGATGTGGACGCCGCCATCCGGACCCCCGGTCAAGTGCCACAGAAGAAAGCTGTCGATGTTGCCAAACAAGACTTCTCCAGCCTCCGCCATCTCGCGAACGCCGTTTACGTGTTCAAGAATCCAGCGGATTTTCAAGCCGCTGAAATAGGTCGTGAGTGGGAGGCCGGTTTTTGCCCGAAAGCGATCCTGCCCGCCAGCTTTGGCGAATTCGCTGACGTAGTCGGCGACCCGCGTATCCTGCCAAACCAGCGCATTAGCAACCGGCTTGCCGGTCCTTCGATTCCACAGCACGGTCGTTTCTCGCTGATTGGTGATGCCAATCGCGGCTAGGTCTGCAGGCCGCAGTTTTCCCTTGGCCATTGCTTCGGCGATCACTTCGCGTGTGCGCTGCCAGATCTCTTCCGGGTTGTGCTCGACCCATCCCGGATTGGGGAAAATCTGCTGATGCTCTTTTTGGGCGACGGAGATCACTCGCCCCGAGCGGTCGAATACAATAAAGCGTGTGCTGGTAGTTCCCTGATCAATTGCGCCAATGTAGTTTGCCATGTTGTCCTCCTAGGACCTTGAGACTTCCGCAACTTCCTTCGACACTGCAATCCTTGATTCCGAGCCTTCCTCAGACGGTCGCGCAGATATTCCCGCCACATCCAGGAATCGGTTGATCTTCTCTATGTACTGCTGGACGGCTTCCTTCCTCTGCGTCTCGGACCAACCGAGTTCGTCCGCTAAACATTGCGCCACACGCGGGGCGGCGAGGATCGCATACTTCCAACCGAAAAGCTGTAAGCCAGTGCGGCGCGCAAGGATGTCTTCGATCGTGACTCCCATCTCGTATCGAATGCAGTACAGAACTTCAGCCGTAATGGCCGGGAACCCCGGCACGACGCGCCGCAGCAGGCGTGGATTGTTCACGGTTGGGGCCAACACCTTGTCGGCGACTGTCCCGAATTTTTCAGCGAGGTGACGGGCCGTGTCAGATGGAACATGAAACTCGCTTTCCAGTCTCTCCGGATAGTTCTGGTCGTATCCCACCGCGCCCGATAGTGGATGTTGAGGGGTAAGGCTGGGCGTCACCATCCCCTTCAGGTACTTCTCGACGGCGTTGATGGTGTCTTCGGCCATCGCACGATGGGTCGTCCATTTGCCGCCAAGGATACTGATCAATCCACTGCTCGAATCGACTTCCACTTCGTCATCTCGCACCAGACTCTTGGTTTCTTTTTTCCCTTTGAACCCGACGAGCGGGCGCATCCCGGCAATGCCGCTCTGAATATCTTGGACAGAAAATGGTCGCTTCAGATAAGGATTCACATGCCGCAGCAGATATTCCGCCTCCGCACGTTTCAGGATCATCTCCTCCCGCACACTGACTTCTTGGTCAGTCGTGCCGATCAATAGACGGCCCAACCAGGGCAGCGCAAAGATGACGCGGCCGTCTTCCGTCTTCGGAATGAGCAGGGCTTCGCGATCGGAGAAACCGTCCAGAGGAAGGAGAATGTGTACGCCTTTGCTCGGACGCATGCGAGGTGGAATGTCTGCGTGAGCCAGGGTACGTATCGAGTCCGAAAAGGGGCCGGTGGCATTGACGAACGCTCGCGCTCGTATCGTGAAGACATTCCCCGCGACCTGATCCTGTACTTCTGCGGCCGCGATTTTTCCGTTGGGCCCGGCTAAAAATCCGGACACTTTCGCATAGTTGAGCGCCTCGCCACCTGACTCGGTCAAGGTGCGAACCAAAGCCATGTTGTACCTTGAGTCATCGAGCTGGCCGTCGGCATAGACGATGGCTCCCCGAAGCCCCTCAGTGTTCAAGGAAGGAAAACGCTTGATCGTCTCCTCGCGCGAGATGTACCGGCTCGGGAACAGGCTCGCTTTCCCGGATATCCAGTCGTACATCTTGAGGCCGATGCCGTAGTAAACGACATCAAACCAACTGAAGCAGGGGACGACAAATTCCAGACTGCGTGTAAGAAATGGTGCGTTGTGCAGCATTCGGATGCGCTCGCGCAGCGCCCTCTTCACGACCTGATATTGATGGATATCGAGATGGGTGACTGCGTCCTGCAGATAACGAACGCCCCCGTGAACAATCTTGGTTGCGGCGCTCGAAGTGGCGCATGCAAAATCTCCGGCGTCGACCAGCACAGTTCTCAGGCCGCGGAGTTGTGCATCGAGGGCACTTCCGGCGCCGCTAGCTCCGCCTCCGATTACGCACACATCAAACTCGGTGTTCTCGATCTTTCGCAAAGCTTCCTGTCGACTTTTCATGCGAGTTGGCCTCTCTTCATGAATTTGCAATCAGAATGTAACCTTCGTTCGGAATCCGGCAGCGACGGCATCCCCTTTATGCGGATTAGCGCCAACCTCCGCAAAATATTGCACCGCCGGCTGTAAGACGAGCCAATGCGTGGCCTGGAACAAATAATTCAATTCGGTTGCCTTTTCCGCTCCGAGCACAGGCAGCGATTGCAGCAAGTAGGACTGATTGAAGTGATCACTGACCTTGCTGTACACAATGCCGAACGCAACCGAATCGTTTGCGCGGTGCGGAAGAGGTCCGTTGTAACGAAAACCGCCGGTGATCTGTTCGTTAATCTGATTGACGTCGTCCGGACTCCAATCGACTGCGAAGTCCAGGTCAAGACCGCGATTGCTCCCTGACTCCTGTCGATAAACGGCCTGGTTTGCCATGAAATACAGCAAGTAATTCCCGCTGCGCTTGGCTCCAGTGACGGGATCGGTGAATTCGCCGTCGTTGTAACTGGAGCCGAATTTGTACTTGCCGGGATAGATCTTTTTGGAAGAAGAAGAGGCGTTGAGATTCGGCGAGTTGGTCAGATACCCAATTTCGGAAACAACTACGGGCGAGTCCTTGATGACAAAACCAAAGCCCGTTGTATCATCCGCGTAGGGGTTCCGGTTTCCGGCCAAAACGGCTGACTTGACGTAAAGATGTTTGTTCGGAACGAACCTCATCTCCGCCGCTGGAGTCGACGCCGGATCAAAGGACTCGTGCGTCGTGCTAAACAGGTTGCCGAAGGCATACCCGAGAGGTTCGAGCAGATAAGACCCGCCGTATTCCTGAACTCCGTAAGAATCCTGACCGGCGAATTGCCCTCCGCGTAGAAACAAGTGCCGGTTGAACAATGCTTGCTCGAACCACCATGAGTCCATGCGGAAAGTGGAAGCACTCACCAGACTGCTGGGATTGGCGATGGAACCCAAGTCCTCTGCACCCAGGTTTCCGCCGTTCTGCCAAAGACCCGTGATATGGAAAGTCGGAGCATTTGTGTCGGTGAGCTTTCCCAGGTCGATGTCGACTGTCCCGCGAATTCGCCCCCAATCGGTGAATCCCTGGTTCTGACCGCCCGAGGGGTTTCCCAGAAAGTCGCTGACGTACACGAAGTTGAAGTTGATGCCCCTCGCCGAGAGACGAGAGCGTTCTCCACCCCAGTCGCCCAACAGATAATTCTGATCGTTCCAAAAACTACGCTCGGTCGTGGAGACCGCCCGGCCAGGATCGCTCACCGTGCTCTGTGCTCTGGCACAGGCCGCCATCAGCATCACCGACAGTACGAAGTAGCTGGCTCGGTACGCGCGAATTCCAAAAAATACTTTTGCAAGTGTTGTCGTCCATTTCCTCGAGTCCATATCAACTCCTAAGCCTTTTTTTCTGGCCACCCGATTGATTGCGGGCTGAACCCCCGCTTCCAGGTCGTCTTGAAGTCCTCGCAGCTCGCAACCGAGCGCCGCACATGTACAAGACAATGCACGCGAGATGCCACGTTGACGAATGCTCAGGAATAAAAAGGAGAGGATGAATTCAGTGTGAGGATGACGAAGAGATTCTTGCGAAACTCCTTGAGTATCAAGGGCAGCAGAGAACAGAGTTGCTTGGCGCTCGCGAGCGAGGAGGACTAAACCCTTGGAGCTGGCAAGTAGTTCGTCGATTTAAGAACGACAGAAAGTCAGCACTGGAGTCAGGTTTCTGGCGCCCCATGCTGAGGCCGGACAGTTGAGAACAAGGGCAACCGCGTCTCTTCCGCGAACTTGGGTAGTCGATACGTCAAATCCCAGCCTCAGCCTGTGCTCCAAACCACCTGATGCGAAAGTATCGATCAATACTTTCGTCCAATCGACTGTTCGAGGGGGGTCTGGCTTAATCGATACTATGAATTGGATCGAAGCACTCAACAGGCAAACCTCCATTTCAAACAGGACAACAACCATTTTGGGTCCCCCGGAGAGGCCTCAAGGGCGTTTCAACATCTCTCAATGTCAACCGGTATGACTTGGCATTGCTTGGGGGAGAGCCGGAGCGTGTCATGGAGAATGCGATGTTTCGAAGCGTAGCCTCACAGCGGATATGGCCAAATTCAAGCGATAACATCCTCTCTGAGAAAACGGCCAATCACGTTGTTATCCCGTTCAGCGAACATCTGGAATACGAACGAGGTGATAAGTTCACTGACGAGACAACTGGTTCCTACATCTCCTTAAAAGAAGACACCGATGATGAAAGCACTTTCCACGGCATTGTCGGGGGCAACGCGCGATTGAGAGCCGTGCTTGAAGATGTTCAAATTGTCGCGCCTGCAGACTCAACAGTACTAATCCTCGGCGAGACGGGCACTGGCAAGGAGCTGATTGCCCGCGCAATTCACAACCTCAGCCCTCGCAGGAATCATGCGTTCGTTACGTTAAACTGCGCGGCGATCCCCTCGGGACTTCTTGAGAGCGAATTGTTTGGCCACGAAAGAGGCGCTTTCACAGGAGCGATCACCCAGAAAATTGGAAGATTCGAACTGGCAAACAAAGGAACTCTCTTCCTCGACGAAATTGGAGATATACCGCCCGAATTGCAACCGAAACTCCTCCGTGTCCTGCAAGAACAGGAGCTTGAGCGTTTAGGCAGCACCCGCACCCAGCAAGTCGACGTTCGGGTTGTGGCAGCTACTAATGCCGACCTCGCTTCGATGGTTGCTGAAAAGAAGTTTCGTAGCGAACTCTATTATCGATTGAATGTTTTTCCCATCGGCCTTCCACCGCTGCGTGACCGCCGCGATGATATTCCAAGGCTGGTTCGCCACTTTGCCAATAAATTCGCGCGGCGTATGGAAAAGCAAATTGAAAGGGTTTCGAAGAAAGCCATGGAGGCTCTTTGCTGGCACACTTGGCCAGGCAACATCCGGGAGTTGCAGAACCTTATGGAGAGAGCCGTGCTGCTGTCTCCCGGCCGTTCGCTACGGGTGCCGTTGGTGGATTTCGCCATTTCAATCGATCCTGGTTGCGCCTGTGATGAAAGTGCGCTGGAGCAAGTCGAACGAGAGATGATTCTGCAGGCGCTCCGTGAATGCAACTGGGTTGTTGGAGGAGTTTGCGGAGCAGCCGCCCGCCTTCGCCTGAATAGAACGGGGCTTGCATACAAGATGAAGAAATTTGGCATTTTGCGCCCAACTCAATAGGCCGACCTCAGCTCGAGACTCGTTTGCTAACGCCCTTCGGTTCTGGGCTTTAGCGGGGTTGCTGCGAAAACGGGTTGAACCGCCTTTACTGTTACCGCCCCGCTCACCGTACGAAACATGCCGATACTTTGGTATCGACTATACCTTCGTCCAATGGATTCCTATTCCGGCTTCTGGCCTAATCCACACTGTACGATGCGTTGCTGCTTAGATCATTCCTTGCTGATCGACATCGGCGAACGGAAATCTATAACCCAGCGCTGTACAACATAATGCCGTATCTTCATCTCGGCTGCTTTACGAAGAAGCCGAGTACCGATGAAGTTGCGCCGGGCAAGGTAGTTCTCCCTCGTTAGTGGTTGTGATCCGGCCGTCGACCCGATTCTTCTGGAAGTGAATTGTAGATCAGTCATAGGGAAAATAATGAAGAACCAAGCGAACGATATTCTGATCGTCGACGATGATCCAGTGCTTCTAAGCGTGCTGTCGGAACTGTTCGCGGAACACGGTTATACCGTGCGTACTGCCCACGATGGGTTCCTGGCGCTCGCTCTGATACGGATTCAGGTACCCAATTTCTTTCTCTCAGATCTGAACATGCCTCGCATGTCAGGATTTGAGCTGCTATCAATCGTCCGTCGTCGGTTTCCATCGATTGCGGCTATTGCAATGAGTGGGGATTTCTCTGCCGCCAGCGCCTCTCCCGGAATCGCGGCCGATGCGTTCTATGCCAAGGGCTCAGGGAGTGTCTTCAGACTGATCGAGCTTATCCACGAGGTATCCGACGAAGACGTGAGGGAGTCACGGCGAGTCACCGCACCAGTTTGGATACATGGAGCCTCCTTGAGTCCGGGCGATATGTCAATGACAGCCGTAGTTTGCCCGGAGTGCCTCAGGGTGTTCTGGTATCCCCTGCAGAGGGCTTCATTATTACAGCCGGGAAGCAATTGTCCCCACTGTTTCTATTCAACGCAACTCGCCATTGCAGGACAATCGGTGGACATGGATACGGTCGGCTTCATGTCATCATCTTCGACAAACGCGGTCATCAAGTCTACAAATATGCGCTGAGTGTGCTCGTGGAGTTGTTCGAAATACTCACGCGCCGATCTCGACCAACAGATTCAGGAAAGAATCGACAGATTGGATGTCACCGCCCGGATCAGCGACTTGCCTGGAGATTAGCTCTCTCGTGGACCGCGCTACGGTGAAAGTGCATAAGTCCGAGGGAGAGATCAGGACTGAGTATGAACATACGACAGTTGTTATCTATGGCTGCGACGATACCCTCAAGCTGGTCGGGGGCGTTTGGCATAGTCTCTCCCTCGACTTCGACGTTTTCCTCTGCCTCGACCCCAGCTCGTGAGATAAGCCAGCTCTCGTGGTTTGTGCTCACCGTTACTTTGGGCATTTTCGCGGTTATGACTTGCTTGATTGTGTACGCACTCGTGCGCTTTCGTGCAAAACCAGGCGATCGCGTCGAGCCTCCACAAGTTTATGGAAGCATCCAGATCGAGCTCGCGTGGACAGTCATTCCAATTCTTCTTTTGGTCGTCCTTTCCCTTGGCTCAGCTCGTATTCTCTTTTCCATTCAAGATGCGAGAAAACCTGCCTCAGCTATCAACGTGATCGTCATCGGTCACCAATTCTGGTGGGAGTTTCATTACCCGCAGTTCAATGTTGTCACTGCGAACGAACTACATGTCCCACTCAGTAGCCCCAATGCGCCAATTCCAACATTCATGACATTGACTTCGGCAGACGTGATGCATAGCTTCTGGGTGCCCCAACTCGCGGGCAAAACTGACTTGTTGCCCAATCGAGTCAATCAAATGTGGATCGATCCGCAGAGACTTGGGTTATACGAGGGGCAATGTGCGCAGTTTTGCGGAATTGAGCATGCCAAGATGCTGTTGCGCATTTACGTTGATCAGCCGGAACAGTTTCAGCGTTGGATTGCAGACCAGCAAAGGAAGCAATCTGAATTGCCAGATGCGCCTACGACAAAGGGAGCTGGCATTCCTGGACAAGCGGCCGATCCCTCGCCCAACCTTCGCTCGACGAGCTTTATTCCACTGACACATCCACTGGATCGTGCCCTGGCCATCGATCCGATCGTTGGCCAATACGTCTTCGAGCATCAGGCGTGCATTAATTGCCACACTGTCAATGGCACCGTTGCAAACGGAAGATTCGGCCCCGACCTGACACATTTGATGAGTCGCGACACACTTGCAGCTGGAGTTGTGCCTAACAACCCGGCGAACCTCAAAGCTTGGATCACCGATCCCAATCAATTCAAGCCTGGATGTCTGATGCCTGCCATGCACTTGACCGATCGACAGAATGCACAAATCACAGCTTACTTGCTAACACTTAAGTGACGTGAACCGGAGATAGCCATGGGAACGTCCAATCCGCCGATCGCAAGAGAACTCCATAGCGCAGGAGACGACGCGCACTTGCTCAGTACGCGTAAAACGTACCTCGAAGTGATCCACGACTGGGTCATTACGGTCGATCACAAGAAGATCGG
>Ga0181535_10000160_pt1 | contig 102271 bp, 87 predicted proteins | sample PEATcosm2014_Bin_44_FD_119774 | JGI IMG/M metagenome (GOLD analysis project Ga0181535, IMG submission 119774) | Peatland microbial communities from MTU Mesocosm Facility, Houghton, MI, USA - PEATcosm2014_Bin17_30_metaG | ecosystem: Environmental > Terrestrial > Soil > Wetlands > Peat | place... | reverse complement strand
GCCCCGTTTTCAATTGAATAGGTAAGCTCTTCGATGGACGCCGAATCGTTCCACAAGCAGGTGGGGGTGGTCTGCGTCATTTGAAAAAGTGGACTTTTGAACTGCCGCTGCGCTTCAACCTGAAACATGCATCCTCCAACTAATGCACACGTGTGCAAAGAAATAATATCATCGCCCTATGATGTCGAGCAAGACAACGGGAGAGCAGGAAGATTCCGGGGGGAGGGCGTCACGGCCACCCAGGTGAACTGGCCCCTTACCCTGAGGCCAGAATGAAAGATGGAGAGTTGCGAGAAGAGGATTTCTGCTGCAAATCGGTTGAAATGTATGAAATTCGACAAGAACGATTCCGTATATCAGATGGGTAATCTCCCGGCTCTGCCGGCGTGACTCCCAAAATCTGACAGTTCCTGGAGTATGGGCTAGGGCGTATATTGTCGTTCAAATGGCATAATATGTCATACATTTGATTTCATCTGGAGCTGTTAATGCGGCAAGTGACTGACAATGGAAGACATAGGGATACGCTTAAACGTAATAATCGTCTGGCATGAGTCTCACATTTTTCTTGAATCTTTCACATTCGTGTGCTATGTTTCGTGACATTCTGATCTTGCGTCGTGCAAACTGGGCGCCATAGACGCGGCTCGGCCGCATCAGAACGAAGATATTTCGCAGATGGGCGCAGTTTAATTAAGGCCGATCCAGAGTTATGGGACCGGGGGGGGCGAAGCCTATCCATATCTTACATTCGAGCCTCAATCTACTGAGAGTTGAACGAAATATTGTAATTTTTCCCTATTGTCATTTGTCAGGCACTTGTAAGTAACAAGCGCTGTCCAGAATCTCTGGCGGCATGCGAGTCCGGCATGACAGTCTTAAAACCTCGTACCCGAATGATTAGCGTCCGGCTCTCCGAAGAGGAGTACTCGGCTCTCATACGCCTCTGTTTGGTAACTGGCGCACGAAGCGTGTCGGACCTCACACGCGACGCCATGCGCGTGCTTCTGAATGGTGCAAATCGAGAAGATATGCTTGGGAATCACATGGACGAATTTCGCGTTCAAATGAGAAGCTTGGACAAAAAGATAGAGCAACTGGAGGCAGAAATCACAACGTTCAAGGGAAAACAGTAACCATTGAACGGGAGCGCGGAAGCTCTATCGGAATCGAACAACAGGATATATGGGGATGAATAGGATGCCACAAGCGGGTATCCGGGAGTAGCTTATGAGATGCTTAACGATTTCGCTTCTGGCAATTGCCGTTGCCAGTTCTGCTTTGGCACAACAGCAGGCGAATCAAAACCACGTCGGCACAGGAGCGACTTCTTTCGGCGAAGGTCCCAATCTGCCAACGGAGAAGATCGGCAGGGATGACCTTATCGGCATAACGGTGTACGATGCGCCCGAGCTGACCCGTACCGTGCGCGTTGGCTCCGACGGCGACATTCGCCTGCCGATGCTTCGGCAGCACATACTGGCCGCCGGCCTCTACCCAGCCGAACTCGAGAATGCAATTACGGCAGCGCTGACCGATGAGAATGTCCTTGTCAACCCCATCGTAACCGTGTCTGTTGTGGAGTACCGCAGCCGGCCGATTTCCGTTTCCGGGGCGGTGAAGAAGCCGGTAACATTCCAGGCAACAGGCTCGGTGACACTGCTTGACGCCATTACACAAGCTGAAGGGTTGGCCGACAATGCCGGAGCGGAAATCCTGGTCAGCAAGCCGTCATCAGCAACAAACGATAAATCGGTTCTGCTGGTTCAGCGGATCCCCGTGCGCGGCCTTATGGACGGAGTGGACCCGGCACTGAACCTCCATCTGGAGGGCGGGGAAGATGTCCGTGTTCCAGAGGCCGGCCGGATCTTCGTTCTGGGCAGGGTGAAGAGGCCAGGCGCGTTCTTTATTACGGATGGTTCCCAGAGCAGCATCATGAAAGCGCTCGCCCTCTCAGATGGTTTGGATTCTTTTCCATCCCACATGGCCTACATCTACCGAGTTGAAGGTGGTAGCGGCGGCAGAAACGAAATTCCAGTCAACTTGAAAAAGATTATGGATCGTAAATCCCCAGACGTAGCGTTGATGGCAAACGATATACTCTACGTCCCAAATGCGACTGGAGCGCGAGCGAGTCTGAAGGTCTTGGAAACAAGCGTTGCTTTAGGCGCCGGTTTCGGCACTGCATTGCTCTATATATCACGGTAGGCTGTTTGGAGAGGACCCATGTCTGAACAATTGCGAATGGCGGAGGTAATTCCTCCGGGGCAGTCCAATAATCTGCCGACGGTGGCCTACTACCCGCCGTTTTCGCCGCAGCAGGAATTTGAGCCGGAACCACCCGCGGTTCCTTTGTCGCACTACCTTTGGGTCCTGCGGCGGCACCGTTGGAAAATCGTCGCGTTCATTGCAGCGTCTGTGCTCGCGACCGCTATTGTCTCCGCGCGGCTGCAACCTATCTATGAATCGACGGCGACAGTAGATGTCGACCGGCAAGCTCCTTCAGAAGTTGTTGGCCAGGACTCAACGCGTTCTTCTTCTCCCAACGATGCCGACCAGTTTCTCGCAACACAGATCAAACTGATCCAGTCGGATGCGGTGCTGCGTCCTGTGGCTGAGCAGTTCCATCTGTTGGGTCAGGAAGGGCAGTTGACGAAGGTAAGTCCCGAGAAAGCGCAGCAAACTGTTCGAGCGCCCGTCAAGTTGAGCCGCCTTAATGTGAAACGCCCTCCGAACACATACCTGTTGCTCATTAGCTACCGTTCACCGGATCCCGGCCTTTCCGCGGATGTCGCGAATGCGATTGCGAACTCCTATCTAGCACACACGTATGACATTCGCATCAGGTCGTCGGCCAGCTTATCGAACTTTATGGAAAAGCAGCTCGATGAGTTGAAGGCGAAGATGGAAAAATCAAGTCTTGCCCTTGTTCAGTTTGAGAAGGACCTGGATGTCATCAATCCAGAGGAGAAAACTAACATTCTCTCGTCGCGATTGCTGCAGTTGAACACTGAGTACACGGCCGCTCAAGCGGAGAGGGTCCGCAAGGAAGCGGCTTGGGACGGAATGCAATCAGGCTCAGTGGAAGCTGCGCAGGTTTCCTCCCAAGGACAAGACCTAGCAAAGCTGAGCGACAGCCTAAACCAGGCGCGCCAACGGTTTGCGCTGGTCAAATCGACCTACGGATCCACTCACCCGGAATACCGCAAAGCCGCCTCAGAAGTGGCGGAAGTGGAGAGGCAGTACGAGAGCACGCGCAAGAATATCGCAGATAGAATCCATGTAGAGTATCGCGAGGCGCTGAATCGCGAACAGATGCTTCAGAAGACTGTAGCTGCGACCAAGGCGGAATGGGACCGTATCAATTCCAGATCGTTCGAGTATCTGCAGTTGAAAAGGGAAGCAGATGCCGACAAGACTTTGTACGACGAACTGATCCGGAAGATACGAGAAGCGGACATCAATGCTGGCTTTCAGAATAACAATATCAGGATCGCTGATGTGGCGCGGCCACCGCTGCACCCAGTGTTTCCCAATCTGAAGCTGAATCTCTTCTTGGCATTTCTCTGTTCAACTTTTTTGGCGGTGGGCGCGGCGCTATTACAAGACACGCTTGATACCACCCTCCGAGATCCAAAGGAAGCTAGCCGGTTTCTTGGCACAGATGTCATCGGGACGATGCCCATCGACCGCCTTATGGCACAGCTCCCAAAAAGTGCAGCGTCCGCCCAGACTGCGGCCATCGTGGCCAAGACCGCTCAGAGCGGGAATCGAAAGGGATACTATCGCTCCGCTTCAGATTTCGAAGAGGCCGTGCGGACGATACGCAATACAATCCTGCTTTCCGATTTTGAAGGGCGGTTGCGCTCGATTGTGATCACCAGTGCCGCTCCTGGCGAGGGAAAGTCGACGATCGCGGCCCATCTTGCTATCGCCAACGCCGACCGCGGCAAGAAGACGCTGTTGGTCGACGGTGACCTGCGGCGTCCTAGCCTTCACACGAAATTCGGGTTTACCCCACAAGATGGGCTTTCCAATGTTCTGACCGGCGAACTTCCCTGGCAGGATGTTGTACTCCCGGTGGAGGGCAGGCCAAACCTGAGTCTGCTGCCTGCTGGACTAGGTTCCCATCGCGCCGCCGATCTGATAGGCCCGCGGCTTGCAGCCCTGCTGGATGAGTTTGCAAAGGAATACGATCTGGTGTTTATGGATTCGCCCCCCTTGCTAGGCTTTGCTGAGTGCCTCCAGATGGCCACGGCCGCAGACGGAGTGCTTATTATCAGCCAGGCTGGAGAAACCAGGCGAAAGGCTGTTGCAGAGGTGATCTCTGTGCTGAATCGGCTGCGAGCCAATATCGTTGGGGTGGTTCTTAACCAGGTGAGCCAAAATACGTCTTCGGATGGGTACTCGTATTACGGGTATTACCGCTACGGGCATTACCAGAAATCTGAGTGACGACCGGCAGTAACTGCCGTTACCTCAGCTGTTGTGGGCAGATCCGCCAAACGAAAGTGCATCAGAATTGCACACTAGCAATCAGGCGAAGATGCTAAATGTTATGGCTGCTGATTGCATTCTTGGCGGGACGTGCCGAACAGGTGAGTACTTTATGATCGAGGCAAAATTGTGAAGGTTGTCATACTGTGCGGCGGGCAAGGTACCCGCCTACGCGAGGAGACCGAGTTCCGTCCTAAGCCTCTAGTAGACGTTGGGGGCAGGCCGGTCCTCTGGCACATCATGAAGACTTATGCTCACCATGGCTTTCGTGAGTTCGTTCTTTGTCTTGGCTACCGTGGCAATATGATCAAGGAATACTTCCTGAACTATGAGGCGATGAATAGTGACTTTACGATCTGTCTCGGCCAGAAGTCTCACCTCGATTTCAATGGCGCCCACAAAGAACAGGACTTCCGCGTGACTTTGGCTGATACAGGGCAGGAAACGATGACCGGGGGGCGGATCAAGCAGATCGAGAAGTATGTGGATGGCGATACGTTCCTGGTCACATACGGCGATGGCCTTGCCGATGTGAACATAGCTGCACTTGTGGCGTTTCATCGGAGCCACGGAAAGATCGCCACCGTGACTACCGTTCGTCCGAATTCCCGCTTCGGCGTCCTTGAAACCGCAACTGATGGCAAGGTGCTTGAATTCAAGGAGAAGCCTCAACTGGATGGTTGGGCGAGCGCGGGATTTATGGTCTTTGAACGGAAGGTGTTTGACTACATTCCGGACGACAAATGCATTTTGGAGCGTGAGCCATTGGAGCGCCTGGCGGCAGAGGGCCAACTGATGGCCTATCGTCATGATGGCTTTTTTTATGCGATGGACACCTACCGCGAGTACCTGTACCTCAATGAACTGTGGCAATCTGGCGAGGCTCCTTGGAAGGTGTGGGAATGACAGAGCGTTATTGGCAGGATCGGCCAGTGTTCGTCACAGGTGGCACAGGGCTTCTTGGTAACTGGCTCGTCAAATGCCTGTTGACTGCCGGTGCTGACGTCACCTGCTTGGTGCGGGACTGGGTGCCGCAGTCCGAGATGATCCACTCCCGAGATATCGAGCGCGTAAAGGTGGTCCGGGGCGACGTGCGGGATCGCGAGTGCCTGGAGCGATCGCTCGGAGAATATGAGATCAACACCGTCTTTCACTTGGCTGCCCAAACGATTGTTGGAATTGCCAACCGCAATCCAATCTCGACGTTCGAGAGTAACATCCAGGGGACCTGGAACCTGCTGGAAGCCTGTCGGCGTTCGCCCACGGTGAAATCGATCATAGTAGCTTCTTCGGACAAGGCTTACGGCGATCAGACGGTTCTTCCTTACTCAGAAGAAACACCACTGCAGGGGCAGCACCCTTACGACGTGAGCAAATCGTGCGCGGACCTTATCGCTCATACATACGCCGTGAGCTATCGGCTGCCCGTGGCAGTCACGCGCTGCGGAAACTTCTATGGAGGAGGCGACCTGAACTGGAACCGAATTGTTCCTGGAACGATCCGATCCGCTCTCAGAGGTGAACGCCCAATAATTCGCTCCGACGGCAGCTATATTCGCGACTACTTCTACGTGGAAGATGGCGCTGCGGCATACATGACTCTGGCTGAGGCGTTGGCGAAACGTCCTGAGCTCGCTGGCGAAGCTTTCAATTTCTCGAATGAACTGCAAGTCTCCGTTCTCAGCCTCGTTCAGCGAGTGTTGGGGCTAACGAGTTCAGCCCTGGAACCCGACGTTCGCAACGAAGCGAGCAACGAGATTCGGCACCAATACCTGAGTGCTGCGAAGGCACGAGAAGTTCTCGGCTGGCAACCTCTTTACACGCTCGATGACGGTCTTAGCAGGACTATCTCGTGGTATCGCGAATATCTCGCATGAGTGAAAAGTCTGATCAGTTGAGAAAGCAGGTCCAGAGCTTGGTCGCTGAGTATTACTCCGAGACTTTTGTTGCGACACCTTTTGTCGCCGGCGAGACACCTGTACCAGTGAGTGGGCGCGTCTTTGATGCCACCGAGTTGCAGTATTTGGTTGATGCGTCGCTGGACTTCTGGCTGACGACTGGGCGTTTCGCCGAACAGTTCGAGCGCGAATTTGCCCGTTTCTGTGGGGTGCGTTACGCGATTCTCGTGAACTCGGGATCTTCGGCGAACCTTCTAGCCTTGTCCTGTCTGACTTCGCCAAGGCTCGGAGACCGGTGCTTGAAACCTGGAGACGAAGTGATCACGGTCGCCGCAGGATTTCCCACTACGGTCAACCCGATCATACAGAATAACTTGGTGCCTGTGTTCGTCGACATCACCATCCCGACCTACAATGTGGACGTTACCCAACTAGACAGCGCGCTTTCAGAAAAAACACGTGCGATTATGCTGGCGCACACGCTGGGAAATCCATTCAACGTGGATGCGGTGGTGGCATTCGCGAAGAAACATGATCTCTGGTTGATCGAAGACTGCTGCGACGCAATTGGTTCGGAATACAAAGGCAGGAAAGTTGGCACCTTTGGCGACTTGGCGACAGCAAGCTTCTATCCGGCACATCACATCACAATGGGCGAGGGCGGTTGCGTTATGACGAACTCGCCGCTGCTCAAGACGCTTGTTGAGTCGTTCCGGGATTGGGGACGGGACTGCTGGTGTGACCCAGGCAAAGACAATACGTGCGGCAAGCGATTTGAGTGGCAGTTGGGGGATTTGCCCTGTGGGTATGACCACAAGTACACATACTCGCATATCGGCTATAACCTGAAGGCGACAGATATGCAAGCCGCTGTTGGCGTGGCGCAGTTAAAGAAACTCCCAGCGTTTATCGAGGCAAGACGGAAGAACTTTCGCCTCATTCATGAAGGCTTGAAAGGTCTTGAGGAGTTCCTGATCTTGCCAGAGGCGACGCAGGAATCTGATCCGAGCTGGTTTGGTTTCCCGATAGCGGTCCGTGGGGACGCCCCGTTTTCGCGCACAGATCTGATCAGGAAGCTAGAAGCAAAAAAGATCGCAACGCGCCTTTTGTTCGCCGGCAACCTGACGCGACAACCGGCATATGCCAGTGTTGACTACCGTACTGTTGGAGACCTGAAGAACACCGATTTTCTGATGAATCAAATGTTCTGGATCGGACTTTTCTCCGGCGTCTCTGAAACTATGCTCCGGTATGTGATGGAAAGTTTCAAGACGATCTGCCAAACTGCACAGCAATGCCCAATCCTTTAGAGTCGGACCTCGATCACGTTCTTGAGCACACGCGGGAGTTATGGGAAGAACTGCGCGGCCAGAGAGTATTCATCACTGGAGGAACGGGATTCATCGGATGCTGGCTATTGGAGACCTTTGCTTGGGCGAACCGGAAATTGAACCTTGGTGCTTCAGCGCTTGTCCTAACCAGAAATCCCGACGTATTGCTAAACATGGCACCTCATCTTTTTGAGTCGCCCGAGGTTCATACCTGCTACGGGGACATTCGGACATTCGCTCCTCCCAAAGGAGAGTTTACCCACGCAATACACGCAGCGTCGGCTGGTAGCGCCGATCCTGGCCACGACAGTCTCGACATCTTCCGTACCACAGTGTATGGCACCGACCGCGTTTTGGCATCAGCAGAGAAATGTCAGACAAAAAAGCTGCTCTTCACCAGTTCCGGAGCCATGTACGGAAAGCAACCTTGCGACTTGCCTTGTATGCCAGAAGACTTTCGAGGGGCTCCCGATCCTGCGAGTAGCATGGCTGCATACGCTGAGTCGAAGCGAGCGGCGGAAACACTCTGCGCGATCTTTCACAGCTCGGGAGCTATGGGAATCAAGATTGCCAGGTGCTTCGCATTTGTCGGTCCATACCTGCCACTGAATCGGCGCTTCGCAATCGGAAACTTTATCCGTGATGAAATGGCCGGCGGCCCAATCAGAGTGCGTGGTGATGGAACTGACGTCCGCTCCTATTTGTACTCTGCGGATCTCGCTATTTGGCTGTGGACCATTTTGTTCAAAGGGCGGAGTTGCGATCCGTATAATGTCGGTTCAGAGAAGGCAATCTCAATCGCTGAAACAGCTCGGACCGTGGCGGAGGCTGGTGGCCATGGCACGGCCGTTGAGATTGAAGGTGGACGGGCGGGCTGCTTCGGAAGTAGCAGATATGTGCCGAGTACTAGGAAGGCCCGCATCGAGCTTAATCTGCAAGAGCGTATTGACTTACGTACGGCGGTTCAGAGAACGATGGAATGGCACGTCCCTCGTAGAACAGCGGAAAGGCCTGAAGGTTTGTCAACGGGAGTAGCGTACCGATGAAGGCATCAGACTACATTGCGTCTTTCCTGCATGCCAAAGGCATACGGACGGTCTTCGAACTATCAGGCGGCATGATCGTGCATATGCTCGATTCGCTTCACAGGCGAGGCGACATGAATATCGTGAGCATCCATCACGAGCAGGCGGCTGCATTCGCAGCAGATGCTTATGGGAGAGTGACGGGATTGCCCGGCGTTGCAATGGCCACCAGCGGTCCTGGTGCAATTAACCTTCTGACCGGTGTCGGAAGCTGCTACTTCGACTCGAGCCCGGCTCTATTTATCACCGGCCAAGTAAACCGCAATGAGCAGCGAGGCGACCGTAAGATTAGGCAACTGGGGTTTCAGGAAACAGACGTGGTCGGAATGGTCGGCCCAATCACCAAGGCGGCTTGGCGAATCACTTGCGTCGAAGAGCTTCCCGAGAAGCTCGAAAGAGCATTTCAGTTGTCTTTGGAGGGCCGGCCCGGACCCGTCCTACTAGACATCCCAATGGACGTGCAGCGCGCGGAATTTGATCCTCCAGGCGGTATTGTGCCGTACTCTGAAAGCGATTCGGATTTCTCTGTAGCAGTCCAAAAGACTTGGGATGCGCTGCTTCAATCCGAACGCCCACTGCTACTCGTTGGCGGTGGAATCCGAGCCTCGGGTGCGACCGAAGTTCTATTTGAATTTCTGAAGAAGGTCCCCATACCAGTAGTGCACTCGCTAATGGCCGTGGATGTGCTGCCGTACAGTTCCCCGCTTTGCCAGGGGATGATAGGGACCTACGGAAACCGGTGGTGCAATCTGGCCGTGAGTCTTAGCGACCTGCTCATTGTGCTTGGCAGCAGGTTGGACGTTCGCCAGACCGGCTCCTTGACGGAATCATTCAAAGCTGGTCGCAACATTATCCATGTGGACTGTGAACAAGGTGAGTTAAATAACCGCGTAAAGGGATGTGACACTATTCTTGCGGACATCCGAGAATTCTTGAGAACTTTTGTCGATAATTGCCCGCCAATCCCCGCAGCGTTCCTCCCAACGGTGGGAAAATGGACCCGCAGGATTTCAGAGTTGCGTGCTGCATATCCAGACACAGAAGAACTTAAGGGTGTAACGGGGATTAACCCGAACGTCTTCATGCACCAATTGTCCCGCCGTTCCGTGGCTGCCTCGGCGTATGTTGTCGATGTGGGGCAGCATCAAATGTGGGCTGCTCAGTCCCTTGAACTCGGCCCGGGGCAGCGCTTTCTGACGTCTGGTGGGATGGGGTCTATGGGATTTGCCTTGCCCGCCGCCATCGGAGCGGCCTTCGGCGTCCCTGGACTACCAGTGGTTATGATCGCGGGCGACGGGGGAATGCAATGCAACATCCAGGAATTGCAGACAGTGGTTCACCATAACCTTCCTATAAAGATGGTGGTCATCAATAACGAGTGTCACGGAATGGTAAGGCAGTTTCAGGAGAGCTATCTCGAACAACGCTATTATTCGACCTATTGGGGATACTCCGCTCCACAGTTTGTGGCGATTGCGCGAGCGTATGGGATTGAGGCAAACGCTGTCAGGGATGCCGGAGACGTAGAAGCCGCTTTGGCCAGTTTGTGGGCAGACCCGATGAGGCCCTGCTTGCTCGAAGCCAAGATTGATACGTTCGTGAACGCATATCCCAAAGTCATGTTTGGTGAACCTATTTCAGTCATGGAGCCTCTCTGATTCAGAGAACGCTTTTCGAGAATATGGCTCAAGTGGCGCGAACCCGTTGATCGCGGTGGTATTTTTTAATTGCAAATTATACCTCGTGAAACCGCGGACCCGCAGGACCCAGATGTGCCGTCTTTGCGAGCACTGTCGACAAACCCGGTGACGGGCTGGACAGCTCAGGGCGCTCCAAGTCGATTGCGGGCTCTTCTTCATACAATATTCCGTATATTTGGCGTAGATCGGGCCATCGCATACACCCTGATCGGGCGGGGTTGGAGCGTACTTGCTGGCCCGCTAACCATTTTGTTTATTGCGCGATTCCTGCGTCCGGCAGAGCAGGGGTATTACTACACTTTTGGCAGTGTGATCGCGCTTAATGTTTTCCTCGAACTCGGTTTGACGTACGTTCTTTTGCAATTTGCCAGCCACGAAAAGGCGCATCTCGAATGGACCAATCTCGGAACACTCACAGGCTCGGAAGTCGCAACAATGCGCCTCGCCGCACTGTTGAAGATGGCCCTGCGGTGGTATGGCGTGGCTGCAGTGCTGGTCCTGCTTCTGGTGTTGCCGAGTGGCTTGGTTTTCTTCTCGCGGAATTCTGCTCCGGCTGCGGTGATCGCATGGCGAAGTCCCTGGGTCTGGCTCGCGACCGTGTCAGCGCTCAATCTCTTTGTTGCACCGTTTTTCGCAATCCTGGAGGGTTGTGGAAAGATTTCGCAGATTGCTTCGATGCGTGCAAGTCAAAGCGTTCTCGCCAATCTGGGACTCTGGCTTACACTATTTTGCCATGGTGCCTTATTTGCAGGACCAGTATTTCAAACAGTAACTCTCGCCTTCGGGCTTGCATGGCTAGTCTCAGGCTATGGCCGATTTTTTAGATCCTTGTTCTACACCGATGTGTCGCAGGCACCCTTCCATTGGTGGACGGAGGTCTGGCCTTTTCAATGGCGAATCGCCCTGAGCTGGCTGAGTGGCTACTTCATCTTCCAACTCTTCAACCCCGTTCTATTCGCTACTCACGGGGCCGTTGTCGCTGGGCAAATGGGAATGAGCCTCACTCTGTGCCTAGCCCTCGCCGGCGTGCCAATGGCGTGGATGAGCACGAAGGCCTCACCCTTTGGAGTGTTGGTAGCGAGGCGACAGTGGCATGCCCTGGATAGTCTCTTCTTCAAAACGCTTCGCCAATCGTTTCTGGTCCTGGTCGTGGGCGGTGTAGTTCTGTACGTATGCGTCTCTATCTTGAATTACCTTGATCACCCGCTTTCGAGACGCATTCTACAACCTCTCCCGTTCGCGTTCATACTTCTATCAGCCATGATGAACCACATCGTATTTTGCGAAGCGCAGTACCTGCGCACTCACAAGACTGAGCCGTTTCTTTGGTTATCCATTGCGATTGGGGCCCTCACGGCGACATCTACATTTCTCCTGGCTAAACCATTCAGCGCGCTTGGTGTCTCAATAGGATACATGATCTGTTGCATGGTTCTACTGGTCGTAGGCACTAAGATCTTCCTTAACAAGCGCAAAGAATGGCATGCCTGAAGAAGAACCCACCGAACATTGACCATGGACTTAGTAGATGCAAAAGACAATCGGCATCAAGCAGAGTCCTTAAAACGGACCTTACTCGCTCAGGAGCCATGCAAAGCTGCCGTAATCACAACTTTTTAAACCCAACGTAATCCAGACAGTGCGAGTATGTCACCAGACGGTAATCGACCAACGCTTGTCAACCCAATGCCCGTGCTAACGATCGGCATTCCGACGTATAATCGGTCAACTCAGTTGATGGAGACGGTTCGGCGGCTTCTACCCGACCTTTCGAGTAAGGTATGCTTGCTCATTGTTGATAACGCTTCAGACACTCCCGCTAGGGAGGTCTTGTCATCTTTCATGCGGCCAGAATCGCCTCATATTCGGATCGTACGGAACAAATGGAACATCGGTGCACCAGCCAACGTCCTCCGGACTGTAGAATTGTGCGAAACGGCCTACTTGTGGATTCTCGCAGATGACGACCTACTGTCTGTAGACAGTGTGAAGACAGTGCTCGGCGCTGTTTATGAGTATCGCGACATTGACTTCTTTCGGTTTTTCTCTCCAGCAATCGCGAAAACGCCCAAAGGGGAGGTATCGACCGTCGCAGATCTACTCCGAGCGGTCGACTCATTCGGGCAATTGATCTGGCTTTCAAATTGCGTCTTCAGGGTGGAAGGCGTAAGAAAGCACCTGCGATGGGCGTATCAGTATCTTAGCAGCAACGTCCCGCAACTGGTCCTTCAGTTGATGACGTTGAGTAACTCCGGAAGAGGTTGCATTATCAACACTGAAATAGTCTCTTATGGCCATCCAACGTCCGACAGGGCATATGATTTGGTTCGAGTTTATGCACAACTCCCATTACTGCTGAGATTGCCGTTGCCTTGGAACGAGAAACGCGCCTTGGCATCGCTGCTTCGATCATCTGGCATTCCGAGTCCAATTCGTTTTGTGGCGCTTCTAATCAGATATGCGCAAGTTATAGAGCCCAAAGACTTGCAGGCGCTATACCGGTCAGCGTGGTCGGACGCGATGCTAGGCGGCGGCCTGCTCTCTCGGATCTGGGTCGCGCTTGTAGGGCTGATATTATGGGTCAGTCGATTTCCCTGGGCAATGGGAGCCACACAACAACTTACCCGTTTGAAGTCAATTTCCCCGGCGGACGCGAAGAAAGCCTCCGATAGACTCTGAAACACTGAAATGCTGTCGAGCCGAGTAACTGCTGGAGCAGAGTGTGCAAACCAACCTTACTACATTACGGTTTGACGACTGGCGAGGTGACGCATGAACCGGATGGTATGGCACATCGTCAGACGTGTTGTGAGAACATTGCGCAAGTGCGACAGCCTTCTGATGGGGGCAGTCACCAGGCTCTACCTGCGGCTGCACGGCGTAGAAGTAGGCTCTGCGCTGAGTGTGCGGTCGTTGCCGCTTTGCCGCAGACACGACCGCGCTATAATTCGGATGGGTGACGCTGTGAGCATCGCTAACCGCTTTTGTGAGAACGTCGCTGGGGTTACTCACCGAACTGCACTGATCGCTGCGAATCCCGGCGCACGCTTATTGATCGGTAATCACGTGGGAATTTCTGGAGCAGTTCTGTACTGCACGACGGAGATTATTATCGAGGATTACGTGAACATCGGGGCAGGGGCGCGGATCTACGATACTGATTTCCACTCGCTCGATTCTCTCGATCGTCGACGGCACGATACCTCACGGATCAAGTCCGCGCCCGTGAGAATCTGTGAAGACGTCTTTATCGGCGCGAATGCATTTGTACTCAAAGGTGTTACTGTTGGTCCTCGCACGATAGTGGGCGCCGGTGCGGTCGTAACCAAATCGCTTCCCCCGGACGTTATAGCGGCAGGTAACCCAGCGCGCATAGTTTCCGATCTCGTCTCCCGGCAAATGAAGCAGCCTCCACAACCCTGATGAAGATAGATAGCACCGTGAGCTGAGCGACCCCTGTCAAAACCCTGAGATACTTGGCCGCAAAGAGGGGCAAGTATTTCAACCTTCCGCCTGGCGCCGACCAGCCATTTACCCGAACCCTGTTATGAAGGCGTCTCGCATAAACATAATTACGTTCAGTGCCACGGCGAAACAATTTCAGATTTGCCGATGTGCCAGCAGGGTTGGAGCTTGCAAACAGTACCGGGCAGTTGATTGAAGGAACGGTTTCATAACTTCTAATTTGGAGTCATACTTATGTCTCAGCCGCTAGTAACGATTGTTACGCCTTGCCTGAATGGTCAACAAACCATAAGGCAGACGCTTGTGTCCATTGCGATTCAGGAGTATCCAGAGATCGAGCACCTGGTTGTCGATGGCGGCTCGACAGACGGGACCATCGAGGCAATACGCGAGTTCTCTTCCCGGTCTCGGCTCGTATCGCTACCAGGGAAGAACCAGTCTGCTGCGCTAAACGAGGGATTCCGATTGGCTCGTGGCTCCGTGGTGGGCTGGTTAAACGCCGACGACTTTTACTTTGACCGTTATGCTGTTGGCCGAGCAGTTGCCACCTTGGAGCAGAATCCTCAAAGTATGTTGGTTTACGGTGACGCAGTGTACATAGACACGAGCAGCAAGATTGTACGCATGAGTGTCACTCCAAAATACTCTTTCAGCCGGTTGACGCGGTATGGCTTTATTCCCCAACCCACGATATTCTTCAGATCGGCAGCGTTCTGCGATCGGCCGATTAACGAACAACTCGAGATCGTTTTGGACTCTGAGTGGCTCCTCAGGCTGGCAGAGATAACCGAGTTTGTTCATGTTCCACATTTCCAAGCGGTATTTCGTTTAGGAAACAGTAAAGTCCATAAGCTCGGGAGAAGCGTCTATGCCCGCGAGTCCGCCTGGCTCAGAAGCCTATATCGAAACGATTCGTCCCAGCTTACGCGTCGTCTGCAAAGGGTCGCCGATATGCGCGCGAACATCATGGCTCGGTGGAAGGGCAAGCTCCAAGCCTCCAGGATCGGCCATGCCGGCTTTGATGATATGCGGAAGATTCTGGAGTCCTGATGCATAGGTCCGAGTCTCGATAACCTTTTTTGCTCGAATGGCTTTCCGGGCGCGCATGAAGGTAGCATACTTATCAATACATCCAGCGCCGTACCGCGATCCGGTCCTCGCGGCAGTGCATCGCCGCGGGAATTTAGAGCTGCACGTGTTCACGATGTTCGCCGGAGATGTGGGCCACCCATACCAGCGCGTAGTGCTTAATGAGTATTCAAATACGTCTCTGGGGAAGGGCTACAAACTCAAAGTACCGTGGAACTCGTGGCTCCATCCGGCGATCTTGCCAGCGCTGTGGCGCGGCGGTTTTGATGTTATTGTAGTACCCGGTTATAACCACGCCACCTCCGTACTCGCAATGCTATTTTGCTGGGTTACCAACACACCGCTTGTTTTCAGCTGTGATGCAATCGATTTTGGGGACCAGAGCCACCGCCGAGAAGTATTGCTCCGGTTTATCCTTAAACGCTCCGCTGCTGCCTTGGTTCCTGGAGCCGAATCCCGAACCTACCTGAAACGCTTAGGTTTTTCAGACAAGCGAGTTTTTGAAGGTACGTACTGCCTCGACTGCGCGGTTCTCTCGGAAGTGGCAGCCGTGCAGCGGACTCGCAGAGACTCGATACGGGCATCACTTGGCATTTCCCCTACAGGCTTCGCGTTCCTTTTCGCAGGACGGATGATTCCCCAGCGTGGGCTGAAGTACCTCATGCAGGCATTCGGCCAAATTTCCACAGAGCACTCAAACACATTTCTCTTGCTGGTAGGAACGGGGCCCGACCGTTCAGATATCGTGGCGTGCTCGCGTTCCATCCCTGGGGTGCTGGTTCTGGATCCTCTGCCAATCGAGGAGGTGGCGGCCTACTATGCAGCGGCAGATGCCTATGTGTTGCCGAGCATTAGAGAGACCTATTCACTCGGACTGGCGCACGCCGCCATCGCAAGTCTGCCCATAATTACAACAGACAAGGTGGGCGCTGCAGCCGACTATGTGCGAGTCGGCGTGACAGGTCTGATAGTGCCCGCTGGCAACGTTGAGGCGCTCGCGTGTGCCATGGGGCAACTGGCCACCGATCGTGCCCAGTGCGTTGCCATGGGGCGGACAGCCCATGATGTTGCGATGACTCGAACGACCCAGTGGGCGGCAGAGGAATTTGAGTGTGCTGCATTCGCAGCCGCTCGCTCGCAGTGAGGTCTAACCGCCACATATCCGGCCTGGGATGATTGAACCAATGTAATATATTTCATCCTGAACGGAGCGCCGCGAAGTCGAAGGAATTGCATCTGTTCTTGCTCCTTTGTCTCAACTCAATCGGCCGGATCAATAGTCACAACGGCTTCGCAGATCTTTACTAAACGGGTGAATTCATGTATCGCTCCGTCGCGGATCCAGCAGCAAGAAGGCGCTTAGAAGTTTCGGCTGTACGAGACCCGCGCAGCCGATCATCTAAGAGTCCGGCATCTGACTCGGTTATGACCGCTCTGTTTGTGTTTTCTGGCCTTCCGCTAGCATACACTCTCACATGGAGAGTCTCCGGTATTCCAGTAATCAACGGATTTATTCTTGTAAGCATCGTTGTCGTCATCATTGAATATTTCTTCCGGCGGCCACGACACCAGTCTCTTTTTGCATTATATATAGCCGGCGGATGTTATATGCTTCTCATCTCAGTGCTATATGCAAACAATCAGGACTTTACATGGGCTTTTGCGACGCGAGATGTCTTAGCCTACATGGGCCTACCGGTTGGTATTGCGTGGGCGCGCTTGCAAGCGAGAGGAAACGCGGAGCGATTATTGAGTCGCTGGTACTGGGCTGCATGTGTAATGATAACAATTACTTCGTGTGGACTTTACCTGGGCTATATAAGGGCGTTCAAGGTTACAGAGCGGTTGTCGGATGGCGCACTCTTCTTTTCTTTTACTTATATTACAAGCCTTCTTCCGCTTATGTGGGTAGGCGCCAGGTCAGGCCGGTGGTGGCAGCCAATTCTCGTCTCGGTAGGTGTTGTATTGTGTTTATGGGCAGCAGTTCTATCGGCGGCCCGGTCCGTGGTATTGATCGTCAGCGCATCGCTCGTCTGCATACTAGTGATGGAAATCAAGCGCCATAAACGTTCGTTTATGTGGATCGGGCTGGCGGGGATAATCGTGATCATGACCTATATTTCAACGACAGAAAGTACGCAAGATCTGTTTATCGCTCGACGTCTAACTAATACTAATATAGTAAAAGAGTATCGAGCGCAGGAAATTCAGAACATGCTGTCACAAATGGGGACAACGGAATGGGTGCTAGGGGCTGGTTTCGGGCGCCGCTTCTATGCGCCCAGTATATTACCAGGAGGAGAAGACCACGTCCTTGCTCCGCATATCGGCTTCAGCACATTGCTCTATAAGGGTGGTGTTTCTTGTTTTGTCATACTCCTATTAGTTCCATGTGCTATTATCTCGTGGAGATTTGTGTTTGGACGCCGCGCCGACTTGGATCCCTTTCTTGCAGGGGTGGTATTGTATGTTTTCGGGGCATGCATTTCGGGTGGATGGAGTTTTACGGCACTCTTTCTTCTGGGGGCGTTTCTGGGGCTTTCAATCGACGTGAGGCGATCCGCTAGACGAGCTGTAGCGTTGATCGCGATTAACGAGGTCCCACGTGTTCAATTGCAGAGATAACGAAGCGATAAGAGGATGCAGAAACCGCTGCGCTGGAGAAGGTGTGTACCGTTTGTCTTTGTTGCAGCTCTTGGACAACGTTGACGCCACGTAGTCTCGCCACGATAGGTAACACGGCGCGGGGCGTACCTGAGCAGAATGGGGATCTCAGAGTTGAGCTTTGAGGGTTATGCCCTCTGGTCTGCTCGGTAGCGCATCCGAACGTGTAGCCAGGTTGCATGCGGGGTAGGTAGAACCGAGTATCGGCGGTTTTAGCGGCTCGTGATGTACGCTGGGGCGTTCAACATCACCCTGGTCCTGCAGAAAATGTTGGAAGCGGGTACGCCACGAGAGCTAAAGAGTTGCGCAGAACGTCTATTCTTGCGCCCTGTCTGCTTGCTCACCTTCCTGTATTAACTCGATGGCCCCCAGCGTCTGCCGCGCCGTCAAACCTCACCGTCAGACCATCCTGGGTCTGGATATTTACAACACGGACAGCTTGAAGAGTCTACGAGTGATACGCGTATGGGGTAAAGATGGACGAGCCTACTAAAGCATCTGTTATTCGACGTGCGAAGGCCGTAGCGGCTCGGATTCCTGCCTACTCGCCGCGGATCCAGATGATAGTGGAATATTCGAGGTTCGGTATATGGCTCAAAGCGCATGTTAATCGCAATGTTCCATCGTTCACTGACCGGCGGGAGTTGTATGAGTTTGTAACGAAAGGGGTGCTAGGCGGCTCACCAGTTGATGTGCTTGAATTTGGCGTGTTCCGAGGGGAGACGATGCAACTGTGGACAGGCGCGAGCGACCATGCCGAATCCAGGTTTGTCGGGTTTGACAGTTTTGAAGGGCTGCCCGAGAAGTGGAAGCACCTGACATTCACTGACGATCCCCGCGAGTTTGACGCAGGAGGGGCTATTCCCAGTATTGAAGATCACCGTGTGACTTTTGTAAAAGGGTTGTTTCAAGATACTCTGCCGGTGTTTCTCCAGACGTTCAAGTCGAAGAGACAGCTGATTATTCATTTAGATGCGGACCTGTACTCTTCCACCCTATTTGTACTTACTGCTGCAGCCCAACACATTGTTCCAGGAACTGTGGTGTTGTTCGACGAGTTCTCCTCGACCTCTATGTCGGAGTTCCGAGCGTTTATGGACTACTGTGCGGCATATCGTTGTCGATATAGCGTTCTGGCATACAGCGGAGCATTCTACGACCAGTTGTGCGTTCGTATAACGGGGTAAGTGGAAGAGCAGTGTTACACGTAGCGGCTAGTGCCGTTTGGGGCAAGGTACACCGCCGGCGATGGCCGAACAGGCGGCCGCTGAGAAGGACTTGGAGTGAATCATGCCGTCAAAGTCCCAATATGTTCTCGCACTAGTTTTCGGATACGTTCCTGGCTACAAGGGTGGCGGACCAATCCGCAGCGTACATAACCTGGTGGAAACGCTATCAGATGAGTTCTTGTTCAAGATTGTAACCCAGGATCGTGATCTTGGAGAGAAATCGCCATATCCTGGCGTTGTGAAGAACCAGTGGGTTCGGGTTGGGGGCGCGTACGTCATGTATCTAGGTACAGGGTTTCGGGCCATCCTCCGAATGTGTGTGCTCCTCTGTTCCGTCGACAGTGAGACGGTTCTGTACCTTAACAGTTTCTTTTCCCGGAAATTCTCAATGCTTGCAGTGCTAATGCGCAGGCTGAAGCTTTGTCGCGCACGCTGTTTGGTCCTGGCACCACGCGGGGAACTGTTTGAGGCTGCGCTGGAGTTCAAGCGCAAGAGGAAGCGGTTTTACATCAATGTCTCGCGATTGCTTGGACTATATTCAAACATGATCTGGCACGCTTCCAGCGAACTTGAAGCGGCAACTATCTTACGGGAGTTTCCATTGGCGCGCTTCGTCGATGTTGCGGGCGTGCTTTCTGAAGCTGCATGCATTAGTACGAAGAATGGGATTGTCGCTACAGCTTCGGATCTGAGTGGGACGACTCGGGGCTTAAGACGGGGAGCGCCGCCGAAGGACCCCGGGCAGCTTAGTGTTGTCTTTGTGGCTCGGGTAACGCGGAATAAGAACCTGCTGGAAGCATTGAGGATACTGGAAGGCATCTCAGGCGACATTTCCTTCGATATCTACGGCCCCATACAAGATACGGACTACTGGGAGGAATGCCGAGGCGCGATCTCACGGCTGCCAGCAAACATTCACGTGCAGTACTTGGGGGAGATTGAACACGGAAGGGTCGAGGAGGTCTTTTCCGAGCACCATCTGCTTCTATTTCCGACGCTTACTGAGAATTTCGGCCATGTAATCAGTGAAGCACTGTCCGCAGGTTGCCCGGTACTTATCAGCAATCAGACGCCATGGCAGCATCTGGAGGCAGCGGGCGTGGGTTGGGACATCCCACTCGGCGATAGGGAGCGCTTTAGATCCGTTCTGCAGCAGTGCGTCAATAGCGACCGAGAGTGGTTTACCGCGCTTTCGATCCGCGCCAGAGATTTCGCCCTCAATGCAGCTAGCAATTCCGAGGTGATCACAGCGAACCGGCAAATTTTTAGACGGGCACAGAATTGGGGGATAGAGCCAATGCCCACTCTGGAATTATGAGAGCACTCATTACCGGAGGGGCCGGCTTCATTGGATCCACGCTTGCGAAGGAGTTGGCTTCAAACGGCGCGGAAGTTGTAGTCCTGGACAATCTGTCCTCAGGATATCGCCGCAACATCCACGGGCAGTCGGGCGTGAGGCTGGTGGAAGAGGATATTCGCAACACCGCCGCTGTAGAGGCGGCGGTGACGGGCATAGACGTCATTTTCCATTTGGCGGCTTCGGTAGGTAACAAACGATCGATCGATCAGCCGGTCAACGACGCCGAGATCAATGTTATCGGCACACTACGAATTCTCGAAGCCGCGCGTAAGGCTGGGGTGCGAAAGGTGATCATATCTTCCTCTGCTGGTATCTTCGGGGAATTAAAGACGCTGCCCATTCGCGAAGATCATCCCGTAGAGCCCGACTCACCCTATGGTGCCAGCAAACTTTGCGCGGAGAAGCAAGGGCTGGTCTACGCGAAACTATACGGCATGGAGGTCGTTTGCTTGCGCTATTTCAACGTGTACGGCCCGAACCAGCGTTTCGACGCGTATGGCAACGTCATTCCGATCTTTGTGTTCCAGATGTTGCGAGGCGAGCCGGTTACCATCTTCGGAGACGGCGAACAGACGCGCGATTTCGTGAATGTTCGCGATGTTGTGCAAGCCAACATTAAGTCGGCGATGGCTCCCGGCGTCTCTGGGGCGTTCAACATCGGCAGCGGGACGCGCATCAGCATCAACGATTTAGTAGAACGACTGAAGGCCGCCAGCAAGCTGAATCCGGTGGTGCGGCATGGCCCGCCGCGCGCTGGCGACGTGCGTGATAGCCTCGCGGACATCAGCGCGGCGCGACGGGCGTTCGGCTTTGAACCAGCGGTGACGATCGACGTGGGCTTACCCGAATACATTCAGTGGGCTAGGACGGAGATGACTTCATGAGCGTCGCAAGGGTCATGGTGCTGGGCGGCGCAGGAATGCTTGGGCACAAGATGTTTCAGGTGCTGCGTGAGCGGTTTGACGGCGTGTTTTGCACGGTGCGCGAAGACATCCATAAGCCGCCTTTCGAGCGCGTTGAATTATTCCAGGGTAATGATGTCGTTCGAGACGTGGATGTGACTGACTTTCCGGCGCTTGAGGCGATTCTGTCGGGCTTCCGTCCAGAGTACCTGGTCAATTGTGTTGGCGTGATCAAGCAACGGGCAGAAGCTGTCTCTTCGATTCCCAGCATTACGATCAATTCGCTCCTGCCCCACAAACTGGCCCAAATAGCTGCCCGCTGGGGCGGACGTGTAATCCATTTCAGTACCGACTGTGTATTCAGTGGCAGGCGTGGGGATTACACCGAAGAGGATACCTCTGACGCGGAGGATCTCTATGGAAAAACTAAATTTCTAGGTGAGGTGGCTGTCGCCAATGCCCTGACGTTGCGGACTTCTATTATCGGCCGGGAGCTAACCGAACACCGCTCGCTGCTGGATTGGTTTCTGACACAGAATCAGAAGACGGTTCGCGGATACCGGAAGGTCATTTACTCCGGGGTAACTACTAACCACCTTGCCAAGTTGGTTGCATCCATCATTCAGGAGCATCCCGGATTGAATGGGCTGTATCAGGTGGCAAGCGAACCAATATCCAAGTTCAACCTCCTTTGTCTCCTCTGTGAGGCGTACCAACTGGATGTCCGGATCGAACCAGACGATTTGGAGATCTCGGACCGGAGCATGAAGTGCGACAGGTTGCGCGAGGCGATCGCGTACAAATGCCCTGCCTGGCCGGTTCTCGCACGCCAATTGGCGGAAGACAACACACCTTACGAAAGGTGGCTCGGGTGGAAATGAGCAATCTTCTTGAAGGGAAGCGGATCCTGATCACCGGGGGGACGGGATCCCTCGGAAAGGTTTTGACTCGCCGCATTTTAAGCGGAGAGGCAGGCCATCCGGCGAAGGTGATCATTTTTTCGCGCGATGAAGCGAAGCAGCACTTCATCCGCGTTGAGTACGAAAACAAAGTCGCGGCCACGGATGAAATCATCTACCGGAACTTTCAACGCCTGCTGGAGTTTCGCATTGGCGACGTTCGCGACTATGGCAGCGTCGCCAGTGTACTGCGCGACGCCGACATCGTGGTAAACGCCGCGGCTATGAAGCAGGTGCCGACGTGCGAATATTTCCCCAATGAGGCCGTCCGGACCAACGTGGGCGGTGCTGAGAATATCGTTCACGCCATTCAAGAACACACCCTTCCCGTGGAGACCGTGGTCGGGGTCTCCACGGACAAAGCATGCAAACCGGTGAACGTCATGGGCATGACCAAGGCGCTGCAAGAGAGGGTGTTTATCCAGGGCAACATGAGATGTCCGGGCACCCGCTTCGTGTGTACGCGCTACGGAAATGTGCTGGCGTCGAGAGGCTCGGTGATTCCACTATTCCACGAGCAGATCCGGAGCGGCGGTCCAGTGACGATCACAACTCTGGATATGACGCGATTCCTCCTCACACTGGACGATGCGGTTGACATTATTTTCGCCGCGATTGGTGAAGCCCGGCCTGGAGAGACACTTGTGCCGCGGGCTCCCTCGGCAAGAATCGCCGATGTCGCCACAGCGCTCATCGGGGAGCGGCCCATTCGTCAGGTGACGACCGGCATCCGTCCCGGCGAAAAGATTCACGAGATCATGGTGAGCGACGAAGAGGCTTACCGGACGGTGAAGCGAGGCCGTTGGTATGTGATCCGGCCGATGCTGCCCGAGGTTGCAAACGGTAGTGGGGTGACAAGCGAAGTCGCGGGCTGCCTCCAGAGTGCTTACAGTAGCAATGACAGCGTGATGAGCATCGACGAAACCACCGCCATGTTGCGGGCGCGTCGACTGATGCTGGAGGATAACGTCGAAGCTGGGGTAGAATTGCTGCGATGAAGATCATGACGATTCTCGGTACCCGGCCTGAGATCATCCGGCTGAGTCTGGTTATCCCCCTACTGGACCGGTTTTGCCAGCACATCCTGGTTCATACCGGCCAGAACTACGATGACCGGCTGAGCCAGGTCTTCTTCGACGAACTGGGAGTGCGCAAGCCAGATGTGTACTTGGGCGTGAAGGCTGACAGCTTTGGAGGACAAATCGCTCAGATACTGGAACGTAGCGAAGCGCTGTTTCTTCAACATCGCCCAGATCGGCTGCTGATTCTCGGAGACACCAACAGCGGATTGTCCGCCATCATCGCGCGCCGCCTTGGCATCCCCGTCTATCACATGGAAGCCGGCAATCGCTGCTTTGACGACCGGGTTCCCGAAGAAGTGAATCGCCGAGTGATAGACCACTCAAGTTCTGTCCTAATGCCGTACACCAATCGGAGCCGGGAGAACCTGCTGGCGGAGGGTTTCCAGAATAACCGGATACACGTGATCGGCAATCCGATCAAACAGGTTATCGACAGGTACGCCGATCGCATTGCTTGTAGCACGGTGCTCGAAGAAGTCGGTATCGAGCCTGGCAAGTTCTTTCTTGTTACAGCACATCGTGCCGAAAATGTCGACCGCGAGGACCGGCTCCGTAACATTGTGACCACTCTCGATATGCTTCATCGCGAGTACGCATACCCAGTGATCGTTTCTCTGCATCCACGGACCAAATCCAAGGTGCAGGCGCTCGGTCTTTCGCAGGAATGCACAGGTGTTCATTACTTGCGCCCACTTGGATTCTTCGATTTTATCCGTCTGGAGCAGAGCGCATTCTGCGTCCTGTCCGACAGTGGCACCGTTCAGGAAGAAGCCTGCATTCTTGCTGTGCCGAACGTAACGATCCGGGACGTCACTGAAAGGCCAGAAACCGTAGAGTGCGGCTCCAATATTCTTTCCGGGGTCGAACCGGCTGAAATCTTGAAGAGTGTCCGGCTTGTTACAATCGCCCATCCCGCTTGGCAGCCCCCGGCCGAGTATTTGGCGCCAGCGGTTGCCGAGACAGTTATCCGCATCGTTTTGGGCTTCCGCGAGCCGGATGCAGCAGAAGCCGAGTGGCAGCGAGCTACCCGTATATGCGCATCCTGATGATCTCGCAGTGGTTCCACCCGGAGCCCTCCTTCAAAGGGCTGCCGTTTGCGCGGGCGCTTGCCGATCGCGGCCACCAAGTGCAGGTGCTAACAGGATTTCCAAACTATCCTGGCGGGCGGCTTTATCCAGGATACCGTGTCCGTCCCTGGCGCCGTGAAGTGCTCGATGGAATACCGGTGCTGCGCGTTCCGTTGTATCCCAGTCATGATCGCTCAGGGCTGCGTCGCACTCTCAACTACCTCACGTTCGCCTGGAGTGCCACAGCTTTGGGCTCCGCACTCCTCGAAAAGCCCGATGTCATCTATGCTTATCACCCACCAGCCACAATAGGTTTACCAGCCGTTGCGTTGTCGCTAACTACTGGCGCACCCTTTGTTTATGATATTCAAGATCTCTGGCCAGACAGCGTGCTCCATTCGGGCATGTTAGCCGATGGTGTGACAATGCGTGCGATTAGTGCATGGTGTGGGTTCGTATACCGAAGAGCGAGCCAAATCGTAGTCCTGTCGCCTGGGTTTAAGAGGGTTCTTCGAGAGCGTGGCGTTCCTTCCGCGAAGATCTCCGTAGTTTACAACTGGGCCGACGAGACTCCGGTTGAAACAGCGCCAATCGGATCCAACGCCCTCTGTCAGGACCGATTTAACATCCTGTTTGCGGGGACGATGGGTACCGGCCAGGCACTCGACACGGTTCTTCGCGTTGCTGACAGATGTGCTTCCATGCTTCCCCTCGTTCACTTTTGGCTTGTAGGGCGCGGAACTGAAACCGAACGTCTTCAACGGGAGGCAGCGGAGATGCAGCTTCCAAATGTTACCTTCCTCCCGCATCAATCCCGGCCTGAGCTTATGAGGATTATGAATGCTGCTGACGCTCTGCTTGTCCATCTCCGGAACATTCCCCTGTACACCGTCACGATTCCTTCGAAAACGCAGGAGTATCTCGCGGCCGGGAAGCCTATCATCATGGCGGTGCGAGGTGACTCTGCCGATTTGATTACTCAGGCCGGTGCCGGAGTTAACTGCGAACCAGAAGATACTGACAGCATAACGGCTGCGATCGCCAAGCTTATCGCGCTGGGTCCCGAGGGACGGCGAGCTATGGGCGCTGCCGGACAGGCCTACTACCAGACACACCTTTGCTTTAGACATGGTATTGATCGCTTTGAATCGATCTTTGAATCTGTTGTGACTGCAAACCGGCAAAGGCGTGGCCAATCCGTTGCCGGGCACATTCCAGAGGAAATGAATTGACCGTGCCGCTAACAATCCTACGCACTGCCGCTGGTTCGGCTCCGAGTGTTACTCAGTACAAGATCTTTAGGGACCTTGGACTGCGGGTGATTGCTGCAGATTCCGACCCTCTTTCTGTTGGGTTTGTCTTCGCAGACGCAGCGTACCAGATGCCGCTAGTCTCTTCGCCGCGATACTTCGACGCGCTGATTGAGATCTGCCGCCGCGAGCGAGTAGACTGGGTCCTGCCTGCTCTCGATGAGGAACTACTCATACTAGCTGGCCGACGCACAGAACTGGAGGCGTGTGGTGCGCGACTCCTCAGCTCTTCGTCTGAATGCCTGGAGAACTGCGTTGACAAACGCGCTACTCACGCGTTCTTCCGCCAGAACGGCATCCCCACCCCTGCAACCTGGGAGCCTGGATCTGTGTGTCTCGCTAACTTTCCTGTCATCGTAAAGCCTCGTCGAGGTCGCGGTGGCGTAGGCGTTTACGTTGCCCGCGACAGGCAGGAGTTAGAATTTTTCGGCAGCTATGTTCGGGAAGCGATCATTCAGGAGTTTATGACCGGTCGCGAGTTGACAGTTGACGTGCTCGCCGACTTCGCCTCGAATCCGCTGTTCATCCGGCCTCGGTACCGCATCCAGACGGAGTCAGGCATATCATACAAAGGCGCGGTAGTTGATCATCCAGGAATCGTATGTTGGGTCGAAAAGATTGTTCACGCGCTGGGGCTGATCGGACCCGCTAATATCCAATGCTTTGTGGATGAAAGCGATGGAGTCTGGTTCACTGAGATCAATGCCCGGTTGGCCGGTTCAGTGGCGCTCACTTTTGAAGCCGACCCAGCATTTCCTTTAGCGCTCGTGTGCCTGCTTAAAGGTGAATCTCCTCAGCCAGCCACAGGTCCAGCCAAGCCTCTGGTCATGCTGCGCTACTGGAGCGAGGTATACATTGAAAAGTCTGAGGTTGGTCTGATCTGTACCCACCTATGATCCGTGCTGTTGGTTTCGATCTTGATAACACACTCTATGATCAGGAACAACATGTGTTCCCGTTCTTTTCCGCATCCGCTACTCTGCTCAGCGAGGAAACGGGCGTTGAGCCAACGATTATTGAGAGTACATTCCGCAGAGCGTGGCGCACACTCGGTCCTTCGCACCCCAGGCTCTTCGATTCCGTTCTGGATCAATGCGGAATTTGTGATACGCAACGCGTGCAGACGCTCGTCAGGATGTATCACACTTACGTGAGCCCACTCGTGGCCTATCCTGGAGTGCCGTCGTTGTTGCGACGGCTTCAGGAAAAATTCTTGCTCTTTCTCATTACGGACGGAAACGCGGCCATGCAGCGCCGAAAGATTGAAGGTTTGGGAATTGCCCCTCTATTTCGAGTGGTAGTGTTCTCCGCTGAGCAAGGTTGCGGACTCCCGAAGCCCAATGCCGCGGCCTTCCTCAACGCGCTGCGGCAACTTCAGTGTGCGCACGGCGATTGCCTGTATGTGGGCGACAACCCGGGATGCGACGTTGTCGGCGCGGCTCGTGCTGGTATGAAGACCGTCCGCGTGCTAACCGGCCCCTTCCGGAACGCGACCTCTGAAGGAATCGAGCCCGACTTCACCATCAACTCCGTCACAGATATCGAAAAGGTCCTCTAGTGACAAGGCTCATACTTAAACGCTGTTTCGATATCATGGCAGCCACGGCACTCTTAATTGTCGCGGCGCCGCTCATGGTTCTAACGGCCGGGCTCATCAAGCTTGACTCGCCGGGGCCCGTTTTCTTCCGGCAGAAACGCGTTGGAAAGAATGGCGAACCCTTCCAGATTTGGAAATTTCGGACTATGGTGGTGAACGCGGTGAATCAGGGTGTCGGGCTCATGACCTTTCAGCACGACCCGCGCATTACCCGTATAGGGTCGTGGTTGCGCAAGTACCGCATCGACGAGCTCCCGCAGATCTTTAACATTTTGTGTGGCAAGATGAGTTTGGTCGGCCCGCGCCCTCTGCTACCTGACTATCTGGATGCCTACTCAGAACGAGACCGTCGTCGGATGCTTGTCAAACCGGGCGTGACCGGATGGCAGCAGGTCAACGGCGGCTCCAGAAACACATGGGACGAGCGCATTACGCTCGACCTCTGGTATGTCGATAACTGGAACCTATGGGTCGATCTCAAGGTCTTGCTCCTCACAGTGCTCGTTGTCCTCAAGTCCGACGGTGTCTATGGAAACGATGGCTGGCAGCGCAGTGGTTCCCCCGCAAGCACTTCGCAGGCAATTGATAAACGAGGCGAGCAATGACAACCACTGTGCTGGTCATAGCCACCCATCCCGATGACGAAGTCCTCGGTTGTGGCGGCGTAATGGCCCGGCACGCGGCGGCAGGCGACGAGGTCCACGTGCTCGTCGTGAGCCGGGGAGCAGAGGAACTGTTTGCAGCGGAATTGGTTGCTCGGACACGTGAAGAGCTTTCTGCTGCGCATCGCGTCATCGGCGTCACAACTACAACATTTCTGGATTTTCCGGCACCGAAGTTAGATATGGTTCCGGCGCATCAATTGGCTGACGCATTGCTCAGCCAACTGCGGAAGATCCAGCCGGACGTGCTCTATATCCCACATCAAGGAGATCTCCACGGCGACCACAAAGCCACCTACTGGGCTGCCTTGGTGGCAGCGCGGCCCACTGGCGGCACAAGTCCCTCTCGGATTCTTTGCTATGAAACACTGTCTGAGACGGAGTGGGGTGCACCCACCGCCGCCGAGGCTTTCGTACCTACCATATTCGTGAATATTTCTGAATATCTCCCGATTAAACTGCGAGCGATGGCCTGTTATGAGACCCAACTCCAGGCGCCGCCGCACGCGCGCTCGCTGAAGGCGATCGAAGCACTCGCAACTTATCGGGGCGCGACCGTCTTCGTAGCTGCCGCCGAAGCGTTTGTGCTTGTCAGAGAAATATCGCGCTGATCCCTGCATAGCTTTAATTTCCCCAAGAGCGACAGTAACCTTGTAGGTCCAAGACCTCTACTCCCTGAGTACCTGCATGGAAACTTGTTGAAAAACTCTAGAATTGTATCAGGGCACGACTTCAGTCGTGCTGTACACCATGCCCGAGTTTATGGGGTTTTCATTCCACGAACCTCGAATGAGATGAACCGTGACTAGCGGAAATATTCTCATCTCATCGGCGGGTCGACGTGTCGGCCTGGTCGCGTGTTTTCGTGACTCGATTTCGTCGCGGAGCGCGGATAGGTCCATTTTTACGATTGACTCCGGGGCAAGCGCACCAGCCGCCTTCATTTCAGATGGTGCATCGCGGGTGCCTCGCTGTACCGATCCCTGTTTTGTGGACGCAGTGCTCAGATGGTGTGTGAACAATCGAGTAGGGCTTCTCATTCCAACCATCGATACTGAACTTCCGGTCTACGCGGCTGCCGCCACGAGTTTTGCCGAAATTGGTGTAACAGTTTGTATCTCAGCGCCTTGCGCCGTGCGGATCTGCTGCGACAAGATTGCAACACACGACTGGCTAGTAGCGAACGGCTTTCCAACGGTTAGGCAAACAGACCTCTGCACCGCGATGCTCAATCCCGCAGCCTGGCCCCTTCCGCTTATTGCCAAGCCGTTCAATGGCAGCGCATCAATTGGTGTTCGTCGTGTGCAGACCCGCCTCGAACTCGAGGCTATGGGACAGGCAACAGATGGCTACATCGTTCAAGAGATCGCCGGTGGTCGTGAGTTCACGATCAACATCTATGTCAATAGAGCGGGCGAGTGCATCTGCACGCTACCGCACTGGCGGATGGAGGTTCGTGCGGGCGAAGTCTCGAAGGGGATCACCGTCAAAGACCGTCGGCTCATGGACCTTGCTCGCTCTGTAGCCACGGCGCTGCCTGGAGCCTACGGCCCGCTCAATATTCAGTGCTTCATGGACGAAGCTGGCACAATCCGGATCATCGAGATCAACGCACGCTTCGGCGGCGGATATCCTTTAGCCCACCGCGCAGGTGGCCGATTTACGGATTGGCTTCTAGACGAGCAAGAAGGGAAGCATCTTTCCTATTCTGAAGATTGGACGGACGACCTTGCAATGCTTCGTTACGATGAAGCTGTCTTTGTCCCCGGCAGTAGTGTTCGACCATGAATCCAAGAATCTGTATCGTCTTCGACATCGACGATACCTTATACCTCGAACGCGACTACGTTCAGAGCGGATTTGAAGCGGTCGGCCGATGGGTTCGCAAATGGGTTGGCGTCGAGGACTTTGCTGATCGCTGCTGGCGTAGATTCCTGGCCGGGGGCCGCAGATCGATTTTTGACGAGGCGTTGCGCGAGTGTGGCAAGGAACCCACGAGGAATCTAATGTCCGGTTTGGTCGAAATCTATCGAACCCACGAACCCTCGATTTTACTTGCCGAGGATGCATCTAAGGCATTGGAATCCATCGCAGGAAAAGTATCGATAGCAGTAGTCAGCGATGGCCCCGTAGTTAGCCAAAGCCGAAAGGTTGACGCACTCGGGTTAAAAGCGTTTGCGGCGCCAATTGTGCTTACGGGGGTGTTTGGCGAGAGTTACTTCAAACCGCACCCCAGAGCTTTTGAGTACGTAGCGCAGTGCCGGTCTGCAGACGTCTATCTCTACGTTGCGGATAACCCGCTCAAAGACTTTGCTGCCCCGAGACAACTCGGATGGATCACCGTTCGTGTGAGAAGACTTGGGGGATTGTACTACGCTCTGGAGAATCCCGAGATTACCCCGGATCACGTGATGGTCGACTGCTCTGGGATGCCAGAACTACTAGCTCACCTGTAAAGGCGTAATCAAGATGAAACGCATCTTACTCTCCGTCCCTCACATGGGTGGTAGAGAACAAATCTACGTTCGCGAAGCCTTTGAGACCAACTGGCTCTCTACCGTCGGCCCCAATCTGACCGCCTTCGAACGCAATTTTGGGACGCGGGTGGGACTGCCCGCTGTGGCCTTGGCGAGCGGAACCGCAGCGCTGCACCTCGCGCTGCGTGTGGCAGGAGTCTGCCCCGGCGATGAAGTGCTCTGTTCCGCCCTCACCTTCGTCGCGGCCGCCAACTCTATCGTCTACCTGGGGGGTGTGCCGATCTTTGTGGATAGCGACCGCGCAACCTGGAACTTGGATCCCGATCTTCTGTACCGCGCCTTGCGAGAGCGTGCTGCGGCGAACAGGCTCCCCAAGGCGCTGGTAGTGGTCCACCTCTATGGCCAAAGCGCGGATATGGACCCCATCCTCCATGCCTGCGCCGAATACGGAGTCGTTGTGATCGAGGATGCCGCCGAAGCGGTTGGCACCCTGTACAAAGGGAATCCAGCCGGGACACTTGGCGACATTGGCGTGTTTTCTTTCAACGGAAATAAGATCATCACCACAACCGGCGGTGGTATGCTCGTCTCCCGCAATGCCGCCTGGGTGGAAAAGGTGCGTTTCTGGTCCCAGCAAGCCCGCGACCCCGGGCTCGCCTACGAACACTCGGAGATGGGCTACAACTACCGCATGAGCAACGTGCTAGCCGGCATAGGTCGAGGTCAGCTCGAGGTTCTTGATCTGCGGGTCCAGCAGCGCCGCGCCATTGCATTCCGATATCGAGATGCATTTGCCGACCTTCCCGGAATCACGCTAATGCCCCAGGCGCCCTATGGCCTATCCACCAACTGGTTGAGTTGCTTCCTGATCGACGAAGAGAAATTCGGTTGCTCACGCGACCAACTGATTCGGGCGCTCGATGAAGCGAACGTGGAGACCCGCCCGGTGTGGAAGCCAATGCACCTGCAGCCGCTGTATGCAGGATGCGAATGTTATGGCGGAGAGGTGGCAGAGGACTTGTTCAGGCGGGGGATTTGTATGCCCAGTTCCAGCAGCTTGTCCGATGAGGACCAGCTGTATGTTGTGAATGCAGTACGAAGAGCGGCCGGCGTGAAAGATCTGAACGAGCTAAACAAACCTGAAACAGTTCCACCGTGTCGTGTGGCGACAGCCGGCGAAGGAGTATTGGCAACACTGGATTAGATGGTGAGCATGATGCGCCAATACGTTGAACGACTCAGCAGAATACACCGGCCCATCATGTGGGTGGTGGAACTCGGGATCTTTGCGCTCTCGGGCGTGGCTGCGTTTCTGCTGCGATTCGACTTCAGTCTGCCGGCCGCTTACTTGCACCATTTGGCTTACGCTCTTCCGATCTGGATCGGCGTCAAGCTTGTCGTGTTCCGCGTGGCGGGCCTGGACCGGGGTTGGTGGAGGTATGTGTCAGTAACCGATTTGCAGCGGATCGCAGTTGGCAACTTCGCCGGTTCCGTACTAAGTTGTATTGCGATCCTCTTCATCGCACCAGCCGGATTCCCGCGATCAATATACGTCCTCGATCTGATGATCTGTTTTTTGGCCACGAGCGGAATTCGACTTACAGTGCGGATGATGGCGGAAGCCGCCTCGTATGCGCGGAACAGCGTGGCTGAGGAAAAGAGAACACTTATCTATGGAGCGGGTGAAGCGGGTATTACTCTGCTCAGAGAGATTCGGAATAATCCTAGATTGTCGTATCGCGTTGTGGGGTTTTTGGACGACCGGCCGGACAAGAAGGGCCTGCACCTTGCCGGCGTATCGGTGCTCGGAGGAGGAGACGAGGTAGAGTCACTCGTAACCAAGCACAATGTAAAGACGATTTTGATTGCCATCCCATCTGCGACGGGCGCTGAGATGACCCGTATCCTGAAGCTTTGCCACGCAGCGGGAGTTATGTGCAAGACTGTGCCTGGGTTGGCGGAGATTATTGAGGAGCGCGGCCTTGCTGGCCAAATCCGCGAGGTGGCAGTCGAAGATATCCTGGGCCGGACCCCTGTACTCCTCGAAGAGGGCCAAATCCGTGGCGCGCTCGAAGGCAAAGTCGTCCTCGTTACGGGCGCTGCGGGATCCATCGGTTCTGAACTATGTCGGCAGATCGCTCGTTTTCAACCCGCCGGGATTGTCGGGTTTGAAATCGCTGAATCCCCGCTGTTCGAAATCGATCGCGAAATGCGCCAGGTGTTCCCCAAGGTTCCGTTCTACGCGGAGATTGGAAGCATTCAGAATCGCGCTCGCCTCGACGACGTCCTGCGCCAATACAAACCATTGGTGGTCTATCATGCCGCGGCCTACAAGCATGTGCCGCTTATGGAAGATCACGTTTTCGAGGCGATCGAGAACAACGTCTTCGGAACCTACAATGTGGCTGTCGCCGCAGCGGAGCATAAGGTCGAGAACTTCGTCATGATCTCCTCTGACAAGGCTGTCCGCCCCACAAACGTGATGGGTGCCTCCAAGCGCGTCGCTGAACTTCTCTTACTCGCCTTGCCGCACGGCCGCACCAACTACGTGGCCGTTCGCTTCGGTAACGTGCTTGGCTCCAATGGCAGTGTCATCCCAATTTTCAAGAAACAGATTGCGGCTGGCGGACCCATCACCGTAACGCATCCCGAGATGCGCCGCTTCTTTATGACTATTCCCGAAGCCTGCCAGCTTGTATTGCAGGCCTCGGCAATCGGCAAGTGTGGTCAGATTTGTGTCTTGGACATGGGCCAGCCAGTCAAGATCGTTGACCTTGCCAGAAACCTGATCTTACTGTCGGGACTCAGGCCCGATGAACAAATCAAGATAGAATTCACTGGCGTGCGCCCCGGCGAAAAGCTCTACGAAGAGCTCAACTCGTTTCTCGAAGACACGGTCCCAACCGAACATGAGAAAATCCGCATCTTCATGGGGAATGGCATGCCGGAGGGAGACATTCGAGACTGGCTCGATTTCCTTCACGAGATTTGCGAGGCTCGCGACATCGGCCGCTTGGTGGTCGCTCTCAAAGAGGTGGTTCTCGACTACAGTCCCAGTACCCACCTGCTGAAGCGGATCATCAAACCTCAGCAGCATCGTGCCGTCGCCGTGGCATCCGATTAGTCCCGTATGAGATACGGCCAGTGCTCAACACCAAGGCCAAATCTGTGGCAGGGTTGTGTACATCTCAAGAGGATATGAGTTGGTCTCAGCCGGCTTGGCGTAAAACGCGGCAGTTGCCGGGCGTACCGTGATCGTTACAGGGCATAAGTCATTTGGCCACGCATCAATGATAGAAAAGCGCCAAGTTGAGTATTGACACCTGGAATGCTATGGAATTACGCTTCTCCTCGAAGATTGTCCGCCTCTGACCTGCCCCTTTTCCGACTCAACCGCGGAAGCTGAATTGTGCGGCCCATGCGCGGCTGCATGCTTCGAGCGCAGAGCCAACGCACACTGTTTGTGCGGGACTGAAGGATCCCATACCACAAATGATAAAAGCTCTAATTACCGGCTGCACTGGCCAGGATGGCTCTTACCTGACCGAGTTCCTTCTTGACAAGGGTTACGAGGTTCACGGCCTTAAGCGCCGTGCGTCTAGCTTCAACACCGATCGCGTCGATCACATCTTTCGGGATTTTCACGAAGCTGACAACCGCTTTTTTCTACACTATGCTGATCTGACAGACGGCAGTTCGCTTGCCTCGCTACTCCACAACCTGAACCCCGATGAAATCTACAACTTGGGCGCCCAGAGCCATGTGAAGGTGAGCTTCGATGTTCCCGAATTCACCGCAGATGTGGTAGCCTGCGGAACCCTGCGCCTGCTCGAGGCGATGCGGCTAACTGGCGTCAAATGCCGCTTCTATCAGGCATCATCGAGCGAGATGTTCGGTAGCACACCGCCCCCGCAGTGCGAAACGACGGCCTTCCATCCGCGCAGCCCGTACGCCTGCTCCAAGGTTTTTGGGCACAACATTACCGTAAACTATCGGGAGAGCTACGGAGTTCACGCATCGAGCGGCATTCTCTTCAACCACGAATCCCCCCGGCGCGGCGAGACCTTTGTCACTCGCAAGATCACCCGCGCAGTAGCTCGGATCAAGTATGGGGTTCAGCAAAAGCTCTTCCTGGGCAACCTGGAAGCACGTCGTGATTGGGGTTACGCGCCGGATTACGTTCGCGCTATGTGGCTGATGCTTCAGCAGGAGAAACCCGACGACTACGTGATCGGCACCGGAGAGGCTCACTCAGTACGCGAATTTGTCGAACTTGCCTTCGCATCTGCCGACCTGGATTGGCGAGAGTATGTTGAAGTAGACCCTCGCTATTTTCGGCCGGCCGAAGTCGACTACCTTTGTGCAGATGCTTCCAAGGCTCGAGAATCCCTGGGTTGGGAGCCGACTGTGACCTTCATAGAGCTGGTACGTATTATGGTTGAAGCTGACATCAAAGATTTGGAAACTCGCCTTAAGGGCGGCGCCGAGGCCCTTCAGCTTGCAGTCGCTGCAGAAGGGAGGGACTCATGATTCATCTGCCCAACAAACGAATTGTGGTGACAGGCGGAGCAGGGTTTCTCGGGAAGCACATCATCAGCCGGCTCGAGAGGATTGGGTGTAGCAACGTCTTCGTTCCGATCTACGGCGAGTACGACTTTACGCGTATTGACGCGATTGAACGCTTGTTTGATGAGCATCGGCCTGAGATTCTGATTCACTTGGCCGCTGTTGTGGGTGGCATCGGCGCGAATCGGGCCAACCCTGGCCGGTTCTTCTACGACAACGCGATCATGGGCATTCAACTTATCGAGGCCGCGCGGCGCCACGGGGTCGAAAAGACGGTCGTCTTGGGTACGATTTGCGCTTATCCCAAGTTCACGCCGGTTCCTTTTCGTGAAGAAGAGCTATGGAATGGGTATCCGGAGGAGACGAACGCCCCTTACGGGTTGGCTAAGAAGATGCTGCTTGTGCAGTGTCAGGCCTACCGAGAGCAGTATGGAATGAACGCAATTTTCCTCTTGCCTGTGAACCTTTACGGGCCGGGTGACAACTTCGATTTGGAGTCGTCCCATGTGATCCCCGCTCTGATCCGCAAGTGCGCTGAGGCAGTGGCAGCGGGGCGCGAGGAGATTGTGTTGTGGGGCGACGGGTCGCCCACTCGCGAGTTCCTTTACGTGGAAGACGCGGCTGAGGGCATCCTTCTAGCTACGGAGCGGTACGACAAATCCGATCCGGTGAACCTGGGCAGCGGCATGGAGATTTCGATCCGCGATCTGGCGACGACCATCGCGGCGATGACCGGCTTCACGGGCCGGATCGCGTGGGATACGAACCAGCCGAATGGCCAGCCGCGGCGGTGTCTGGACGTGAGCCGGGCCGAGCGGGAGTTTCAGTTCCGGGCCTCAACACCGTTTGAGGTCGGTCTGCGGAAGACAATCGAATGGTATCTCAGTTGCGGACAATCCGGGGAAGCTCGGTGACGAATTCCGGCCTTGTGATGGTCACCGCAACATTGGCACGGTAGCCCGGGCCGTCTTTAAATCAACCATCAATCGTCGGCGACGTTGAAAGTTGAGTGCGATGTGGTGGAGTCGACGTAGTCCATTTGGAATGCCTGCGCGGGATAAAGAGGCCGCAATCTTGCGCTGATTGATGCCATTCTGGAAGATCGCCATTAAATCATAGCGGCAGCCCTCGAATATGGGCCGAAACAGAATAGACCACGTTACCCGCGGAAGCGGTGTGACGTGGTCTATTGTCGTTTTGGCGCCATGTTTTTGTTTCGCCCGGGGTCCATGCCCTCAGCAACGGCAACTCGGCGGGGCTACACGTCGCACAACGCAGTCATTTGCTCGGGCGCTCACTCCACATCGATAACGTAATTGGATCGCTCGCCATATTCTATAAGACCGTTGACCCGAAGATGTGGAATATCCGGTTGAAAACTAAAGGAACTACGGGACCTCTCCGACGCTGGAATCATGTAGGCGGGCCTTCTGGTCCAGCTTGGGGTTATCCCAGTACGGCACAATGCCATCCAAATTCAGGACGCAATTCCCAAAGAGGAAGTCCATTTCAATTAGTTAGTGCTGAATGCCTTCATAAAGGCTCCGAACCTGGCTGAGTGGGACGCTATCTGCCCTGTATGTCTACCCAATTCCTGGCATTGATCCGTACTTGATTCATACGCGGGCCACGAAGGAAGCCTGAGGCCATCAGGCCGCGAGGTCTTGGCGAATTGCGTCCAGTAGCTGATGAGCAGTTCGGACAGCCTCTCGTCGTCAGGGCTGCTAACCCAGCTTGTCCAGTACTTCTTGCTGAGAAGAATGCTCTCTTCGCTGTGAAACGCGCCAAGGGGAGCAAACTTGCCGCTGCCAACATATGTGAATCTGTAAAGGAAAGCCGGCTGTCCAATGGCTTGAGTCTCGCGCGCCAGGAGCCACGCGCCGAACCCAAACTCATAATCCGTATTCATGTGGAGAAAAGCCTGGGGCACATCGCTGTCGCTGCCGGCAGGATAGGCCGTAAAGACTTCAGGAGCAAGATCGTGGAACTCGCGCTGCAACCACTGCCGATATTCGGCGATTGTCTTAGGGCCATGCGGCGATCCTCCGACAATTGGGCTCGCGAAGATAGACACTTCTTCCGAGTTGGTGCCGACAATCACCGGAATCCGCGCTTGCTTGCCTTGAGAAAAAATGCGCGACGGCTGATCGGGAAGAACCCACTTGTCAACAATGGGGTCGAAGTCGATCTCCTGGTCCGCCGCGGCTAGTTCAAGCATCCGCTCGGCGGGAACGGCGCGAAGCGTCTCAAGGGCGTGAGAATCGTCGCCTGAGACACCGAGTTGCCGTGCAAGAACTTTTCCCCGAGCCTCGGCTTGAGCAAGCGTAGATGATTTGGAGTCCACGCAGAAGCCGCTCTGCAGGATGGCCTTCTCAAACAGGCCTGAGGCAAGAGGAGAAGCCATCAAGTCGCATATATCAAGAGAGCCCGAAGAGGCGCCGAATACAGTAACCTCTGACGGGTCGCCGCCGAACTTGTCGATGTTCCTTTGCACCCACTTGAGCGCCTCAATCTGATCGAGCAACCCATAGTTTCCTGAGGCGTGTTGAGCTGACTCGGCAGTTAGACTGGGAAGTGACAAGAAGCCGAAGACACCTAGACGATAGTTGATGCTGACGACGACTACGCCGTGCCTGGCTAACGCCGGCCCCAGCGGCGGCCACTCCTGCGAACCTTCAACGTTACCGCCGCCATGAATCCAGACCATCACCGGAGCTTTGCGGGCTGAGGACGCGTGAGGCGAAGTCCGAGAGCCCGCGGGCAAGTTAGTGGTCCATACATTCAAGTAGAGGCAGGCCTCGTCAGTAACCATCTGTTTGCGACCGAGCATCTCAGGCAGCCAGCCGCTGGGTAACTGGGGGCAGGCAGGGCCGAACGCCTTCGCTTCGCGGACTCCCGGCCACGCCGGAGGAGGCTGAGAGGGCCGCCAGCGGAGATTCCCGACCGGCGCGGCAGCATAAGGAATGCCGAGAAAGACAACGTCCGCGGGATCGGCGCCGAAGTGAGTTCCGCTGAGTATTCCAGCATCGATTGTCACTTGTGGTCCAGGGAGGGAAGGCGGCTCACCGTGCAATGTGCTGCCGGCAAGCAGGGGGACAAACAAAAGCATTTTGCCGATTATGTTTTTGCAACTCGAGAGGCGTGCGACGACGGTCAGCATGGAATGGTTAAAACTCATAGAATCCAATCGTAAATCAAAGATAAGTCCGTAGAGGTGAGAAACATCTGAAGATATACTTCAGGACGAGTTGGAAAAAGCGCGCATCCGGCGAGAAATTCTGAAAGGAGCGGGCTCTCGTGATCTGCCGGCTGGGCGCCTCATGGATTCGTTCGAGCGCTCTGGGGGAGGGAATGAGCGGAATTTGAACGTTGCGGCTGCCATTCATCCTGCTCATTAAGTTGATCTCGCCATCGTGGTAGGAGTTATAAGACTTCAGCCTTTGTCCGAGCCCCACAATATCCTGAGCGACTGCCGGAGTGCCAAGCCAAGCTACGATCACGAGCATAAAAGCGAATACAACACAAGGCGTGGAATGAGTCTGATTTTCGCCCGATTCCAACTTGCTTAATCAGGCTTTAGCACGACTGCCGCCAGCCGCCGAAGTGTTGCCAAAATCCCCGTCAGATCGGTTGGGAACGGTTCCTTCTTGCCCAACCCGAAGTAGAGCCGCCGGAAACAGTCGAAGAGTTCCGCATAGACTGGTGCGGAGGCCGGTTGCGGTTCGAAGACGTCATAAGCGGGGCACAAGGCCTGCTGTGCGGCCTCCACGGAAGGGAAGATGCCGGCCGTAACAAACGCAAAGATGGCCGCGCCAAGGCCGGTAACATCTCCTTTGGGAACGAGAACGGGCTTGTTGAGCACGTTGGCGTAGATCTGATTCAGGAGCAGATTCTTGCGGGGAATGCCGCCGCCGTTGATGACGCGCGCGACGGGAGCGCCATGAGCCTGCATATGCTCAAGGATGATGCGGGTATGGAACGCCGTTCCTTCGATGGCCGCGAAGAGCTCATCTTCCGGCCCGTGCATCAGATTCCAGCCTAGCGTGACGCCGCCCAGTTCAGGATTGACGAGGATGGTGCGATCCCCGTTGTCCCACGTGAGACGCAGGAGGCCTGTCTGGCCGCCTTTGTAGTCCGGCAATCGGGAGCATAGCTCCTCCACGCTGGTGGCTGCACGCCGGGCAATGGCGTCGAAGATGTCTCCGGTGGCGGACAGTCCCGCTTCGATGCCGGTGTAAGCGGGATGCACCGATCCGGGCACAACGCCGCAGACGCCGGGAACCAGCGTGGGCGCGTCGCTCATGCCGATAATGCAGGTGGAAGTGCCAATGACATTGACGGCATCTCCCAGCCGAATGCCCGCGGCCACAGCATCCCAGTGCGCGTCGAGCGCGCCCATGGCTACCGGGATGCCTGCGGAAAGGCCCAGGCGTTGCGCCCACTCCGGCGTCAGCGCGCGGGCTGGAACGCCCGCCTTGCGGTATCTTCCCAGTGCGATTTTTTGGCGGACGCCAATGAGAAGCGGATCAACCGACGCCAGAAAATCTTCCGGAGGCAGCCCGCCGAGCGCTTCGCTCCACATCCATTTGTGACCCATTGCACAAACGCTGCGCGGAAGTTCCTCCAGCCGATCGATACCGCACAACACGGCCGCGATCATGTCGCAGTGTTCCAGAGCTGTGGCAAACTGGTCGCGCTTGCCGGGATTGTGACGCAGCCAGTGGAGCAGCTTTGAGAAGCCCCACTCTGAGGAGTAAATGCCGCCGCACCAGGCAATGGCCTCGAGTCCGTGGCGGCGGGCCGCATCGGTAATCTCGCCGGCCTCGCGCCAGGCGCGATGGTCGCACCAAAGGTAGTAATCATCGAGCGGTTCGAGACGTTCATCCACCACCACAACACTTGAGCCGGTGGTGTCGATCGCGAGGGAGGCAATCGACTGACCGCTAACGCCGGCAGCCGCGACGGCTGCGCGGGTGGCCTCGATCAATGCGCGCAAGTGATCCGCGTGCGACTGCGTGGCGAAGTTCGGGTCGGACTTGCTCCGGTGCAGCGGGTAATTCGCCACACCGGAGCCCACCCTGCCGCGCGCGTCGTCGAAGATGGAGGCGCGAACGTTGAGGGTTCCGAAGTCTACCCCGAGAACCAGGCTCATTGCGCAACGCCGCCACAGAGATAGACCTCGATGCCGAGTTCGCGGAAGGCAACGGCCTTGGCCATCAGCGCTTCATCGGCCGACGCTCTGCCGCTGCAATAGGCCACTTGAATGTGGTTGGACTTGTGGCGTCCCATCAATTGATCGCGCGTCACGCCATGAAGCACGGCGTTCATGATGGGCCACTGCGGTGTGGTGATCTGCCAGCGGCGCTCGAGCTCTTTCTGCGGCATCTCCACCACCGTGGCAGTGCCCAAGTCCGCCTTGAGCTTGTTATCCTCCACATAGACCCGGCTCCAGACGATTTCGCCCGGCTTGCAAACCCCTTTCAGCGTGCCTCCGCCAAGAGGAAAATACATGCTCGGCTGGCGTTCGCTCACCGCGTCCCGATAACCCCCGGCGAGATGCTGCGCCGGCACGGCGCCTGAAATCTCAAACAGCCACACAAACTGGCCGGCGAATTCCTCGCCGAAACGAATATCGTGCAGCGTCGTCTCCGGATCGAGCTTGAGCTGTTGCCAAACGCGATTCGTGATCAACGCATCGAGACCGGCGCATTCGTCCACTTCATTGAAGTGGGGAAGCGCCTGCCCTTCGTAGAGCACGCGATCGCTGCCGGCAGCAACCACCGGCGGCCGGTCCACGTTATTCAGGAGGCCCTCGGCCAGATCCGAAGCGGCGGTCAGGTCCTTGAGCCCTTGCTGATACTGGATGCCAATCGCGTCGCAGCCAAATGAATCCGCGATGCGAAGCGCGGCAATGTACATACGGCATTGCTCGAGAATCTGGTCGTCGGTGAGTTCCGTCGCTGGATCGGAACCGGTGTGGAAGGTCATGCTGCGGGCATCCAGCCAGGTTCGGACCTGCTGTGCTTCTTCTTTAGGGACGGTCCGCATTGCGGCATACAACGCCGACTGGCTCATGCGTTCCTTGAAGATACCCATGGGGTGAAGCAGCTCGTCGGGAATGATGGCGTTATACATGCCCATGCAGCCTTCGTCGAATATCCCCAAAATAGCCTTCTTGCGCAGAATCGTCTCCGCCACTGACCGGCCAATCCGTTCCGCGTTGCCGGGCGCAGTTTGAGACTGGAGGGGCCTGACGTGCGAGGCGTCGTGTTGAATCCGGCCGCCGTTGAGCCAGGCTTTGAGCCCGTCGAGAAAGTAGGTATCGGTGAAATCCTCGCTCCAGAGCGTGTCGTATGCGACGCCAGCCTTGGTCAGCGAGGCGTTCAGGTTCAACATGCCGACGAGCCCGGGCCATTGCCCGCTCCAATTGGCCACAGTCAGGATCGGGCCGCGATGGTGAATCAGGCCTCCCAAAACATGATGGGTGTATTGCCACACCGCTTCCATCACGATCACCGGAGCGTTCGCGGGAATCTGCTGAAACACCTCCAGGCCGTACCGCTGGCTATCGATGAAGCCGTGGCCCCTGCCCGGCACAACGGGATGGGCGCGCACCACATCGTGGCCAAGTTGGCGAATGGCGCTGGTGAGGGCATCTTCGGCCGCCTTCTGGGCAGGCCAGCACATTTGATTGGCCGACAGGCGGAGATCTCCGCTGGCGACCATGAACAGGGATGAAGACATGCGATCCACCTCTCTCTGAAGCAAGACCAATGTACAGCAACCCGGTTCGGCGTGTAAATAGTAACGTTACGAAATGGGAAAATGCCAATCAATATTGAAAATCATGGCCATCGCGAAAATAGCCTGAATATCCGGTCTGCAAGGACCAGCGCGGAGCTTTTCCGATCAGCGTTGAGGCGGCGCGGTCGAGTTCCTTACCCGCAGCTCCGCCGGGATGCGAATGTGAATTGGAGGGTTCTTCTCGCCCTCGGGTTGCAGAATCAACTGCAGCAGCAGTTCGAATGCTTTTTCCCCGATCTCATGCGAATGTTGTGCAACCGCGGTGAGTGTGGGGTTGAAATAGTTTAACCACAGGTAGTCGTCAAATCCGAGCACGCTCAGGTCTCGCGGAACGTTCATTTTTCTCTCGTCCACCGCCTGCAAGACCCCGAGCAGTAATTTATTGTTGCTGGCCATGATTGCCGTGGGCGGAACGGGCAGATCGAGCAAGCGATGGCCGGCTTCGAAGCCATCCTCCACCTGCACGTTTCCGGATAAAAGATACTCGTCCAGGATGGGAAGGTGCGCTTCCTGCATGGCTTTGCGAAAGCCTTCCAAACGGTCACGATGAGGCGTCAAGTCCAAGTGTCCAGCGAGCATCCCGATGCGCTTGTGTCCGAGACCGATAAGGTGCTCAGCCGCTGATTGTCCCGCCCTCAAATTGTCCGTGCTTACGGTATTCACGGCCATGGAAGGGGGAAGCCGGTCAATAAAGACGACGGGAATATGGCGTCGGGCAACCAGCTCATGGGCCCTGGAATTGACGCAACAGGCCAGAAGAACACCATCTACGCGGCGTGAGAACAATGCGGACAAATGGCGATCCTCCACCGCGCTCTCCTCGTTCGAATCGCAGAGCAGAACCGAGTATCCTGCCGCCTGCGCGGCCTCTTCCGCTCCGCGGATCACCTCCGGGTAAAACGCATTCGTTATGTCGGGGACGACTACGCCGATGGCATTGGAGCGGCCGGTTTTGAGGCTTCGCGCAATGGCATCCGGGTGATAGTCGAGGGCGGACATGGCCGCCAGCACCCGTGATTTGCGTTTGGGGCTGACCGTGACCGTATCGTTAATGACGGCTGAGACAGTCGAGGTGGATACGCCGGCAAGGCGGGCCACATCGCGCATCGTAAGTCTCGCTCGTTCAGGCATACAAACTTCCTTAATCTCGCGAAGATTCAACAAGTTGAGCTGCATTCCCATTATCCGCCCCAACGTTCCAATTTGAAAACGATCCGGGCAGAGCGGCAGGATATGCAAGAGATCATCTCTTGGTAGAACTTCATACATTTTATATTTCGTAACGTTGCGTTTGACAGGAATACCCTTGTCCGTGTAAAAAGCATATCGACATCATGACTTGATAAATTCATGAATGTGGCTGATTGCAATCGCATACAGCTTGGGCAACCTGTGGCAGCGGCTGGTGCTGTCGAGGTAACGATCGGGCATTTTTTTAGTAAATCGTAACGATACCGTTTGAGAGGGGCACAAACATGATCGTGCGCAATTATTTTAGGAAGGGCTTTCTGTGTGAGCTTTGCACAGGACCTGTGCGGGCGCTGGGGATGTTACTGGCGGTCGTCATTTTGCTGGGCGTTTCGCCCGCAGTAGCTCAAACAATCACAGCCACCGTGCGTGGCACAATCATGGACCCAACTGGGGCTGTCCTTGCGGGTGTCAGCGTCACCGCCACAAATGTGGCCACCAACGTGAAGACCAGCACCGTCACCAACCAGGACGGAGCCTATAACATTCAGTTCCTGCCAATTGGGCAGTACAAAATCATTGTGGTGGCCCCGGGCTTCCAGACGGAGTCAGTAGGCCCAATTAATCTGGAAATCGACCAGATCGCCAAAATCGACGCCAAGCTAAAGCTTGGAAGCACTTCGGTTACGGTCGATGTTTCCTCTGATGTTACGCCTACCTTGCAGACCCAGGATTCCACTCTGGAATCGACTATTTCCGGCAATACGCTCTCCACCTTGCCGCTGAACGGCCTGAATTTCCAGACCGCGACCTTGTTTGTGCCTGGCTCGGTCGATCCCAGCCTGGCATACATGGCTTCGTCGGACGGCAACGAACGCACCACTGATTGGTACGCAACCCCATCGTTCAACGGGGCTCGCGCCCAGACCAACAACTACATTCTCGACGGCGTCGAAATGAACGAGACGCTGAACAACCTGTCAGCCTACAACCCCGCTCCCGACGCCATTGAAGAGATGCGCGTGATCACCGCTAACGCCAGCGCCGAGTATGGCAACGTCAACGGCGGCGAAATCCTGATCGTTACCAAGGGCGGAACGAATAATTATCACGGCAGCGCCTACGAGCTCTTTCAAAACAGCTCCATGGCCGCCAATTCCTGGTATAACGGCTACCACCACATTACTCCCGCCGCGTTTACCCAGGACCAGTTTGGCGCTACCATCGGCGGCCCCGTCCGGATTCCGCACGTCTTTAACGGCAAGGACAAGCTCTTCTTCTTCGGCGACTATTTGGGCTTCCGCTATCACTCCGGGGGCGAAGCGAAAGGCACCGTGCCAACCGCGGCTATGCGCACCTGCCCGGTCGTCAATGGGGTTGCTACCTGCGATTTTTCCGAGGTAGGCACGCCTGCCTATGGAAGCATCCAACTCTATAACAACCAGGTTTCCGGAGGTTTCTCGAACGCTGTACCCTACGGAAACTGTGCGACGAACCCGGCGACGTGCAATCAGATTCCGCTCGTCAACCCCGTTGCCAAATTCCTGTTTGCCCACCCAGAGGCCCTCCCGCTGCCGAATGCCACACCTCTTCCCGGCCTTGGAGATGAGGACAATTATGTGGGATTCACCAAGGGGCAGACACAGAACAATCAGGGCGATGCAAGGGTCGATTGGAAGGCCACAGACCGGGACGCGGTCATGGGCCGTTATACCTACGGCGATGCCTTTGATTTCACCCCGCACGCCCTTGCGGCGGTATTTTTCCCGACGGCCAACGACTATCCTTTCCAGAGCTTTGTAGCCAGTTGGGTCCACAACTTCTCGTCTTCGCTCGTGAATGAATTCCGTCCAGGATTCACGCGTGAGGTGTGGGATAACGGCGTCCCCATCGACCCCTCCGGCATCTTCGGGTCGGGTGGCAACAGCAAGGTTGGAATCAAGTTCCCCAACCAGCCATTCTCCGGATTCAGCGCAATGAATTACGGCAGCTACGAATCCAACGTTGGAACCACCGCGATCGTCACGCAGTTCCACGAGAACAACTTCTTCTATGGTGATAACCTGACCTGGCAGCGCGGCCATCACACAATCAAATTCGGCGCCCAGATCGTCCGCTATCAGCAGAACACCTACTACGCTGGAAATGCCGGCGCCATGGGCTCGTTTGGTTATTCTGGCCAGTACACGGAAGATACACTTTTGAATTCGCCCGGCTACGGTTATGCCGACTTTATCATGGACCAGGCGGGGAGCGCCCAGGTCGGCGGCGTATCCGGGGATAACGGGCAGCGCCAGTATCGCAACGCTTACTACGCTCAGGATGACTGGAGACTTTTTCCCAGCCTGACCGTGAATATCGGTCTGCGGTGGGCCCATGACCAGCCCATCTACGAAGTGAACGATAAGGAAGACACGGCCGATCTATCGAACATGGCGGACATTCCGGGGACCGTAATATTTGCCGGAAAGAATGGCGCCAGCCGTGCCCTCTATGACCCAACCTATCTGAATTTCATGCCGCGCATTGGCTTTGCCTGGCAAGTCAAACCTCGCATCGTGGTTCGCGGTGGCTACGGCATCACCGATGATCTGGAAGGCACTGGCCTGAACTGGAGAATGACGATGAATGCGCCGTTCCAGGGCAGTTTCGTCGCCGCTCCGACGCCCCCTACGCCAACCAGTCCTGGCCTAACCCCCTTGACGGTGGAAAATGGATTTGCCTTGGCTCCAGGGAATGTTTCCACAAGCTACTACAATTTTGACGCCTATTCGCCGCATCTCAAGCCGGCTGTGATTCAGCAGTTCAACCTCGCCGTCGAATACTTGATTGACAGCAAGACCTCTGCCAAGGTTGGTTATGTGGGAGAGCTTGGCCAGCATCTGATTACCCCCACCGAGGCTGATCAGTTCACGACGCCTGCCTCGGGAATCCTGAACGATTACGAATGCGACGGCGTCCGCGCTCCGGCCGCCCCGGCCTGCAATCTGGTAGGCAATTGGGGAAATCTGCAGGTCACTGAGTCAGAGGGCTTCTCCAACTACAACGCCTTGCAGGCTACCATCCGCCATCAGAATTCCAAAGGCCTTGAATACACCTTCAACTACACCTGGGCGCGGGCGATGACGAACAATGCCGGGTTCTACGGCGTAGCCGGCGTTTCCGAATCCTCGTCGTTCTTCCAGGATATTCACAATGAACGCGGGGATTACGGGCCGTCCGGCCAGGACGCGCGCCAGGCCTTCAACGGCTACTTTACGTATGAACTGCCCTTAGGCCGGGGAGAAAAGTACGGGGCCAAAATGAACCGGGTGGTGGATGAAGCAGTAGGCGGATGGAAGGTTTCCGGCGCTGTCATCATGTACTCCGGTTTTCCGCTCACCATGGGCTCGTATGAGATGTACTACGTAAACAGTTGGGGAGCGCATGCCAATCAGTACAGGAAGATGAAAATTACGAATCGGTCGACCACCAACTGGTTCGGCACCGATCCATCAGCCGTCCCGTGCCTCAACACCGACGCCAATGGCACCACCATCGACAACGGCACCTGCGCATACGGCGAAGAATCCTACACCGGCTTTGGAAACGCGCAGAACGGTTCCGAGCGCGCTCCTGGCTTCCGTCAGGTTGACCTGTCAGCCTTCAAGACCTTCAAAATCAGAAATTCGCAAACCCTTCAGTTGCGCGGAGAAGCCTTCAACGCGCTCAACATGGCCAGTTACGCGGCGCCGAGCGCCAACCTCTACGCCTACTACTCGAACACTTTCGGCCGGATCACCGGCACGAATTCGTCTCAACGGATCATGCAGGTCTCGCTGCACTATCGGTTCTGATTCTGAGCCATCTGCATCTCTTAACCAGGAGGATTGTTCAATCGAACAATCCTCCTGATTTTTCGCCCGGCAAAACCTAACCCTGACTGGTTCACTATTTGCGTGCTTTATTGTGATGTTCTGCGACGTTGCTTCTCAGATATCTTGATTAGAGGTGAGTTCTAATCTCTAATACGGTGCTCTTGTGAAGAAGCTGCGCTCAAAGCATAGGTATGTGTTACTTTGTAGTACTTGAAAGCGAGATTTCTTTTATGTACGTTGCAGGAGAAGATTTCCATCTGCGCAAATGAATCTCAGAGGGATCATGATGAATCTTCGCAAATACGTTCTGCTTGGATCGTTGTTGACGCTTTCGGCTGCAGGCTGGGCACAAAGCGCCTCGTACGATGGGCTCAACAACAACCTCGCCAACTTGTATCGCCTGTCGAATGCGAAGACCTATTCCATCAGCCCGGAAAACCCAACTGGTGAGAAGGGAAGAGGCGGCATGGCGACCGCAGGCACGGGAGCCGGCGCCGCCCGCGACCTGGGCCAGGGCTGGAAAGTGAGCCCATCCATCGTTGTCCAGCCAGGCCAAACCTACACCCTTGCCGAGATCGATGGATCCGGCGAGATCCAGCACATCTGGATGACGCCTACCGGAAACTGGCGCTTGTCGATTATCAGAATGTACTGGGATGGGGAGACGGATCCTTCCGTAGAGGTTCCCGCCGGCGACTTCTTTGCGATGGGTTGGGGCAAGTACGCGCGCATCTCCTCGCTGGCAATCTGCGTGAACCCCGGAAGCGCTTTTAACTCTTATTGGCCCATGCCATTCCGCAAAAAGGCCAGGTTGACTCTGGAGAACCTGGACGACAAACCCGTGGTCATCTACTACCAGATCGATTACACCAAGACACCGGTTCCACAGGATGCGGCCTATTTTCATGCCCAGTTCAGGAGAGTCAACCCGCTGCCTTACAAGCAGGTATATACGATCCTCGACGGCGTCAGTGGAAAAGGGCAATACGTTGGCACCTATCTCGCCTGGGGTGTTCATAACAACGGTTGGTGGGGCGAGGGTGAGATCAAGTTCTATCTCGACGGAGACAAGCAATTTCCGACCATCAACGGCACGGGAACAGAAGATTACTTCGGTGGATCTTATGACTTTGAAAATCCGGAGACCCACCAATACGAAACATTTACTTCGCCTTATTCGGGATTAGCACAAGTTATCCAGCCCGACGGGTTATATCAGTCTCAGCAGAGATTCGGTCTTTACCGTTGGCATATCACCGACCCCATCCGTTTCGATCAGAATTTGCGCGTCACCATTCAGGCGCTGGGGTGGCAGAGCGGCGGCCGCTATCTGCCCCTGATGGATGATATTTCCTCGGTTGCTTATTGGTACCAGACTGAGCCACACGCACCCTTTCCAAAGCTGCCGGACAAAGATCATCTTGAGGTGAACTGACGTGTCAAACCTTTCTGCGGACTTGCGGTCCCAGACAGAAACACGTGACAAGAGGGCAATGCCATGTTGCGAAAGACGGTGGTTTTTCTGGCAATATTCTGTTACACGACAATGATGAGGGCGAGTGTGAGCGTAGAAAAAGTTGAGTACAAGGGTTGGGAGAATTGCTACCGGATCAGCAACGGTGAAGTGGAGCTGATCGTAACCGGCGATGTAGGCCCGCGCATCATCCGATATGGCTTTGTGGGCGGCCAGAATCTCTTCAAGGAATTTCCCGGCCAGATGGGCAAAAGCGGAGAAGCGACATTTCAGCTTCGCGGCGGCGACCGGGTGTGGAAGGCGCCCGAGGACCCAATCGCAAGCTGGGCTCCCGACAACGCCTCGGTCACCATTCAGATCACGCCAACGGGCATCATTGCGAGTGAGCCGATTGAGTCCAAAACGCGTCTACAGAAGGAAATCGAGGTCAGCCTCGCCCCTTCCGGAACGAGTGTGACAGTTTCGCACCGGATTACGAATCACTCCCTCTTTCCGCTGGAGTTCGCGCCATGGGCTCTGACCATGATGGCGCAGGGAGGCACTGTTGTGAGTGGATTTCCACCTCGCGGACATCATCCTCAGAATCTCGAAGCTACCAATCCGCTGGTAATGTGGGCCTACACAAATCTCGCGGATCCCCGCTGGAAGTTCACGCGCAAATATCTGGCCCTTCGCCAGGACCCGAACAACAGCGACGCCCAGAAGCTTGGTACATTCAATCAGAACACCTGGGCCGCCTATCTATTGAACAGCGAAGTTTTTGTGAAGCGCACCACGGCGGATCCCGCGCATCAGTATCCCGACTTCGGATGCTCGTTTGAGACTTTTACAAATGATGAGTTTCTCGAAGTGGAGACCTTAGGCCCACTGACTAAGGTGATGCCTGGAAAGACCGTCGAGTTAGTCGAGCACTGGGGACTTTTCCGGAATGTGAAAGTCACATCGCTGACCGACGACGAACTGGATCGTACGATTCTGCCGCTCGTTGAGTCGGTGAGATCAAGTCAGTGACAGTAATTTGGCAATGCCGCGTTGTTTGCGCGGCTTCATCCAGGATCTACATTTCCGGCGCAAGCGAACAGACCGCTGTTCATGTGCGTATTCACTTCACTGATTGATTACAGCCGGAAGACGCATAGCCGGCGCTGTCCGGAATAAAGAGAGGGTCTGCAATTTGCTAGTTACCCAACAAGACAGGATCAATTCGCGGCCTTCCAGGAGTGCCGTCAAGGCCGGGATGTTTCCCAGCAGCCACCGAGTGCTCTTCGCTCTGGTCATCGTGTTGTTCTTCTTATGGGGGATGTCGAACAACCTCACCGACATCCTGGTGCAACAATTCAAGAAATCCTTTGAGCTGACACAACTGGGCGCTCAGCTCGTGCAGACCGCGAACTTTCTCGGCTACTTCTGCATGGCGATTCCCGCGGCACTGATGATGCGGCGCTGGGGATACAAAACGGGAATGATGGTGGGGCTTGGGATCTTTGGCCTTGGGATGGTTCTGTTCTGGCCGGCGGCGATGAGCGGAACATATCTGCCGTTTCTGTTTGCGCTGTTCATGGTGGGCTGCGGCGCCTCGATTTTGGAGACCGCGTCCAATCCCTTCATAGCGCAGTTCGGTCCCGCCGATACATCGGAGCGAAGGCTGAACTTTGCGCAGTCGTTCAATCCTCCGGGCACCATCATCGGAGTCATTATTGGCGCGCACTTCATCTTTTCGGGAGTCGAACTGAAGCAGCCACAGATTGCCGCCATGCGTCAGGCGGGCACTTACGCAAAGTATCTGCACAGTGAACTGGTGCGCGTGGTGCCGACGTACGTTGTCTTGGGCATGGTGGTTTTGTCGTTTGCGGTTGTTCTCTCGCGAATGAAGTTTCCATCGATCGTGGGCGAGGATGAGCACGAAACGGGCGATCACGGATCGTTTCGCGCGCTGCTGCGCTATCCGCATCTTTGGCTCGCCGTCGCCGCAAATTTCTGTAACGTCGGGGCCCAGGTGGCAACCTGGAGCAGCCTGATTCCCTATATGAAGCAGTTCACGGGCGTAAGCGAGCGGATGGCTGCGGCGTATTTGAGGGGACGCTGGTGGCGATGGCGCTGGGCCGCTTCTTTAGCACTCATTTGATGAAATACATTGCCGCCAGCCGGCTTCTGGGAATCTATGCAGCAACAAACATCGTGCTTCTTGCCTTCGCCATCACCCGGCCCGGCATGCACGGCGCCTATGCCATTGTGGCCAGCAGCTTTTTCCTTTCCATCATGTTTCCCACCATCTTTGCGTTGGGACTCAAAGGGCTTGGGAACAACACGAAGTTGGCCGGATCATTTCTGGTGATGGCGGTTGCCGGGGGAGCGGTGTTTCCGCCGATTCTGGGGCTGATTGCAAGACAGACGGGCAGTGTCGCGAAGGGATATGTTGTCCCCTTGGTGGGTTACGTTTGTGTTGCGCTTTATAGTTTCCTGGCGCGCCGGATCACCGCCCGCGAGATGGAACAGTAAGAAATTTCCTGGCAACAGTATTCCGTTGAGGGCAGTCGAATATCAAGCCTCTCCGCGAGGAATCCTGCCTCTTCAGAGGCGTTCTTGAGGCGAGCGCGTCACTTCCGGATGCAAAATCATCGAGAGCTGCCGAAGCAGGATTTTCGTTCCAAATGTGGTGAAATACGGTGAAGTTTGGTTTGGAGGCGTCTGTAAGTTATTGATTTATTGGCTCCTCAGGTAAAAGCCAAACACGCTGTTTGCCATCATTCGCTACTGTCCGTATAGGTCCATCGAGTGTAAGTATAAGTCTCTTTATATCATCAGATACATCGCTTGCTGACGTTCTGCAATGTCCGCTGAGGTTTGTTTGCAATCGCGCTTAAATTGGGGTATCGTTTGGGGTATCGAGATTGAAGGAGTCAAATTCTATGGCGCTTACGGATACCGAAATCAAAGGTGCGAAACCAGGCGAGAAACCATACAAGCTCTATGACCGTGATGGACTGTTTGCGCTCATCAAGCCGAGCGGTTCTAAGCTGTGGCGATTCAAATATACGTTTCAAGGCAAAGAGAAGTTGATGGCCTTGGGCGAATACCCCCTTGTGAGACTCGCAGATGCCCGTGAGCGGGCATTTAAGGCTCGCAAGCTGCTGGCTGATGGCATTGACCCAATGGGCGAGCGTAAGGCCGCTAGGATCGAAGTGGAGGCCAGGGCTGTCCAAGAACAACGCAACGCCGAAACCACCTTTAAGGCTGTGGCGCTCAAGTGGCATGAACATTGGTGTGCTGGGGATGACGTAAACAGTGACACTGCTGGGTACATTCTTCGGCGCTTGGAAGCAGACGTTTTCGCTGCCTTTGGCAGTAAGCCGATTGACGAGATCACCCCAAGAGAAATTCGGGAACTGATTCAGGCGATTGGAAAGAGAGCACGTGACGTTGCGGGTCGGCAACTTGGAACTATTAACCAAATTTTTAGGTACGCCTTGACGCACGATTTAGCCAAAAACAATCCCGCCGCGTTCAAGCCATCTGACATTCTGCCGTCACGCAAGACGCAAAATAGAGCGCATATTGAGCCTAGCAGACTTCCCGCATTGCTTGTTGCAATAGATGAGTACAACAGCAAATTGCTGGTGCGCTATGCACTCAAGCTGATGGCGCTGACATTCGTTCGGACTAGCGAACTACTTGAGGCACCTTGGCGCGAATTTGATCTTGACAATTCGCGTTGGGTAATTACGCCTGAGCGCATGAAGATGGACAAACCACACATCGTACCGTTGTCGCGTCAAGCCGTCGAAGTATTGCGCGAATTGAAACGGCTTGCCGGAGATAAGGAATTTGTATTTCCAGGGTTAAATAAGCAAACTGAGAACAAAACCATCAACTGCAATTCATTGCTGAACGCGCTAGACGATCTTGGCTATAAAGGCGTAATGACGGGGCACGGATTCCGTGGACTTGCAAGAACCATTCTTGCGGAGAATGGATTCGATAAAGCGCACGTTGAATTGCAACTGTCTCACTCCAATGACGACAAGGTAGAGGCTGCATACAACCATGCCCAATACCTGCCACAACGCGCCGAACTAATGCAATGGTGGGCTGATTATTTGGATAGCGAATTGGAGAAGGGAAGAGCGCAGCGTGTGCCGATTCGTCAAAGTGCAGCGTAATGTATGAAACTTCCCATATCAAGAGCCTGCATTGAACAGATGCAGGCTTTTTTATGTGGTGGCGTTGCGTCGAAGGCGAGCGCCTTTTCTCAGTTCTGTTCGTGGGCTACAAACGTCAGAAATCTCGACTTCCGTTCGTGGCCTTTCAGAATAAAGTCGGCAGAGCATTCACCAGAAACCCTATATTTATTGAGTTCGTGAGTCCGTGGGATGTTTACCACGAACTGAGAGTTTTACCAAGAGTCAGTTCGTCGTGGAGTCGTCACCCCATAGGTGACGAACTCACGAACTGAATGGGGCGGGTGGTGTTTATTGGAAAACAACCCGGCAATAAACTATTGAATTGACCCGCCACTCGACCATTGTTTGGCGATTTCGGTTTCTGCCAGGGTCAGCAGCGAAGCATTCTTATCTCCCTTGCGTGAGAGAACTGTTCCGTTGCTCAATCCATCATCAATGAATTTACGGATGACACCTTGGCCGATGCCTTTGCGCCTCGCAATTGCCTCAAACTCCGATTTGTTTATTCTGTCATTGCTGCGTAATAGCTGCGACAAGATGTCTTCCGATGCTCGCTTTATTTCTTGAGGAATGAACTCGCCGTTGCAGTATGTCAACGCTAACGCACCCGTAACGGTAAAACGAGCTTTGAAAGCCTTTAGCGTAAGAGTCGTCAGTCTCGATTCGCCATTATTCTTCATCAAATACCCAACGTCGATAGCAGCTTTGATGTCCGACGATCCGCGAAAATCTTGCGTTGATTCCCCTTTACCTGTGTGGTGGAGTATGACAACCGCAGCACCAAGAGCCGTCAATTCACGCAGCGGCTGCATAAACGATCTAACATCAGTTGAGCTATTCTCGTTTCCTTCCAAGAATGCGATTAGGCTATCGATGAATAGTACAGGCTTCGGTTTAGTCCGGTTAATCCACTCTTTGACTTCGGTGGACGTGGGCATTGGAACTTCCCCTGTAACGTGACTACCCCAATACTTGAATCCGCCTTCAGCACGTATATTCAAGCGCATCAATCGCTCTCTTACAACGGGCAGTGGGTTTTCTCTATCTAAATACAAGACTGGTCTTGGTGCGCAAGCTGGATTGCCAAGCACAGACGTGCCCTCTGCAATCGCATCAGCCAACTTCGTTATGAGCGTCGTCTTGCCGCATCCTGAATCGCCGGAAATAAGCGTTATGGCCGCGAGCGGGATAAGGCCAAGGACCGCGAATTCAATCCCCTTGTTGTCGTAGGCGAACGGACTTCTAATGTCTTCGATTCTGAAGGCTGATTGGGAATGCGTTCGCTTGTACACTGCGATTTCGTTTGCAATCATGGCGCTCATGTCGATTTGTCGCACATCGCTTGAGAGCAACGAACGCGGCTTAAGCCGTCCAGCTTCAATGCCTGATTCGATGGTCCGCCGTGCTGCGGCTGCGCCATCCTTCGATGTGTAGCCGTTGGCAATGACCGCTTGTAAGAGTTCGCTGTATACCGAGTTGAGGTCGATCCATCCTTCCATTGTGGCAAGCGAATAGGCAGCTTCATTCAGGGCTGCATTCCGGCCTGAACCTTCACCCATGACCTTGAGCTTGGCAACCTCATCAGCAAGCGCAGCCTCAGCGAATGCCCGCTCTCTCCAGGTCACAGGTAAGCTCGTGTTGCCTCTACTTGACTCTGGTGACCTCGTAGGCTGCTTCTCACGTAGTAATGCTGCTAGAGAGGCAGGCAATGGCGGGATTGTGTCCCATGTGCCTGCCGTGATTGTGTATGAGCGGCCATCTGGCAAGGTGGCACCAGGGCCGATGACATAACCGCCAATCCCCCGAACGTCGATACCGTCCGGCAGGCTCCCCCGCGAATTGCTGAAAGGCGTGTCAGTTCGCCAGTAGAAATGTTGCCCACCAGACGGAGTATCGACAACGAACGCGCCGGACAGATCGATTCCACGCCCAAGGCACAGAGCATGGAACGCAGCCACACCATCAGGACCATTCGGTTTTCTGTCTGCATCAATTACCGTCAGCGAATGAGCGCCGACAGGAATTGCAGGTAACAAATTGGGTGAACCTTTCCAAGTTGCTTCAATCTTCAATGTGTTGTCAGTCGCGTTTTGTTCCCATGCTTCCCATATTGGCCTCTTGAGTGGGTTGCATGGGAAAACATGGAACATCGCTGCAAGACGCATTGCAGCATTTTGATTTAGTGATTGAATCGGGTCCATTTAGTTTATCGCCTCGGCAGAATTCAACGATTTGTGAGAATGCAAGCTGATCGCATCCTGAAATTTATTCCGCCATTTTTCAAACGCATCGCTATCAACGCCGCATCGTGAATCCATCTCAGCAAGAATAATGCGCGTTGCAGGATCATTGGATACATCGGCAATCATCAAACCGCTGCACGGTTTCACCGGGAAAAAGTGACGGCCACGATATACAGGAACGGTGAAATACAGCGCTTCGTCGCCAAAAACCAAGACCCACAGCTTCGGTAATTCTGAATAGACTTGCATGAGCTTTAGTCGGAGCGCAGCATCAAAGCCGTTCTCAAATTCGCCTGCACCAGCCTCACGAATGAACATGGACCGTTGTGGATGCTTTCGGAAAAATTCGACATCATGCTGGTAAAACTCACCAGCGTTAATAGCGCTTGAAGGTGTAAACATCCGCATGTGTCCGCTGCGAATGATCGTGTCGGCTGCCCATCTAATAGGGGTCATCTTAGTTTCCTTTCGCGGTTGACTTGAGCGGAGATTCAGGCAGGTTTGCTACCCATTGGTCGAGGCTCGCAACGTCCACCAGACGGCGACGGCCAGCCTTCACAGAGCGGATTGAACCATCGGTAAGACGCTCATACATGAACGAACGGCCAATTCCTGCGCGCTCGCAAGTTTTTGGAATGCTGGTTAAAAGGGATGGGGTCATGTGGTGCTCTCCAGGTGAACAAGTGGAATTCACCGAAACCGGCACGGCACCACCGCGCACAATCCCCGGCACTACCGGGAAGGGGTTCGACTGAGGATAACTATACATGAGAAATAGAAATTATAAAACTAGTTTTTATTATTGCTATTTCATGCTTTGTTGTGTACCTTAAGATTATTCGCGCCGATGGAGGATGCAGAATGACAGACGAACGCACGCAGCTAAACGTAAAGATCAACCCCCGGATTCATTGGCTCTCTACATTGTGCGCAAGACATCTTGGAATCCCGCTTGCCGAATTCGTAGAGGAACAGCTTGCACAAGGAATTACACGCGATGCAATGCTTGCCCGACAGGACGGACCGAGGAAACAAGCGTCGACATCTCCGATTTTCTACGAATCATTGTGGAGCGATGACGAAGCAACGCGGATTTTCAATATTGCCATGTCCGCACATGACTTGCTTACCGAATCGCAGCGCAAGAGTTTAGTAACCATCTCTACTGTCGTTGCAAGTCAAGGAAAGAAACTTACATTGAAGAACTTCCGGCAACATTATGCCGCAATGAAAAGGGATGAGTAATGAGCGAATCAACACAGCTAACCCCCGAACAGGTTGACGCAATGCAGGTAGAGCTTGCCACGCTTAAACAGGCGCATCAAGAAGTATTGGCGAAACGGCAAAAGGATAAAGCTCGCATCACAGCATTAGAATCGGCCACGACAGATTTACAGGGCAAGTTGTCTGAGAGTGCCGGTACGATCAATGAGCTTACGATTGGCGGTCCATTGAAGGCAATGGCCGAATCAATGTCAACTGTGCCTGAATTATTCCTTGAGCAATTCTCGAAGCATTTCAAACTTGAAATGGTCAAGGGAGCATTGACGCTGCTTTCAACCGGCGGAGAGCCTTTGTTGGGCAATGACAAAAAGCCAATTCCATTTGAACGTCAAGCGTTGACAAAACTCTTGACCACTGGTGACGATGCAAGAACGAAGACATTCAAGGCAATCACGATTGTCAGCCATGCATCAGGTGGGTCGAACATTGCAGCAAATTCGCGCAGCAAGCGAGCACAGCTTCAGAGGTTCCAATTCGGATTGAAATAGAGACCCTTTAGAGTAGAGTGAAACGGCTATCAGTTGTGACGCTGGTAGCCGTTTCCTTTTATGCCTTCGCCTGCCAGCAAGGGGCATCCCAAATGGGCGCTGGTGGAATCGCAGCGGCCACAGGGGCGGCCTGCGGCGCGTAGGCCGGGGGAAGGTAGGACGGAGGCGCAAACGACGCCACAGCGTCTACCTGCGTGCCTTGGGGAGCCTCTAGCTTTGCCGGACTGGTGCAGTCGGCGGTCAAGGCTTTTTGCTGTGCCGCTACCTTCGCTGCCCACTGTTCATCGGTTCCGTGGCTGACAACAACTAAAACGTTTGGGGCGGCAACTGCTACGTCAACCTTCGTATTGGGTGAATCGAACTCTCTAAACCCGAACATGGTTTTAAGAAGAAACATAGCATTTGAGTTAGCGCCCTTGTTCAATGTCGCAGCTTGAACGATCAACGCAATCAGAGCCTGACGTAGTGTTTCGCGCCCTGCATCAAATGCATCTTGAATAGCCTCGTTCTCTTCACACCAGCATTTGAATGTTTCGCGAGAAACACCCATAGCCCTGCTGAGGCCAATGATTGAGCATCCCAGCGCGGCAAGACGCTCAATCGTTTCGACTGCATCTTTCGGCGGATTCTTGCGTGGTGCGGCCATATTCAATTCTCCGATGAAAAGCGAGGGAACACGGCAGGTCCAATGCGTGTTCCCTCATCCGTTGGTTGACGGAATCTGTTACTGACTGATTAAGAACGCCAAGGGCACGCTCTTGCGCTGACTGTATGCGCGTGTCCAGTTGGCGGGCAAAGAAAGCTCCGCTTGCACAGGGCTTACGCTTGCAACGGATGCACCCGTAAAGGCAAAACCAAGCGGGTGAATCGCAACATCGAAGCGGGAATGCAGCGTTGTTTGGCCTCCACCATTTCCAGCATTCGGTGTACGCCAGATTTCCGTACCGTATCCAGTGCGAGGTTCAGCTACGGCGAAACCTACGGCACCAGGGCCAAACAGGATCGTGACATAGACTCCAGCGGTTGCTGTGGTCAAGCTGTCATCAACAATGCAGGCCATTCCTTTGTACGTGGGAATTTGCAGACTGTTATCCGACGGCTTGAAAAACTGGATTTCGTTGTTTTTCAGTGCTTCGCCAAAGATGTACGAGTGCATCGCTATCGCCTTCATGTCTGACAGACGATCCCCGATGGTTAGCGCTGTGTTGATGACACTAAGGCCGTTAAACGCATTTGCGGGGACGGTGACAGTGGTACCGGGAAGCGTCACGGTGCCTGCTAGTGCATGAATATCGTTCACCATATCGCCGCCGTTGTTTGCGACATTGGAATACAGCACACCCATCAACGATGCAATGAGACGTTTTTCCCATTGCCGGTCCCAATATGCCAGAACACGGCTCTGAACTCGCAACAGTGCCTCACTGCCGCTCAATTCGCTTGCAAGGCTCATCTCACTCCACGATGAGTGAAGAAAAGACTTGCGAACAACTTGAGCCGCTGCGGTGATCTTTTGCGGAGTCGAGAGGATCGCTGCGTTATCGGTAGAGATGTCGGCTTCAATGTCCGGGATGTCACTCCAGAAAGGCACTGTGAATTGCTGCGCACCAGCGTTAAGCTGTGCGGACATTTCACCATTAGCCAGAACAACCCCGCTCTGGAATAGCGCGGTGCTGACCATAGAATTTTCAACTTGATATGCCGTGAATTCGGCAGGTACAACAACGTCTGCAATCTGAGTCTGTGCCATTGGAAAACCTCGAATCAAAGTGGGATTTGTTTGATCCAGGTTTGGCCGACTGGCTAGACCCGCCCGCGACTGCGGGGGTGAAACATGGTGCGGATGCCCGACTGAGCATGAGACAGCATAGCGCACAATTCGAGCAGCCGCAAGCACTTTCCTAGTGAATACGTGGGCGAACACAGGTGAATAGCCGAACCAACATTTCAGAACTCACCTAAGGAGTAGGAGGTGTGACACCTTGGGCTGCATTGCGACTTTTTCTCTGTTGAAATTCAAATGGTTCAATATATAAAAACCTAAGCAACTCGCTGGTATATTCTTTTGTCTCCGCAACATTCTGCGGATCAATTTGTAACGCTCGGTCCGGGTGTGCAGCATCATGCCCATCATCTTTGATTGCGGGCAACCATTCATCGAATATCGCAGGTAGGCGTTGGCCTGTGATTAGCTCGGCAAGTCCTTTATGCAAAGGTTGAAGGGTACAGCCTTTGTCTAGCAGTATTCCATAAAGAACTCTCCTAAACATAACTGCTGCTGCTTTTGGAGCACCAGCTTGCAATGATTTCTGAGCTTCTACCCAATCCTCTGCAACTTGAGCGGGAATACTCTGGTGGGGGATGTCAATTGCAAGCGACGGAAGCATGAAGAAATAATCATCAGTTTGCTGTGCCTTTCCGTGTTTTACCGATGTCTGAACAAAAATAATCTTTTGGCAACGAGCATAGTTACAACGCATCACGATGTAGATGTCAGTGTTATATGTGTTGTTCTGTATATGATGCGCCATGATCGTGAACGTTGATGCATTTCGGCAATGCGGGCAAATTGTCCGTGGATCGCTTATGCCTTGCACAGAGTTTGGATTAGAGCGGATGAAATTGATCGACCATTCCGTTGGAACGCTCATTGTTTTACTCTTCCCTTCGTTCTATCGCGGCCCTCATTTGGTGAGAGACTTTGTCTTGAGTTGTCGTATTCCATTCGAATTGACTCTGGCTTCAAGGGCGATTCAATCACCAATGTTTAAATTGGTCTACGCCGAGTGTGGCCATCATTCCAATGACTGTTCCTCCAAGCAACCAGAGAAGTTTCTCGATTCGGTCATTTCTTTTTGCTTTTCGGGCTTTTTCATCCTGTCTTACAAAGCGAAAGTAGATTCTATTCTTTTTTAATTTTGCGATGCAGAGCATCAATAATGCAACGGTCGGTAGTTGAAGAAGGAACTCGACAGGAAGAGAATACTTAGAGACAGCTATGAAATTGTAGAAAAACATGGCATTGTACAACAATCCTGGGATGAGGAGAAGAAACAATAACTTAAAAAATGCGGAATCCGCGATTTGCTTCAGGCTGCTGGCACGCGCCTTGAATATCTCAGCCACTCTGGAAAATATCGCCCATCGCTGGCCCCCAAAACCGAAGGGGGCTTCAAACTCTGGTGCAAGGAAGTGATAAAAACGCATTAATCTGATGTTGTCGGAGAAGCATGCTTCAGAAAGGACGTGTAATGTGAACTTGCTGTTATAGCCTTCATGTTCGATCAGTTCTTCATGCGTCGTCAAGAGGAGCTTTCCATCTATTTCATATTGGAAGCTTATCTTCGGCGGTGTTGGCAGCCTGAGATATTCACTTGACAAGATGTCCTCGATTTCGAAGAGATCGTCAAGGTAGATAGAAGCGTGAGGCAACTTTGTCGGAACTGAGCGAATCGCAGTCTTGGTCATGAAAAGTGCCCTCTGGCATTTCGAAGAATGCTCAAACTTGTGAAGCACTTGGACTCGATATGGTGAAAACCTGATCCTCGCTGTACCAACTTTGCGCGTGGCACATAGCTGGATCGAACTTGAGTTGATAGAACTTTCGGTTCTTGGGCCCAGTGCCAACTGCGATAATTTCGCCTTGTACAGCATCCCTGCTTTCGTCTAAGACAAACGCAAGATCACGAATTGCGAATCCTGCTTTCTTCGCAGGAAGCAGCGCACTTCCCACCACAAACATCTGTGTCCCTCCCTCGACTTCAATCTGATAGAAGTTCTTTCCTTCCTTATCTTCCCCCCAATTGAGAACCACTGCGGGAACCTCGTTGCCATCTTTTAGCAACACAACTTGCTCGCCTTCTGTAAACTTCATATGTTCTCCTCACTTCGTTGCGGTTCGTGTCGGATTGGTAAGAGGCCCGGTCACTCGGGATTAAATACGAAAGAATGTAATTCGCAATGCAAACGGAATACGCAACTTCAGCTTCCCCTTCGCTTGCTGATGAGGCCGTCACAGCGTCACGCACTCATCTTGCCGAGCAGATCGCTCAATCATTAAGAATTACGGATGCTTAGGCGGTTCGACTCTTTCCACTTCACCAGCCGTAAACCATTTCCTCGTACCGGAATCACGATTGAACTCAACGAGATATTGGTCAGTCGCTTCGGTCCATTGTTCGATTCGGCCTATGGCCCCCGTCGCTATTACCTTCACATATTGCTCAAGTTGGAGCATTGTACCCTCGCTCGCAACATGGTAGAACAACTCCCTTCGAAATGAAACGTGAAATCCGGTCCTGACCGATTTTCCCTTTCAGTTCCAGGAGTGACGATGTGGTATCCCCGCGCTTCGCCAGAAGGCCGCTAGGGGGTGTGGGGGCTGTATTCAGGCTCTCCGGTAGTGCGACAGGACGGAGTGAGCGCGAACGACACTCCCAGGACGCAGGTTTGCCCAAATAAATTTAGTCATTGTGAATTTATTGGGGTACAAGTCGGGGTATCCGTCACTATGCTTATTCTATGTTGTTGATAATAAATATATTTTGGCTCCTCAGGTAGGACTCGAACCTACAACCCTTCGGTTAACAGCCGAATGCTCTGCCATTGAGCTACTGAGGAGTGTCTTGTAAAGAAATCTCCATTACCACGTTAGCAGAGAGAGCGCGGCACGTCAAAAATTCGGACGAATCGGACGCGATCCACCTCCGTTTTGGTCCTGCTTGCAGTCGCGCAAGAGGGCCAAATGGGAATTCAGGCGCTTGGAAGGATGCCGGGAGCCGGTGCATTCGATACGATAGAAGAATCGAAGAGGAGAACTCATGTCTCGGATTTCGCGGCTGGACCGCAGCGAAGTGACCCCTGAAATAGCGGCGCTCTACGACAAGGCCTTTGCCCAGCGTGGCAATGTTCCCAATATGTTCCGGGTGATGGCCCACCGGCCGGAGATTTTCGCGACCATGCAGGCGCATTTTGGTGCGGTGCTGAATACAGGAACGGTCTCGACGAAGCTCAAAGAGTTGATCATCGTCCGCACCAGCCAGGTGAATGTGACGCCCTATTGCTTGGCCAGCCACACCATTCTGGCTAAAGGGTTGGGCTGGACGGACGAGCAACTCGCCCACTTGGCCGACTGGCCCCAGCGCGAGGATTTTACCCCCGCTGAAAAGGCTGCCCTGCGCCTGGCTGAGACCGTCACGCGCGATGCAAACGCGGTCAGTGACGAGCAGTTTGCCGAGCTGCGAGGCTACTACTCCGAAGGCGAGATTGTGGAACTGCTCTGCGCCATCGGCCTGTTCAACTACTTCAACCGCTTCAACAACGCTCTCCGGATGGAGCCGACGAAACCCGGCGAAGGCGGCTGCGCAGCATGAAACTGAAATTGCCCGCCGGTTCGTTCCGCGCCTATCTCTTCGACTGCGACGGCACCATCGCCGATTCGATGCCGCTGCACTACATTGCCTGGAAGAAGACTCTTGAAGAATGGGACTGCGAATATGATGAGAAGCTGTTCTATTCCTGGGGCGGCAAACCGGTCAGGAAGATTATCGCCGACCTGAACGAGATGAACGGGCTAAAGATGCCCATTGAAGCAATCGCCTCGCGGAAGGAAAGCCTCTACCTCGAACAGCTTCCGCAACTCAAAGCGATCCCTGAAGTCCTGGAGCACATCGAGGCCGAGCACGGCCGGATTCCCTTCGCCGTGGTTTCGGGAAGCAGGCGAGAGTCGGTCGTTGGCTCGCTCACCGCGCTCGGCCTGCTGGATAAATTCGACACCATCGTGGCCGCGGAAGACTACACCCGCGGCAAGCCGGCCCCAGATGGATTTCTGCTTGCTGCCGCAAGGCTGGGCGTGGCGCCCGCTGATTGCCTGGTTTTTGAAGACACCGACCTGGGCATTCGGGCGGCAACCGCTGCGGGAATGGCCTCCGTCAAAGTTCCCACGCCCCAGGGACGAGGCTGAGGACCGAGAATCAGTAGAGCAGCACCGCTATGCGATAAGCCGTAAAGGCGTCTTGCTGGCCCTCCGGCGGGCAACTGCCCACAGCCGCCTGGCGAAACTTTCCCGAGGCTAGTTCGTTTGCCAGCGCCTGAGGCAGCCGGGTCAGGTCCGTGCTCTCCCAGCGCATGACGAAGCGGGGTTGCGTGCCGGATTTGGAGCCGGGAAAACCGCGATTCGTGGCGCAGGCGGCGCGGGCGGCGGCCGCATCGGGCAGAATGGCGACGCCATCAGCACGGACCAGCGCGGCCACTGCGGCCTCCACCTGCGCCTGCGCCAGCATGGGTACAACACGCTCGTAATCGGCCACGACATACAGGCCATTCGACGCGGTCACCACGGCCACACCCACCCGGTCTACAGCGGGGTTCAGCAAGTTGTCGCGGTGGTGGGGCGAGTGCATCCACCCACGGTGAATCGCGGCGGGCGTAGAAGCGAAAGCGACATTCTCCTCGATCAGGCTGAAGTGGGCACCGGCCTGCGCGGCGCGTGCCGAGACGTCGGGTTCACCCTCATACTGGTGGGCGATTGGTCCTTCGGCGGCCATGCGCAGGCAATGCTGGCGGGCGGCCGTAGCCAATGCAGCGTCCCACTTGAGCGGCGCAGCCCCGGCCTCGGCCCGGGCCTGATTGGCCAGCAGGACGATCTGCCAGGCATCCGCCTGAATCGCGTCAGAGCTTGCAATCTGCGAAGACCGGGACGAAGGCGCCTGCGCCAAAACCACGGGCGCAACCAGCGCCAGAGACAAAACCAAACTCTGCCATGAAATGTCCATAATCAATTCAACCCCACTTCGTCGCCACTGTCGCTGTATTCTTGCTATGCCAATGTCTTTTTTTGCCGCTACAGCGTTTTGCCTGTTGGTATAGAGTGGAACTCCTGCTTGGCTCAAGGTTTCTGGCCGCTGCCAGAACAGGTAGCGCCGGCCTCCTGGCCGGCTGTTGCGTGGACCTCCCGGTCCACGCCGTACTCTGCACCAATAGGAAAAACGCGCTAGTTCGCTTTCAGCTTTCCGCTGCCAGTTCGATCCGCGTAGACGGCTCAAGATGGGGTTCTGCATGAAGATCGGCGTGGTCAGCGATACACACAGCCTCTTCCGCCCGGAGGTGGCGCTTGCCCTGGCTGGCGTCGAGCGCATCCTGCATCTCGGCGATGTGGGCAAAGCCTCGGTACTCAAAGAACTGGGCAAGATCGCTCCGGTCACTGCGGTGCGCGGCAACATGGACCGCGAAGACCCGCTCGGCGAGCTGCCGGAGACTGACGTGGTCCTCATTGCCGGCCGCTACGTGTACATGCTGCACGATCTGAACACGCTCCACCTCGACCCCGCCGCCGGAAAATTTGCCGCCGTGCTTTTCGGGCACTCGCACGTGCCCAACTTCTACCGGCGCAAGGGAGTGCTCTACTTCAATCCCGGCTCCTGCGGGCCTCGGCGCTTCCGGCTGCCGGTGACGGTGGGGTTGTTGACGGTGGGCGAAGACGGCGAGTTCAAAGCGAAGATTGTCGAGCTGGACTGCGATTGATGAAGGGGGCCAGGTCCGGTTTACGCAGGCAAGGATCTCTCGACCGGCTCGACGCGGATTTTGGCGATGCGGCGGCCGTCCATTTCTGCCACGGTGAGGCGGCGGCCTTCGTGGGTTACGGATTCGCCCTCTTTGGGGATGTGGCCGAGGCGCATGAGGAGGAAGCCGGCCAGAGTTTCCACGCCGCCTTCGCGGGGCAGGTCCCATAGCATCTGGGTTTCGAGGTCGCGGAGATTGACGCCGCCGTCCATCAGCAGCGCGCCGCTGGCGGTGGTGAGGACGGGGAGGGCGGGCGAGTCGAACTCGTCTTCCAGTTCGCCGGTAAGTTGCTCGATGGCGTCCTCGGCGGTGACCAGGCCAACCGTGGAGCCGTACTCGTCGACCACGATGGCCATCTGGCGGCGGCGCTGCTGGAACTCGCGGATGAGGTCGAGGACGGTCTTGGTCTCGGGGACCACCAGCACGTCGCGCATGACCTGGCTGAGTTTGAGTTCGGCAAAGGGCGCGGCTGGCCGGAAGAAGTTGAGGCGGGCGAGATCTTTGGAGTAGACGATGCCGACAATGTGCTCTGGGCCGCGGGTTTCGTCGTAGACGGGGACGCGGGAGAACATGCGGTCGATGACCTGGGCGCTGGCTGTTTCGATGGGCAGGTTGGAGGGCAGGGCGAAGATCTTCTGCCGCGGGGTCATGATCTCGCGGATGGGCACATCCTCCAGTTCCAGTGCGCGGTGAATGAGCGTCTCCTGAAAGCGGGGCAGAACGCCCAGGCGGCGGGCGGCGGTGGCGATGAGCTTGAGCTCCTCGGGGGAGTGGACCTGGGCGCGCTCGGTCATCGGGACATCGAAGCCGCGCAGGATGACGGCGGCCGAGTTTTTGAGGAGGCGCACAGCCGGGCGGGCCAGGGCCATGAATGCCAGCATAGGCGGAGCTACGGCGACGGCCAGGGCCTCAGCGCGGCGCAGAGCGAGGGACTTGGGCACCAGTTCGCCGACCACCACATGAAAATAGGTGATGAAGGCGAAGCCGAGGGTGACGGCGATGATGTGGGCGTAGATCAGGGCATGGACCTGGGCGAGCGGCAGGACGCTCATCCAGCCCATCAGGACCGAGGCAGCTAGCGGTTCGCCGATCCAGCCCAGGGCCAGAGAGCAGAGGGTGACGCCGAGCTGGACGGCGGGAAGAAAGTCGTCCAGATCGCGTTGCAGGCGGCGGACGGCGCGAGCGCCGGGGACGCCGGCGTCCAGCATCTGCTCGATGCGGGTGTCGCGGATGGAGACCAGGGCGAACTCGGCGGCCACAAAGAATGCGTTGGCCAGAATGAGCAGGCCCACGGCGACAAATTTGAGCAGCGAAAGACCGAGCATCTCGGATGTGAGGATAGCAGGGAACAGGGAACAGGGAACAGGGAGTAGGGGCTAGTGTCCTGTCCCAAAAGTTCCTATCAGAACTAGTACCGTGACCGCGTGATTGGGTAAATGCATGAATGTAGCGCCGGCCTCCCGGCCGGCTGTAGCGAGGGTTTCCCAACCCGCGCTTCTCTACCCAATCGAACAAAATGATCCTGTCAGATACCTAAGGTCGCATACGCCAATTTTTTGGAACCAAACTGCCCCTTGGCACGTATGAAGGAAGAGCGGCGAGCGGATGCTGACGGCCTGGCCTTGGCGGCGAAGACAGAGAGACTGGCAACCGATCGCTGATAACGGGCAACAGACAACCACGAAAGGCAGACGATGAAACATCTTCTTCTAGCAGCAGCGGCTTTGGCGCTGGCGGCGGTTCCTGCGCTGGCTTCAGAGGCTACCTTTGAGCGCACGCTTTCAGTGAATGGGCGTGTGGAGCTTTCGGTTGCGACCGGCTCGGGCAACATTCACCTGACCCGCGGCGCGGGCAACCAGGTACACATCTTCGGCAGGGTGAAATCCGGTTGGGGCGGCAGCGAGCAGCGGGTACGCGAGATCGCGGCAAACCCGCCTATTGAGCAGACCGGCAATATTATTCGCATCGGCGCACGCCACGAGAACCTGCACAACATCAGCATCGACTATGAAATTCAGGCGCCAGAGAATGCATTTGTCGACGCAGGTTCCGGCTCGGGTGACATCACCGTGGACGGCGTGGGCGAGAATGCAAAACTGAGCACCGGTTCGGGCAACATTCATGCCACCGGATTGCACGGCGGTTTCTCGGTTTCGACCGGTTCGGGCAACATCTATGCCGAGCAGACGGCCGCGGGCGACGTGAAGGCGCAGACCGGCTCCGGCAACATCGAGTTACGCAATCTGCGTGGCGGACTACGCGCTGGGACGGGTTCTGGAGATATCCGCGTGGGCGGAGCGCCAACCTCGGATTGGAAGCTGGTGACCGGCTCCGGCAACGTGGAACTCTGGCCAGGCAACGCTGGGCTCACACTGGACGCATCGACCGGCTCGGGCAGCATCCACGCCGAACGTGGAATGTCGACGCAGGGCGAGTCGAACCGGCACCACCTCACCGGCAAGCTCAACGGCGGCGGCCCGACGGTACGAATCGAGACCGGCTCGGGAGACATCCGCATCCGTTGAGCATCAGTTGACAGCGAACAGTTGTTCCTCCGGCGAGGCCCTGAATGCTCCACGGGAAGGCCTCGCCATTTTTTCCTTCGATGCTCTTGTCCTACGGAATGAAATAGTACGGGTCAGGATACTTTACGAAGAACTCCGCCTGGGGTTCCCCTTTGTTATCGCTCCACTGGTCGCCGACGTTGAGCGCAATCCGGTAGCCCTGCGCGGCAACTGCGGCCCGAGCGCCGGACTTGAAGGTGGCCATCGGCTCGGAAGTCTGCGCCGGGGAGCGGAGAAATAGTTGCTGCCAATTTTGAAAGCCCTGTTCGCGAAGGTTCCGCTCAGTAGCGTCGCGCTCGGCCTCGGATCTGCCGGTAATGAAAAACACGCTCACGCCCAGCCGCTGGGCCTCCCGATAAAGCCGCAGAGTCCCTGGAATGGCAGGAGCCTTGGCTGAGTTGATCCAGTCGTGGAAGACGGCGCTGTCGTAGGCGAAGCCAGCCTTCACCATCTCCTCGTAGTTGGAGAGGGTGGTCTCGTCGATGTCCAGCACCAGCGCCAGTTTTTCCTGGGGGCGGCGATTTGCCGCGCGGATGCGCAGGGCGGCGATGGCGCGATCCGCCTGATGGTCCAGGTCTTTGGCGTAGCAGCCGCACGTGCAGGTACATTCGTGGTACTGCTTGAGCTGGGTCTTCAGAGCGTCGAGGTTGGGGATGCGCTCGGCGGGCGCGTAGACGCTCACCCGGGTGTCCGGCTGGGCGGCTGGCTTTTGTGCAACCAGGCATACCGGGGCAAGGCTGAGTGCAAAGACCGCCGCGAGAAGTGTTAACTGCTTTTTCACCAAAAAACTCCTTTTCAATAGGTGCAATTGCCGCGGACCGCGCGCCCGCCTCAGCATTCATCATCGCACCCGCCCCTTGGGGGAATGAAAGGCGATTTCGTCCACATTTACAATGGAATCATGCTTCATATTCTTCGCCCGCTTCCTGTCGCATCGTTGAAACTGTTGGTTTTCGATCTGGATGGCACGCTGATCGACTCCGCGCAGGATTTGTGCAACAGCGTAAACGCGACCTTGGCTCGCTTCGGGCGCGAACCGCTGTCCGATGAGAGGATCGCCAGCTTCATCGGCAACGGAACCATGATGCTGGTGCGCAGGGCCTTTGCGGCCGGCAACGAGCCCGCAGACGAGGATCTGCTGGCCCAGGCCCACACGTTTTTTCTCGACTACTATCGCGAACACAAGCTGGACTTTACCTACGCCTACGAAGGGGTTATCGAGGCGCTGGCCGCGCTCAAGCAGTTGCACGACCAGGCCGGCGGACAGGCCAGAACCCTGGCTGTGCTGACCAACAAGCCTGTGCGCCCGGCGCGGGGCATCTGCGAAGGGCTGGGCCTGGCAGACTATTTCCTGCACATTTACGGGGGAGACAGCTTTCCGGCGAAGAAGCCCAATCCGATGGGGTTGCGCGCGTTGATGGAGGAGACCGGCGCGAAGCCCGAAGAGACGGTGATGATCGGCGACAGCAAAGTGGACGTGGAGACGGCGCGGAATGCCGGGGTCTGGTGTGTGGGCTGCACCTTCGGCCTTGCCCCCGAGAGTTTGACCGCGAATCCGCCCGATCTGCTGGTTGATTCCGCGGCGGAATGGCCCGAGGCGCTCAGCCCCGCGAAGATCGAGCACAAACAATAATCGTCGCGGCTGTTCAGGCTGCGGAAAAACTCGATACGGAGGGAGGCGGGGGTTTCAACCCCCGCATAAGGCAAACAGAATCAATGCTGGCTTTAGCCACGGAGGGGCACTTTCCGCCAATTTCGCCCGAACCCCCGAGTTTTTCCGCAGCCTGTGTTGCCGCGGACGCTCAAGACTGAATCGGACGCCGTAAGCTGAATCCATGGACACGATTGCTGCCATTGGCCAGCGCCGGTTGCGGATTGTGCTGCCCGGGGGCAGCGGTCAGGTGGGTCAGGCGCTGGCGCGCCACTTTGTCGAGCGCGGCCATCAGGTTATCGTGCTGACTCGCGGCCCGTACACAGCTCCCTGGCTCGCCGTTCACTGGGACGGCAAAAATACCGGTCCGTGGACCGAGTACCTGGAAGGCGCCGACGTCTGCATCAACCTGGCCGGGCGCAGCGTGAACTGCCGCTACGATGCGGCCCACCGCAAGGCAATCTACGAGTCGCGCATCCGCAGCACAAGGCTGCTGGGCCGCGTGATCGCGGGACTCGCCGCGCCGCCACGGGTGTGGATGAACGCCTCAGCGGCCACGATTTACCGGCGCGCCCTGGATGAAACCGGAATCGATCTGCCGCGGGATGAAGCGACAGGCGTGGTGGAAAGCGCTGTGCCTCCAGCCAGAATGGAGCCGTTTGCCGCACGATGGTCCAGGCGGCGGGACTTTGCCAGCCGCGTGGCCCAGGATTGGGAGGCCGCGTTCTTCGAGGCGGAGACGCCGCGCACCCGCAAAGTGGTCCTGCGCAGCGGCGTCGTTCTCAGCCCCACGCCGGGCAGCGCCTTTGCCGTGCTGTCTCACCTGGTGCGGCTGGGACTGGGTGGCAAGCAAGGCAACGGACGCCAGTTCGTTCCCTGGATTCACGAGGCCGACTATGCGCGCGCCGTAGAGTTTCTGATTGCTCGCGAGGATCTGAACGGGCCGTTCAACCTCGCCGCGCCCAATCCGCTGCCCAATCGGGAGTTCATGGCGGCGTTGCGCGAGGCATGGGATTTGCCCAACGGCTTGCCCGCGCCTACGCTGGCCATTCTGATCGGCGCCATTTTTTTGCGGACCGAACCGGAATTGGTGTTGCAGAGCTGCCGCGCCGTTCCCGGACGCCTGCTCGACGCCGGATTTGACTTCCAGTTTCCCGAATGGCCCGAAGCCGCCGAAGATCTGGTGCGGCAATGGAGAAACAGGGAATAGGGAAAGATCGGGATTACGCGCGATCTCATAAACCGGTTTTGAAAGAGTACAACTTCAGTCGTGCCATAAGTGTAAAAAATTAACGCGGGCTTTACAGGCTGCGGAAAAACTCGTCGTTTTGAAAGGGCACGACTTCAGTCGTGCCGCAAAATGTCCAATCAAAACCGGGGTTTTAACCCCTGAGGGGTGCTTTGCGCGAACTGAATGGCATTGATGAGATAGGTCTAGGGAGCAGGGAACAGCAAAAGAAATCGCTGTTCCCAACCCCCTGAAAACCAACTATTTCGCAGGCGTAATATCCGTTACCGGCAAGTCCCAGTGGCCAGCGAGAATCTCAAACCGGCGCTGTTCCTCTTTCTTGTAGGTCGCCTGGTCGGGCCACAGCTCCTTGATGAAGGCCTCTTCGTCGGGGTTGGCGGTGGTGGCTACGGTGGAGTTCTTGTAGCGAATGGTTACGCGATAGTCCCAGCGGCCGTCCTCGGTGGTGTGGTAGGCGGGCGACTCGATCTTGAGCGCCACAATGCGGCCGGTGGCCTTGATCTTCTTGAGCAGCGGGTAGTGGTTCTTCAGGAAGAGCTGGAGAAACTCGGCCTGATGGCCCCACTGTGCCTTGTAGTAGTACTCCACGGTGTAGGGCTGGTCGGCGCTGCCCTGCGGCGGAGCGCCCTGGGCCATGAGCGGGACGGCCAGCGAAGCGGCAAAGGCCACGGCGAGAACGGCGAGAAGAATGCGGCGCATAGTGCCTCCTTGATTGAGAGCATTGTACCGCGAAGAGATTTCAGGGCGTTGTGGCGGGCGTCAAAAAGCGTAGATGGAAGAAGCGCTTCAGCTCCGGAGAGAACTCCTGCACCAGGTGTTCCACGCCGATGAAGCCGGCTTCGATGTGGCCGGCCTGTACGCCCTGCGCCCGCGCGGTGTAGTGTTGCGGCCACCACGTCGCTTCGATCATTGAGCTGCCGTAGATGCTGGTGATCTGGGGAACGTCCAGCGTCAGGTCACCCTTGTGGTTGTAGGTGAGGAAGCTCATCTTGAAGACGTGGCCGCCGCGGCGAAAGAGGCCGGTGCACGCGCAGGGGAAGTAGCGGGGATCTGTACCCTCGGCTGCGGCCATGCTTTCATGCATGGTGTTCTGAATCAAGTTGCCGCCGTAACTCGAACCCAGGCGGCGGGCGAAGCCGCCCCCGCTCCTGGTCCAAACGGAGGGAACGTCGAAGGTCTGCTGGTAGGCAGCGGTGCCGATGGACTCGACGTGGATGGCGCCGGAGCGGCCGTCTTCGCTGATCCAACGCTGCCAGCGTTCGTGCCCGTCCAGCGGCTTGTACGTGCCGGGATCGAAGGGGGCATGCACGGTGAGCAACTGGGCCAGCGACTGGCCGAACGACAGGCAGGGCGCTAAAAGGAATGCAAGAAGCAGAATGTGAGTTTTCCGAGTCACAAATCCATTCTCAAGGAAAATCAGGCGAAATTGCAGGGCGAAGGGTCAGAAAAAGGGAAATTTTCAAAAATAAAGGAAAAGCCGCGCCCGTGGCCTGCGATTTCAGATTGCGATTCCGGCTTTGATGGCACCTTTGGCAGTCCTCTCGCGCCTGGAATTTTTTGGTTACAAGCCGCTCCGGCCTCTTGTAGAATCGCCGGTATGAAGGGTAATCCGAAGGTCATCGAGCAACTGAATCGTGCGCTCCGCGAGGAGCTCACCGCCATCAACCAGTACTTTGTTCACGCTGAAATGTGCGAGAACTGGGGCTACGAGCGGCTTGCGAAGTTCATCAAGAAGCAGTCCATCGACGAGATGAAGCACGCCGAGTCGCTGATGGAGCGCATCTTCTTCCTGGACGGCACGCCGAGCATGGAATCGCTGGCTCTGTCGATTGGCGCAAATGTCAAAGTGCAGATCGAGTCCGACCTGAAACTCGAACTCGGAGCCATTGCGATGTACAACGAGGCCGCCCGGCTCGCAACGGACGAAAAAGACAACGGCTCGCGCGATCTTTTCATCAAGCTGCTGAAGGATGAAGAGAAGCACGCGGACTGGCTCGAAACCCAGTTGCACCAGATCGCGGAGATTGGCTACGAGCGCTATCTGGCCAAGCAGGCCGGCGACGACGATTAGCTTTCTCCCAGGGCTCAAAATTGGGAGTCGGTGCCCAGGCCTTGGGCAGGCTCAAGGCTACATGAAAGTTGCGTTTTCCCAGGTCACAAAATCGAGACCTGGGGCACCCGGCTTTTGAGTTCAGAAGGAGTAATAGATGAATAAGCGTCTTTGGTTCGCATTAGTCCTGATTTCACCCTGTATCATCTCGTCGGGGCTAGCCCAAATCGAAGCACCGACCTCGGTACCCACTGCAGTTAATGCGAAGCTTGTGCTTGATGCTGCCGGACCAGAGCAGAGGAGATCATTGGCAAATGTCTATCTGATCGCATGCCCTACGAGCACAGGAGCCGAGCTCGGAACAGGCTTTCTGATCAACCGGGGAATCATCGTCACGAATGCTCACGTCACGGCAACCTGCAACGAAACAAACCTCTTGGGAGTGTCCACAGCTAGCGAACAGATTCATTTCTCTAAGGTGATTAAAGATCAAGACCTTGATCTCGCGTTGCTTGTTCCGAGCAAGCCACTGAGCGGTGGGTACAGTCTGGCGGTCAGCGATTCCATAACACCGGGCACTCAGGTTTCGACTTGGGGCTATCCGTTTTACTATAACGGAATCTCACCATTGCTGAGTGTCGGATATATCTCCGGGTATCGCGTGGTTTCCACGAACGGTAAAGACGTGAAGCATCTGGTAATTAACGGCGCTTTCAACCATGGAAATTCCGGAGGGGCTTTACTTGAGTCGCAACAAACGGATGTAATTGGAATAGTGGTTGCAACCTATCATTTCTACCCGCCGGAAGTGAAACAAATCATTGACGGTCTCTCGTCCTATCAATCTGGATTCATGATTGGTAGTTTGAGGCAGGCAGATGGAAGTCAAAAACCAGTGAGCGAGGCTCAAATCACTGCCATGGTTTTGAACGAGTTTTACGAGAAAACTCAGGTGATGATAGGGGAGGCAATTGCTGTCTCCGAACTAACTAAACTTATCAAAGATAATTCTCAGGATTTACCAAAAAAGTCCGGTGTTGTGAAGGTTTCTCAGAGACTGGCGAAGTAAGGATGGCGGGTGGTCCACGTCTGACCATCCTAAAATGACTGGGTGGCAGGTGGCCCGCTCATCAACCCCGAAGAATCATCATGAGTCATCAGAAGCGTGCCCCTTTCATCGTGGCTCAATAGGGCCGCGATGAACGGGGCACAGACATCTATCTTGGCAACAATCGAAGGAGACAGAATCGATGCCTGGGCCACCTGCCGCAAAAGAAAAGTAATTTATTGCGAAAGCGAAGGGGAAACCTGATGCCGCAGACGGATAATTAAAAATCGCAAATTTCTGCTCGACAACTATTTCTGGCTCAAAATCAATATTACCGCTTTAGACGCGGTATGTACCCAATAGTGCGTAGAGCAACCAAAATACCATCGTATACTTCTCTTGGTATATCGCCTGCAATTTGAGATGCCAATTTAATCTGCGCTGTTGTGTTAGGCGGAAAATAGTAAACCGGTTCATTCACGCCGTCATCACTCTCGCCGACCAAAGGAACTAAGAAGCCTCCCGCACGAAGCCGCTTGATTGGGCCTCTCAAAACTGGATTATTTCTGGCTAAATTATACTGTTTTCGAGTGAGATGCCAGCTTTGGGATAGAACTGATATTACAGCTTTAGACTCTACTGGGAGTCCACGAATTTCTTCTACAAGCATATCCAAGGTACCACCAGTGTTTCGGTTAGACCTTCGACGTAGTTGTATGGCAACAGTCTCTTTTAAATCTTGAAGAGCGTTCTCCAACCTCTCGATCTTTTGTGATTCAGTTTCTGTTTCGCTATCTGCTAATTCACTTCGAACTTCACTAGCGACTCCTTCGGAAATCTGATCAGAAACTTCTGAAGTAGATGATTCGGCTTCACTTTCACCACCGAGTCCGGTAAGCATCTTGTTCCATCCTGCCGTAATTAGTTCCCTCGTATCAGCAGACAAGTGTTCAACAGTTGACTCGATTTTTTGAAGCGATCTAATCATTTGTTGGTTCACTTCTGCCGATTGTTTGCTGACCCATAATGCAAACACCGTCGCAACAATGGAGAGAGTGATTCCTGCGATGCTTGCGATCAGTCCAGCCCAGAGCGCTACAGTATCTACTTGACTCATGCAAATAAGCGTATCAGGGCCGGATGATTTTTGCATTTTCCACTATCCTGACGCGCGGGCGGGTGCCCCAGGTATGACCATCCGAAAATGACTGGGTGCGACATGTCTAGATTTTCAGACATGGGAGGCCATGAACCTCGATAGTACGTATTGTTTTTTTAGAAAGCCGGAGTGTTGGGATTGATCCAACGCCCAAGAACTTACGAGGGAACTCCAGTCTGCACGGGTAGAGCTTTCCGGGGGCAGGTCAAAATCGCCCCAATCCGCCCAACCCCGGTCTTGAAAACCCGCCCAAAACACACTAAAAACGCGCTAAATCGGCTTATTTTCATGGCTATTTGCAATTTTTTGTCCTGTTATAACCCGTCATTTGCCCCTTTTCCGCCTGCCTGCAACCCGACATTCCCGCGTTTTGAACTCCATCTTGCTCATGAGTCAGCCTATGGGCCTATTGAATCGCTCTCTTTCATCGGCCTGTAGGGCAGGTGGCCCACTCCTTCAGGTTTTGCGAACTTTCCTAAACCAACACTGCGGGTGCGCGGATTCAAGGGTGGGCCCCCCGCCCACATTCCTGCTTCCGCGCTACCAGGCCAGCAGTTCGTCGCCGGAGGTGGGTGAAAGGAAGGCTACAGGGGCGGCGCAGGGTTCGGGGAAGTCGCCGGCGCACTGGATGGACTCCGGTCCGATGGTCTTGGCCACCAGTAGCGCCTGTTCGGCCTCGCGCAGAACCACCACCGGGGAGCGGCCCAGGCTGCTGGCGATGCCAAAGCAGGCCGAAAGGCGGATGGCGTCGCCATTCACGCGGAAGGGCGCGGAGAAGACATCCATGCGAATGCGCTCGGCCATCAGGACGGCGTTGACGCTGGTGCAGCCGGGCAGAGCCATGAGGAACTCGTCGTTGCCAGCGCGGCCCAGCAGATCATAGCTGCGCAAGAGGCGCGTGGTGCGGGCCGCCACCTGGCAGAGCAACTCATCGCAGGTCTCCGAACCCAGCCGCAGGTTCCAATGGCCGAAGTCGTCAATGTCGAAAAGGATGACGCAGAGCGAATTCTTCATTCGCTGCACGCGGTCGGTCTCGCGAAAGAGCATGGAGAGCATGGTTTCGCGGTTGTAGATGCCGGTGAGCCGGTCCATCTGGGCGTTGAGCGCAGTGGCCTCGCGCAGTAGTTCCAGCTCGCGCGACTTGCGGTGGTTGCGCAGCACCGCCTCCAGCCGGAGCCGCAGGAAGGCGGGCTGGGAGGCGCGGGGCAGCAGATCGTCAATGACCTCCTCGGTCAGGCGGTCGATCCACTCCTGGGTGACAGTGTCCGAAATCAGGACAATTGGGAAGCGCTTGTCGGCTGTCCCAGCGCGTGCGGCCGCCAACAACTGACCCATCTCCATGCCCGGCAGGTTCACATCGAGCAAGGCCAAGGTTGGCGCCTGCGCCGCGGTAAGCGCGGGCAGAGCCGCCTCGGCGGAGAGGAAGATTTCCACGCGCGCTCCGCCGGCGGCAAGCACGGGTTCAAGGACAGACAGCAGAGCGGGTTCAGGCGATGCGAGAAGAAAGACGGGTGTGGAATTTGCGAGCATCCTGACAACCTCAATAGTGGATGCATCGGCGAGGGTTAGAAATTATTTATAGAGCCGGCAAAGATTCTTGGGCTTTTTCAATAACCTTTGGACGGAAATACGAGTGCCTAAGGTACTGCGGCGAGCGTCTTGAGAGGGTTTTTGTACGAAAAAGGGCACGGCAGAAACCGTGCCCTTTTTCGGAGCAGAGTTGAGTTTTTTGCGGCCGGTCTTAATCGACGAAATCCACCAGGGGGGCGATGGGGATGATGCCGCGTTCGTAGCCCAAGTCGAGCAGTTTGTGAATGGCTTGGCGGCCGTCGGCCCCGTAGTCCAGCGTGCGCTCGTTGACATACATACTCACGAAGCGGCTGGCGAGCCGTACATCCAGGTCGCGGGCAAACTGCATGGCGTACTCCAGCGCCTGCTCACGGTGGTCCAGAGCGTACTGGATGCTGTCGCGCACGGCTTTGGTGACGATCTTGAGGGATGCATCGCCCAGGGAGCGGCGAACGGCGTTACCGCCCAGGGGCAGCACCAGGCCAGTGGTCTCGCGCCACCAGACGCCCAGGTCCAGAACCTTCACCAGGCCGCTCGAGCTGTAGGTAAGCTGGCCCTCGTGGATGATGAGCCCGGCATCGTAGTTGCCGGCCAGAATCTCCGGGATGATGCGATCGAAGGGCACGGTAACGGTCTGGATCTCCGGATTGAAGATCTTGAGCGCCAGATAGGCGGTGGTCATCTCGCCGGGGACGGCGACCTTGATGCGGTGCAGGTCTTCGAGGGCAATCTTGCGGCTGGAGACGATCATGGGGCCGTAGCCCTCGCCCACGCTGCCGCCGCAACCCATCAGGGTGTAGCTCTTCTGCAGGTAAGGATAGGCGGCGAAGCTGATGGCGGTTACGTCGAAGAAGGCCTCGTCCTGGGCGCGGCGATTGAGGGTCTCGATATCGCACAGGGTGTGAGAGAACCGGTAGCCGGGGACGCGGACCTTGTTGGTGGCAAGGCCATAGAACATGAAGGCGTCATCGGAGTCGGGACTGTGCGCGATGGAGATGTCGATGATCCCGGCGGGATTGGCGACTGCTGAATTCGGGGTACTCATGGGGAACGAATTTCCTTTCGACAAAAAACTTGGAAGAAGGCCAAAGGACTGGCCAGAGCCCTAAGGTTCTGTTTCTACGTCGGTTTGCTCAACCGCATCGGGAGCCGAATTGGCGCCCGCCGCGGGCTTGGCGCGGAGTTGAGCGCGCTGAAGCCAGATATGACGCGCCCCACCGGCGGCTGCAATCAGCAGCGCCGCGAGCGAGACGAGCAGAGCAATCAGTAACCAACGCATTGTAGCGAACCAGGCTCAGAATACCAGACGAGCCGATCAGTTGAAGCCAGGCGTCATGGCTGGTGGAGGCTCTCTTGCAGCCAGTCGAGGTAGGACTGGCTGGCGCCATCGACCTTGAGAACCAGGAACTCGGGGGTCTGGTAGCTGTGCAACTCGCGGAGACGGGCTTCCAGAGCGGGGATTTGCGCGGCTCCGGTCTTGATGAGCAGCAGAGTTTCGGCGGAAGACTCAACCTCGCCCTGCCAGCGGTAGATGGAGTGGGCGGCGGGAATTAAAGTTGCGCAGGCGGCCAGCCGCTCCTCGACCAGAGCGCGGCCCAGTTCGGCAGCCTCCTCGGGGTTGGCGGTGGTGGTGAGGACGATGCGGGCTGGCAACGTGGTTTCGGGCATCTGCGGTCCTAAAATGAAAACAATTCTGAAACCAATGTATTCCGAAAATCTGCCAGTGCAAGGCTCTTTTCCAAAACTTCCTGTTGCCGGCCGAGGCGGCTTGCTCCGACGCGGCTGAGTAGGGCAGTATGAAGTTAAAATTGGTAGACACGGCGCGAGGAGAAGAACGATGACGACCGGGATCAGGTTTGGTACCTCAGGTTGGCGTGCAATTGTGGCCGACGAGTTTACAGTGGCCAATATCCGGCTGGCGGTGGCGGGGATTGCCGCCTTCGTAAAGACGCAGCCGGAGCCGCACAGCGTATTGGTAGGCCGCGACCCGCGCTTTCTGGGCGAGAGCTTTGTGGATGTGGCGGCGCGCGTGCTGGCCGGGGCTGGAGTTACGCCGATTGTGATTCCCGAAGCCGCGCCCACGCCGGCGATTGCCTATGCCGTGCGCGAACTAAAGACATCCGGAGCCATCAACTTTACCGCCTCGCACAATCCGCCGGAGTACAACGGCATCAAGTTCTCGACGCACGACGGCGCGCCTGCCCTGCCGCAGGTGACCCAAAAGATTGAAGCGGCGGTGGCAGGTCTTGCCCCGGACGCGACGATTCCGCAAGCCAACCCTCCTGAAGTGGGTTTTGAGGCTACCGACGTGAAGCCTGCTTTCCTCAAACGCCTCGCTGAGCTGGTGGATTTGAAGGCCATCGCCAAGTCGGGAATCAAGGTGGTCTACGACCCATTCTGGGGCGCAGGGCGCGGATACAGCTCCGACCTGCTGCGCGATGCGGGCGTGGCCGTCGAGACGGTTCACGATTTCCGCGACGTGCTCTTCGGCGGCCATGCGCCTGAGCCGGCTGACGCGCTGCTGGGCGACGCTAGGGCGAAGATGCGCGAGATGGGCGCGGATCTGGGCATTGCCACCGATGGCGACGCTGACCGCTTCGGGATTGTGGATGCGGATGGCAGCTTCATCCAGCCGAACTACGTCATTGCGCTGCTCTTCGACTACCTGGTGGAGACGCGCGGCTGGCGGAACGGCGTGGCCAAAAGCGTGGCCACAACGAATTTGATCAACGCGCTGGCCGACTACCACAAGGTTCCGCTGTACGAGACGCCGGTGGGCTTCAAGTACATTGGCGAGCTGATTAACGGCGACAAGATCGCCATTGGTGGCGAGGAGTCGGCGGGGCTGACCATCCGCGGCCACGTGCCGGAGAAGGATGGCGTGCTGGCCGGGCTGCTGGTGGCCGAGATGGTGGCCGTGCGCGGCAAGAGCCTGGGCGTGCAACTGAAAGAGCTGTTTGCCAAGGTTGGTTCCTTCTATCCGGTTCGGGAGAACTTCCGCTTGACCCCGGCGGGGATGGCCGCGTTCACTGAGAAGTTGAAAGCCGATCCCGAGGAACTGAGCGGACGCAAGGTGACCCAGATCGTGCGAACCGACGGGCTGAAGCTGATTTTGGAGGACGGCTCCTGGGTTTGCTACCGCCTCTCCGGAACCGAGCCGGTGGTGCGGGCATACACGGAAGCGCGCAACGAACAGGACGTGGAGGCGTTGAGCGCCGCGGCCAAGCAGTTTGTGCTCCAGTAAGAGCAGATTGAGGTTGAAATGCCGGACGAGAAGGCGCGAGCCGGGAAGAAAGCGGCGATGAACGGAGAAGCGGCCGTTCACGTGCCCTTGCTGTGGCGGGTACTGGAGTTTGTGGGGCGGGCTTGGCGTCCTGCGGCGACCGTGGTGGTGGTGGCGCTGGCACTGCTGCTGGGCTGGCACGCGTTCTATGGCAAGAACGGGGTGTCGGTGTGGGAGCAGAAGCGCGCCGAGGACCGCCAGTTGCGCAAGGAGATCGACGACCTTGAACAGGAGAATGGCCGCCTGCGCATCCGCATCGAGGAGCTCAAGTCCAATCCCGACGCTATCGGCCAGGTGGCGCGCGACAAACTGCATTACGCCAAGCCCAATGAGGTGATTGTCACGCTGCCGCCGGAACCGCAGAAGCAGGCGCAGCCGGCGGGGGCGAGCAAGTAACCTGACCCCTGTTCCCTGTTCCCTGACCCTTGTTTCAAAAATCTATATGCGCGCGCACCGAGCCCACCCAGGCTGGGCCGCGGTCGTGGTTGTAGCCGGGGTTGTTGATGTGCTGCACATCGACCGCGTAGAAGAGTCCCCGCCATGCGTGCCAGTTGTAGTAGCTCTCGACGATATTTTCGCGGCCGTAGTTGAGCTTGCCGTCGCCCAGCAGGAAGCCCAGGCCGCCTAGGCGCAGATAGTTCTGGTGATCGGCCTTGATGGCGTTTGAAACCACGGCCAAGCCGATTTTATCTGCCGGACGATGCCAACGGTTCCCGGCGTAGTCGGCGCCGGCCTCCACCGTCTGGTCCACCTCGGTGTAGGCGAAGGACTCGTGCTGGCCCTCGTTCCAGCCGAAACGCCCAAAGACGCGCAGATTCTCCCTCAGCTCCTGCTCGGCGTTGTAACCGAAGCCGTACTTGAGCGCGCTGTAATGCTCGTGGAGCAGAATGTTGGGCGTCTTGTCGGTTCCGGCGAGAAATGCATTGACCGCCTCGCGATAAGTGCCCATGTGGGCGCGGTTGGCGTAGAACAGAAGGCGCTCGGTCCCTTTGCGCTTCGGAATAAAGCTGTGCCGCAACTCGAATTCGCCGTTCTGGCCATGGGCGCGGCTGAAGGCCCAGTCCATGTCGATGCCGTTGGCCACCACGGGCATGGCGAAGAGGCCGTAGCGCACGCTCCACGCGCGGTCGTCGTACTCGGCCAAGCCGCCCACCGTGTAGCCGCGTGTGTCGGCGGCGTAGTCCCACGCGCCGTTGTTATCCACGGTCCAGTTCATGAACTGCAAGTGGCTGTCGGAGCCGGGTCCGTTCACGTCGAAGAAATCCGGCAGCGTCATTTTTCCGGCGCGGAACTCGACGCGGCGAACGGGCACGCTGGACGCAACGGCAAAGAAGCCCGGCTCCTGGCTGGCGGTCTCCTGCGTCAGGCCAATGACTTGATGAATCCCGTAGCGGGCCAGATAGGGCTTGGTGCTCAGTGTGGGGTTGCGCACCACATCCAGGTTGGTAAAACCGGCCAGCCCCAGCGCTTGGCTCAGGCCGCGCCCGCCCGAGCTCTCCATGTCCAGAATCAGGTCGGTGTTGTAGCGGATGGAGCGGGTGGGCCTGACCGCACCGTAGAGCGTGCCTAGCAGGGAAGTCTTGTACTCGGCCGCGTTGCGAAAGCTGTTCGTGCCTTCATACGTGGAATGAAAGGGCAAATCGCCCTGGAAGATGATGTTGGCCTGACCGGAGAGCCAACAGCGGTCGTTGCCGTGGTGCGGAGCCATCGTGGTGGCGGGCGCCTCCTGCGTCTCGGGAACGACGGGGCTCGGCTTGCCGGACGGCCGTGCGACGCTGCCACGCTGCCCGTCGGCGAGAGGCTGCGCGGGGTCAGCCTCGGCGAACTGCGCCGGAAGCTGAATCTGCGGCTCGGGGGCGGTGGGCAATGCTTCGGAGACTTGGGAGCGGGCGGTTGCGGCGGCCAGCGCGAGGGTGGTCAGCAGGCAGACGAGCGCGTACCGGGGGCGGAAGGGGATCGGGCGTGTGCGGCAGGTCGGGACCATGGGGAAGCTTTCCAATCGTAGCGCGTGTCCGTTGAAATCGGGGATAGAATGAAGACGCAAGGATACCCCCACTCCCTAGATACCATACCGGGGGTGGGTATTGTCAAGAGGAGGTTCACCATGTCTAGCCATGAGCGGGAAAAGATCAAGCTGTTGCAAAGATTGAGAAAAATGCGCGGGCAACTGGACGCGATCGAGCGGTCGCTGACGGCCGATGAGGATTGCGGTGGGCAACTGATGCTGCTGGCCGCGGTGCGCGGCGGCGTCAACAGCCTGATGGGCGAGGTGCTGGAGACCCACATCCGCTTCCATCTGGCCGACGAAGCCAAGGAGCAGATCGCACCTGAACTGGCCGAAGACCTGATCGACCTGGTGCGCGCTTATCTGAAATAAAGCCGCTCAGTTGTCAGCGGGCAGGGAACAGAAAACAGGAAACAGCAAGGCGTCTGGTAGGCCAGGGTTTCACCCCGTCTGTAAGCTGTAGCCGGCGACGCCTCGACATGTGCCGGACTTCCCAACCCCTAACCCCTGATTTCTGATCTCTGATGCAGAAAATTACCCTCTTCCGGCTCACAATCGAATTGATCAGTGGAGCGGGGCTTTACTGATCACTGTCCACTGACGACCGTCCAATCTGTCAGGTATGTCCCCGGTCCGTACCAAAGCCTCCCCCCCCCTACCCCCCCCTAATTATTTTCACCAGTGCGCGAATCCTTGCAGATCATTTCATAATTATGCTTTCGAGAGTGAGAAGCCCCTCTTAAATTGTTCAAAAACAATAGATTACACACGCCATTTTTCCCAAAGCCCACAAACAGTCAACCTGCGTTCCCGCGGACTTTGCGCGCGGTTTTCTCGGAAAGCTACGCTCTTTCAAGACGCTATAGACTTGTTGAGGAGAAATTATGTTGTCAGCGGGAGCCGCTGCTCATCCTGGAGCTTGAGGAGGCGCGTTCTGCCGCACAGGAGCGTTCCTCATGAGTCGAGTTTCCCGCCGTCTGTTGATGCAGTTGCTGCCGGCTATTCTGCTGGTTTCCGCACTGATCCCATTGGGTCACGCGGCGCCGGTGCTGATGATTTCCATTGATGGATTGAAGCCTGAATACATCACGCAGGCGGATGCGCACGGCATGAAGGTGCCGTATCTGCGCACACTGCTTCGCGACGGAGCGTATGCCGAGGGCGTGGTGGGGATTTGGCCCACCGTGACCTATCCCAGCCATACCACGCTGGTGACCGGCGTTTGGCCCGTTGAGCATGGCATCTACAACAATCTCAGATTCGACCCGTTTCAAAACTATTCCGGCGCATGGAACTGGTACGCGCCCGAGATTAAGGCTCCCACGCTGTGGAAGGTTGCGCACCAGGCCGCTCTCCGCACGGCCAGTGTCGGCTGGCCGGTGAGCGTCGGCGCGACGGATGTGGATTATCTGATTCCGGAATACTGGCGGAGCGCCAATCCGTCGGGCGGGTCGGGCACTTTGAATCCGGCGGACCGGTACATGATTGCCGGACTCTCGCGTCCGGGCACGCTGCTGAAAGAGCTGGAGCCGGCGGCGGGCGAGTACATGATGGGCAATGACACCAGCATTGGCGGCGATGAGATCAAGACCCGCTACACGGTGGAGATTCTGCGCAGGATGAAGCCCGCGTTCATGACCCTCCATCTGAGTTCGCTGGACGACGCCCAGCACGCGCACGGCCCATTCAGCGTGGAAGCGGATGCGGATCTGGAAGCGCTGGATGGAATGATGGCGCGGCTGGTGAAGGCGGCTGTTGCCGCGGATCCTTCCGCCGTGGTGGTGCTCGTCTCCGACCATGGATTCATGACCATCACACACCTGGTCAACCTCTATATTCCCTTTTTGCAGGCCGGGCTGGTGCAGGCGACTGTGAATCCGGAGACCAAGACTTCGGTGATCAACTCATGGAAGGCCGAGCCGTGGGGGGCCGGCGGCATGGCCGCCATCATGCTGCAAGACCCGAACGACAAGCAGACCGAGCAGCAGGTGAAAGCAATGCTGGATAAGCTGGCAGCGGACCCGGCCAACGGCATCGCCGAGATTATGGATCGCGACGCGATGAAGAAGCGCGGAGCCTTCCCGGATGCGGCCTTCCTCGTGGTTCTCAAGCCCGGCTACTATCTGGGCGCGGCAACCAGCGGCAGCCTGGTCACTCCAATTCCCACGACGAGGGGTTCGCACGGATTTTCGCCGGAGTACCCGGAGATGCATGCGTCGTTCTTTGCCGTGGGGGCTGGAATTGCGCACCATCGCAATCTTGGGGTGATCGATATGCGGCAGATTGCGCCTACCGTGGCGAAGATTTTGAAAGTCTCCATGCCCACGGCGAAAGCAACGCCGCTGCACGTGGAACCGTAACGACAAAGCACCGGCCATTCCGAAAAATTGCCTGAAAGGGCTAACTGAAGCCCCGTTTCAAGCGCGATGAAAATGCGCTTGAAACGGGGCTTTCTGCTTTGTTGGGGACGGTGTTAGCTGGAAAGGCGAGATTCAGGCCGATGGGGTGCGCATTCCATCCAGGGCGGCGGTGAGGTCTTTGGCCAAGGCGCGCTGGGAGTCTTCAGTTAACTTGGCGCCCTGACTGGTGAGGTAGAAGACGTCAATGGCGGTTTCGCCCTCGGTGTCGATGAGGGCTATCTTGATGTTGCACTGGTGAGTGCTGAGGGTGAGGGCGATCTGGCGGAGCAGGCCGGGCAGGTCCTGAGCTACCACCTGGAGGATGGTGGAGTGGGAGGATGACTCGGAATCGAACAGAAGGCGGGTGGCGACCTCGACTTTGGGGTTGGCCGGGTGGCCGCTGTGGCGGCGGGCTTCCAGCAGGGGCTCGACCGGAACCTTTTGCGCGACGACATCGTGGAGATAGGTCAGGAAGCGCTCCCTCTCGCCGGGATTCAGCTCGATGGTGCGGAAGACGTCGCTGAAGTGGAAGCTATCGACAACCACTCCGGCGTCGTTGGAGAAAGCGCCGGCCTTGACGATGTTCATGCCCCAGGCGGCCAGGGCGCCGGCCACGTCGGCAAAGAGGCGGCTGCGGTCGCGGGTGATGACGGTGAGGTCGAAGAGCTGGCGGTGGGGGCGCAGGTCAATCTGGACGGGGTCCTCGCCGAGGCTGGCGGCTAACTGGAAGTGGTCACGGATTTGCTCTGGCAGGCGGGTTTGCAAGTAGCGCTGCGGCAGCCCTTCGAGGAACTGCTGGAGGGCGCCGTACTGGCGGGGAGGCACCATGGAGCGAAGGCGATTGAGGAGCGTGGGATCAAGTTTGGCGTGGTAGCGGACCTCGTCGACCGAGCGGTCCATGAAGTTGGCGGTGGAGATGTAGAGCTGCCAGAGATTCTCCGCCTTCCAGGGCGTAAGGGCATCGGGGTTGACGGCTTTGATGTCAGAGAAGGTTAGCAGGGCAAGCTCCTTCAGGAGCATGGGGCTGCCGATCTTCTCGGCGAAGTCGCGCACGTTTTCCGGGTCGAAGATGTCGCGGCGCAGCGCGTTGGACATTTCCAGATGAAGACGAATGAGTTCGAGGACGGCCTCGCGTTCTTCGGTGTCGAATTCCAGGCGGGCGAGGAAGGCGTCGGCCAGTTCGATGCTGGGAGGAATGTGGTCGCCGGTGCGGCGGGCCTTGCCGATGTCGTGGAGCAGCAAGGCGAGCAGGAAGAGGTCGAGACGGTCGATCTCGGGGAGCAGTTGGGCGAGGCGCTGTTCGTAATCGTGGGCGGGCTGGCGGAGGCTGTGGACGTTGTCGATGGTGAGGAAAGTGTGCTCGTCTACGGTGTAGCGGTGATAGGAATCGCGGATCACCAGGGCGTCAATCCCGTGAAACTCGGGAATCAGCATTTCAAGAACACCAAGGGCGTGCATGGTGCGCAGGGAGTGGGCGGCGTGCGGGCCCAGCAGCACTTCACGCAGGGCGTTCCAGAGGTAAGGGCCTTCGGGGATATGGATGGCCAGGGCGGGCAGCGCGTCGGTGATGCGGTCTTCGGCGGCCTGGGAGAGGGCATAGCCGTAAGTGGCCATCAGCGAGAAGATGCGCAGGATGGCGCCGGTGTCGTTGAACTGTGCGCCGGGAGCGATGTCGATGCGGCCCTGGTCGAGGATGAAGTCGGTGCCGGCGATGGGGCTGCGATGGCGGCGGAACTGGTGGTAGAAACTGACCGGAGCGGGAAGATGCTCCATGAGCAGGGCGGCGCGGCGGTAGATGATGCGGGCGTGGCGATAGTAAGTGCGCATCCAGTAAGCCGGGTCGGCTGTGCCGCGCGTCTCCAGGCCGATGGAGTTGGCCGCGGCTTCGTCCTGGGATTGCCAGTCGAGGGTGTTGTCATCGCGGCCGTGGCGGAAGTGGAGGAAACATCGGGCGGCAGCGAGGAAGTCGAAGGCGGCCTCGGCGTCGCCACGGGCGCTCTGGAAGACGCTTCCACGGTGGCGGGGCCACTCTTTGGTCTCCTTCAGGTGGAAGAGCAGGGCGAACCAGACGGCGAGGCTGTAGTCGCGCAGGCCTCCGGGGCAGTCCTTGAGGTTGGGCTCGAGGTGGAAGATGGTATTGCCGAACTTGGCGTGGCGGGCGCGGGCCGCCTCGCCCAGCTTCTGGGTGATGGCGCTCCACTCGCTCAGGAACAGGTCGGGCAGGACGGTCTGGTGGAGCTGCTGATAGAGCGGGAAATGGCCGGCCAGGAAGCGGCGGTCGATCGTGGCCAGGGTAAATTCGAGGTTGCCGGGATCGAAGCGGCCAGCTTCCTTGACGGTGCGCGAGGTGGGGCTGGCGCGCAGGCCGATATCCCACATGCCCTGGACGAAGGTGCGGACCGCATCCCTTGACTGGGTCTCGGTCTTATCGTCGGCAAAGAGGAAGAGCACGTCGATGTCGGAGCAGGGGAAGAGATCTTTACGGCCATAGCCGCCGAGGGCCAGCAAGGAGATGTTCTTTGCCGGCTGCGCGGCGAAGGTGCGGCGCCACATCTCGATCAGGATACGGTCCACCACCGCCGAACGGCGTCGGATGGCCGCCGTGCCGTCGCCGGTACGTTCGCAGGTCTGGCGCACGAGCGCCATCTCCCGCGTATACTGCTCCCGAAGATCGTCAACCGCCAAAGCGACTGGGTTCATGAGATTGTGCGTGGCTTGCCGCAGCAAGAAGAATTCTTACCAGAATAAGCGAAATTGGCGGGGGCGGAGAGTTTTTTGGTTGCCGAGCCCAGAAAAACGGAAGGGCGAGGGGAACGAATTGGGCCCGAATCAGACGATTTGTGGCTGCGGGCTGGAGTTTTTTGGCCTCTCAAACCTCAAAATCTGGATCTGGGGCACGAGGCGTCGACCGGAAAAGCAGCGATCCGCCGCGTTTTTTGAGTAGAATATCGGATTAAGTAGCTCGACTTGCCTCACCGCTGCCATGAACGCTTCCTGGGGAACAAGGGTTGATCGTGCGCCAGGGACGCGGCAATCTGAGGCTGTCGCCAGGAGGACACCATCGGCGTACAAATGCGATTGGGCGATCTGCTGATTCAGGCGAATCTGGTCACTGTCCAGGATGTCGCCGAGGCGCTGGAGCGTCAGGCCAGTAACGGTGGCCGCATGGGCGACAACCTGGTGGCTATCGGAGCCATCGACCAGCGGGCGCTGGAGGCCTTTCTGAAGCGCATACCAGCCGAGCCCGCAGATATTGCGTCCACTGGAATCGACGCTTTGGATCTTCTGAGCCTGTTGATGAAGCTGATCTATACAGGCCGCCTGGGAACCTGCCGTGAGTACATCGAAGCCATCAAGCTGCCTTACCATATCGTGGCCGAGCTGGTCAGCATGGCCGTCGACAGGCAACTGCTGCGCTCGCTGGGGATGCGCGACGCCTTCAGCCCGATCGATATGCGCTATGCGTTCACTGAAGAGGGCAAGCGCTGGACAATCGATGCCCTGGAGCAACTGCGCTATGCAGGACCCGCGCCGGTCACCATCGAGGAGTTCTCTTACCAAGTGAGTTTGCAGAAGCTGACCAACGAGTTGGTCACCTTCGACCGCATCCGCGAGGCCCTCGGCGATCTGACCTTCGATGACAGCATCCTGGAACAAAGCGGACCGGCATTGAACTCGGGCCGGGCCATGCTTCTTTATGGCCCTCCCGGCAATGGCAAGACTTCGTTCGCACATTCTCTCGGCAGCGTCTTCCGCGATGTGATCTACGTTCCTCACGCGATCAGCATCGAGGGTCAGATCATCTGCTTCTATGACCCCAGCGTTCATGTCGCGGTGAATCCCACCGCCTTGAGCGACGAAGGCGAACTGTCGTTCGTCCGGGCCGAGGAGTATGACGCGCGCTGGGTTCCCTGCCGAAGGCCGTTTATCTCCACCGGCGGCGAACTGACGCTGGATATGCTGGACCTGCGCTATGACCTCACGGGCCACTTCTACGAGGCGCCCCTGCACGTGAAGGCGCTGGGAGGCTGTTTCATCATCGACGACTTCGGCCGCCAACTGGTCAGCCCCAAAAGCCTGCTCAACCGCTGGATTGTGCCCCTGGAAAACCGCGTCGACTATATGAAGCTGCATACGGGAAAGAGCTTCAGCATCCCCTTTGAGGAACTGGTGATCTTTTCCACCAACCTGGAGCCGGAAGACCTGATGGACCCTGCCTTCCTGCGCCGCCTTCCCTACAAGATCGAGATCGGCGCGCCCACTCTGGAACTTTACCGGCAAATCTTTGAAAAGGAGTGCGCGCGGCAGGGATTCACGCTGCCCGGCGCAATATTCGACGACATTGTGCACAAGCTCAAGCAAGAAAAGGGGCTCGAACTGGCAGCGTATCAGCCGAAGTTCATCGTCGATCAGGTGGTGGCCACCTGCCGGTTCATGGATCAAGCCCCGCATTTCGAGCCGCGGTTCATCGACTATGCGCTGAATAATCTGCGAGTGCGGCGCAACTCGTCATCCCCCCTGGCGGAGTTTTCTCCATCCATTGAGACAAACGACGATCTGTCAGGCGCGGATGAGCCCAACTCTGCTTAGAGTGCCGTTTCTCCGCGTTCGTCGTTGCGGATGCGGATGGCTTCCTCAATGCGGCTGATGAAGATCTTTCCGTCGCCGATGCGGCCGGTGCGAGCCGCGCCGAGGATCGCCTCGACGGCCTTGTCCTTCAACTCGTCGCTGACCACTATCTCGATCTTGATCTTGGGCAGCAGGTCAACGGTGTATTCACGGCCGCGATAGAACTCGGTGTGGCCCTTCTGGCGGCCGTGGCCGCGCGCCTCCAGAATGGTCATGGCTTCGATTCCGGCCTCGAGCAGCGCATCCTTGACCGCATCCAGCTTGGATGGCTGGAGAATCGCTTCGATTTTGAGCATGAGCAAACGCCTCGTTTGACAGCGTAACAGGCGGGAGGGCTGGTTCGGCTACTCGCGCTGGATTTTTCATCGAGCGCCTGCAAATCGCAGGATTGCGCATTGAAGCCGGGGTGATCCTCGCCGTGTTGGGGAGCGTCAGAGGCCGGCGGATTCCCCTCCAATCCAGAGGCGCAGGGGGATGAAGCGGCCGATGCAGGAGCCGGCAAGCGAAGGCCAGGAACTGAAAATCGTTGCCGGGAGCAAAGCAGCATCTCGCTATGATGGGAAGGGAAGGTATATTAGTCCTATGACGGCCATGGCAGAGCGCGATCACTATCTTTTCGGGGCTCTGGAGAGCAGCGCGAAAAACCGCATCAAGCTCAGGGAAGTGGACTACGGCTATGAAGAGCCGGAGGGCGTCCTGCTGACTTCGATGGATTTCGCGGTGAACTGGATACGGAAGAACTCCATTTGGCCCATGACCTTCGGCCTGGCCTGCTGCGCCATCGAGATGATGTCGACGGGCGCGGCGCGCTTCGACCTTGCGCGCTTCGGCGCCGAGGTCTTCCGGCCTTCTCCGCGGCAGTCGGACCTGATGGTGGTTGCCGGGCGGGTTTCGCAGAAGATGGCCCCGGTGCTGCGCCGTCTCTACGACCAGATGCCGGAGCCGAAGTGGGTAATCTCGATGGGCGCGTGCGCCACCTCCGGCGGAGTTTTCAACAACTATGCGGTGGTGCAGGGCGTCAATCAGGTGGTCCCCGTGGATGTGTACGTTCCCGGATGCCCGCCGCGCCCCGAGCAACTCATGTACGCAATTACGCTTCTGCAAGAGAAGATTCAGCGCGAACCGCGCAGCCTGATGAAGACCCTGAATCAGGGGTAGCAGGGGGCGGAAGCCGATCTCTCGAAGAGCCAATTACCAAAGTAATTATGTGGCAGATGCAGGGTTATGTAGCAGATGCAGGGTATGGGGTATTAGGAGAGGTACCAGCGCAAGTTCCTGAAAGAAATACCTCTTCCGGAAGAGCTCTTCCTGGTGGTACGTTTAATTACGTAGAAAGAATGTCAACGGACTCTTCTGTTTTGAAGAGTCGAGCCAGTCCTGAGCGCGTGTCGGTGCTCGCAAGCAGCTTAGCCCATTTGTCGCGCAGATTGATTGTGGAGGAAGAAGAGATGTTCTCTCGTGTTTCGAAGTTAACGCGTTGGTTGCTTGCTGTGGCTGTCATCGCAGTGTTACCTGCGGCAGCGGCCGCTCAGACCATACCGCCGGTGAAGGGAGCTCCCGCGGCTACTGTTGCGCCGAAGTGGGACATCTTCGTGGGTTACAGCTATCTCTCCCCCCACGGCTCGGTGCAGTCAACCGCGAACGGGGCGCCGTATTTGGGGTCCGCGTCCTCGACCACGTCTGTCCCTTACGATAACGTCAATTTTGGCGAGATTTTCAGCGTCGCGTATTTCTTCAACCGGTATGTTGGCGCCCAGGGGGAAGTGAGCATTCATGAGTTTGGCGTACAGAACTCGAATCCTCCCGGGGAGACAGGGACGCAGGGCAACAACGACGGCTTCACGATTGCGTCCGGCGGTTTGATTTTGCGCTATCCAAAGGCCAACTTGACGCCGTTTGCCCATGTGCTTGCCGGCGGGGCGATGGTCGACGGCTCGGCTCACAATCTCTTCACATGGGGCCCATCCGTGACCTTGGGCGGCGGCCTGGACTACGAAACGGGTTGGTGGAGTCGTCGTATAGCGATTCGCCTCGTTCAGGCCGATTATGAATATATGCACATCAACTTTGCTGCGGGATATTCATATCCCAGCCAGGTCGTGGGCATCAATGCTGCGCGGCTGAGCGCCGGCGTTGTCTTCCACCCCGCTCTGGGCGTACCTGTGCCGCTGACCCTGGCGTGCGCGGCGAGTCCAGCTTCGATCTTCCCCGGCGACCCGGTTACAGTGACGGCGACGGCCGGAGGGTTGAATCCCAAGCTGAACGCGGTTTATAGCTGGTCAGGCAACGGCGTGACGGGTAGCGGAACGACGGCCACGGTGGCCACGGCAGCGCTTGCGCCTGGCACATCTACGGTGATGTGTGGAGTGAAGGAAGGCAAACCCGGCAAGGAAGGTCTCAAGCCCGGGGAATCCGCCGAGGCATCGGCCAGCTTCACGGTGAAGGCCTTCGAGCCGCCGACGATCAGTTGCTCGGCCAGCCCCAGCACCATCAAGCCGGGCGACACGAGCACCATTACCGCAGCGGGCGTCAGCCCGCAGAACCGTCCGTTGACTTACAGCTACTCGGCTACAGCCGGCACGGTGACAGGCAGCGGAACGACCGCGACCTTCTCCTCGACGGGCGCGCCGACCGGCGCGGTGGGCATCACCTGCAACGTGACCGACGACAAGGGACAAGCGGCAACCGCGAACGCCAGTGTGACGATCACGGCCCCGTATGTGGCTCCTGTGCCGCACACCCAGGCGCTGTGCTCGATCAGCTTCACTACCGACAAGAAGCGTCCGGAGCGGGTGGACAATGAAGCCAAGGCTTGCCTGGACGAGGTAGCTCTTGACCTGCAAAAGCAGTCCGATGCCAAGGCTGTTGTGGTGGGCGAGGCGAACGCCAAGGAACGGGCCAAGACCGCGAAGGAAGAAGAGGCTGCTAAGAAGCACAAGCACCTCGAGGTTGTGGACTCGGCTGCCGAGCGCGCCGTCAACACCAAGGAGTACCTGGTGACGGAGAAGGGCATTGACGCCTCGCGCATCAGCGTGGCGACCGGCACGGCGGATGGCCAAACGGTGGAAGACTATCTGGTGCCCTCCGGTGCCAGTTTCACGGCCGACGTGGCCGGGACCACCCTGGTGGACGAGACTGTGGTGAAGCCGCAGGTCCGCAAGCCGCTTGCTGGGAGGCATACGCACAAGAAGGCTGCCAAGGCGGCGGCCAAAAAGTCCGCTCAGCCCGCGAAGTAGGCCAATCGGCCTCTTTCGGCAGTAGAGCCGATCATCCGGCCCCCACACGTGCAACAAGGGGGCCGGGCGCTAACCAGACGCGGGATTTCTCGCGCAATCATTAGAGGTTGACCGGCACGCCGGTCAACCTCTTCCTTTTTTGGTCTCTTTTCCTGTATTTTTCGCTCTGGGAGCCTGTGTTTCGCATAAGTCGATTGCGAATGTGCCGAACAAAAACATGTCTGCAATTGGGCTGTTCCCAAGGGATCGCTATGGTACTATAGTTCCGTATTGGATTCGTAGCATCGTCGTTTTGCGATGCTCAGTAGGTTCCAGTTCGGAAATGGCGCGCATAAGCAAACCACTTCATCAATGTTTTCAACCTGATTGTGGAGGAGAGTCACATGTACTCACGTAATTTGAATTCTGTTTGTCTGGTTCTGGCTTCGGCGTGTTTAGTCTTAGTGCCGATGGGGTGCAAGAAAGCACCGCCGGTGACGCTGACGGCCCTGGCCAGCCCTCCCGCCATCTTCGCTGGCGAGCCGGTCACAGTGACCGCTACGCCCGGAGCGCTGAGCACCAAGAAGAAGACGAGCGTGATTTACAACTGGTCGGGAACTGGTGTGACGGGTACCGGAACGACAGCTACGGTAGCCACGACAACACTCGCGCCCGGCAGCTATACGGTAAAGGCGGAAGTGAAGGAAGGCAAGCTGGGCAAGGAAGGTCTGAAGCCGGGTCAGTCGGCTGAAGCCACGGCCAGCTTTACCGTGAAGCAGTTTGAGCCGCCTACGATCAGTTGTTCGGTCAGCCCCAGCACCATCAAGCCGGGCGAGTCGAGCACCATTACCGCAGTTGGCGTCAGCCCGCAGAACCGTCCGTTGACGTACAGCTACGCAGCTTCGGCTGGCTCGATCCAGGGCAACGGCGCCACGGCGACCTTCTCCTCGATTGGCGCGCCGACCGGTCCGGTGAGCATTACATGCACCGTAACCGACGACAAGGGCCAGAGTGCATCGACAACCATCTCCGCAGCCAACACGGTGACCATCATGGCCCCGTATGTGGCTCCGGTTCCGCACACCCAGGCGCTGGCATCGATCAACTACGGCAAGGACAAGAAGCGTCCGGCGCGTGCTGACAACGAAGCCAAGGCGATTCTGGACGAAATCGCACTCGACCTGCAGAGGCAGCCGGATGCCAAGCTGGTGGTAGTGGGCGAGGCGAATGCCAAGGAACAGGCCAAGACCGCCAAGGAGAAGAAGGCAGCTCTGAAGCACAAGCACCTCAAGGTTGAGGATATTGCCGCCGAGCGCGCCGTCAACGTCAAGGACTATCTGGTAACGGAGAAGGGCATTGACGCTTCCCGGATCAGCGTAGCGACAGGCACGGCGGACGACCAGAAGGTGGAAAACTACCTTGTGCCCGCTGGCGCGAACTTCGCGGCCGACGTGCAGGGAACCACTCCTGTGGACGAGACCGCGGTGAAGGCGCAGCCGCGCAAGGCCCTGACCAAGGCCGCGCATAAGAAGGCCGCGGCGAAACCAGCCGCCGCCAAGTAGCTCGCTAACTCCCGGCGCGGCAGGCCTTCTGGTCTGCCGCGATGGGTTACGCAGACAACACAATTTCTTCTGCAATCACTCGAAGCTGACCGGCATGCCGGTCAGCTTCTTTCATCTGCACGGATCATTTCCCTGAACCGGGCAAGGAAACGCCGCCGTGGATGAAATCGCCCGGGGCGCTTGGTCCCGGTAGCCAACAATCAGGCAAGCGCCGCACGGCGGATGGGCCTTCCATCCGAGAGCCAAGCCAGGGTGCGCATGGGAACCAGCTTTCATACATTCTTTGTATACTCTTGGTATGAACTTAGGGAGCTTTTTGCCTGCATGAATCGTCCGCCAATCTGCTTTGATTTTCCCTTCCGATCCGGACTATTCGCGCAAGCCGCACTTTTGGTCCTGTTTTCGTTCGCCGTCCCCAATTTGGCTGCGCAGGCGCAGTGGAGGGCCATCGGCCCCGTGGGTGGCGACGCGCGCTCCTTTGCGGCTGTCCCCGGCCAGCCTGATCATTTGTATCTCGGCGCCACCAACAGTTGGCTCTACGAGTCCGTGGATGGGGGCGCATCCTGGCATCGGCTCTCGAAGCTGGATCACTCCGACGACCTCATCCTGGACCATATCGTCGTGGACCCGGTCCATCCCGACACCGTCTATGTAGCCGCGTGGCAACTGGATCATCCCGACGGGGGGCTGTGGGTAAGCCACGACGGAGGCCGGAGCTGGGGTGAGGTCGAAGGGCTGCGCGGCCAGTCGATTCGCGCCTTTGCGCAGGCGCCGTCGAATCCCGCAATGCTCTTTGCAGGAACCCTCGAAGGGGTTTACCGGAGCATGGATTCCGGCGCCACCTGGACGCTGATCAGTCCGCCGGGCAGCCAGGAGATTCACGAAGTGGAGTCGCTGGCCATCGATCCCACGGACCCCGATGTGGTCTACGCAGGCACGTGGCATTTGCCCTGGAAGACTACCGATGGCGGCAAGAATTGGCACAACATCAAGAAAGGCGTGATCGACGATTCCGATGTGTTTTCCATCATCATCGATCCGGCCGAGCCGCGCATCGTCTTCGCCAGTGCGTGCAGTGGCATTTACAAGAGCGAGAACGCGGCTGAGCTGTTCAAGAAGATCGAGGGCATTCCCTCCGACGCGCGGAGGACGCGGGTGCTGAAGCAGGACCCGGCAAATCGGGAGGTTGTGTATGCCGGAACCACGGAGGGCCTCTACAAGAGCGTGAACGGCGGCAAGAGCTTCCAGCGCATGACCGCGCCGGAGGTGATCGTGAACGACGTCTTTGTCGATCCGCGGGACTCGAATCATGTGCTCGTGGCCACCGACCGCGGCGGAGTTCTGCTGAGCCAGGACGCGGGGGCCAGTTTTGTGGCAGCGAATGAGGGCTTCTCCGAGCGCAAGGTCGAAGCGTTGCTGGTGGATCGCGCCAATCCCGCGCGGCTGTTTGCCGGCGTGGTCAATGACAAGTCCTATGGCGGCGTTTTTGTTTCTACCAATGGCGGCGCGCACTGGGAACAGATCGACAAGGGACTCGATGGGCGCGATGTCTTTGCCTTGGCCGAGTCGCCGGAGGGAACCATCCTGGCGGGGACCAATCACGGCATCTTCGCGCTGGAAACAGAGTCCGCCGATGCGCCGGGAGGCAGTTGGAGCCCGCGAAACACGATTCAGAACACGCTGGTAAAGGTGGCTTCCGAGACGCACTCTGGAAAGCGCGTGAACGTCGTGAAGAAGGTGAAGGATACACGTCGTGAGATGGACGGCCGGGTCCGCTCGCTGAACCTCTCCGGTGACGTCTGGCTGGCCTCGACCAGCGGCGGGCTGTTCACCAGCGGGGACCATGGCTCCAGTTGGCAGGGTGGGCCGGTGATAGGCTCGGTTGCGTATCTTACCGTTGCGGCGCACGGTGCGCAACTGGTCGCCGCACGCCAGGATGGCGTGGTTCTATCCACGGATGCGGGCCAGAGCTGGATGCCCATCGGTATTCCGGCGATGCTCACGCGCATTCATTGCGCCGCTTTCTCCGCTGATGGGACGTTGTGGGTGGGCGCACGCGAAGGCGTGTACTTCACGCGGGACCTGGGCCGGACCTGGTTATGGGTCAACCGGTTTCCGTTGAGCGACGTGGACGATCTTTTCTATGACCAGCACATGAACAAGATTCTGGTCAGCTCGCGGTCGAGCGACCAGGTCTACGCCATCGATCCCAAGTCGCTGAACTGGAAGTGGGCTCAGACCGGCTACCGGATTGCGCTGGTGCGCGCGGCCGGAGAGCGGCTGCTGGCGGCCTCGCTGTATGATGGGGTGCTGATTGAGCCGCAGGCGGCCGGAGTGGAAGCGGAGCAGAAATGATTTGACCGAAGAGAACTGGGAACAGTTTGCGGCGGGGAAAAGAATTTGTTTCTGTATCATGAGAATATGCAGACGGAGATAGCGGAATCCCGCCAACCAGCAGCCTTTCGGAGCTATGACTCACGGCTTGAGCCAATCGCCGCCAAGGTGCTGGCGGGCGAACGGCTGGACTTCAACGACGGCCTCACGCTTTACGGTTCATCGGACGTGCTGGCTGTGGGCTGGCTGGCCAACCATGTGCGTGAGCGGCTGCACGGCGACGTGACGTACTTCAACGTCAACCGGCATATCAACCACACCAACATCTGCGTGGCCAACTGCCGTCTGTGCGCCTTCGGACGCAAGAAGGGCGACCCGGCGGGCTACACCATGGCGCTGGAAGAGGCGTGGGAGACGGCGGCTACGGGCTATACAGAGGCGGTGACGGAGTTTCACATCGTCGGCGGACTGCACCCGGACCTGCCGCTGGAGTATTTTCTCGACCTGGTCAAGGGACTGAAACAGCGTTTTCCCAAGGTTCATGTGAAGGCCTTCACGATGGTGGAAGTGGCCTTCTTTGCGCGGCGCGCCAAACTCACCATTGAAGAGACACTCAAGAAGATGCGCGAGGCCGGTGTGGACTCAATGCCGGGCGGCGGCGCGGAGATCTTTGCGGCCCGGGTGCGGTCGATTATCTGCGACCACAAGATCGACGGCGAAGAGTGGCTCAGCACAGCGCGGCTGGCTCACAAGATGGGATTCAAGTCCAACGCGACGATGCTCTACGGCCATATTGAGAACGACGAAGACCGTGTGGACCACCTGCTCAAACTGCGCGCGGTACAGGACGAGACCGGCGGCTTTCAGGCGTTCATTGCGCTCGCCTTTCACCCTGAGCACACGGCGCTCAGCCACCTGCCGGTCACCACGGGACTGATGGATATTCGCCAGGTCGCGGTCAGCCGATTGCTGCTCGACAACTTCCCCCATATCAAGGCATACTGGCAGATGCTTACCGCGAAGATCGCGCAGATCGCGCTACGCTTTGGAGCTGACGATCTGGATGGCACGGTCGTCGAGGAGAAGATTTACCACGACGCCGGGGCAACGACGCCGCAGGGGATGACGCGCAAGGAGCTTTGCCGTCTAATTACCGAGGCCGGGCGAGTTCCGGTGGAGCGCGACACGCTTTACCACGCGGTTACGCGGACCGAAGACAGTTTTGTCGTCGCAGTTTAAGCTGAAGTTGGAAGGGGGCGATCTCGATGGGTGCTTTTGGACAAGCTGCTATCTGGGGATTCTTGTGGGGATTCTGCTGGGGAATCGGGTGCTCGCTTGCGATCATGTATTCCCTTTACCTGACCGCCTACCGCAAGGCGGTGAAGGATTCTCTCAAAGCAGTTAAGCCGAAGCGGTACACGCGAGTGCTCGACATGATCCTGGCAAAGCGGGCAAAGACCGCAGCGCAGACCCCACCGCTGTGAGCCGTTATTCAACAACTGGTTTTCGATAGAGAGTGGTCGATCAGCGTTTTACATGCTGCGGAAAACGCACGAATCGCGGGCGAGTTTTCCGAATCGCGTACCTCACGGGAAAATCCTCATTGATTGTGCTGGTTGATGCCGGGACTCAGGTCCCGGCCTACCCGTCTCGGCTCACACAAAACGAGGTTCCGGACAAAATCTACTGCCGCACCACGGCGCCGCCTTTCATCACGAAGCTCACGCGCTCAACAGCGGTGATGTCGTCGAGCGGGTTGCCGGGAACGGCGACAATGTCAGCGAAGTAGCCGGGCTTGAGTTGGCCGATCTCGCTTTCCCAGTCGAGCAGCTTCGCGCCTTCGATCATGTCAGCCTGTAGAACGGCCAGCGGCTTCATTCCATAGCGGACCATCAACTCCATCTCGACGGCTTGCGTGCCGTGCGGGAACGGACCCACGTCAGAGCCCACCGCAAACGGAATTCCAGCAGCGATCTGCTTTTTGAATTCGCGAATCTTCACGTCGAGCAGAGCTTGCTCGCGCGCGGCAGCGGCAGGTGAAGGGGCGTGGCGGGCGAAGTAGTCGAAGATGGCGAAGGTGGGTACGGCTGGAATCCGGCGCTCGCGCATCAGGCGCATGGTTTCGTCGCTGAGCTGTGAGGCGTGCTCGATGGAGACCACACCGGCCTGGGCGGCGTAGAGCGTGCCCGGCTCGCCCTGGGCGTGGACGGCCACGCCAGTGCCCAACCGGCGCGCTTCCTCAACCGCGGCGGCCAATTGCGCCTCGGTATACTGCCACGGTGTGTGCAGGTTGCCATCAGCCGCCGTGTCGTGCCCCGTCTGGTAAATCTTGACGAAGTCCGAACCCTCCTTGTGCTGTGCGCGGATGACTTCGACCAACTGGTCAATGGAGTTGGCGTAGTCGGCGTTGGAAAGCACGTGCTGAGCGGGGTTGTAGTGGATGGCGTCCTCATGGCCGCCCAGGATGCTGATGGCGTTGCCGCTGATGCGCATTCGAGGCCCAGGGATGAGGCCCGCGTTGATGGCGTCACGGACCGCTGTGTCGGCCGAGCCAGCTCCCTCGGTGCCCATATCGCGCTCGGCGGTGAAGCCGGCCATCAGATCCGCTTTGGCGGCCTGTTCAGCCAGAATCGTGCGCCAGGGAACCGACTCCTCGACCGTTTGCAGGTCTTCGGCGCCGGGGTGCAGAAAGAGATGCACGTGGGCGTCGATGAGGCCGGGAAGCAGCGTGGCGTCGCCCAGGTCGATGACCTTGGCCCCTTGCGGGTGCTCGACGGATTTGCCCACGGCGCGGATGCGCTCGCCCTCGACCAGAATCTCGCCCGGTTGGAGCAGCGTTCCGGTGTCTACCTGGAGCAGCCGCGCCGCGTGGAGCACGATGGGCGCGCTGGCCGACTGCTGCGCTTGAGTTAGGCCGGCCAATGCGAGGGCAAGAGCGAGGGCAGGCAGCAAGGAGGAGCCGGGCAATCCACGACGAGAGAAAGAAAGATTCCGCATGGCTCAAGAATATGCCGCACCGGCCCTGTTTTGTCGAGAAGTTGTGTGCTGGCGAGCTCATCCGGCCCAATGTTTTCTTATTACTCGATTGCAAGAAAGAAACAGGCCGGTGTCAGCTTCTTCCGTTGAAGCTGACACCGGCCTGCTGGTATTTTCGCGCGCTCTTTGGTCAAAAAAAGCGCAAGAGTTGAGGGAAGCGAGCCTTTAGTAGGCTGGAATCCCGGTGAGGGACTGGCCCACGATCAGGGTGTGGATGTCGTGTGTGCCCTCGTACGTGATGACCGATTCCAGGTTCATCATGTGGCGCATGATGGGGTAGTCATCGGTGATGCCGTTGGCGCCCAGGATGTCGCGCGAGATGCGGGCGCACTCCAGAGCCATCCACACGTTGTTGCGCTTGGCCAGAGAGATGTGCTCGTGGAGTTCCTTGCCGGCGTCCTTGAGGCGGCCGACCTGGAGCGAGAGCAACTGGGCCTTGCAGATTTCATTTGCCATCCACACCAGCTTCTCCTGGACAATCTGATGGCTGGCGATGGGCGCCCCGTGGAATTGCTTGCGGAACTTGGCGTACTGAAGGGCGGTGTCAAAACAATCCATGGCCGCGCCGATGGCTCCCCAACTGATGCCGTAACGGGCCTGGTTGAGGCACATGAACGCGCTCTTGATGCCGATGGCGCCGGGCATGATCGCCGAAAGGGGCACATGCACGTCCTGGAGCGACAGTCCGCTGGTATGAGAGGCGCGCAAGCTCCACTTGCCATGGACATCATAGGAGGAGAAGCCGGGGCGATCGGTCTCGACCAGGAACCCGCGGACCCGGCCGCCTTCATCATCGACTTTGGCAAAGACGATGGCCACGTCGGAGATGGTTCCGGAGGTGATCCACAGCTTCTCGCCGTTGAGGATGTACTCGTCGCCCACCTTGCGGGCTGTGGTGGTCATGGCGCCGGGGTTGGAGCCAGCGCCGGGCTCGGTGAGGCCAAAGCAGCCCAGCTTTTCGCCCGTGGCCAGTTTAGGTAGCCATGTGCTCTTCTGCTCTTCGGAGCCGAAGGTGTAAATGGGGTACATCACCAGCCCGGATTGGACACTAACAAAGCTGCGAACGCCGGAGTCGCCGCGTTCCAACTCCTGCATCACCAGGCCATACTCGACGTTGGACATTCCGGCGCAGCCATAGCCCTCAAGGTTGGCGCCGTAGAAGCCCAGTTCACCCATGATTGGGACCAACTCGTTCGGGAAACGCTCCGTGCGGAAGCACTCCTCGATGATGGGGATCAGGTTGTCCTCGACAAACTCGCGAGCGGTCTTCCGGACGAGCAGTTCGTCCTCGCTGAAGCTGGAGTCAAGGTGAAGAAAATCGAAGCCTTGGAATTTGAAGCCCATGATTGCACCTGCCGTTTTTGGCGATCAATTAAGACAGGCGATTCTAGCAGATGGGGGCGGGAACAGGGAACAGAGAATAGATTGGCACCGTGGGCGCCTTTGAGGATGGGTCACGGGGCTTTTCAGCGCCCACTGAAAACCTTGATCCCTGATTCCTGTTTTACTGCAGAAACTCGCGCACAAACGGGTTCTCGCTCTTGATTAGTTCGTGCAGCGAGCCATCGAAAATGAGCCGGCCTTCTTCAAGCATGAGGAAGGTGGTGTTAGGGTCGGTTTCGCCTTTGGGCAGGGGAACCATGCGTCCCTGTTCGGGGTCGAAGCGGTGGTTGCAAAGGATGAAGGCATCCTGGAGGCGATGCGTGACCAGCAGCGAGGGGGTGTGGCTGACGTCGCGCTCCTTGACGATCAGCTCGATGATGGTGGTCGAAGTGACGGGATCGAGGCCGCCGGTGGGCGAGTCGTAGAGCAGCAGCTCTGGCTGGCGGATGAAGGCGCGGGCTATGGCCACGCGGCGGCGCATTCCGCCCGAGAGGCTGGCCGGGTAAAGGTCGAAGGTCTCCTCCAACTCGACAAAGCGCAGGGCATCGCGGACGCGGATGTCGATCTCGCTGTCGGGAACCCGCTCCTGAATGAGTTGGTAAGCGACGTTGTTGCGGACGGTGAGCGAATCGAAGAGCGCGCCCTCCTGGAAGACCATGCCGGTGCGAGTGCGCAAGGGGAAAAGCTGCTCCTCGGGCATGTGTGCGATCTCTTCTCCGAAGAGCAGGATGCTGCCCTTGTCGGGGCGCATCAAGCCGTTGGTGAGCTTGAGCAGGACGCTCTTGCCTACGCCAGCCGGGCCGAGCAGGATGCGGGTTTCTCCAGGCGCAACGGAGAAGCTGACGTTGTCCAGCACCGGCGGGCCGTCGAAGGCGATGGAGACGTTGCGAAAGACCACCACTGGGCGGGAATCGGTGGCCGGAGCAGGGGCTTGACCGGAGCGGACGGGGACGGGTTGGGCGGAAGCGGAGGGCTCATTCATTAGGCGAAGAGGGTGAGCAGCACCTGGGTGAGGAGGAAGTCGACAAAGATGATGAGTACCGAAGCCCATACGACGGCCTCAATGGTGGAGCGGCCCACGCCCTGGGTCCCGCCCGTGGTTCTCAAGCCATAGAAGCAGCCGATGGAGCTGAGGATGTAGCCGAAGAAGAGCGGCTTGACCAGTCCCTGGATGATGTCGGGATAGCGAAGGTGCTCCCATGCCATGTTCAGGTACTGCGTTCCATTCTGGTGGTTCATCAAAACGGTGACGGCGCCGCCGCCGGCGATGCCGCAGGCATCGGCGACGATGGTGAGGAAGAAGAGCATACAAATGGAGGCGAAGATGCGCGGGGTAACCAGCTTGCGGATGGGGTCCACGCCCAGGGCGCGCATGGCGTCGATCTGCTCGGTTACCACCATCGACCCGAGTTCGCTGGCCATCGAGCTGGCGTTGCGGCCGCTGACCATCACTCCGGTGAGCACTGGGCCCAGCTCGCGGATCATGGTCAGGCTCACAAACTGGCCGGTGACGGCGGTGGCGCCGAAGGCGGAAAGCGTAGCGGCCGATTGCAGCGCCAACACGCCGCCAGTGGAGATTCCGGAGAGCACAACGATCGGCAAGGAGCCAAATCCGATGATGTCGGACTGTACGAGGAATTCAGGCCAGTAAATGGGAGGGCGATAAAGATTTGTGAAAGCGCGCAAGGCAAAAATGGAGTAGTCCTGCACGGTGAGGACCAGATTCTTGGCGGTTTTTTCGATTGATGCTATCGCCATTGCGTTTGCCAGGTTGCGGGCGGAAAGGCTGCGCCGCTCTCCTCGTCAGGATAGCGCATTCCAGGGGGCAGGGGTCAGAGGAACAGGGAACAGGAAGACGCACCCAGGGGATTAATCCTTGTAGAATCTTGAGCAGTCGCCTCCAGCGACACATCAGACCGATCCGGAGGACGCGTGAAGACTTGGCAAAAAATATTGATTTCGATGCTGATTACGCTGACCATTGGTGGCATCTATCTGTTTTCCGTGTGGCGGCACCGGCAGAATCCCGGAGTGATCGGGCAAACGGACGCTAGTCAGACGCTGAGCCAGGACGACCTGGTGGTGATGCGCGCGTTCTTCCCGGTGCATTTTGAAGACACGCTGCGCCTGGAAGGCACAACGGTGTGGATGAAGAACGGCTACATCATGCCCTATTACCCCTACACGGGCGGCCATGTGCAGTTTGCCAGGCGTGTGGGGCTGATTGCCGCGGCGCAGAGACTGGATGTGAAGAAGATCGTCAAACAAGCCGTGCCCGCCGCCGAGGACGACGGCATGGGACACGGCAGCAGGCAGGCCTTTGCGGTCTTTGCGCTGCCCGGCGGCGCGGCGCTCTATGCCACGCCCATCGGAAGTATGCAGGGCAATGAGGAAGCCTATTTCTGCGATTTGTTGTTCTACTACGACGATCCGCACACGATTTACGACCACTGGCCCAAAGATGTGTGGGCAGCCGTCGATGCGCACCAGGTAAAGCCGGGGATGAGCGAAGTGGAGACGCGCATGGCGATTGGGCACAAGACGCAGACCGACGGCAGCAAGGAAGGCGACCGCACGGTGACCTACGACCAGAACGGCAAGCACTGGACGGTAACTTATGTAAAGAACCGCGCCACGTCGATCAAGAGCGAGTAGGACCGCGCGCCCAGCGGCACTTCCCCGGTCTCAAAATTGAAATCTGAAGCACCTGCTATTCCCTGATCCCTGCCGCCTCAACTACTCTCTGCCCTTCTTGCGAATCTCGATGTTGAGGCGCTTGATCTTCTGGTTGAGGGTGGAGAGGGGGATGTGGAACTGCTCGGCAGCCTCGGTCTGGTTCCAGTTGGAGCGTTCCAGCTTCTCGATGATGATGCGGCGCTCGATGTCTTCGAGGATGTCAAAGAGCGAGGCATTGGGGTTGTGCTCAAGCAGGGCGTCCTGGAAGCTGCGGCCGGTGATGTGGCCGGGGAGCAGATCCGAGCCAATGATCGGCCCGTTGGAGAGCACGACGCCGCGTTCGATGGAGTTTTCCAGTTCGCGCACATTGCCGGGCCACTCGTAATCCATGAGTGCGCGCAGGGCGTCGGCGGAGAGCTTGCGCGGAGAGAGGCCGTTCT